>Ga0209542_10007095_pt1 | contig 21480 bp, 19 predicted proteins | sample RifCSPhighO2_01_FD_184028 | JGI IMG/M metagenome (GOLD analysis project Ga0209542, IMG submission 184028) | Soil microbial communities from Rifle, Colorado - Rifle CSP2_plank highO2_0.1 (SPAdes) (version 2) | ecosystem: Environmental > Terrestrial > Deep subsurface > Rock core/Sediment ... | reverse complement strand
GATGTTGTTGCGGACGAAGTTCAAGATTGCGAGCGGATCATAGTTGAGAAGTGCGGCTCGGTCTTTGATGTTTTGGGTGATGATGATTTCGGCTCCGGGTGCGCTGGCGCTTGCGGGTGCTGACAGCGCGGCGCTTGAGGGAACGGCGGCCGAGGCTGAAGTTTTTGATGAAGATGCCGGTTTGTCCGGAAAAGCGGGTGCTGGCGCGTCATCGGGTTTAGTGATCAGACGTAACGCGCCACGCGATTCAGGAGGGATTGGTACGCGCAAAGAGCTAGCGGCTTGCATGGCCGCAAACGCTGATTCGGGCTTGGTTACAATCGGCACATCGGGGGAAAGAGAGCGAAAAGGGTGCGGATCGTTTTGCGGCAAGGGAGCATCGGACGGACTTACATGTGGCGCGAGTCCCTGTGCCGAATCATTGCTATGCGCCTGCTCAAACTCTTTGAGGCGATCTTCAATGACAGGGGAGAGATTGTGCGCAGTGAGATGATTGCGCGCATTGGCAATGTCCAAAGCAATGCCGGAAAGTCCTGCGGTCGGGACATCGCGCGACAGAGGAGGCATGGCATCGGCAGGAGCAAAGGGGTTATTGTTTTCGGAGATAAGGGGAGTGGAGGAAGCATTGGTTGCGGCGGGAGTGGAGGATGCGGAAATGTCCGATACAGGCGTATTTGAGAGGGGTGTGTCTGATACGGAAGCGGGGGATGAGGATGCGGCAATGTCAGGATCAGAAGTTTGGGCGCGTGCCGAAAAAAGGGGAGAGAAGGGGGAGAGGAGGAGCACACAAAGGACGAGCACGGCAAGCATTGTTCGGTGTGTGTCCTTTGTATGCTTCATAATGGTTGTTACGATAGAGGAGAATGAAGGATGTGTCAACTTGACGAAAAACGGATTTTAAGGGACAGTAAAGGCAGTCTCAACAAAAAATTGTGAAAAAAAGAAGCGCATATAACAACATGACTTCAGTCATATATGCCGTAGCTATGATGGCGGCGGCAGTGATTTTGCCTTTGCCGGTGCTGGCGCAACAGAATATACCACCCGAGATTTCCGCTTCCGCCACGACGTCCGCGCTTGCCCGTGAACTGCCGCGCGAGCAGACGCTTGAGGAGCGGATGCGCGAGCTCCAGCCGCCGGAAAATAAAATTGATATACGCGCGGCTTTGCCGCAAAAAAATTTAAAAGCGATTCCCATACCGCGTTCCGCGGCGACTGTAACGAGTGTTGCGCCAACGACCAAAAAATTGAAATCGGATGGCGGAGTAACGTCTTTGTCTGCATCTGCGGCGGCGCAGACAGATACCGGAGTCGCGGCTTTAGACGCCGGTTTTAATTTTTTGCGCGCTACGCAGATGGCAAGCAGTTCGTGGATGCGCTATGGCGAGCAAAGCGCCGTCAGCGATACGGTTGCTGTACTAGACGCTTTTAATATGCTGGGTATGGCATCCGATACCGCCTATACTGCTGGCATCGGCTGGCTCGGCTCGCAGTTTCCGGACAGTACCATGCAGGCCGCCCAGAAATTCTGGATGCTTGCGCGAAGCGGCCAGGATGTGAGCTATTCGTTTGACGCGATCGTACAGCGCAGTAATGACACTGACGGTGGATTCGGGTATGACCGGAAGTATCGGAGCGACGTGTCCGCGACCGCCGCGATGCTTGAGGCGATCACCGCAAGCAACTATACGGGCGGCGGAGACAACCCTGATTTTATAAAAATATCGGCGATTCTGTTTTTGCTCAACAATCAGAATGCAAACGGCGGATGGGGGGAATTTGTCGGGGATCCGTCGCGCACGCTTGAGGCTACGACAGCACTCGGCGCGCTGTTTCCGTATCGCAACGCTGTGCTCTCCGACTCTAGTGGCGACATCGCCGTAAAAAATTATGTCGCGGCCGGTCTTGCATATCTTGCAAATACGCAGGGGGCGGACGGCGCGTGGAATGGCGCTCTCATTGACACCGCGATTGCTTACGAGACGATGCATCGTTATGGTTCTGTTGTCAGCGCGGAAGATAAAGCTTTTGAATATCTCAAAGCGGCACAGGCGCCGGACGGAAGTTTTGGAGGCCAAAATCCGTATGCAACGGCGCGGGCACTCAAGGCTCTCTCATATCGGCTTTTTGACAGACGGCCGGATCTCGTGATCACGGACATCACGACTTCAAGCACGCTCGTAAACTACCAACCCGCTTCGTTTGTCGTAACCATAAAAAATATCGGGAGCAATACGATCGCAAGCGGACGGCTGTATGATTTTACCGGCGATTATAATTGGAATCCCGCAGGATACGACCTCGGCGCGCTTGGCATGAATGTAGCACCCGGCGATACGTTTACGCTGACGATTAATTACCCCGCGACCGGACAGTTTTTGGGGAATATGGGATTTAAGTTTTATGTGGAGGGAGATGGCGAATCAAACTACGATAACAACTGGTTGAGCAAGACGTTTACTTTTGCGAGCGACACAGGCGGCAAGCCCGCCCTGCCGCTGTATTATATTGCGCATAAATACGATATCAGTGGGTCTCCCGCGCTCAATATCCGCTGGTCGCAGAGGAGTGATCCGAATCGCGCGGCGTATGTGGCGATGTATCGGAAAAAAGGTAATGCCGCATGGAACTTCGCCTCTGTTTCAAATACATGGAACGGCGCATTTCTTTACCCCTTTGAAGAAGGGGTAACGTATGAGGTGACGGCAGGCGTCCTGCATCAGAACTGGAGTACGGTGACGTATTTTTCGGAGAGCGTCGTGGATATCACGATGAGCGCTGATCCTCTCGCATACACGGGCGAAGTATCGGGGCGAATTACGTTTAACGAAAAACCCTTTCCCAACGCGTGGATGTTTGGATACGGCATCCCGGGCGGAAGCGACGCCGACGGTAATTTCGCCAATTCCAATGTCGCAAACGGCACGACTGCGGCATGGGCGGATCGTAATCAGTACGATCATATTGTGACAAAATTTCCCGTGTCCATCGGCGGCGCGACTACGGGCATACGCCTGTTTACTCGCCTTGCCGAAGACATCGAGCCGCCGCGGATCACGTATCTTGCGATACAAGGGGCTTTGCAAGACGGCAATGGATATTGGGTCGCAAACGGATACACGAAAAATCTTTTGATTGAAGTGCAGGACAATAAAGCTTGGAAAGAGGCTGATCTCTGGTATTTTGAGCCAAAGACCGGCGAATGGGTGTACATCAAGACCGTAGGATCGGAAGGATCAACATATCTCCTTGCCCCATGGACGATCAGTGCCGACCTTTTGGGGACCGGCTATAAGATACGGGCGATTGCGCGGGATTGGAGAGGGAACAGTTCTCTACCTGTAGAGTGGGGGCCGTTTGAGATAAAAAAAGGCAACATTGCGCCGCCCACGATTACGATAACCGAACCGGACGGCGTGGGCGATTCTGCCGACGCGACCTCCACGATCGCATGGGACGACAGCGATCCCGACAGCGATGCTGTGATATCTCTCTATTATGATACCGACGGCGCGGGAGAGAATGGTACGCTGATTACAAGCGGCATCAGCGAGGACAGCCCTGTCAATTCGTATGTGTGGGATACATCGGCTGTGGCGGCAGGCGATTACTATGTGTATGGTAAAATTACTGATGACGCCACCGAGGCAGTATCATATTCATCCGGCCCTACCACCATCACCCATGCCCCCGTTCTCGTCCTGCCGGGCGCTCCGACCAATCTTGCCGGAATCGGCGTACATCAGACAAAAATACGCCTCACGTGGGACGCGCCCGCGGGCGCAGGCGACCAGCCGCTCACGGGGTATCGTATTGAGCGAAAACTCGCATCCGAAGTTTCGTTTTCGGTCATTGTCCCGGATACCGGCACGACGACGCGATTATTTGTTGACACCGACCTTGCCACAAGTACGCCGTATGAATATCGGGTACGCGCGTTAAGTTCTGCGGGACAAAGCGCGAGCACCTCAAATATCGCGCAGATACGTACGCTAGATGCCGACCCTGCCATAACGCCCCGGATCAAAGTGGCAAAAGATGCGGGCTTGGTGCTTGCGAGCGACAAATCGCGGTATGTTCTTACGGCAAATTCAATGTTTAACTCGCTCGCGTTTCAGGGAGGGTCGTTTCTGTTTGACGTACGGGACGGCGCATCACTCACGCTGGTATCGCCGGACAAGAAAGAGCTGATAAATTCACTCGGCATTCCCACTACCTGTGAATCCGATCGCTCGATGCTTGTACTGGCGCTACTGCCCAATGTATCCATACCAGAGATCAGCGTTGCTCCTGCCGGTACTTGCCCGCTTTGAAAAAATGCTTGATTAATAATAGATAACATATATGTATCAAAAGAAAATCATTTTTGGTCTCCTAACCCTTCTTGTCGCAGGCAGTTCCTTGTTTGTCTATAGCTCTTCCGCGGCTTCGCCCATGTCTCTATTGGGAGACGACATATCCATCATCGGGAAGCTGACGACCGGAGGCAGTGTCGGCATCGGGACGACGGGGCCGGGAGGAAAACTTGATGTGAGTGGCGGATATGCCTCGTCGCCAGGAACCGGAGCGCGAACAACAGCTCTTAAGATATCGGCAAACGGCAACACTCCGGACGCAGCACAGATATTTTGGGGTGACAATACCGGATGGAAGCTTCACTTCGGCACAGTGGATTCCGGAGGAGTATTTCAACCGCGCATGAGTATAGTTGATACCGGCAGTGTTGGCATTGGGACGAAGACGCCACAAAGAAAGCTTGATCTCTCCAACGCGGGACAACTGACCTTCGGCAACGATGTCGTTACCAATTCAACGAACGGCATTTACTGGCATGCGGGTAGTACCTACTCCATTGCCCGTACCGCAGGTACGTGGACGGCGCCGACATATCAGCAGTTGCTCATGCAATTTGCGACCGGAATTGTCATTGACGGCGGAAGCGCCTATGCAAAAAGCGGGACGATACTCCAGCCAAACGGCGGCAACGTCGGCATCGGGGCGACGAGTCCCCGTGCGAAGTTAGACGTCAACGGGCAGATAATCGGCGGATTTGGCGCGGCTACCACAGCCGGGATATTGAACTGGAATGACGCCACGAATGCTCGGCCGGGGAGCGGATACACGCTCCTTTTGGGTACGGCCACAAATGGTCCCGGTCCGACCGGATACTACCACCCGTTCAGCTTTGAATACAGCACCAAGACCGGAGCCGGAAATCTGACGCAGTTTGCCATCCCCTATGCAGTCGGATCCGGACTGGATACGGGCATCTACTTCCGGGGGCGATACTCCGGCGTATGGAGTTCATGGCGCAAAATCTTGTCCGAGAACGCAAATGGCAACGTCGGCATCGGGACGACGGCGCCGACGGCAAAATTGGATATAAATGGCGATAAAATCCGCATTGAAATCCAAAAAACTCCCGCAAGCTCAACTGCTCCCTGCAGTAAGGGAGAGATTGCATGGGATGCAAACGCTATCTATGTCTGTGTCGCGACAAATACGTGGAAAAAAGCTGCGCTCGGGGCTTTCTAGTCAGTTCTTTACCGCAGGAATTCTGGCGGAAGTATGATTTTTCCAGCCGCGGCGGTAGAGGAAGTTTTTGCTGACGAGCTTGGCGCCCGGCAGTGCCATTTCGCGGACGAACTTTTTGGGGTGCGTGACGTTTGCGATCTTGTGCTGTCTGATTGCGTCAAAGAGAGACGGGATGCTCTTCTCCTCGGCATTGACTAGCGCGTAGTCGGTATGGAGATTGTCAAACGTATGCGCGTCTGACGTGACGATCATGGGGAGATGGTGCTGTACCGCGACATATGCGGCTCTTTTGTTGCGGTTGAAACGGGGCGAATGAAACCACGTATGCTCAATTGCGTCCACGAGATGAATGTGCCTCTCAAGGAATTTTTTGAGCGAGAAATTGCCGTAGGAGAAAGGGTGTGGCGCGAGGACAAAGGATGCGGGGTGTGCTATGCGATAATCATGCAGATCGGCAAATGTCCGCACGTGCTCGGCATCTTTGTCGCAGTTGAGAATGATGAGATGGCGGCCTCTCCTGCCGGTACTGCCGTCGGCTTCGTGCATATCAAGCTCAATGCCGGGTATCAAAAGGATGCCGCGTTCTGCGGCATAGTCGGCGTATTCCGGAGTCCATGCGGCTTTTTGATGGCAGGTGAGTGCTAACGCGTCAAAGCCGTGAGTGGCGGCGCGATCAATGCCCTCGCTGGTCGTGTAGGGTACGAAGTCGCGCGGGTCGTCTCCGGTATGAAAGTGCAGATTTGTTTTCAGATGCATCTTTTTCTTCTGCTTGTGCCGAATGTAACGTCTACTCGGCGCACGAAGTTTCTAATATTTTTTAGAAAATGTCAAATTTCGCGTTTATTTTATGGGAATATATTTACATATATCTGCTTTTGTGCTTTAGTATCAAAACGGTAATGAGCGGTACTTTTACATTTGCATGAGGAGTCCTATTTGGAAAAGCTCCCTGATCTAAAGATGGTAAGCGTCATCGTGGATGCCGGATCCTTTCATAATCAAATGCGGATTCTTGAGATCGGCACGGCAAATCTCAAGAATCTCCTGGAGGTGATACGCGAAGGAGTCGCGACAGAATTGAAATGCCCTGCGGCTATCAGGTTTGCAAAATATGTGACGGCCGCAGAGCACCCACAGCGCTTTGAAAAGTATATCAAGGCTGATGGGTTTGATATGATTCCTACGAATCCGCATATCAAGGATAGCGACGACGCGGAGGTGAATAGGCTCATTATTGAGACTAATCCGGCCCATGTGGCAGCTCTCGTGGTAGTCACGACAGATCTTCTGGACTTCGTGAGAAGTCTTGAGCGCAAAAGGGCGCAGGATATCCGTATCTTTGTCGCGGCGATAACGAGTCGTGAGCCCGGGGGTGGGTACCCTCTTTCGGAGCACTCCCGCAGAGTAATCCGAGAAAATGGGTACGTATTTATTGATCTTGAGACACATAAGGAGGCGTTGTTTATCAGCAAGTGGGTGGACAGGAAAAACGTACCGATAGCCGAAGCGGTGTCCGTATCTGTATCTGAACAGGTATCCGAACCTGCCGGCGACATGCAGAGGATCGGCGTTGTCGTGCCGCTCGGAGAAAATCAGGAAGTGCCGTTTGATTTCATGACAGCGTTTGCCGCGTGCATGAAGAAAAATCATGCACAGATCGTAAGCGTTGCCATAGATGCCAAACAAGCACGCATCGTCATGGACATAAAGCGCGGCTCTGCAAGCCTACAGAGTGTTTTTATGACCATGGGGAACTTCTTGATACGATACAGCCTGAAGGATTTCCGTCTGGAGGGCGGAAATCAGATACAAGTACAGGCGAAAATCTCCGCCTGACAAAATATTGCCCGCAGAGCTTCGGTTCTGCGGGCAATCTGTTTTTGTATCACGAAATCCGGCGGTTTGAAATTTGGTACGCCATAGCGTAGGATGGACGCGTATGAGGACACTGACCAAAGACATAGCGGCGGAGGCTGGCAAGCAAATCACTGTTGCCGGTTTTGTCCAGGTTATCAGAGATCAGGGGAGCATCAAGTTTCTCATCCTGCGCGATGTTTCCGGCACGGTGCAGATCGTCATTACCAAAGATAAAAAAGAGGCGCTTGCGACAGCCGCGCAATTGAGCACCGAATCAGTTGTTGAAATCACTGGTCTTGCTAAGGCAGAAAAACAGGCCCCGGGCGGTTTTGAAGTTGCCGCGGATACGATTACTATTTTATCTTTGGCGGATCCCGAACTGCCGATTCCGGTAGTGGAAAAAGGGGATCAGGAGGAAACTGATCAGGCAATCCGGCTTGACTGGCGATGGATTGACTTGCGCAAGCCCAAGCACGCGCTTGTCTTCAAAGTGTGGACGGTGATGGAGGCGGCATTTCGCGAATATTGGGTTTCGCATGGGTATACGGAGATTCACTCACCGAAACTGATCGCGACGCCGAGCGAGTCGGGCTCCGAAGTATTTGAAGTGAAATATTTTGATCGCAAAGCGTATCTTGCGCAGTCCCCGCAGTTTTATAAGCAGATGGCAATGGCCGCGGGATTTGAAAAAGTATTTGAAGTGGGGCCGGTGTTTCGCGCCGAGCCGTCATTTACTTCGCGCCATGCGACCGAGTTTACCGGATACGACATGGAGATCTCCTACATACAGTCGCATGAAGATGTGATGCAGGAGGAGGAGCGCGTGATCCAGTATGCCGTACAAAAGGTAAAAGACGCGTATCAGAAGGAAATCAGGGAGCTGTTGGGAAGGGATATCCCTGTGCCTTCCATCCCGTTTCCGCGCGTGTCCATGCGCGAGGCAAAAGAAATCTTGAAGGGCATGGGTGTTGCAAGCGAGAAAGAAGGGGATCTCTCGCCCGAAGAGGAGCGGAAGATATGCGAGTACTTTTTAGAAAAAGAGGGACATGAGTTTGTCTTCGTTACGGAATATCCTATAGGGGTGCGGCCGTTTTATCATATGCGCGACCCGGAAAATCCCGCTGTCACCAAAAGCTTTGATCTTTTGTGGAACGGTCTTGAGGTGACCACAGGCGCCCAGCGCGAGCACCGCATAGACGCGCTGGTAGCACAGGCAAAAGAAAAAGGCATGCGTATTGAGTCCATACAGTTTTACCTCAATTTTTTCCGATACGGATGCCCCCCGCACGGCGGATTCGGCATGGGACCGAATCGCATGCTGATGAAGCTCCTCAATATTGAAAACGTGCGCGACGTGAGTTTTCTGTATCGGGGCGTCAAGCGCCTGGAACCATAGCGACCGGATACTATTGTCAGTAGCGCATATAAATCAGATTTGGGTTATAATTACGATCGTAGGTATAACCCGAATCTAAAAGAAAAAATATCATATGCCACGTGGAGCAGGTTCGGTACAAAGAAAGATAATGCTTCTTTTGATGGGTGGTGTGGCGCTTGGTCTTTCGCGTTCGCCAAGAAGGTATTTCCGTATTTTGGGCGTCATCGGCAAAGAGTGGCGTGCCATTAATAAGGATTCTTTGCATACGGCGATCAAGGCGCTTTATACGTCGCGTCTTATTGACGAACAGATACATGAAGACGGTTCAGTGACTTTGATGCTTTCCGAAGAGGGGAAACGGCGGGCGCTTCGTTTTACTCTTGAGGAGATGAAGATCAAAAAGCCGAAGGCATGGGATGGGAAGTGGCGTGTGATTATATTTGATGTGCCGGAGCGAAAACGAAAAGCGCGTGATGCGCTTCGTGGCCATCTGCGGCAGATGGATTTTTATGAATTGCAAAAGAGCGTTTTTGTCCATCCGTATCCATGCGGGGATGAGATTGACTTTATAACGGAATTATTTGAGATGCGTCCTTATGTTCGGCAGATTATGGCAGAGGCGATTGATAACGAACTGCATTTGAAAAAGCTCTTTCATCTTCTCTGATGCTGACTTGTTCAAAATCTTGCTATACTTACGATCGTAAGTATAGCAAGATTTGAGTCCAGAGCAGGGGGCGGGAATTGGATGTTTTTTGTTTGTGGGATATAGTGGGATCATGATGTTTGTTTTGAAACAGGACAAATTTGAGGGGCCGCTTGAGCTTCTGCTTGAGCTGATTGAAGGCGAGAAGCTGCCGATTTCGGAGATTTCTCTGGCACGCGTGGCCGATGAGTATCTGACATATGTCAGATCGTACCAGTCGCCGGATCCTGAAGAGCTCGCGGAGTTTCTGGTGGTGGCGGCCCAGCTCATGCTGATCAAGTCGCGCTCGCTTCTGCCGACGCTGTCGTTTTCGGAGGAAGAGGAGGCATCGGTTGACGATCTGGAGCGCCGTCTTGCGATTTTGAAAGGGATACGGGATGCGGTGCGGGAGCTGCAGCAGATTGAGCAGAAGGGGATGCGAAGTGCAGGGCGCGAGGCGTATGCGGGCATGCCGCCTGTTTTTTATCCGCCCACATCTCTGCATGCAGGATTGCTCGCGGATGCATTTGCGGGGCTTGTCGCACTGATACCCAAGGCGGAAAAACTTGCCGAAGACAAGCTCAAGCGCATCGTCTCGCTTGAGGAGAAGATCAGCCATATCCGGGGGATCTTGCGGGACGCCGTGGAGCGCGGATTTTCGGAGATTGTGAAGGGCTCCAAAGAAAAAGTGGAAGTGGTGGTGAGCTTTTTGGCGCTTTTGGAGCTTGCACGACAAAAATTTGTCACTCTGCGCCAGGAAGTGCCGTTTGCCGATATCATGGTGAAAAAGACCCCCTAGCTTTATGAACGAAGAAAAAAATCTACCCATGATTCTTGAGAGTATTCTTTTTGTGCATGGCGAGCCCATGCCGCTTGATCGCATGTGCGCGATCGCGGATGCGGGGCCGGACGCCGTGCGCGAAGCGCTTGCTATACTTGGCAAAAGCTATGAAGGCAGGGGGATAATGCTGATTGAAAAAGACGGATCGTGGCAGTTGGGATCGCATCCCGCGCATGCGCGATATGTGGAGGCGCTCGTCAAGGGAGAATTTGGCGCGGTACTTTCGCGCGTCGCACTTGAGACGCTTGCGGTAGTGGCGTATAAAGGGCCGATCTCGCGCGCGAATCTGGAATACATCCGCGGCGTGAATTCTTCTTTTACCTTGAGGGCGCTGCTCATGAGGGGTTTGATTGAGCGTGTGGATAATCCCGCAGACGCGCGGGCGCATCAGTACCGCACGAGCATTGATTTTCTGAAGCATCTCGGCCTTGCCCGCATGGAAGATCTGCCGCGCTATCAGGAGCTGTCGCAGGAGGTGATACCCGAAAAAATACCCGCTCCGGAAAATTCATGAGTCTTTTCTTTGTACTATCATCGCGCAAGACGGAGTTTGTCGCGGTCTTGGCGCTTGCTTTTTTGATCCTCCTCTCTTTTATGGGACGGGATGATCGCGTTCCGAGCGGTACGGGTGCGGAGCAGGCGTCTGCCGAAATCATGCCGGCTCCGGTGGTGGTGCCGAATATTGCCGAGCCGATCCTGAATGCTGAAGCGTACATGGTGCGATTTGCCGATAACGCATCGCCCCTGCTCACTCGCCACGCAGATGAAGCACTGTCCCCGGCAAGCCTTACCAAAATCATGACCGTGTTTGCGGCGCGTCAGATTCTGGCGCCCGATGATAATGTCTTGTTTACGGAAGACGCCAAAATGGCGGAAACAGTACGAAGCGATGCGTCATCAGGCGAGATTTTTATGCGTGACGACGCGGTGCGCATGGCCATGATCCCGTCGGCCAATGACGCGGCGCTGGCGCTTGCCGACGCGGCTGGCAGAAAAGCGGGAGAAGGGGATTTTGAAAGTCGTATCGCTTTTTTCGTGCGGTTTATGAATGAGCAGGCCCGCGTGATGGGCCTGCATGAGACGCATTTTACAAACCCTACGGGTCTGGATGCGCCGGGTCATATGGCAAGCGTGCGCGATCTTGCCGAGCTTGTACGCGTAGCGCTTGCGCGCGATCCTGAAATGTTTGCCATATCGCGCGAGATGGCCGCCGATGTCTTTTCAACGGCCGGAAAACGGCATACGATGGAAAGCACAAATGATCTCCTCAAAGAATTTCCGGCGCTTGCTGGTGGCAAGACAGGTATGACTGACAACGCAAAGGGGACTTTGGTGCTTGTATACCCCGTGCCGCCGCACCGTACCGCGATCATCGTACTGATGAAGTCTGAAGATCGGTTCGGCGACGGAAGGAAGATCATCCGGTGGCTTGAAGAAGCGTTTTAACGGAATGTCGCTGAAATCCCTGTGGCTTGCCGCAGGGTCGGGGTTCAACGAAGTGGAAGCGTGAACGTATGGTTTCTTCGCAAAGCGTTACTGATGCGATTAAAGTACTCGGACTTCTGGCCGTGTCTTTTAGCGCGGCTGTTTTATGGACGCCGCTCCTGACGCGCTATCTCTATAAATATAAATTGTGGCGCAAGGAAGTGCGCACGATGTCTCCGGACGGATCAAAGACGCCACTTTTTGCGGCCCTTCATAAAGACCGCGATACGCTTGTGCCGCGCATGGGCGGGGTCCTGATCTGGGTGACGACGCTTGCGATCGCCGCGATCGTGTGGGTGCTTGCGGGGATTACGGAAAACCCATTTTGGGACAAGGTAAACTTCGTCTCGCGCAATCAGACGTGGTTGCCTCTGGCGACCCTCCTTGCCGCATCTCTGCTTGGGTGCGCAGATGATTTGGCATTGGTACTCGGGAAAGGCACATATGTCGCGGGCGGGATCAAATTCAGGCATCGGCTGTTTGCGGTGTTTTTGATCGCGCTCGTCGGGGCGTGGTGGTTTTATTTCAAGCTTGACTGGCGCTCCATCTACGTCCCGGGCTATGGCGATCTTTTTATCGGGCTTTGGTATATCCCGCTTTTTGTCGCGACGATGATTTTGCTTTTTTCCTCAAGTATCGTGGACGGCCTTGATGGGCTTGCGGGCGGAGTGTTTGGCGCGGCTTTTGCCGCGTACGGGGGCATTGCGTTTTTCCGCGGGCAGATTGATCTTGCGGCACTCGCGAGCGTGGTGCTCGGCGCGATTCTTGCGTTTCTATGGTTTAATATTCCGCCCGCGCGGTTTTATATGGGGGAATCGGGAATTCTCGGGCTTACGACCGTGCTTGCGGTAATGGCGTTTTTGACGGATTCGGCCGTGGTGCTCCCGATTATCGGGGTTGTGCTGATGGCGGAAGTTGCATCGGATGTGATCCAATTTGCATCCAAGCGCTGGCGCGGGAAAAAAGTATTTCTCATAGCGCCCATCCACCATCATCTTGAAGCGATCGGCTGGCCTCCGTACAAAGTGACGATGCGTTTCTGGGTCATCAGTGTGGTGGCCGCGATCCTGGGGATGGCGGTGGCGCTAATCGGGCGATAATCGCCCGCGCCTGAAGCAACGATTTTTTAGAGAAATTGGTATATACTTATAGCATGGGATTTTTCCTGCAGGATAAGAAAAAAATTCATGCCGTGATAGATGTGGGATCCGATGCGATCCGTGCGTTTGTCTTTGAAGCGTATGGAGCGGGCGCTCTGCCAAGCCCCGTGGGGAAATTCGTCTGGAATATCCCTGCCGCGACATCCGCGATCCGGCTGGTGCGCAAAGTACAGGAAAGTGTTTCAGCACTTGCTCATGCGCTGAAGCGTCCGCCGCATCGGATCACCGTCGGCCTTGGTCCCGAAGTTGCCGAATGCACTCTGCAAAGCTGGATCGGGGACATAGCGGGCAGTGGGACGTTTCTTACCCGTAGAGAGATCGCGGCATCCTATCAGCGCCTGTTTGATAAGCATGCAAGCCTGCGGCGCGCGATGATCGTAGCGCCCGCGGAACTGCTGGTAAACGGATATTCTCTTGCGTGGGATGAGAATTGGAAAAGCGATACCGCCCTGCGCAGAAAAGACGTCCATGAAGTGAAATTTATGACCATGGCGCTCACTATGCCGACGGACGCAGGAGTCCTTTTTGGCGAGATAAAAAACAGTTTCGGAGGAATTGCGATTGAGTTTCTGCCTCTGGTGGTGGCCGAAAAAGAGGCGATGGTACGGGCGTTTGGCATGGAAAACGCACTCGTGATTGACGTACGTGAAGACGCGACTGCGTGCATCGCGGTCAAAGACGGCAGATTTGCCGGTGTCGGCTTCACGCCGTTCGGGACGCGGCGTTTTGCCGAGATGCTTGCTCGCATCTCGGGGCGCTCCCTGCCCGAGGCGCGTGATATGCTCCGTCATCGCGCACGGAGCATCGGCAATGCTTCGTCCCCAGGGGTCATATTGCCTGTTGTCGCCGAGACTGCCGCCGAATGGAAAAAGTTTCTCGTGCGGGCGCTTGATTCCATCGCCGTGTCCGCAGGCCCTTTGCCCGATCAAGTGATGGTGCTTGGAGCGGGAGCCGAGCTCCCGGAAATCCGGGCCGCCCTGCAGGCGGGAGACTGGCTGGGCGCGTTTTCGCATGCCGAGCGGCCGCGCCTGCGCGCGATTGACGGGGCTGCTTTTTCCGGAGGCGACACGCTGGGGGGACACCTTTCCGGTTTTGAAGATGCGGGATTAGCCTCTCTTATGGTATATTCTCTCTATCACAAACCCATCTTTTAGAGCGTACATGGCATTATGAAGACCACACTATCATCAGAGCAGATGCCGGAGGGGCGGTCCGACGGCATCAGAAAAAATGCAACGCCGCATGTCATACGGCTGACGCCAAAGGTAGCTACTGCCCCCGTGCGTCCGGTGGAAGATTTTTCGGTTGAGCCTGCCGCAGAATCCGAATTTCTCGGCCACTGGCAGGAGCGGCACGCGGCCGTGGCGGCCGAGGATGTGGTACCCGATATGCCGGAAGGCCGGGATGAGGAGATGACATTTTCGCAGCCGGAGCCTGCGGCGAAATCAATCCGCCATCAAACCCCTCGCGCAAGGACGATATCTTCGTCCGCGCGTATCGCATATATAGGAGCCTTCTGCGGTATTGTGGCAGTTGCCGGGGCATTTGGGGCGCTGACGACCGTATGGGCGCGGGCGACGATTGTCGTGAAGCCACGCGTAGACGAGATCATGCTACGCGATATCGCGGCGGTTTTGGATACGTCTGCGGCCAAGGTACAGGTTCCGCAGAGAATCATCCCCGCAGAGAAGCTGTCATTTGCTAGTACAGTCACCAGAGAGTTTGCCGCTACAGGTCGTGATAGTAGTGAGCCGCGCGCGCGCGGCGCCGTAAAAATTACGAATTCGTTTAACTCCTCACCCCAGCCTTTGGTCGCGGGCACGCGGTTTGCGACATCCGGCGGAGCGCTGTATCGGCTTGTGAAGCCGGTGACAGTCCCGGGTGCGGCGATCTCGCAGGGCAAACTCGTACCCCAGTCAATTGATGCGGAGGCGGTAGCGGATCTTGCGGGGGAGGAGGGCAATATGGCGGGTCCTCTGGCACTTACCGTCCCCGGTTTTAAAGGCACTCCCAAATATGAAGGATTTTCGGCGTCAGCTCCCCAGGGATTTGCCGGAGGATCGCGCGGTGCATCTTTCATGATCACCAAAGACGATCTGGCGCGCGCGGAGGAGGAGACCACCAAAGCGGTGTTTGACGAGCTGAAAGATGAAATCGGACGCACGGTACCGGCGGGATTCAGCTCTCCCGAAGCCTTGCGCGAGATAGAGATCACCAAGGTTGACGCACCCGCAGCAGGCACGTACCAGGAGAAGTTTACCGTCACGGCAAGTGCCGCGGGGCGCGCGCTTGTCTTCCGTCCGGAAGACGCGGAAGAGCTCGTAAAATCTTTTGCTCTGGAAGACGTGGATAGCCAGGAATTGGTTGCGGGATCCGCGAATCTTTCGTATCACGCGCGCACTATTGATTTTACCAAGGGGAGAGCGGATGTCGTGGTCAACGGCACCGTGCAGGCGCGTGCGGTCATAAGCCAGGATCAGCTCGTAGCGCTGGTGGCAGGCAAAAAACAGGGATCCATAAGCGATGCGCTCAAGAGTCGTCCGGAACTCAAAGACTATACGCTCTCATTGTTTCCGCCATGGCGGTCCAGCGTCCCCGGCGATACCGGAAAAATCCGCTTCGTCGTGGAGTAGTGCCTGTAAAGATCAAAGCTCCGTTTTGTAGATGTTTTTTCTTATGCGCCAGAAGATGGCGTTGGGGACGGACGGATAGGTGAGAAGTTCATCGGCAGTATCTGATACGAGCTCTGTTTTGTTGATCCCGCCCCGATGATCTATCTCGGCAAAGTAAATGCCATCGCGCGTGCGCCAGACGACATGGGCGTCGGTGGCATAAAACCACCGCGCATCTAGGATAGCTACAGTGTCCGTAAGCACTTCTTCCATGATGCCTTTTTGCTGAAGTGGCTGGTATATATTGTCGGTAAGCCAGAGCACCGCGATGCTTTGCTGTTTTCGCAGGAGCAGTTTTTCTTCTTTGCTGTCAAATGAAGCGTCTAGGATTTCGGATGCTACGGCGGTGAGTATGCCGGCATCTTTCCCATAGAGGAAGAGTCCTCCGGAGGGATCAATAAGCGCAAGACTGCGCGTGCCGATGATAAAGCGCAGAGGCCTGCCGTCAAGCAGGAAGCCCGGGCGCCCGATCGTGGCGATCGTGCCGGTATCGCGGCTCAAACGCGCAAAAAATCCATTTTGATCCACGAAAAAAATATCATCCCCGTCTCCGACAAAAGAATACACATTTTCAAGAATGACCCGCGCGGATTTGCCGCGTCCTGCCAAGAGCTGGTGTTTGCCGTTGATCGTGAGCACTTCGAGCGGGGTGGATGTGGCTTCCGCCCGGCTTAATTCCGCCACGCTTGAGGTTGCGGTCGCAAGACTGCGCGGGATCAGGACGATATCGCGGAGTTCAGTGACGGTCGCAGGCTCTACGAAAACGGTTTTTGACCACGGATGGAAGTCCTCTTTTTCCAGGCGTACGAGATGCGTGCCCTCCCGGATATCCGTGAGAAACGCGCTTCCGGTAAGCAAGCTTGTCTCCCTGAAGAATGCGTTATCAAAAAATACCGCAAGCCGCGGTGTCTCGGCTTTGACAAAAACGCCCCCGGTCTGCTCCAGACTTGCGGTGGAAAAATCATATACATACCCGAGGGAATACGCGACGAGCAGGGGACCCGCGATAAGAAATATCAGCGTAAGGGTATAAAAAGTAATTCGCCGTCTTGCACGTGTCATAATCTTAGATGAACTCTAGCCGCATCGTAGCAGGAATCTAAGAAACCGTCCAAAAAGTCCCTACCCACTGCAATCGCAGGATTTCGGAGACGGGGCGTCCCGCTATGCGGGAACGCCTCGCGTCTGTCCTCCGACTGCGTCAGTCCTCCTCAACGTCCCGATGGATCGGGACGTCTTCGTCGTCCTTCCTTGTCTTGCTCGAAATCCTGCGATCCCGTGACGAAGAAGACTTTTTGGACGGTTTTCATGCGCTTGAAAAGATAAGCAAGAAGAGTATGATCCTCTCATTATGACGGGGAAATTCATTATTCAGGGGGGCACCCCTCTCCGGGGCGATGTTACCGTATACGGCGCTAAAAACGCGGCAAGCAAGATGATGATCGCGTCTTTGCTGACCGATGAGCCGTGCGTCCTGGAAAACGTACCGCTTTCCCAGGAGATTGATATTACTCGCGAGTTTTGCGAGCGGATCGGGAGTGAGGTTGCGATCGGCATGGATCACCGGTGCGAGATACGGACTCCGGAGATCAAGAATACTTCGGTTGTTGAATTTTCGCGCAAAAACCGGATTCCGATCTTGGCATTCGGACCTCTTTTGCATCGCAAGGGTGAAGCGGAAGTTCCGTTTCTCGGTGGAGACGCGATCGGCCATCGCCCGATAGATCTGCATCTGGAAGCTCTCAATAAAATGGGGGTGACGATTGAGCGGCGCGAGCGGTCGTACTACGCGACTGCGGACGCGATCATCGGCGCCGATATTGAGTTTCCTTTTCCATCGGTGGGGGCCACCGAAAATGTACTGCTTACCGCCGTCCGCGCGCGGGGGACAACCACGATCCGCAATGCCGCCGTGGAGCCCGAGATCTTGGATCTCATACGCATGCTTCAGGGCATGGGTGCTAATATCGCGTGCGATTCTGCCGCGCGCGTGATCACAATCCGCGGCGTGCCGCGTCTGACAGGCGCGGTACACCGCGTGCTTCCCGACCGCAACGAAGCGGTCTCGTTTGCCGTAGCCGCACTCGCGACGCGCGGGCAGGTACGCATTGTCGGAGCCAGCGCTGACGATCTTGGAGCTTTTGTGGAAAAAGTAAAGGCGATGGGCGCTGGCGTATCGCAGGAGGCGGACGCCCTGGTTTTTTCCGGAGCGGATGCGTATCGCGCTACGGATGTCGCGACCGCTCCGCATCCGGGATTTATGACAGACTGGCAGCAGCCACTTGCGATCCTGATGATCGCGGCGCGCGGCGTCTCCACGATCCATGAGACCGTGTATGAGGATCGCTTCGGATATGTAAAAGATCTCCGGCGCATGGGAGCAAATATTGAAGTCTCGGACGAATGCATTGCCCCACCTTGCCGGTATGCCGGCAGGACGTTTAATCACAGCGCGCGGATCACGGGAGCATCTCTTCTAAAAGGTACTGATATCGTGATGACGGACATCCGCGCGGGCATGGCGCATGTCATCGCCGCTCTTGTAGCACAGGGCAAATCGGTGATCTCGGGGACGGATCATATTGACCGCGGATACGAGCGGATGGATGAGCGCCTGCGGGCGCTTGGCGCTGATATAAAAAGAGTATAGGGTAGAACTCTATGTGGATACGTAAAATCGGCATTGACCTCGGCACCGCCAATACCCTTGTTTTTGTCCCCAAAAAGGGCGTGGTTGCCAATGAGCCGTCGGTCGTGGCAGTCGCCCGCAACGAAAATCGCGTGCTTGCCGTTGGCAATGAAGCGCGCGAGATGATCGGGCGTACGCCGGATACCATCATCGCGTATCGCCCGCTCAAGGACGGCGTGATCGCCGATTATCGGATAACCGAAGCAATGCTCCGGTATTTTATCAATAAAGCCAGCGGACGGTTTCGCTTTCTGCGTCCGGAAGTCATGGTGTCCGTACCCGCGGCAGTGACTTCCACCGAGCGCAGAGCGGTGATTGAAGCGACCGTGCAAGCAGGAGCCAAAGCCGCATATGTCGTGAAAGAACCCGTGCTTGCGGCAATCGGCGCAGGTATTCCCATCAATGAGCCATCGGGGCATATGGTGGTGGACATCGGCGGCGGGACGACGGATATCGCGGTGATTTCGCTTGGTGGCATCGTGGCGTCCACATCCGTCAAAGTCGCGGGCGACAAATTTGATGCCGCAATCAGCGAGTACATCAAGCGCAACTACAATCTTGCGATCGGAGACCGCACGGCAGAAGACATCAAGGTCAATATCGGATCGGCCGTGCCGGTGGATGACGAAAGTCTCAAAATGGAGATCAAAGGGCGGGATCTCGTCACCGGCTTGCCGAAGATGATTGAGATACACTCGCAGGAAGTGACCGCGGCCATCGCCGACGAGCTTGATGAAGTGATCCGCGCGATCAAGTCTGTACTGCACGATACGCTCCCCGAGCTTGCGGCAGACATCATGGACCGCGGGATTGTGGTATCGGGCGGCGGCGCGCTCCTGCGCAATATTGATGCGCTTATTTTCCAGGAGACGGGTGTCCCCGCGCACATCGCCGACGAGCCGCTTCTTGCCGTCGCCAAAGGCACCGGCATCGCCCTAGAGCACCTTGAAGTCTACAAAAGGAGCATTATGAGCAAGAGATAAGCGTAGGAATTGTTGATAACTTGGATTGACCGGTGCAACGGATCGGTTTTATACTGGTGGTATGGTAGAAAAAATGACTATTGAAAAACTTGCGGAGATGACGCAGCAGCAATTTCAGGAAGTAGATAAGCGTTTTCAGGAAGTAGATAAGCGTTTTCAGGAAGCGGATAAAAGGATGGATGGGATGGTGACGAAAGATATGTTTACGGAAGGAATGGATATGATACTCGGAGAAATACGGGCTACCCGTCAAGATGTCCGCGGTTTTCGCGTGGACATCGCAGGTCTTGAAGAACGAATAGAGGTGTTGGAAGACAAAACCGGAGGCAGACAGAGAGTGAACGTGTAAAAATAAAACTGAACAGTTTTTCGTCCGATGAGACAGTCAATCATTGTTGCGATGATTGACTGTCTTTGCTATTATAAAAGTATTACGCAAAACCGTACGCTCTATTTTGGTGATAATCTGGAGATTTCATGGGAGAAGTTTCCTCAGAAGCCCAATAATAAGGGCGTTTTTGATTTGATGACTGAGAAACTGTCTAAAAAGCCCCTCTCCTGCTACAAGTGCATGGTTTTGCACGGTACTGCGTCAGTCCTCTGATACCAATGATTGGATATGATGATGAAAGATAAAGAAGTAAAATTCAATAATGGATGGTGTTTTGCGATCGTGAATGGTCGCTTGGCTGAAATCTATTTTAAGAAAAATTATGGGATATATGCCCATGGGTATATTGAGCGGAAAGAGTTTGATAAAAGGGAACAAAAGATGATTGATGCGGATATCAGGAAGTATAGATTCTCCTACAGAAAAGGTTGCTATTTTGACAAGATTCTGAAGACAAGACATAAAGCCACAGTTTTCCAAAAAGTTTTTCCGGCTTCTAAGAAACTAAGGAGATTACTATGATCATCGGGTATGAGCGGCAGATGAGGTATCTTGAGCGCGTGATTGCGGGGGGACGTCTTGCGCATGCGTATCTTTTTCACGGGCCCGAGCACACGGGCAAGGAGACGATCGCGTGCGCCGTGGCGAAACTTCTGCTCTGTCCCCATGCGCGTGCGCGGAAATGTGTGCTTGCGGATGCGGACGACGGGTGTGCTGTGTGCGCCTCTATAGATGCGGGTACGCATCAGGATGTAACGTTTTTGGGGATTGACCGCACGCTGGTGTCGGACAAGGAGATCCGAAAAGAAATACCGATTGAGGATATCCGTGAACTCAAGCGGGTGTTTGCGTATTCTGCACGGGGTGCGGGTTGGCGGATTGCGATTTTGAGCGATGCTGATAAAATGAGTCAGGAGGCGGCTGATGCTTTTTTGAAGCTTTTGGAAGAGCCGGGCGAGCGGACGGTCTTTTTTCTCATCACGTCGGCGCGTGAGCGAGTATCGGCGACCATCGCCTCCCGCGCGATACCGATGGAGTTCTCGCTTGTCCCCGACACGGCGCTCGCGGCGTACCTTAAAGAGCAGAAGGTATGTAAAGAATCCGAAATGCCCGAGATGCTTGCTTTGGTAGCGGGACGCCCTGGTATCGCGCAACTGCTTGCCGATGATCCTGCGGAGAAAAGGCGCATGAGAGGATATGGAGAAGCCGTCGCCGAGGTATTGCGGGAGGGTGTTCCCGGAGCGCTGGCTTTGGCGCAAAAAGCGGCCGAGGATGATGCGATGCGCTGGCACACAGTTGTATCCTGCATCACACTGCTTCGCGCGCGTATGCATGGGGCATTGTCTCCGTCGGAGCGTGTGCGTACTGCCCGTGCACTCGCGCGCATCCTTGATATATCGGCGATTATGGAGACGACCAACGTAAATCGTAGGCTTGCTCTGGATACTCTTTTCATACAATACGCGTCTGTCGCACAATAAATAAAGACATAGCGCACTATGATAACACGCATCATCATTATCATCCTTATTTTGTTTCTTGCACTGCTGATCATCCTGCCGGTGATTTTAAATTCGCTCGGCGTGCCGATCTTTACGCAGTCCGGCGGAGGAGGAGGGAGTGCCAATTCCGATCTGCGGGATGCCATGCTGGTGTATTCGCCCGACGGCGGGGGGAGATGGCAGCTGCCGGAGTTTGAGCGCGGTGACAAAGGGGCGCTCCCGTCGGGTATTTTGGATATGGCTTTTGATTTTGGCGACGGAAGTCTGATATTTGCCGGTACAAAAGGCGCCGGTCTTTGGAA
>Ga0209542_10007092_pt1 | contig 21487 bp, 28 predicted proteins | sample RifCSPhighO2_01_FD_184028 | JGI IMG/M metagenome (GOLD analysis project Ga0209542, IMG submission 184028) | Soil microbial communities from Rifle, Colorado - Rifle CSP2_plank highO2_0.1 (SPAdes) (version 2) | ecosystem: Environmental > Terrestrial > Deep subsurface > Rock core/Sediment ... | reverse complement strand
AATCCATTTGTGCGAAAAGTTCTGGAAGGTGTTTTTCAAAATAATTTAAATGCTGTTCAGCTAAAGGTCTTGTTGGAGCTAAAAATAGTATTTTTCCCGTCGGAATTTCTTTCATTCTTTCTATTACTAACATTAATGCAACAAGGGTTTTTCCAATTCCGGTTGGAAGTACGACAAGGCTATTTTTCTTTTTGCAAGTTTCAACAATTTGTTTTTGATATTCTCGAGGTTTTATATTAAGAAGAAATTTTTCCATCTGTTGAAAAAAAGTAAGAAGTATATAAGATTTATCGTTGAGATAATCCTTAATTCCTTCCACAGATATTAAGGTAAAATTTCTGAAAGAAATTTTATATCATACTCCTTGAAGTTAATTGACGAGGGTAAACTTGGGTTTCTATGTGATTGCGGGATTGTTGATGGGTGATTGTGAGTTGATGAAATTGATGCTGTAAACTTATTTCACTAAATGATTGTGGATTGATTAAATACTTGAGAATCTAAAATTGAGTAGCTTAATGTTTGCGAGATTGCTACTGGAAATAAATTATCTAACTCGGAATAGCCAGCGCATATAGAAGTAAAATTCCAGTAATAACTACTAATAAGAACCAGTAGTTTCGATTTCCGAAAAAGATTTTTGTTCCGTCAAGGCCTCCGAAAGGAACAAGTGACCACGACGCATAATATATGCTGAATCTTGCAAGGACACTTAAGTCAAATAAATAGGCAAGTATGGCTAATGCGATATTCGCAAGAACTCCTGCTCCGATGATAAAACTCATAGTTGTGTCAGTCATTTCTGTGAATCTAAATCTTCCATGAGACTTTGCACTTCTTGCAGAGGTTCCTGTGATATTAGATTCTAAAACAGTGAATAAGAAAAAATTTCCATACGCAAGAATAGCTAATAAAAATGGGAAAATAATTCCTGCAGGGATGGGTTTGTTCAATCGCCTTTCTCTTTTGAATCCAAATCTTTCCCAATTCCAAATATTAGTTTCGAGTGTTGATTCGTATTTTTGAGCCATTGATTTTTTGGCGATAGTATTCAATAAAATAGTAAGTAAAATAAATGCAAACATAGTCCCAATGAATTGGATATCTATTCCTGAAGAAATAATCTCTTTAAATGAAACTACAAAAACTAAAATAATTCCAACAAGGAAAATTTCTGTTATTTCTTTTGTTGTAAACATATTTTTAATAGTTAATTTATTCTTATAAATATTGTGTTAATTGAGTTTTGCGTTTGAAAAGGGTTTATTTTGTTAATTTTAGTCTTCTTTTTTGGAGAAAATTATTTATTGTAATGTATTTTATCCATACAATTTGATGATAGAAAAGTATATAAATAAAATTTAGCTCAAGAAATCATGCTTAAGATAAAAAAAATCAGTGACGTTATCGGAAAAAAGGTTTATACCGATGAGGGCGACTTTTTTGGAGAGATAGAAGAAGCAAATCTTGTTAATAATAAAGTTGATTCTTGGCGAATAAGAGTTTCTGGTGGTATCAGTAATTTATTTAATGGTGCAAGAGGAGTTATAATTCCTCATTCCTATGTTAAGTCTGTAGGTGATGTTTTTGTTATTAATCGAGTAGCAATGCCTTCTCAACAAGACCTTCCAGAAATTGCTGGTGGCCTTGAAGTTGATTAATTCTTAAGTTTAGGTAATTTGTTCTTTAGTTATTTTGAAAATAATTAATTATCTTAAATTATAGAAACTATTAAAAACCACATTTGTTTAATTATATTGAAAAGATGGCAGTATTTGAAACAATTTTGACAAGTTTTTTTGCAGTGAGAGTAGTTTACCCATTTTTACTTGTGTTTACTTTGATTTTTGCAATCTTACAAAAATCAAAAATTCTTGGCGAGGAGAAATCTCAAATTGATGCTTTGATTGCATTGTCAATAGCTTTAATTGTGGTGGCTTTTTCTTGGAGCACAGATATTATAATTAATTTAATGCCATTTCTCGCAGTGAGTTTAGTTATTTTATTGGTGTTTATGCTTTTGTTTGGGTTTGTAGCAAGTGGTGAAGAGGGTTTAGTTCTTCATAAAAATTTGAAAATTGGTTTTGGTATTTTAATTATTGTTGCTTTGACAATTGCAATTCTTGTTATAACAGGACAGTGGGATAAAATTTATTCTTCTTTGTTTATAGATTATGCAGGAAATAGTTGGTTATCAAATATTATTCTTTTAGTTATTGTAATTGGTGCGATTGCAATTGTTGTTATGCCTGGTATTGGTTCTGGAAAAAAATCTGAATAATTATTTTATAGCGACGATTTTGATAATTATTTTAAGTTTTGAGATTTATTGAGATTACGAAACATATTTAAATAATATTTCCTATTTTTATTAATGGCACAACCAATTGGATTAATATTACAGCAATGGGCTGACCTCGGAATTTTTTATTATGTTCTACCTGGATTACTTGTTTTTGCGTTGGTTTTTGCAATTTTACAAAAGGCGAAAATTTTTGGCGATGGTAAAGAGAGTAAAGGAATTAATGCAATAATTGCTGGTGCAGTTGCCTTAATGTCTTTGCAGTTTGATGCAGTTCCGGTATTTTTTCAAATTATTTTTCCAAAAGTAGGAATTGGTCTTTCTTTAATTTTAGCTGCAATGATTTTAGTAGGATTATTTGTTGATTTTAAAACAGAGAATGGAAAAAGAACAGGGGCTGCAACGATATTTTTTGGAATTGGTGGAATTATTTTTATAGTTATTTTGTTGCAGAGTTTAGGAGATTATTCTTGGTGGACAGGAAGCTGGTGGCAAGAAAATATTTCCGCAATTGTTGCTGGAATTATAATTCTTATTTTTATAGGCATTGTCGTAAATTCTGGAAGTGAATCAAAAACTCCTTTCCTCCATCGTGAGTTTGACGGTAATAGATATTAAAATGGCAATCTTTGATATTTCTTGGCTTGCATATTATATGCCTATCTTTGGATTTTTATTTGTTTTTACGGTGATGTATGCTGTTCTATCTAAGACACAGGTTTTAGGAGAGAGTCCTTTTGTTAATCTTATGGTTAGTTTTATTTTTGGAATAATTTTTATTACATTTTCTCCAGGAGTTGTTTATGTTCAAACTGTTGTTCCTTGGTTTGTTATTTTAATTCTGTCTTTATTTTTCTTAATGATGATTGTAGGGTTTTCTCAGAAAGATGCAAGTGAATTTATGAAACCGAGCATTGCTTGGGCATTTATTGGATTGTTAGTAGTTATATTTTTATGGAGTGCGATAATTGTTTTTAATCCATTTTTACAGCCATATATTGATAAGTTTTTGTATTCTGAGAGATTGTATGGTGCAGTGCTTTTAGGGCTTGTTGCAGCTGCAGCTTCTTGGATAATTACAAGGAAATAATTGTTTTTAATGAGGGGTAAACTCTTTGGAATATTATAGAGGATGAATTTATATCCAAATCTTTCGAATTAATTTACAATATTCCTTGGAGTTTGGGCAAATAAATTATGCTCGTTTTGTGGACACAAATTATAAATAAGGACTTTAAAGTGAAGACCTTATTAAAAATCTGTATGACATTTTTTATCTTACAACTTATGATAAAATGTGTTACATAAATTACCATATTAGTAACTTAATAGTAGTTAAAATTAGTAAGATTTAAAAGGATTCCATAATTAGAATCCTTATGAAAACAGATTTAGAAAGTAAGATTAGAGGAGATATTTCAAGTCTTGAAAAGAAAGAGTTTAAACTTAATTTAGCAAGGCATTTGCCTCTCATTTATATTCCTGCCAGCATTATCTTAAAATCAATAGCCATCCATGGAAAAAACCCCATTGATTACGTTGTGGAACAAGGTCCAGATAATATTGCTTTAGCCATTGGAGGCCTCGCGGTTACAGGGGTCGGTGCTTTTATGAAATCAATGGTTGATGAAAATGAAATGAGAACTATCTGTGATAATATCAAAGAAAGAGAGAATCCTAAATTGGTTAAAAGTGGTGCATATAATTTTTGTAGACACCCCTGTTATTTAGCACAAACACTTATGGGAATAGGGTTTACAATGATGGGTCCAGCTATCGATACCGCTTTAGCATTAGCATCATATATGGGCGTTACAGAATTAACTGCAAGAGCAGAAGAAAGAAAAAATGAATTACAATTTGGAGAAGAATACAAAAGATACACAAAAACAGTTCCCAGATGGTTGCCAACAAATTTAGTTTCAAAAACATATAATTCTATAAAACAAAGAATTGCTTCTAGAAAAGACAATCCTTAATAAGGTCTTCAAAAAGAATACCCTATTATAAATTTGTCTGTCAGAACTGACTAACTTATTTTTTCTATAATAAAATCATAAGCGACTTAGTTGGAATAAGTCGGAAATTACAGATAAAAATAAAAACTTGTTTTTTTATGGGATGCTTTCGAACGAAAAGCAAAACTTTTTATATGTGTTTTTATCTATTCATTTATAATGGCTCAAACAAAGAAAAAAACAATTTGGAAGCGTTGGTATATGATTGTTCTATATTGTTTTGTTGGATTAATAGTTATTGGTTCTTTGTTACCTGATTCCGATAATTCTGAAACAAATATAAATTCTCAAGTAAATGTTGAACAAGAAACATTAACAATTGAACAACAAATGGAGAAAAGTGTAGTAGAGATTTTGGGAAGTTCAAATAGAAAAGTAGATAGACTAGTAGAATTTGATTATTTAGATAATCTATTTCCACAGGATGAAGGAAGAATTGCTGTTGCTAATATTAGATTTAATATTAACGATAATTTAAACAAGAATTATATTAGGGGAGGAGCGTTGATGGATAGTGCTGACTTATTTGAACATCTTTATGCTAATTATCCTGATGATTTAACCGCTGTACAAATAATGGGCTTCTACCCATTAAGTGATTCATATGGAAAAGAGGAAGATGTCGCAGTGCTAAAGATTTCCATCAAAAAGGAAACTGCAGATAAAATAAATTGGGATAACTTCAATAGTGATAATTTTCCAATAGTAGCAGACAGCTATTATATTCATCCTGCTTTGTCTGATTAAGATGGTAAAAATTGGCTTAGAGCTAACGACTCTGATTATAATGTTGAAATGTGAGGGAAATGTAATCCCCAGGTTTAGAAAAAAATAAGTTAGTCAAAACCAATCGACTTATTATAAATTTAGCGGAACTTTTGTTCTCAGATTTTATAAAAATATAATTTATTAAATCTTCACAAAAATAAAATCATCTCTTTTTTGATTTGTGTTTTGTTTTCTTTTTAGAACTTTTTCTTGATGGAGATTTTCTTGCAAGGCTCACTAAAGGATTGATAACTTTTCCGAAACTTTCTTGCATTGCCCCCATCTCTGATTTTATATCTTCGATATTTTGCTCTTGTGCATTTGCTTTTCTTAGTATAGATGTTTGTAATCTGTCAATTATTGATTCTATCCTCGAGAGACGCTCATCCATTTTTTCAACTTTAGAGGTTAATAGAGAATTCATTTCACCCAAATCATTTATTTTTTTTGAGAGAGATTTTGTTTTTTCTGTTACAATTTGACTTGCTACTTCACTCATTGTGTCTTGAGAGGCATAATCATAGTTTTGTTGACCTTGGTTTTGAGAATAACCTTGATAAGCGTCTTGAGAATATTCTTGAGAATAATTTTGAGGAGATTCTTCAGAATAATATTCTTGAGGTTGTTGTGAGGTATTTGAACCTGGAGAGGGAATTTGTTGATCCCATTCTTGAGTTCGAGAGTTTCCTTGTCGAGACATTTGATTTTGCGATTGAGAACCTTGTAAATTTAATAATGAAGGTTGCATTCCCGGTTGCATATTTCTTTGGTCTAATTCTTGTGTTTGCATTGCTTGTTCAGGGTCTGAAACTGCGTCTTTAATATTTACTTGAGCCATAGCCTCATTTATTTCTCTTGGAGGAATGCCTTGGTCTTGTAAAGCGATTGCTACCTGCGAATCGTCCATACCTTGATGTTTTAACATTCTTACTTGATCTACTACTCTCATTTTATTTTCAATTTATTTATTATAATTTTCCTGACCAAAAACTATGTTTGTCCTCTTTAACCTCCTCTTTTTTGAGATGATGTGTTTTTTCATTTATTACATCTTCCAAATCTTCCATACGAACGAATTCCAAAGGGTCAAACATTTTCCATTGTCTTTCTAAAATCGCCAATTCTTCTTTTCGTGCGGATTTAGACACTTCTTCAGATAATGAATTCGCAATACTTTTTATTCTTTTTAATTCGTCGTTAAGTATTTGTGTTTGTTTTTTTAATTCAGTAATTTCTGAAATTGTTTTCTCTTGTGATTCTATAAGATTTTGGCCTATTAATAATAATCGTTCCTTTGATAATTTTTGTGATTCTTCTAAGTCGCGGAGCTTAAGTGCAAGTTCATAAGATATATCTAACGATTCTGTTGATGGCATTTTCCTCTTTTCCTTATATAATATGATGTTTAGGGTTTAAAATTGTTTTTATAGAAAACTATTTTAACGATTTTTATCTTATTTATAGATTAGGTAAATGGTATTTGAAAAAGAGATTGAATTGTATTCTTACGATGTTCGTAGGGAATCAGGCGAGAGCGTTGCTTATGTGAATTATTTAGGTGCGCCTTTTTTGCCGAGCATTGCTAAGTTTCCAGAGGTTTTTTCGAGAGTAATTGATATGCTTATTGAATCTCCAAATGTTTCAAGAATTGTTTTTGTTCAACAAAGAAATTATAATTACGATGGAAATGAAGTTAAGAAATTAATTGAAATAGCCAATTTGTATAATTTTCTTTTGAAACAGGAAAGGGTTTTATCTCCGGAAAGATTGGGGAATGATATTTCTAAAAGACATAACTTTATGAGTTTTTTTATGAACTTATTGAAGAGCGATCCGATAGCTGCTTATTTTAAAGTTAAAAATTCTTTGAAAGATGAATCCTCTAAACAAGATTCTTATGACTATCTTTTGAAAAAAATAATTGGTTTGTTAGAAGATACTTTGATTATTAAGGACGCTGAGAATTATCTTGATTCTTATGTTTTTGGGGATAGGGCTATTTATGAGAAATTATTTATTGCAGATATTATTCCTAATTATGCTTATGCCCGTCTTGTGTCGCAACTTCCGGAAAAAGGGAAAATTGTTTCGCAATATGAAATAGGGAGTGGAATGGATAAAAGTGTGGTTACAATTTTGAAACAACCTAAAGAATTAAAATATTTTTATCATCTTATGCCTCCAGAATATTTTTTGAATGAAGATTATCAGATGTTATTGAATTTAGCGAGGAATGTTCTTATTGAACATCAACCGAAAGCCGAGGAATTTACCGACCCTGATAGAACAAGACAGGTTTTTTTTAATGTCGCGCGAGATTTAATTAGTGAGTTGGCTGTAAATAAAGGAATAAAACTTTCATATAGTGATTTGGATTTGCTTGCGAATATTTTAGTGAGGCATACTATCGGTTTTGGTTTATTAGAAATTTTACTTCAAGATAAACATTTGCAAGATATTGTTTTGAATGCACCAATTCCCCTGAATCCAATTTTTGTTCGACATTCTGAATTTGATGAATGTTTTTCAAATATTTTTTTGAGTCAAGATGATGCAGATTCTTGGGCGGCAAAATTCCGTATGATTTCCGGGCGTCCTTTGGATGAAGCGAATCCTATTTTAGATACAGATTTAACTTTGGAAAATGTGAGGGCGAGAATTTCAATTGTTCAACGTCCCTTATCTCCAAATGGTTTGGCTTATGCAGTTAGAAGACATAGAGATTATCCTTGGACTTTGCCGTTGTTTATCGAGAATGGAATGATAGATTCTTTTTCTGCAGGATTATTAAGTTTTTTAATTGATGGTGCCAGAACTTTATTAATTGCTGGAACGCGAAGTAGCGGAAAAACTTCTTTGTTAGGTAGTTTAATGTTGGAAATGAAACCAAAGTATAGAATGATTTTAATAGAAGATACTTTAGAACTTCCGAATAAATATTTTAGAAAATTAGGTTATGATATTCTTTCTATGAAAGTTAGAAGTTCATTGCAGGAAAATAATAATGAGATTTCTGCAGAGGAAGGAATAAGAGCTTCGTTGAGATTGGGAGATAGTTCTTTAATCGTCGGTGAAATTAGAAGCACAGAGGCGAAAGCACTTTATGAAGCGATGAGAGTTGGAGCTTTGGCGAATGTTGTTGCAGGAACTGTTCACGGAAGTTCTCCATATAGTGTATTTGATAGAATTGTAAATGATTTGCAAGTACCAATAACAAGTTTCAAAGCGACAGATTTAATTTTAGTTGCAAATCCTGTTAGGACTCCAGATGGACTACATTCGAGAAGAAGAGTCGTTCAATTAACAGAGGTTAGAAAACAATGGACTAAAGACCCATTAACTGAAAAAGGTTTTGTAGATTTATTAAAATACGACGTGGAAAATGACAAACTTAATCCGAGTGATGATTTAATTAATGGGAATTCAGAAATAATAAAAGCTATTGCTTCTGGTGTTAAAGGCTGGGCTGGTAATTGGGACGCTGTTTATGATAATATTGTTTTGAGAGGAAATGTGAAACAGGAAATTGTAGATATGGCTAAAAAATTTAATCGTCCTGAACTTTTAGAGGCAAAATTTGTTAATATGGCTAATACAATTTTTCACGAAGTTTCTGATAAGGTAGCTCTTGAATTGGGCGTTCCAGATTCTAAAAAAGTTTTTCCCGAATGGAAGAAAAGAATTTCAGAAGAACTTAGATTTTTTAAAGAGTAAAAATATTTTTTTGAATTAAAATTTTAATTTAAGATTTATTGAAAGAATTTTTCTTTTTTTCCAACACTTTTATTAACTCCAAATTCTAATTTAATTGAAGAGGGTGTTATATGTCAGAACGTAAAAGTATTGATGAAATTTTGAGTAAATATTCTAGAAAGATTTCTCAGAATATTTCTTCTGAAGAGAATACAGGAAATGTTAGCAAAGAGTATACAACTTTTAAGAAAGATATGGTTCCACGTTTGTCCCGTTACGAGAATTTTGTCAAGGCGTTTTCTTTTTTGAAGTTGAGTGTGAGTGGGAAGGACCGTGGGAAAATGCAACGTTTCCTTAATATATCTCATTTAGATGTTTCTCCTGAAGAAGTTGCAGCTGCTTCATTTATGGGAGGGTTTCTTACTTTTTTTATAGGCGTTCTTATTGCTGTAGGATTATTTTTTCTACAGAATAGAGAATTTACAAGTCAGAATTTAATTTTTGTTATTCTGATGCTTTTTACTTCGGTTTTTGTTTTTTACTATCTTTATAGTTCTCCGTCGAGATTGGCTAATATTTGGAGATTAAAAGCGAGTTCGCAAATGGTTCCATGTATTCTTTATATTGTAATTTATATGAAACATACTTCCAACTTAGAAAGAGCAATTGGTTTTGCGTCGCAACACTTGCGTCCACCCTTGTCTTTAGATTTAAAGAAAATTTTTTGGGATGTTGAAATTGGCAAGTTTTCTACGATTAAAGAAAGTTTAGACCATTATTTGCAATTTTGGGAGAATGACGCTTTGGAATTTGTCGAGGCATTTCATCTTATTGAAAGTAGTTTGTATGAACCGAGTAATTCTCGTAGAATTTTGACTTTGGAAAAAGCGTTGCAGGTTATTCTCGATGGTGTTTATGATAAAATGTTGGTTTTCTCGAGGGATATTCGAGCTCCTTTGACTAATTTGTATATGTTGGGTGTTGTGCTTCCTACTTTAGGATTGGCTTTACTTCCATTAGCAGCAACTTTGTTGGGAGGGGCGATTAAATTTTATCATGTATTTATTTTATTTAATTTAATCATTCCTTTTTTTGTTTTTTATCTTACAAATGGAATTATGTTAAAACGTCCAGGGGGTTATGGAGAATCGGAGATTTTAGAATTGAATCCTAATTATCCTCAATATAAAAGTAAGAAAGGATTTATTTATGGATTTTTAATAGCTTTTCCTTTTTTGATAATTGGGCTTTTGCCGTTCATTTTACAGATAGGATTTGTTGCAGATTTAGGAAATTTTCCTGTGAATGAAAATGGTTTTGTGGATTTTAATCTGGGAGGTTTAGGATTAGAAGAATTAAATTTTTTAAAAGACATTTATGCATTTGATTTTAAAATTAATCCTGATGGGGATTCTATCGTCGGACCCTTTGGAATTTTGGCTTTGATTTTAAGTTTATTTATTCCTCTTTCTATAGCTTTATTTTTTTCAATAGCTTATTCTGTTAAAACTAAATTAATAATTAAAGATAGAGAATCGACGAAACAACTTGAGAGTGAGTTTGCAAATTCATTATTTCAGTTAGGAAATAGATTAGGTGATGGGGTGCCGGCTGAGATGGCTTTTTCTAAAGTTGCTGAATCTACAAAGGGACAGAAAACTGAGAATTTTTTTAGAAGAGTGAATATTAATTTGCATCAAGCCGGTATGTCTTTGGAGAATGCGATTTTTGATCCTCGACGTGGGGCGATTATTTATTTTCCGAGTCAGTTGATTGCGACGAGTATGGGAATTTTGCTTGAGTCATCTAAAAAAGGTTTGAAAATTGCTGCGGAGAGTTTGATGAGTATTTCAGAATATTTGAAAAATATTTCTAAAGTTGAACAGAGATTGAAAGACCTTTTGGCAGAGGTTATTAGTGATATGAGGAGCAATATGGTTTTTTTGGCACCATTACTTTCAGGAATTGTTGTTGGACTTTCGGCGATGATAACTTTTATTTTGAATAAACTTTCTGGAATATTTTTGGAAATTCAACAAACAGGGGGAGCAGATAATTTAGGTTTTGGAAATTTAGGCACAATTACGACTTTATTTAATATTTTTGATATGGTTCCACCATATTTTATGCAACTTGCGATTGGAATTTATATTGTTCAAATAATTTTTATATTAACTACTGTTTTGGTTACAATTGATTCTGGCGAAGACAAATTGAAAAAAACTCACGACATTGGTAAGAATTTAATGAGAGGAGTAGGAATTTATTTTATTGTTACACTTTTCGCTGTGCTTGTTCTTTCAATTTTGGCTGCTGTTGCTTTGGCAGGAATTTCTACATAAAAGATTAATATAGTAATTTGAATTATTGATTATACTATTCTTTTGAATTTACTTTTTATTGTCGATATTTTGATTACATTGTAGAAGGATTTATTAATTATTGGTTTTTAGTAAAGATATGAAAGGAAAAAGAGGGAAATTGGTGTTAGAATATTTTGCAAAAATAATTTTGATAGTGGCAGGCATTATATTAATCTTAATTATTTTTGGGATTATTTTCAAAGATAAACTTCTTCCAATTTTGGATTATATTAGTCAAAAACTTTCATTTAAAATATGAGCAATAAAAAAGGAGATATGAGTTTTGAATATATTGTAGCTATTATTTTAATATCTATTTTAATTATTATTGTTCTTTTGTTTATTTATAATGATAAAATTTTAGGATGGATAAGAATTCTTCCCGGATATCAATTGCCAGATGAAGATATAATTGTAAATGAAGTCATTGTAGATAAAGAAACAGGAAGCATATTAAATGAAAATTGTTTCGGAGAGATAAATGAAGGAATGATTCTTATACCTAATGGTGAACCTACTGGTTTGTATGTTTCTTGGTTTAGTAATTCAAATGATGGTAAAGTTAAATTGATTCGAAAGTGGTTTTTAGATAAATCTGTAGCTGAAATAAAAAATTTGAAAATTAATTTATTTGAAAATATAGATGTTGGTTCTTTTGATTCACCGATTAAAGATGATTTAATTTTATTAGATAAATCTGAATTTAAAAAAGGAACAGGAAAGTTGTGTAAATATGAATAAAAAAGGAATTTTAATAAGTGAAACTTTGAAAATGGTTCTTTCAGTAATGAGTATTGTTTTATTGTTTATTTTAGCGTTTCAGTTATTTGGATTGATTGGAAGTAAAAATGAGATTTCACAAGCGAGAGAACATATGGATAAACTTGAAGAAATAATTGCAAGGTTGGAAAAGCAAGGAAGTGGAAGTGAAGAATATATTTTATTAAATCCGAAAGAATGGAGTTTAATTGCATTCCCCCATTTTGCGCCGAGTCCAAAATTAACTAATCAACATCCAGATTATTACACTCCTTTTGATTTGACTACAAATGAATGCGTAGCAAATAAATGGGAGAATTGCTTATGTTTTTGTCCTTATACTTTTCCTAATGCTGTAGTTTATGGGACTGATGGTTCAATAATTGATCCTATTCCTCAGGAAATTAAAAATGCAAAAAAAGAATGTGATAAATTATCTCTATGTTTTGAATTAAACCAAGACGATGTAATTGTTAGTTCTGCTGATAGGGCAGATAGAAATAGTTATTTGCCGGTTAAATCAACCAAAACGGCAGTTGTTATTTCGTTAGAAAATGGGAGGTTAACTATTATTCCAAAATGAACAATAAAGCACAATCTTTTTCAGTGAAGAATTTACTTTTGATAGCTTTAGCTACTATTTTATTTTTTGTATTATTGTTTGGAATTATTTTTATGTTTAAGAGGTTAACATCTGGAGGTTAAATATCTATGAATAAAAAAGGAGACATATCTTTGAATTTTTTAGCAGGGTTGATTGTTTCTATCGTAGGTTTTTCACTTTTACTTTTTGTTTATTTTCAAATAGCATCTGGAGGAGAAATTGATAGACAGGTTTGTCACGAATCTGTTATTTTAAGAGCAACAGTTCCACTTGGAAAGGCATATGTTCCATTGAAATGTAATACCGCTAAAATTTGTATTAGTGGTAAACTTTTCGGAAAGGGAGAGTGTGAAGAATTCAAAAATGAAAAATCCGTGACGACTATTCGAGTTGGAGATAATCAGCAAAGTTTATCTAAAATCGAGAAGGTTTATGCCCAAGAGCTATTAAGTTGTTGGAAAACTATGGGAGAGGGAAAGATAAGTATTTTTTCTAATACGGTAGTTGAAAATTTTGGTGTTGGAGGAGAGGTTTATCCAAGTTGTGTAATCTGTTCGCGTATTGCCGTGGATAAAAATAGTTTTCAAAATGTTGATTTCACGAAAATGGATGTTTTTGGATATATGAATAAACGGCTTGTTCCTGAAAGTGATAAAACTTATCTTCAACAAATTACTAATAACCCAAATAATGTAGGAATTAGTACTGAAAATTTAGATTCTTTGAAAGATAAAGAGGGTAATCCTATTTTAATAGAAGATGAAAATGGCGACAAGGTAGAAGTGAAATTTGAAGCTGTAGAGCTTAGCGAAATTAGTTCAGAAGATAAAGTTGAAAATTTTCCGAGTGAAACAGCTATTTTATTTATGCAAATTAGCGCTCCTGAATATGGTACTTCCTTAAGAAATGTTTTGGGAGTCGGAACTGCAGGAACAGTTTTTGTTGCTCGAGGAACATCCTGGAAAATTTTGAAAGGAACAGTAGGAGTAGTAAAACAACATCCAATTATTGCAGCAGTTACGGGAGTAGTTTTTTTAGGTTATCACCAAGGTAGTGTTGCTTGGAATCGAGCAGTTACTGCAAGTTATTGCGACGACATTTCTATTGGAAAAGAAGCAAGAAGTGGATGTTCTGTTGTTAGAGCTACAGATTATAAAGTAGCAAATATTTTAGAATATTGTCAAGTTATTGAGAGTATACCTTAATAATTATTAATTAAATAATGGAATTTGTAAGATGAATAAAAGAGGAGAAAGTATAGTATTAAAAGAAGTTATTTTCTTAATACTTAATGTTTTTTTCTTTGGAATTTTTTTCTTTTTTGTTGTAAATGCTTCTTCAGGAGCTTTAGTTTTAGAACAATATTATGCGAAAGAAATTGCTTTATTGTTGGATAACTCAGAACCCGGAACAAAAATTGAATTAAATATTTCTGACGCTTATGCTATTGCTAGAAAAAATAATGTTAATCTTGAAAAAATGTTTTTGATAAAAGATAATAAAATTGTTGTGCAATTATCAAATTCATATACTTATTCTCATACTTTTTTTAATGATATTGATGTAATTATTTCATATTCTGAAAATGGAGAAGTTTTAAATTTATTTATTAGTGAAAATGAATAATTTATTTTATAATAAAAAAGGAGAAGACATTTTATCTATTTGGTGGTTTGCAGTTCTTTTTATTGTGGCTGGAGGGGTTGTTTTTGGAACCTTGTCATTTTATTCGGACTATGCAGATATACGTTCTTTTGAATCAGAGATATTGATAAATAAAGTTGAAAGATGTTTATCCCAGAATCTTAAAAGTAATTTTTTCGATGGAAATTTGGACATTTTTAATTTTTGTAATTTATATAAAAATTCTTTTGAAAAAGATGGAAATTTTTTCTTAAAAATTTCCGAAAATGATAAAAACCTTTATTTATTTGGGACTCAAAAATTTGATGAGCAATGTAAAATTAAAACGAGGGTTATAAGAGCAAAATATTTTCCAGAATGTTATGAAAAAGAGATAATTGTTTTTGATGAAGAAGGTAAAAATCATTTTTTGAAAATTGTTGCCGGAAGTAATAATAAAGGGGAGACTGGAAATGTTTAGAAATATTCGAGGACAAATTGCAAGCACTATGACTTGGTTTGTTGCATTTGTAATAATTTTTTTTATTATGTTTTTATTCTTAATTGGTGTTAGTTCGTTACATTTAAATCCCCTTAGAGAAAAACCAACTATTTCTCTTCAGGAAAATTATAAAGAAATACTTAATGATGAATTAAATTATCAGTTGCTGATTTTTTTACAAAATCATAAAACATTAATTTCTCGATGGGTTGATGACGAAGTTAAACTCTCTATTTCAGATTTATATGATGGTAAAGAGGACATAAATATGCTTGCACTTTGTAAAATTATAGAAAGGGATAAAGAGGCATTGGGATTTTTTGAGTTTAATCACCGGAAAGTTTATTTAATTGCAGGAAGAGATTTAGAAAAAAACCCTAGCATTTCTTCTATTGATGGTGCAATTGATTCTGAAGAAATCTTATTAATAGAAGGTAGTAAGGAAGATTTTAGTTGTGGTCCTTTGCCTCCAAATTCTTTAATTGTTGGAGCTGATCAAACCTCTTTAATTAGGGCAGATGTTTTTTTCATTTCTAAAAATGAAAATCTTGTGGAGGCAATTTATTATGGAGAATAAGTTTTATTTAATTGATAGGCGAGGAACTACCTCGTTGGCTACAACTTTGCTTGTTTTATTAGTATTATTGTTAGTTAGTAGCTCGCTTTTTTATTTTACAATTTATTCAAATAATACTTCAAAAAAAATTTCTAACTCTTTAGAAATTTCTAAAGTTTATGAAAGACAAAAAATTGTCGATTTTTATATTCAAGATATTTTAGATAAATCGAGTGAAGGAATTAAAAGTGATGAAGAATTAGTTTCAGAATTTAAAAGACAGTTAAATTTCTATAAAAATCCTTCTGGAGGATTTTTAGTTGAAGAATTGAGTCAAGTTGAAAGTCAGTTAGATAATCTGAAACTAATTAAAGAAAATGGCATACCTAAATCGTCTGAATTTGAAATAGAGATTATTATTAAAAAATCTTTTAAAGAAAATGAAGAAAATAAATTTAATATAGAATATAATTATGATAAAAAATTTATTGCAAATGTTTAGAAATGTTTATAAATAAGAAAACTTTTAATGAGGTATGGAGATGGTGATGAATAAGAAAGGTGAAGGAACTCCGTTAGGAACTATAGCTGGTTTGCTTATTTTAGGAGTATTTGTGGCTTTAGTTATTTATTTTATGGTAGGTGTAGCAGATAAAGGAAAAGATTTATCTAATATTCCTCCTTCGGTTCTTAGTGGAAAAGCAGAAATTTGTGCAAGTTTAGGTTCGAAACAAACAGCTTATTGTGAATATACAGAGTATTCAGAAAATAATTATATTAATTGTGCTTATGAAGGAAATGCTGATTTTAGAGCTCAAGTTAATAATGCTGTTTCAGATGCTCCAAAATGTTTAGTTACTGAGCGGAATTTTTGTGCTAATCTAAGAAAAGATTCCAATTTTAAGGGAGCAGTTGTTAATAGTCTTAAATGTATTAAATATGATTTAGATTTTAATGGTAAAGTTGATGAAGCAGATGTCGAAATTGTTAATAAGTGTATTGGTGGTACTTTAACTAATGATGAATGCGATGTTAATTTGGATGGTCCTATAGATTCTTTAGATGCACAATTAATTACAAATCAATTATAATTTTTCTTAAAATTTAAATAGTTCTTTCTTGTCTATATTTTATGGCTGATGATTATGCTTTTGCAGGTAAGAGAAAAAATAGAAATGATGAACGTTCTAAGATGCGTAAGGGTATTTACAAAAAAGGCGGAGTTCATCGGACCGATAAGAAGTTGAAAGATAAATAGTGTAAATCTTTTAATCAAAGAAATTGTTCGCCAGTCCTAACAATACATTTTTATAACTCATCGATTTAATTTAATCTATGAAAGAGATACAAACAAAAATCAAAAAATTTTGTAAGGAACATAATTTAGAGTCACCAGCAGAATATAAAGTTTTAGATACAATGTCTGAACTTGGTGAAGTCGCCAAAGAAATTCTCAAAATGAGTGATTATGGAAGAAAACCTCTGGAAATATAGGGAAGAACTAAAATCTGAACTTGGCGACTTGTTGTATTCGATAATTACAATTGCAAATTCTTTTAATGTTGATTTAGAAGAAGCCCTAAATATAGTTCTTGAAAAATACAAAAAAAGATTGAATAAGGGTTCTGCTGGCTCCGAAAATGATTAACTGGTGGAATAGACTATTGTTCTATTTGGTCGAACAACCGACTTGTTTTTGATAAATATATTCTATGTGTCTTTTCAAGAATTTCTTTTTTGAATCTATCATAAGCCATATTTTCATCACCAACTGTTACAGAATCTGTTGGTTTCATTCTTAAAAGAAGTTCTATGTCTCCAACACTTTCAAAAGATAAATCATATTTTATAACTAGTCTCGATTGTTCTATTGATTCTGGTTTTGAAATAGTATTAAGATATGCAGTTCTGCCTAAATAGTTAATGTAATCTCCCATATCTTAATAAAATAATTGATAAATTTATAAATTTATCTGGGGTCCACCCGCTTACTCAAGTTTTTCGGCTTCAGGACGTTCATTAAAATTTCACCCTCATTTCATTCGGAGAAACTAACAGCAATTAAATGGTTCGCTCGATTGTACCTTGCCACACACCCAAATATTTTTCTTGTTTTTTATTTTGACACTCTCAAAAAAGCAAAACTTTTTATAAGTGTATTCTTTTTATTTTTTAATATGGTTAAAGAAAATTGGATTAAAAAACATCCTGTTTGGAGTGGAGTTATTGGAGTGATTTTACTTTCAATGTTGATTCCAGTAATGTTAGTACTTGGAACTTTTGCATTTATAGAATTTGATTCATCGTTTGGAGATAATTCTTCTACCTCTAATTCCTATATAGACAATACTGCTGTTGAAAAAAGGACTGCTCTTGAACAAATGGAAATCGCCTTTGTGGGTGATTTTTCATATAATGAAATTAAAAACCGTATTGATGAAGTTATGCAACAATATGGGCTATCAATGACTAATGAAAATTATAGTCGGTTCGGAAGTGCTTTAGTTGGTGTTCGTAAAGAAACAGAAGTATCAGAAATGGATATACTTACATGTATGAAATCTTTAGATTATCGAAACACAATTGGTTATGATAAAATAACTGCTGAAAAATCTATTCTTGATGCGATTGGAATTTGTGGAGCTACCCTCAGTTCTTAATAAATAAATGGTTTTATCATTTTCGGAAATTTTTTCTTCAATTCTGTTTCACGAGGAGAATTTTTTTTGAGAAAATGGGACTTCCTTTAAACTCAATAATCAATCTATTGAACTAATTGACAAGGATAAACTTTTTAATTCCATTTATCCCTTTAAGTAAATTTCTGAAATAAATTTGAGTTTCTGAGTGTTTGTAGAATTGTTAATTAGCAAAGGTAAAATTGTGTTAGATTAATGTTTAAATAATTTTTAGAAAATTATTTTTTAAGTTTTAACTTCGGAATGTTTTCTATTATCGTTACTGAAATACTTAGAATGAGAGGACCTAATATTAACCCTATTGCTCCGAATAAAGAAATTCCCCCGAATAATCCTATTAAAACAATTACAGGATGTATTTTTGATTTTTTACCGACGAGTTTTATTCTTAATATTGAATCTATGTAAGCACTTAAGATTAATCCTAGAATTATTATTCCTATTGTAGTCCCAATTTGTCCCCTTGTAAATGTAATTATTGCTAATGGAACCCAAATTAATAGGGGGCCTAATGCAGGAATAAATGCAAAGAGTCCGATTATGAAACCTAATAAAACGGCAAACTTAATTCCAAGAATTGAAAATCCTATTATAGCTACAACTGTTTCAATTAATGCAATTAAAAATGTTCCAGTTATAATATCGTCGATTACTTGTTGTATTTGAGTTAAAATTTGTTGTCTGTTTTGAAATGGTAAAAGGTTAAGCGATTTATTTTTGAGAGTTTCCCAATCAATTAAAATATAATATGCTGTGAAAAAAGTTACAAAAATTGCTAAAACTTTTCCGGGAAGATTTATTGCAGAAGAAGTAACTAAATTCAAGGCAAATTTTCCTGCCTCTTTTATTATTTCTGAAAGATTATTTATTAGAACAGCTTCAAATGGAAGATCTTGAAGTTTATCAAAAAATAGTTGTATAAAATTTCCTGAAAGTAATGTGGAAATTTCTGAAATTAAAGAACCAATGATAAAACCAATTATAGATAAGATAATTATTAAAACAGATAAGACAGAAATTAATGCTGCTGGGATTTTGCCTACTTTTTTTTCTAAACGATCATGAACTGGTTTTAATAAATATGCTAAGATAAATGCTGATATTATCGCAATTAGAAAATCTTTAATTATGAAATATGAAATTATTAGAACTCCAAGAATAAGAGCCCAAGATAAATAAACAGTAATTTGCTCGTCTCTTTCCATTTAATAATTATATGAAAAACATTAATAAATCTAACTATTGGAATGTTAACTCTTAATTCCTCCCTTGAACTAATTGACGATGGTAAAATTAAGGGTAGTGTTTGCGGGTTGGTTAAATAAAATTATTTGGTAAACTAACAAAGGTAAAATTGTTGAGGATGATTGTTTTTTGGTTGATGAAAGTAAATTTGTTAAGTGAGTGTTTGTATGTTGATGATGGGATTTTATTCATTATCGAAGAAAGTTTAATAAACACGTTTTATTATTATTGGAGATGATAGAGTTTTTATTTATTCTTGCTTTAATTGGAATTTTCGTTGCAATTATTCAGGATTTTCGTTTTAGAGAAGTAGCTAATTGGTTGAATTTTTCTTTATTGATTAGTGCGTTGGTTTTTAGAATTTTTTATAGTGTTTTATCTGAAAATGAAATGATTTTGATTTTTGGATTAGTTGGATTAGCAATTAGTTTTGTAGTTGGACATTTGTTATATTATGGAAGATTATTCGCCGGAGGAGACGCTAAATTGTTTATTGCTTTAGGAGTTATTTTACCATTCTCAAATAATTTTAGAGATAATAATTTGATTTTTTTAGTTTTTTTAATTGCTTTATTATTTGGTGGATCTATTTATAGTTTAATTTATAGTGTAATAATTTCTTTTAGAAACTGGAAATCTTTTTCAAAAACGTTCACTTCTTTATTCAAACAAAATAAAACTAATCTTTATTCAATTGTTGCTTTTTCTATAGCTTTTATTTTTTATTCTATTTTTTCTCAGCAATTCATTTTTTTAATTATTCCTCTGTTTTTGAGTTTGTTATTTTTTACTTATCTTTATGCAAAAGCCGTTGAAAAAAGTTGTATGCTAAAAGAGGTGGAGGTAAAAAATTTGAAAATTGGAGACTGGCTTGAGAAAGAAATTAAAGTTAAAAATAAAATTATTAAACTTCATTGGGAAGGACTTTCCGAAGAGGAAATCGTTTTTTTGAAGAAAAATTGCAAAGAAAAAATTTTGATTAAAGATGGGGTTCCCTTTACTCCTGCATTTTTGATTGCTTTTTTAGTTATTATTTTTATTCAATTCAAACTTGGTGGGAATTGGGGTCTTTGGGGATTTTTTTAAGGAATTCTTTTTGGAACTTTAGGTAATTTGTTTATTGGAGTTTTTCGTTTCTTTTTTTCTTCCGATTCTTCTTTTTCATTTTCCTCTTGGGTTTCTTCTTTTTTTTCAAAATTCTCTTTAATAATTTCTATTTTTGGTTTTTCAGGAGGTAAAGTTAGTTCTGTTTGTAATTTGACTAACTCTTCTTCTGACACATTTTTTCTTTTGCTTTCAAAAGATTCATTATCATATGTTGGAAGAAGATTGATTATTGCCTCTTCAAAAATTTCATTGACACCTAATTTAATTTCTTTAGGATTAAGTATTTTTTGTAAGTGGCTTGCTAAAAGTTGTGCGAAACGTTGAATATCTTCTGGAAGGTCTTTAGATTTGTATGGGATTTTTGGAATGATTATTACATGTCCTTTTGAAATTGGATTTATTTCAAGAACAGCGATGGCCTTCTCATTTTCTGCTATTCTGAAACTTGGTATTTTTCCTTCGACAATCAATCTAAATGGGCTCTCCTGTTTTTCAGAACCTATTAATTTATTTTTCAGTAAAAATTCTTCTAATTGGTCTTCAGACATTTCATGAATTTGTTTTTGCATTGCGAATTTTTGTTCTTCTGGAAAGTTTTCAATTTGATTAAATAGCTGTTTCTTTATTTCTTCTAATTGTTTTTTTGTTAATTTTGACATGCCCAAAATAAGTTAGAAGGTTATAAAAAAGTTATGCATAAATCTATGTCATTCCTTTAAAGTAGTTAAATATAGAAAGATTTATAAAAACTAAATATGTTAGTTTTTTATGAAAATTGGAAGTGATTTAGGAAGGATAACTGAAGGATTTAGGTTAGTAGATGAATCTTTGAGAGATGCTATAATTTTTAATGCTCAAGGAGTTAATGATAATTCTGTTAGAGTCAAACTTGAAAAAAAGTTAGGAGAGTATGAATCGATAATACGAGTTAATGGAATTTTTGACGACGACGGAAGTTTAAATGATGCTTATTTGAAACAGCTTATTGTTAAAGAAGTTCTTGAAAAAGGATATATTGATTATGAGATTTTTGTAAAAGACTTGAAAAGAAATAATTTTGAATTGGTTAAAGACGAGAAAGTTTGGAATGCTTACGCTGTTATTCGAGAGTATGTTTGTAACGGTGATAAGAGAAATTCAAAACGTCTTTAAGAATTTGCTACGATAAATATTATATATTCTCAATATTTGATAAATTGATGAAACGAGAAGTTAGTGATAAAACGATTCTTGATGAATTTGTTGAAG
>Ga0209542_10007091_pt1 | contig 21489 bp, 22 predicted proteins | sample RifCSPhighO2_01_FD_184028 | JGI IMG/M metagenome (GOLD analysis project Ga0209542, IMG submission 184028) | Soil microbial communities from Rifle, Colorado - Rifle CSP2_plank highO2_0.1 (SPAdes) (version 2) | ecosystem: Environmental > Terrestrial > Deep subsurface > Rock core/Sediment ... | reverse complement strand
AAAACCTTGTATGTGCTGGTTTCGTAATTCAAAGTGTTTGAAACGTTATGCTTCTGTTTCTCTACGGCCCCGATACTTATCGTCAAAAGCAAAAGCTCGCTGAAATTATTGAAAGCTACCGAGTGCGTCATGGCTCTGCTTTGGGCGCATACGAATATGAAGCAAAAGAAGTCGCAATAGCCGATATTGTTATGCTTTTGAAAAGCGGTTCTCTTTTTGAGTCCAAAAAGTTAGTGGCGCTGAAAAATGCGTTTGATAATTTGGAGCTTGAACATTGCGCCAAAGATATCAAGGAACTATTAAAAACATCCGAACACTTGCTGGTGTTTACACAGGATTCCTTGCCAAAAAAATCTTCTCCTCTGTTCAAATTTCTTCATGGGAATGCCAAAACACAGGAGTTTCTTCCTTTGGAAGGCGCAAAATTGCGCTTGTGGATTGAAAAAGAGTGTGCCTTGTATTCGGTGGTTTTGTCTCGGGAAGCGGAAAGTTTGTTGGAGCAAGTTGCTGATGGCGATACGTGGTTGCTTGTCAACGAAATCCGCAAACTTGCGGCGTTTTCTGGTCGAGGCAAGATTGAGATCACAAGAGAAACAGCGGAGAAATTACTTCCGGGAGCAAAAGCGCAGACTGATATTTTTCAAACGATTGAGGCAATGGCGCGCCGAGATAAAGCTCGCGCGTTATCTCTGATCTCAAAACATCTACAAGATGGCGAGTCGCCTTTTTATCTTTTTTCTATGTTTGTGTTTCAATTCCGTTCTCTCTTGGAGGTGAGCGACGCGGTGGCTCGCGGCGCGGCTCCTTCCGGTATCGCACAAAAATTAAGCATGCATCCCTACGCGGCGCAGAAAAATCTCCGGCTTATTCAGGAGTTTCCCCCGCGCGCTCTCCGCGTGATGTATCATCGTTTGTTTCAGCTTGATTTGCGCATGAAAACAGGACAGATAGACCCTGCGGCAGGGCTTGATTTGTTTATCGCGACTTTGTAGTATTTTGCGAGATTGCAATGAAAGTGTATAATGAATACATAATTCAAAAGATAGAATCAACCCCATGAACTCTCTCAAGCCCCTTCTCTTTGGTCTGGTCATCGGCTTAACGCTCGCTCTAGGCCTCACCGCCTACGCGACATGGAGTCCTCCAACAGAGCTTCCTCCGAATTGTACGGCAGGAAGCCCCGGATGTGATCCTCCCTTGACTGGCAACGGCACCACGGAACATCTTCCGTATTACATAAGCGCAGGCACACTTGCTGATTCTCCCTTGGATCGAGGGTTTGATACTTCAGGCACTCTCTCGTAGGGTTGATCACCGACCTCGGCATGGGATTGGTGGTGGACGGAGGAGCGGTGGTAACCGGGGCTTTGGATGTCGGAGGTTTAATGAACATACGGGGCGATACGATTACTCAAAGGTTGTTCGCGAATCAGAAGATTGTCGGCTTCAATTCTATAACTGCGTATGGATACTTGGGAGCCCGTTCCCACATCGTGCTCCAAGAAAGAGGAACTCCCCCCTCCCCCGAGGCCTTCACAGAGGATTTCGGAATATCGGATTTCGGAATGTTGTATGTGAGTTCCTCTGATTCCAAATTGTATTTCGTGGACGATTCAGGATCAAGTATTGCATTGGGTGCGGGCGGCGGTGGAGGAGGTGGAACAGGAGACATCACCAACGTTATCGCGGGGAATGGATTGGTAAATGGAGGGAGTTCGGGGGATGTTACGCTGGACGTGGGAGCAGGCACAGGGATTTCCGTAGCCGCCGATGCGATTTCGGTGAATTACGGCAACACCTCGACCACCGCGGTGCAAGGCGACAAGCAATTGACCATTAACACGTCCGGCATATTGACAGGAGGAGGCACGATTATTCTTGGAGACGGAGGAACATTCAGTCTTTCCGCCGCAGAAACAGATGCGATCGCATTGGCGAAGATAGGCATGCTTACTTCAACGAAGTGGTGCACTACAGATGGGACGAAGATCAATTGCACAAGCGATGCTCCGGGAGGCGGCGGCGGAGGATTTGCCAATCCCGCGACAACTGATTTGGATATGGGTGGCAAGAAGATTTTTAATGCGGAGAGCGTTCAGCAGAACGGCGGAACAACATTCCCGGGTCCCGGATCTGCTCCGGATTGCGATGCGAGTAATCGAGGCAGAACATGGCTATTACAAGGAGGATCTGGAGTGGAAGACGGGTATTATATCTGCAAGAAGAGAACAGACGGCACATACGGCTGGACAGCACTGGGAAGCCCCAATTTAATTGAGTTGAAAGCTTGGGATCTGGCATTTAGTGTTCTGCAGGATGGGCAGTGGCATGATCCAGTTGTTACGGATGATCGTGGGTTTTCGAGTGTTGTTCCAATTTCTTTCACAGTTCCCGCAGATGCCAAATCATGGTCATGTTCTTTTGAGGCGCAGCATACTAGGTATTGGTATTTTGACAATTTTTGTTCTTCTGGGTACGCGCAGCTTATTTGTGAGGGTGGTCCGAATGTAGGAGTAGGGTTTTCGGGAAGTGCCGGTGGTAATGGTCAGGAGGGTGCCGCAGTGTTTAAAAGTATACAGCAAACTGGAACTGGGGTTTCGAAAAACTGTTCCATTCAAGTAAGAAGTTGTGGCGGGGCAAGCAGTGATAATGCCGGCACCAGTCAGAAAAGCGCGGGAGCCTGCTACTATGTAAAAGCGCAATAATCTTTTGTTTTGCGAAAAACAGAGCGTATGCAGTATTCTCCAACCGATGAGTATACTGTAGCGGCAAGTAAGGGGGGGGTACTCTTTATCTTGAATTCTATTCCAAAACGCAATTCAGGTTTTCACCTTTCAATACATTAGGGGTGGAAGATTCAATTGCGGTTTTGTTTCTAAAATTCTAACTCCTTGATGTAGGGGATAAACAGTTTTACTTTTTTACTATCGTTGGGTGTAATGAGAAATGGTTCAACATCTTTGCCAAGCTCGTCAAAATCAAAGCTTGAAGTTTTTGACACGAACGCTTCTTTTAATTCTTGGCCGTTCTTAATGCCCAGCTTTTTTTCTAAATATTCGTAATTCGGTTTTGTTTGCGGAAAAAGAAACACAATATCAAAAAAGTCTCTTCCCTTTGCCCGAGGGCGGTTTAACGCGGCGTAAATCTTCTGCGACAAAAGTATGTCTATGGGCGTGGTATAGATTTGCGTAAAGACATCAAATTTGTTGAGGATTTTTAAATCTTTTGCGTAGTCAAACGTGTGAGGAACCGTATCAATTTGGATCATGATCTTTTCCTCTCGCAAACTAGACATGTTGTTGTCAAACAGTACTTCTGGCATTCTAATATATGAGCGATAGGCGCCTTCGAATACATTTTTTATTTCTACCTTGTATCCTTGAAGTTCCAGGCCCTTTTTAACTTCATGGGTCAGAGAAATAAACTGTTCTTGGGTAAGGTCAAAGTTGTCAAAATCAAGGTCTTCGGAAAATCGGCTGTTGTTATACGCAATGCGAAGAGCTGTTCCGCCGAGAAATGCCAGGCTCCGCGCGATTTTAGAGTTGAACACTATCTCTAAAATTTTGTATTGCAAGTATTCTCTCAAGATGTTTTTCTTGAAAGGCCTTTCATTTTCAGGATAATACTTTTCTATATTTAAAAGATTAAGCATGCGTACTATATGCCAGAAACTTATGAACTCTTACCGACAGCGCCTTGCTGTGAAAAGCTTCAAGATACTTCTTGAGCTTATCTTTATTGGCATGAGCATTGAACTCGGCTATGTTAAATCTTAACGCTTCAAAGTCCTTATCATTCTGTATGTGAGAATTAAGATATAAATAATCGAGCAAGGCCTTTTCTATTTCTGCCACCATGTAGCGATGATTGGAGTATTCTTTTAGCTCGTAGCCAAACATCAGCTCTGGTTTTATATGTTTGTAACTAAAAGTACCGGCATTTGTTTTAAAGATGTTTGTTTTTTGGGAGGTTACAGAGGTGATCTCGTAGACAGCTTCGGGAATTAAGTTGTATAAAGAAAACGCCATCTCAAGAGATATATATGAAGGTTGGTATATGGCGTTTGCAATCAAAAATAGGACTTGCTCGTTTATTCGCAGGTCAGAGAAGATATAAAAACCCTGGCGTATTTTCTTGATATATCCTTTTTTTTGCCATTCGCTTAATCTTTGCTTGTGAAACGAGGAGTCAATTTTTTCTATGTCTTTAATTGAAAAAACAATGAAGTCTTTCAATTGCGTTTTTAAGTCAAAAAATTGCATTGTATTCTTTTTAATTCCGCTTTTTAGGAAGTATTGGAATCATAATAGCATAAGAGATGATTGAGTACAAGTATATGTTTTTGTAAATTATCGGGGGCGCGAGCTGTTACCTCTACACAAACTTGACGAGGGCATTTTTTGTGGGAATATGGTATTTGACGGGATATCAAGGGCAATAGATAATTTAAGTATATGGGAAACTGATGTTTTGAAAAACATTTTTCAAATGCTTAGAGTTAATCCTTATCATCGGGAAAGCTCTCGTGTGGCGGAGATGTTTTCTATGATCGTGCCAAAGTATGATTTTTTAAATCATCTGTTTAGTTTTGGGTTGGATTTTTGGTGGCGGAACAAGTTGGTCGAGCTGTTGGCGGCGAATAAAAGAGGAGCATTGCTCGATATTGCCACTGGAACGGGTGATGTTGCGTTTGCGGCGGCAAAAAAATGGCCATTCCTTTCGATTGTTGGCGTAGATTTTTCTGAAGGGATGATCAAAAGAGCGCGGGCAAAAGCATTGGAGCAAAAACTTGACAAGGGAGTTCGTTTTGAAGTCGGAGACGCGCTCAAGTTGTCTTATTCCAATAGAACATTTGATTGGGCGACCATGGCCTTTGGATTGAGAAACGTGGAAGATTACGAAGCCGGATTGCGCGAGATAGCGAGAGTTCTGAAACCCGGCGGGAAATTGCTCATCTTGGAGTTTTCAAGAGTAAAGAATCCCATTCTTCGTTTGTTGTATGTGGCGCATTTGCGTTTGATTATCCCTTTGTTTGGGAGGATATTTTCTCAGGGAGAAGCATACTCGTATCTCGCAGGGTCTATTCAAGATTTTACAACTCATGTGGATGTTTGCGGTTTGATGACCGAAGCCGATTTTCGAGACGTAAGACAAATTCCTCTTACGTTCGGCGTTGTTTCAATATACGAGGGGATTTGTCGGGTTTAAGAAAACAGAAGGACATGGATAAGGAACCGCTCGCCGCTCCTGTGCGGCGGCTCGCTTAATCCTCGCGATTTTCCGCCTTCGGCGGACCAAGCAAAATCGCTCCGGGGTTCCTTATCCATGTCCTTCTGTTTTCTGTCCCCCGAAGGGAGAATAATTGATCTCCGTGTGGTGGAAAACCTCCTCCTTTGACAAGAGAGCTAAAATTTGATATCTTATTGATGAGGTTGGATAAACCTCCAGAATTTCGCTTTTGAGCTGTTAAGCTACAAAAAATTATCGAAATAAGCTAGAAATTCTTGAATATGAACAGTAATCAAAATTTCTCTTTATGGAACAGACAATTATCTTGCTTGGGGCGAGTGTGTTTGCGCTCGTCTTTGGAGCAATGCTTGGATATTTTGTTCGCCAGTTTCTTGCAAAGCGGAGGGCAGGAAGCATCGAACAGAAACTTCAGCAACGAATCGAGCAAGCAGAAAAAGACGCGGAAGGCATAATTCTCAAAGCCGAGCAGAAAGCAAAAGATGGTCTGAATGCCGCGAAGGTCGAAGAAGATGAACGGCGCAAAAACTTGGTCAAAACCGAGCAGTTGGTTTTGAAGCGCGAAAGCACGTTAGATAGACGTAACTCTGAATTTGAGGAAAAGGAGCAGGAGTTTCGGAGGAAGGTGGAGAAACTCAAGCAAATTGAAAAGAATCTTGAAAATTCGGAGGAGGAAATCGCCAAGAAATTGGAAGATGTGGCTGGTTTGCCTCGTGAAAAAGCGAAAGAAGAATTGATCGCGCAAGTGGAAAGAAAATATGAGCAGGATATTGTCGGGCGTATTCGCAAGCTTGAGGCGGAGGGCCAAGAGCGTTTTGACCGCAGGGCAAAAGAAATCGTTGCTTACGCGATTCAAAAAACTGCGGTTTCCCAGACCCAAGAAATTACGACAACAACCGTCGTGCTTCCATCGGAGGATATGAAAGGAAAGATTATCGGAAAAGAAGGAAGAAATATCCGCTCGTTGGAGCGTTTGGCCGGGGTGGAAATCGTGGTGGATGAGACGCCCGAAGCCGTGGTCATCTCCGGGTTTGATCCTTTGCGCAGGCATATCGCGAAAGTCGCTTTAGAGCGATTGATTAAAGACGGGCGTATTCATCCTGCAAGAGTGGAAGAAGAGGTTGCAAAAGTTCAGCAGGAAATTGAGGGACAAATGAAGGAAGCCGGAGAGGCAACGGTATATGAGCTTGGCATCGTGGGATTGGATCCCAAACTTATTCAATTGCTGGGACGGTTGAAATTCCGTACCAGTTACGGGCAAAACGTGCTGCTGCATTCCCTGGAAGTAGCGTATTTGTCTGCGGCGCTTGCCAGTGAAATCGGGGTAAACGCCGCTGTGGCAAAGAAAGCTGGATTGTTCCATGACATCGGAAAGGCGCTGGATCATCAGATTGAGGGATCGCACGTTGAAATTGGAATGAGGATTTTGGAAAAATTCGGCGTGGAAAAAGAAGTTATTACCGCAATGAAGTCGCACCACGAGGATTATCCTTATGAATCCATCGAAGCTATTTTGGTGCAAACCGCAGACGCTATTTCCGCGTCCCGTCCGGGAGCAAGAAAAGATACGCTGGAAAATTATCTCAAGCGTATCGGGGAGCTGGAAAGTTTGGCCGCGGCATTTAGCGGCGTGGAAAAAGTGTATGCCATTCAAGCCGGACGCGAAATTCGCGTGTTTGTGAAGCCAGAGCAGATTACAGACGTGCAAGCCCAGCAACTCACGAGAGATATTGCCAATCGTATTGAAGAGGAGCTTCGGTACCCCGGAGAGATTAAGGTTACGCTGGTGAGGGAGAATCGGTTCGTGGAGTATGCCAGATAAGCAGTCTATTGATATTAAGCAAAACGCCCTTCAACGGGCGTTTTGCTCTGAATGTTAGAGCTTTTTACTTTGAATTGCGAAACCACACATAAGGTTTTGAGAACACGGATATTTTTCTGCTGAAAAATTCCTGGCGCTCGCGCCAGTCGCGCTCCCAACGTTCTCAAAACCTTATGTGTGGTTTCGCAATTCAAAGTATTCTCAATCAGAAAATTGAAAAAACTTTCTTTGCTTGACAAGGATTTTTGACGGGTATAGGATACATTCTTCGGCAAATTTTATAATAATCTTAGCTTTAATTTTGTATGTCTCGATATATTGTGCAGAATTATATGCGATCTCGTGTTCCCAAGATAACAGATTCCGCAACTCTCGGGGAAGCTATTAAGATGTTGCTGGATGAGGGATCAAATGGCCTTATTGTCGTTAGTGCTTCAGAGCCAGATAAGGTTGCGGGAATTGTTTCCAGTAGAAACGTAATCGAAGCAGTCGTTCCGGATTACCTTGAAACAGACCGCTCTCTGGGCGCGTTTGAAGCCGAGGATGTGTTTTTGAAGCGCGTGAAAGAAGTTGCTGGTAGCCCTATTTCAAACATAATGACGACAAAAGTTCACGCGGTAAAACCGACCGATACTCTTATGGAAGCTATCACCTTGCTTTCAGATAAAGGAATTCGCCAATTGCCGGTTGTGGATGATAACGAAAAGTTGGTGGGTTATATCAGCCGCACTGACATTCGAAAGGCCCTAGGGGACGCAATAAAAGAGATTTCCCACTCTTCATAACTTTTTTCGTTTTGCATGTCGCTTACTCTTATTGGAGCGGTAACTATTTTTGCTTTAACGTATATCGCAATTATTTCAGAGCGTGTGCATCGGACGGTGGCAGCGCTGGTTGGAGCAACATTATTGATTCTGTTGGGTATTCTGGAACAGGAACACGCTATCGAGGGGATTGATTTTAATACTCTTGGGTTGCTAATTGGAATGATGGTGGTGGTAAACATTGCCAAAGGAAGCGGAATGTTCCAATATGTGGCGTTCTGGGCTGCTCGGGTTACAAAGGGAAAACCCGTCCCGTTATTCTTGTTTTTAGGAGTAATTGTTGCGTTATTTTCCGCGTTTCTTGATAACGTAACAACAGTGCTTCTGATGGTGCCGGTCATGTTTGTGCTCGCGAATAATTTGAAGATTAGCGTGAAGCCCTTGCTTATCGGCGCAATTTTGCTCTCAAACATTGGAGGAACAGCGACATTGATTGGAGATCCGCCAAATATCCTTGTGGGAAGCGCATCGGGACTTACCTTTAATGATTTTTTAATTCATCTGGCTCCTATTTCCATTGTTGTGTCGGCAGTGACGTTAGGGCTTCTTTTCTTGATCTATCGAAAAAAGCTTATCACTACCCCCGAAGCCCAGGCAAATATTTTGAAGTTTGATCCGAAACACGCAATTACCGACAAGAGGTTGCTTATCAAATCGCTGATTGTTTTGGGAGTAATTTTGGCTGGATTTATTACGCATAACATGACGGGGTTGGAAGGAGCTACGATTGCGATGGGAGGAGCCGCATTGTTGCTTCTAATGACAATGAACCATCCGGAAGAATATCTGGAAAAGGTGGAATGGGGGACGATCTTTTTCTTTATTGGGTTGTTTATCGTGGTTGCCGGACTGGAGGAGGTTGGAGTTATTCATATGGCAGCCGAATCGTTGCTGCGCCTGACGGAAGGGAATCCGGTGATGATGGGAATGCTGATTGTTTGGGGGTCTGCTATCTTTTCTGCGATTATAGATAATATACCGTTTGTAGCAACGATGATCCCCCTTATTCAGGACATTGGGGCAATTTCTGGGATCGCGTTGGCTCCATTGTGGTGGGCTCTTCTTGTGGGGGCTGATTTGGGAGGAAACGCAACTCTTGTGGGAGCTTCGGCAAACGTGGTGGTGAGCGGGATGGCGGAAAAAGAAGATCAAAAGATTTCGTTTGTAGAGTATCTTAAAATTGCTTTGCCTTTGACATTCGTTGGAGTTGCCATTGGGAGTGTATATCTCTATCTGCGGTATTTTATGTTTATGTAAGTGATAATAAGAAGACCCAAAAACACGCTTTCAAAGCGTGTTTTTGGGTCTTGATGAGCGGGTGATGGGAGTCGAACCCACTTCACGATCTTGGAAGGATCGGGTAATAGCCGTTATACGACACCCGCAATGGTTATCTAATCACAAAGTGATTAGATAACCATTGCGTCCAGCGAGCGAAGCAAGCTGGATACTATATCACTATAATCACTTTGTGATTACACAACCATTGCGTGCAGTTCTCTCTCTATAATATGAGACACGAAATTCTTTTTTCGCATAGGTATGAATCACCGCATAAAATTCTGCTGAATTTTTGCTCTAACTTGCCCCGTCGGGCTCCGTGCGTGATTCATACCTATGCGAAAAAAGAATTTCGTGTCTCAAAGCAAAAATCTTGTCGGGGCGCCCGGATTCGAACCGGGAGTCACCTGTACCCAAAACAGGCATGTTAGCCGTTACACCACGCCCCGTGGGTTTATTCGTCTATCGCGCAGACAACGGCATGCGGACAATGCTGCGGCATTTTTTATATACCACGTATTCCCTTCTGAAGCAATGTTTTTTTTGGGGAATATGGAAGGTGTGGAAGAATATATCTCGCAATGCGCTTGCGTTCATAGTATACTGGAGAAATGGATTTGAAACAGATCAAGCAACTGATGATAATTACGGGAGATTGTCGGCAGTACGGCATCCCTTTATGGCAATGCCCCCAATTCCTGTTTCTGGTTATGGGGTTTATCATTCTGGTGTCAAGCACGCTCTTTTATATGTTGGCGGGGAAGTTTATCCGAGATCCCCAAGTTGTCGCAATGATGATTCTGGGGCTCGCCGCGTTTCTCTTCGCTCTTTCTTTTGTTATAAGCAAAAGTTTCGAGAGGTTAGCTGAAGCGAATCGCATGAAGAGCGAGTTTGTGGGGATCGCCTCTCATCAACTGCGAACTCCTCTTACGAATTTGGGTTGGGCTCTTGATTATCTTATGGGACAGGGAGACAAGAAAAAACAGGCGTTGCCGGCTGAAGAAAGAACCGAATATATGAACATTCTCAAAGAGAATATCGAGCGCATGCAAGATTTGGTAAATCGGTTGTTAGTTGTTTCTCGCGTGGAAGAAGGAAGATTGGCGCTTCAAAAAGAAAAATTTCATTTGCCTCAATTGATTGAGAACGCGGTGGAAAGCGCCTCTTCTTTTATCGCGGCGGCGAATGTGAAAGTGAAGATTGAGGGAGAGAAAGAAATGCCGGATGTGGAAAGCGATCGTATGCAAATTCGGCAAGTGGTTAGCAACCTTTTAGATAACGCGATCCGATATGCCATGATAGCTGGAGATGAGAAAAAGGATATTTCCAGACAGGCGCAGATTACAATTCGATACGGAGTTCGATCAAAAAATATGTATGTGGAGATTGAAGATAACGGTATTGGGATTGCTCTTGCCGATCAAAAGTTTATCTTCCGAAAATTTTTCCGCGGACGCAATGCGTTGCGCCATCAAACGCAGGGTTCGGGGCTGGGGCTGTATATTATCAAATCAATTGTGAAGGAAGCCGGTGGGGACATGGGATTTCAATCGCAAGAAAACAAAGGGTCGATGTTTTGGTTTACTCTTCCCTTGCAAGCATAGAAAATTATGAACAAGAAAATTTTGTGTATTGAAGACGAAGCTGTTATTCAGAAGACTCTTGCGGATACTTTTGAAAAATCAGGATATCAGGCGGTTTCGGCTTTAGATGGCGCGGCTGGTTTGAGGTTAGCGAAAGAAACAAAGCCGGATCTGATTCTCCTGGATTTAATTTTACCCAAGATGGACGGGTTTGAGGTTTTAAGGCATCTCAAGGATGACGCTCAAACCAAGGCGATCCCGGTGATTGTTTTGACGAATTTGGAACAGATGCAGGATATTCAAAGAGTCCTTGATCTGGGCGCGACAACATATTTGGTAAAAGCGAATTATAACTTAGAAGAGCTTGTGGAAATGGTGCAGAAAGCGCTTGAATCATAAAAAGAGCAGGGTTCTTTTCCCGGAGCGCTATGGATGTGTTCTTTTATGCACGTTGAAGGGCAACAACTCAAGGCATTCTTGCTTGATGCGGGACTTCTTACGGAAGAAGAAGCAAAAGAGGCAGAGAAATCCGCTAAAAAATCCAAAAAACCGTTTGGGGATATTCTGCTTGAGCTTAAACTTCTTTCGGAAGACGATTTAAAGAAAACAGAAGCGTATATTTTAGGAATCCCCTTTGTCAATTTAGAAGAGGAGAAAATTGATTCCGAAGTTCTCAAGATCATTCCCGAGCCCATCGCAAAGGCGCATAATATCGTGGCGTTTCGCAAATACGGATTAAGCTTGGAGGTGGCGATGCTGGATCCCGACGATTTGGTTACAATTGACTTCATCAAGAAAAAATCGAATCTGAAGATTTTGCCGCGACTTACGACTGTCGAAAGCATTAAGAAAACTCTTCAGCAGTATTCAAAGACATTGCAGGCCGAATTCGGAGATATTATTAATCAGGAAGTAAGCGGGATTAGATCGGTGAGAGATGTGGAGGAAGGAGGAGAAGGAGCGGAAGCGAAAGAGTTGGAAAAAGTAGCAGAAGAATTGCCGGTTATTCGTATCGTGGATACGTTGCTGAAGCACGCGATTTTGCAGCGCGCTTCGGATATCCATATTGAACCGACCGAGAAGGAGGTTATTGTGAGATACCGGATTGATGGAGTTTTGCGGGACGCGATGGTGTTGCCAAAGCAAGCGGCGTTGGGCTTGGTTGCCCGCATTAAGGTGCTTGCTAATTTGAAACTTGATGAACACCGGCTTTCGCAGGACGGAAGGTTCAAGATTGAAACTGATGAGTATAAGTATTCGGCTCGTGTGTCTATTTTGCCTGTGTTTGACGGAGAGAAAGTAGTCATGCGTTTGTTGCCCGAAGGGAGCAAGGCCTTTTCATTGGAAGAGCTCGGCTTTGAAGGCGAGGCGTTGGAACACTTGCAGGCGAATATCAAAAAACCAGTGGGTCTTATCCTGGCAACCGGGCCCACGGGTTCGGGAAAAACAACAACGCTGTATTCTATTTTAACCTTACTAAACACCGCTGAAGTGAATATCTCTACGGTGGAGGATCCAGTGGAGTATCGTATGCCGCGCGTGAATCAGACGCAGGTAAACCCAAAGATCGGTCTGACGTTTGCTTCAGGGTTGCGCTCGCTGCTGCGTCAGGATCCGGATATTTTGATGGTTGGAGAAATTCGAGATCAGGAAACCGCGAATTTGGCTATTAACGCGGCGCTAACAGGACATTTGGTGCTTTCAACACTGCATACGAATACGGCGGCTGGCGCCATTCCCCGATTGCTCGATATGGGAGTAGAGCCATTTTTGATTAGTTCGACCGTGAATGTGATTATTGCCCAGCGTCTGGTGCGCCGGCTGTGCGATGAAAGAGAAGAGTATCGGCTTTCCGAAAAGGAACTCAAAGGGATTTCCGCGTATTGTGATTTGGAACGCGTTACAACGATTTTACGCCATGAAAAGGTTATCGGAGAAAAGCAGGATTTGCGGGATATTTCTTTTTTTCATCCCAAACCCTCTTCTGAATGTCCCGATGGATATCGAGATCGTCTGGGTATTCACGAAGTTCTTCTGGTTACGTCGTCAATTCGCGAATTAATTATGCAAAACACTTCTGCCGACAAGATTCAAGAACAAGCTCGAGCGGAAGGCATGATCACAATGGTTGAAGCCGGATTAGTGAAAGCGGCGCGGGGCATCACGTCTATTGAGGAAGTTCTGCGCGTTATTACCGAATAAGACAGTATGCCAATTTATTCATACACTGCAATCTCATCAATCGGAGAAAAGGTTACCGGCGCGGAAAACGTGGAAAATGAGCGGGAACTCGCTCAAAAACTGCGGGAGCAGGGGCTTATTCTTACAAGTATGCGGGAAGGCGCAAAAAAGAAGCGCGCGATTTTTCGATTTGAAATGCTAGCCGGTTTCGGAGGAGTTTCATTAACCGATAAATTAATGTTCACGAGGAACTTGCAGGTAATGGTGAGCGCGGGTGTCCCATTGCCGAAAACCTTTGAAATTTTAGAGAAACAAGCCCGTGGGAAGAAATTCCAGCGGGTGTTGGGAGATATTAGGGAAAAGATTGTTCGCGGAGAGGAGCTTTCTGAAGGTATTGCCGATCACCCGGAAGCATTTCCCGATCTTTTTGTGAATATGATTAAGGTGGGGGAAGAATCCGGAACATTGCAGGAGGTTCTGGGGCAATTGACGATTCAGTTAGAGCAAGAGCATAATTTGCGTTCGAAGGTGAAGGGAGCAATGATTTATCCCGGAGTTATTGTGAGCGTGATGGTCGGGGTGGGGACTTTGATGATGATTTTAGTTGTTCCCCAATTGTCCTCGACATTTAAAGATTTGGGCATTGAACTGCCTCCGACAACGAGAGCGGTGATTGCGATATCCGATTTCTTGGTTACGAGATGGTATATTGCGTTTCCCGCGCTCTTTGCGTTTATTTTTTGTTTCTTTGCGTGGCTGCGCACAAGGATGGGTAAACATGCGATGTCTCTTGCGGTGTTGAGAATGCCGGTATTATCTGGAATTGTGCGGAAAGTAAACGCCGCTCTCATGACGCGCACGTTAAGCTCTTTGATTGGTTCCGGGGTGCCTATTGTGCGGGCATTGGAGATTACTGCCACAGTGGTAACGAATGTCAAATTTCGCAAGTCTTTGGAATACGCGGCTTCAAAAGTGAAAAAAGGAGCAAAGGTTTCCGAAGCTCTCAAACCGTATGAGAATCTGTATCCGCTGGTTGTATTGCAAATGTTAGAGGTGGGAGAAGAAACAGGGGAAACCGATGTGGTGCTTCGCAAGTTAGCTGAATTTTTTGAGGAAGAAGTTGCTCAAATCACCAAAAATTTGACCGCGATCATTGAACCTGCGCTGATGGTATTTATTGGCATCGCGGTGGGTTTTTTTGCGATTTCGATGATTCAGCCGATGTATTCGATGCTGGGGAGCATTAAATAACTTTGAATTACGAAACAAGAAACATACAAGGTTTTGAGAACGTTGGGAGCGCGACTGGCGCGAGCACCAGGAATTTTTCAGCAGAAAAATATCCGTGTTCTCAAAACCTTGTATGTTTCTTGTTTCGTAATTCAAAGTAAATAAATATATGCAAATATTCCAATCCGCCGTAACAAAACTTTCTTCTCAAGCAGTTTGAATCAGTAGCATTGCCTTTTGAATTTATTTCAACTATGTTTCAGAACATTCACCGCGGCTTTACGCTCATAGAAATTCTCGTTATCCTTGCAGTCGCAATTTTATTGTCTGCTTTCGCATGGGAAGGATTGCAGGGGATACAAGAGGAACACGAACTTGGAAACGAAGCGGAAAAAGTGGCGCAGACGCTCCGGGACGCTCAAAATCGAGCTACAGCTTCAGAAGAAGAAAGCGCGTATGGAGTAAAGTTTGATATGGCAAGTTCTCCCCATCGGTATATATTGTTCCGGGGAGGTTCATTTGCGGGCGGCGAAGCGATTCAGGATTCCCCGTTGTCTTCGCGCATGGAATTTTCTTCCGCAAACTTCGATGGCGGCGATGAGGTGGTGTTTGAACGCATTGACGGAAGCACTCTTCAATCGGGAGCTGTTTCCTTGCGGTTAGCGGGGAATTCCAATGTTATGAGAACGATCTATGTGGAGGATTCCGGGAAAATCACGTGGGCCGCCACCACTGCGCCATCCGACAACGATCGGGTGACAGATAGCAGGCATACGCATATTGATTACTCAAGGGTAATTGATACGTTGACTGAAAGTTTGATATTGGATTTTGGCAGTACGACGTATAGTATTCCCCTGAACGCGAATGTAAGCGGAGGACAGATTGTTTGGGAAGGAGAAATTAACGTGAGCGGCGAGCCGCAAACGCTCAAAGTGCATACTCATCGCTTGAATAATCCTGATACACAGTTCTCTGTGCATCGCGACCGGAGATTGAATACCAAAGGATTTGTATTGAAAATCAGCGGGGATCCAAGCGGATCTCCCGCAGGGAAAATTATTGAATATGAAGACGATGGAAGTATCACAAGCGGGGGAGAATCAATTTACGCAGATACCCCCTTGATTCAATAACATGAAAACAAGAAGAGGATTTACCATTATTGAAATTTTGGTGGTCGTGGTCATTATCGCGGTTGTTTTTACGGGAATTTCGGGCTTGCTCGCGTTTTCCTTGCGTGCGTCCAAAGTGCATACCTCGACCGTAGAAGCGACGTTTCTTGCCCATGAAACGATGGAAGCATTGCGTAATTTCCGGGATGGAGTGGCGTGGAATACGGATGATCCCAGCGATGACTATGACGGGATTGGCTTGAGGGATGTAAATGCGGTTTATCATATAGCGCAATCCGTAGGCGCAACTCCGAGATGGTATCTTGTTTCCGGGGCGGAAACGGTTGGCATATATTCGCGATGGCTGGAATTTTCAAATGTCTATCGGGATGGGAATGATGATATCGCTTCTTCGGGCGCATTAGACGCGGATTCTCGGAAAGTAAAGGTTGCCGTAACATGGCAAGAACACGGAATAACACAAAGCGTGATGGTGGAAAATTATATCACTAATTGGAGAGAACCATGAAGCGGCATCGTTCGAGTTCAAGAGGTTTTACGTTTATTGAGGCGATTGCATATATCGCAGCGTTGTCAATTGTGGTAATGGCTGTTTTTCTTTTTCTTGTTTGGGTGATGCAGGTTCACGCAAAGAACATCGTTCTTCGGGAAACGCTGGAAAACGCGGAGCGCGCGATGGATTTGATCTTGCTTGAAGCAAGGGAAGCTGAAGGATTATACATCCCGACATTTACCGCCACGCAGCTTTCTCTTGTTTCCAACCGCCATGTGCCAAGCTCCGAGACTAGTACCTATATTGATTTGTTCCTGTGCGGGGAGCGTATCTGCATGAAAAAAGAATTTGAATATCCGATCGCGCTTACTTCAGATGACATACGGATTACCAATCTGGAATTTCGCGTCGTTGCCACGGATGCGAATATTCCGTCTCTGTATGTAACGGTAACGGCTGAATACGACGGGCCGGCGGGAAAGCCGGAATTTGAAGCAGAAGTTACGTTAACATCAGCAGTTTCTTTCCGCGAATAACATGAAAAAACGATTATCTCAAAAAGGGTTTGCCGCCTTGTATATGACGCTTCTGGTGCTTGCTATTACCCTTGGAATTGGGTTGAGCTTTGCGTTGCTTGCGGCTGGCGAACTTCAACGAGGCGCCAATGAGGTACGGTCCGTTCAGGCGTATTATGCGGCGGAATCCGGTCTGGAAGACGTTCTCTTGCGTATGGGTACAGGAATGGATTATTGTTCTCCGCAACCTTGCACCTATACTTTGAATGTCGGGAACGCGAGCAGTGATGTTACAATCGGCGCCATTTCCGCGGGCGCTCGCACCATCGCATCCAAAGGGGATCAGGATGCGCGTTTTCGAAGCGCGGAAGCGGTATACGAAATTTCAAACTCGGCTCCCGGATTCTTTTATGGAGCCCAAGTTGGAGATGGCGGTTTGCGGCTGGAGAACTCAAGCAAAGTAGTTGGAAACGTATTTTCAAATGGAAACGTTCTTGCGACGGGAACAACTGAAATTACCGATTCTCTCAAGGTTGCGGGAATTGGAAATAAAATTGCTGGCGCCACGATCGGAGGCGATGCATTTGCCGACATTTGCGAGGATTCAGATGTGGCTGGGGTATTGCATGTCAATAGCGCCAGCGGCTGCTCTTACGGTTCTGTCACGAATGCGGGGCTGCCGATAAATCCCGAACCCTTGCCAGTTTCAGATAGTGAAATTACCGAATGGAAAACAGAAGCTGAAGCTGGAGGAGTAATCTCTGGCAATTACAACAAAAGCAGTGGAATATATTATCTCGGCCCTCAAAAAATCACGGGTAACTTAACCATTGACAATACTGCTACGCTGGTGTTAACGGGAACAGTCTGGGTAATGGGAGATGTAAGCGTGAAGAATAGCGGAAAAATCAAGCTCGACAGCTCTTACGGCTCTTTGAGCGGGTTGATGATAGCAGACGGAGAACTCGCACTGGAAAACTCGAGCATTTCTTCGGGGTCCGGGGAAGCAGGCAGTTATTTAATGTACATTTCCACGTCTTCGGCGGATCCCGCGATAAGCATTAAAAACAGCGCGCAGGCCGATATTCTTTACACAAGCGCGGGATGGATCGAGATTGAAAATAATACGGCCTTGCGGGAAGTAACAGGGTTTGGCATTCATTTAAAAAACACTGCGGTTATTACGTACGAGATAGGATTGGAAGACGCTGCTTTCATAAGCGGCCCCAGCGGAGGTTGGGATGTAACAAGCTGGAAGGAGGTGGAATAGGAAAGCGTCTTCTCTTCATGATTCTTGCTTGGGAGTATTGCAATGATAAGGTACAATACATAGTGAAATGTTTACATTGTTTCGTTTGCAGCCAGAAGCGTTTGGATTGGATATTTCTGATCATTCCGTCAAGATGTGTCGTTTGGTGAAACATCGCGATGAATATCGTCTGAATACTTTTGGAGAATTTTCTTTGCCTGAAGGCGTGATAGTTGAGGGGGAGGTAAAAAAGGATGAGGAGCTTGCCAAGCTTCTTGAAGAAGGAATGAAAAGCGTGCAAGGCAAAAAACTGGATACTCGGTATGTGGTTGCTTCGCTTCCCGAAGAAAAAGCATTCTTGCAGGTCTTGCAATTGCCAAAAATGAAACCAGAGGAAGTAAGACAGGCAATTCTTTTTGAGGCGGAGAATTATATCCCCTATCCTTTGGAAACCGTGTATCTGGACTATCAGATTGTTTCTCCCTTTGCGGCGCGCGCGGATGACCATTTTGATGTTTTAATCGCTTCGTGGCCTCGGGTGATGGTAGATCAGTATATTGGAATTTTGCGGAGCGCCAGGATGAATCCTCTTGCCTTGGAAATCGAATCCTTCGCAATCGCGCGGGCGGTGATTCCCCACGAGGTCAGTGGAACCCCCGTTTTTTTGGTTGATTTAGGCGCTTCCCGAACGGGGTTAAGCGTCTATGCGGGTTATAGCTTGCAGTTTACCGCTTCTGCGGCGGTTTCGAGCAGCGATCTTACGAATGCGATTGCAAAGACGCTGCAAGTAAGTGTTGAAAAAGCAGAGAAACTCAAATTTGACTATGGCATGGCCGGGAGTGAACAAGGCAAAGAAGTTTTTGACGCGTTAATTCCTTCTCTGACCGATCTTGCCGAGCAGATCAAGAAATATATAGACTATTATGAGACTCATGCGTTGCATCAGCATTTGGGAAAGCAGAAAAAAGCAATTTCCAAAGTATTTCTTTGTGGAGGAGGAGCTGTGATGAAAGGCCTTCCGGAATTTCTTTCCAAGCAACTCAACGTAAAGGTTCAAACGGGAAACCCATGGGTAAACATTCGACCAGAACAATCCAAAATAATTCCGCCTATTTCTTTTGATGATTCCTTGCGGTATACCACTGCGTTGGGATTGGCCTTACGCGGCGCGCGCGCCGAGGAAAATATATGATTAATCTCTTGCCTCCAAATTACAAGGCGCATCTGCGGAGAGAACAGCAAATAAAATTGGTTCTTGCTCTTGATATTTTTGGACTGCTCGTTCTTATCACTTTCTTTCTTAGCTTATCGTCCGTGTATATTTATACAGCCGCGCAGCTGCAGGCAGCGCAGCTTGCCTTGGGACAAGTTCAGGCAGGCAATACAAGCGAGGAAGAGAGTGTGAAGCAAGGGATTGAGCGCTCAAACAAAAAGATTGCGCAACTTCTTTCGTTCTATCAAAGCAAGCGTTCTCCTACGGAGCTCTTTGAAGAACTCGGAAGGGTTATGCCTTCATCGGTGTCGCTTACTTCCCTACGGTATACGCCTTCTCAAACAGTGCAAGAGAAAGAAGCGGTGAAACGATTAAATGCCAAGATCGCGATTGCGGGCTATGCCTCGACAGTGGATGATTTATATGTTTTTCGGGAAAATCTTCGACAGAGTCCGTTGTTCGCGAGTGCGGAATTCCCGTTTGAAAACTGGGTAGATTTTGAAGATGTTGACTTTACCGCAACCATTGAAGTGCGTCCCCGTCAATAATTTTTTATGACATCGGGTTTTACCAAACAAATTTTATTTATCGCAGGATCAGTGTTGGCGCTAGGAGTTTTTGGTGTCGGCGGGGCATATCTCTTTCTGCAGGGTATCGAGAATTCTCATCAAGAAACGAAGAAGATATATGAGAAGAGAGCGGCTGTTCAGGCGCAACGCGAGCAGTTGGAGCAATTTAAGGCCACATCTTCTCAATATACGAAAGAATTAGCTCAATTGGATGGAGTTTTGTTGAATGTGGATGTGCCCACGCAATTCTTCAGGTTTCTCCAGAATACCGCGAAAGAAACGCATATAGATATTTCGATTACTCCGAGCTCCTATGAACCTGCTCGTGGAGAATCATGGGCTTCCGTAAACTTGCAAGTGAACCTGAAGGGTTCGTATGAAAATGCCATGTCTTTTATAGGAAAACTTGAGAACGCGACTTATTTAATTAGTATTCAAAGTATTAATATAACTAAGATAAGCGGGAATGGAGAACAGAATCTCCAAATCAATGAAAATGTCGCGGTCAATCTCGGCCTAAAAGTATTTGCGCGCTAAGATATGAACTACAAAAATTTTCTTTTTTCGCTTTGGCATACCTCCAAACAGCTTCCATGGCTGATCGCAGAGCATTTTTTTCTTTTTTTTCTGTTGTTGACAGGGGTGTCCCTTGTGATTACAGGAAGTATTTTTCTGCGGTATCGCGAGGTGCCCATAGGAGAATATCAGACGCAAGGAATACAATTCCAGATCGGTAGTTTTCGTGAACTTTTGGAAATCCAAGAAAATCGCAGAAAAATGTTTGATCAGGCAGGGTCTTATGAAACCAAAAACATTTTCTTCCCGTTTCCGCAGGTGGAAACCACCATCGAAGAAGCCCCCCAAACAGAATTGCAGACCGAATTCGGAGATATTATTAATCAGGAAGTAAATAGTAGCAATTGACGAAAAAGGAGTATTCTCTTATAATCTAAAGGATATGACGCATGCCCGCTTTGTATTGAGTGAGCAACATCGGGCTTTTTGACATCGTTTGCTCCCGTAGCTCAATGGATAGAGCAGGACCCTTCTAAGGTCAAGGTTGCAGGTTCAACTCCTGCCGGGGGCGCCGCAAGCGGGGGGCGGACAGGGGGTAGTATGCGAAAACAAAGAAAAGATTGTTTGTGCGAACGTTGAAAAAGGATTATGGCGGTCGTAGCTCAACTGGCAGAGCACCAGTTTGTGGCACTGGTGGTTGCGGGTTCAAATCCCGTCGATCGCCCCATGCAAGGGGAAAACAAAAACCCGCCTTAAGGCGGGTTTTCTCGTGGCTCTATTCGTTATCAAAACTTTCAATGTCCTCATCGTCGAGGAATGCTTCATCGGTGTCATCGTCGTCACTTTCTTCTTCCTCTGAATCGTCGTCCAAGTCGTCGTCGTTCATGTCATCCATCGCAAAATCACGCTCATTAAATGAGCAAAAATGGAATAATGATGCAGAATATGTCATAGAAAATATACCGAAAGTTATAAGTAATAGATAATCGAAGCGACCTTTTATGGATATACACAACAGGAAAATCTCATAGAAATTTTACTACAACCATCATTATAGATAGCGAAAGATGATTGTCAAGTTGTGCAAAAATACGGTAGCCGTTTGTATGGATGAAAGAGCCAAAAAATGGCGTGTTCATTGTCTAAGCATGGTTTTTATGGTACACTGCTTTACGAGTCAAGTATGACTCGCCATGACCTCAAAAAGGGGAGAAATGCTGATTTTCTTTACAAGAAAGAGTCCTGTGCCTGGGGCGGGAATCTCCCCGTAGCTCAATTGGATAGAGCAGTTCCGTCCTAAGGAAAAGATTGGGGGTTCGAGTCCCTCCGGGGAGACAAGTACCTGTGGAAATTTGAGAGCTATGACGCAAGAGTTCTTAGGGAGAGGATTATTTATATAGCATGGGCCGGTAGCTCAATTGGCCGAGCGCTTCAATGGCATTGAAGAGGTTGTGGGTTCAAGTCCCATCCGGTCCACTGTTCGAAGAACTTGCGGTGGAAAAGGAAGAACAGAAGTGGAGGCGTGCCAGAGCGGCCGAATGGGGCGGTTTCGAAAACCGCTATGCCCAAAAGGCATCGGGGGTTCGAATCCTCCCGCCTCCGCAGCGAGCGAAGCGAACGAAGGAGGCGA
>Ga0209542_10007090_pt1 | contig 21489 bp, 24 predicted proteins | sample RifCSPhighO2_01_FD_184028 | JGI IMG/M metagenome (GOLD analysis project Ga0209542, IMG submission 184028) | Soil microbial communities from Rifle, Colorado - Rifle CSP2_plank highO2_0.1 (SPAdes) (version 2) | ecosystem: Environmental > Terrestrial > Deep subsurface > Rock core/Sediment ... | reverse complement strand
ATGAATTAAATTTACGGGGTCTATAAAATTAGCAAGAATACTAAATAAAATTAATAAGACGAGTTTTTACGGATAAATTAAATAAATTTAATTCGTCAAAATTCTTCTACTGGGGTGATTTTATCTGATAAAGATATTAAAAAAGCGTTGGCAGATAAATATATAACTATTGATCCATTATTTCCAAATGCTATTCAGCTAGCATTAGTAGGTGTTCTGTATGGCAAAGATGCTTGAAATAGTAAATATTTCGGGAGTACTAAACCAATTGCAAGTCAGTACTATAAAAACTTTCAAAAAAATAATGAGTGGATAACCTTTAAATAATGCTACGAGAAATAGTAAAAATAAAAAAGGGAGTAGTAAGAATAACTTCTTTAAACGAACGGTGGTATGCTAAAGTTTCGTTAAACAAAAAAACAGGACAAAAAGAGTATCAATATTATCCATCTTCAACTTGGATTTCTGGATATTATCCAAAGGGAGAATATTTTTATAAATGGTTGGCTGGCAAAGGTTGGAGTGAAATTGAAGCCGTAAAACAGGCGGCGGGAGATAAGGGTTCGCGGGTTCATTGGGCCTGCCAAAATTTAGACGAAGGTAAAGAAATTAAAATTACCGACAAGTACCTTAACCCTTCAACCAAGCAAAAAGAAGAGCTTTCAAAGGAAGAAGTTGATTGCTTAATAAGCTACCGGGATTTTTTAGACGAAACAAAACCTGTTTTACTTGCTCAAGAAATAATGTCTTTTGGAGATGTATATGCTGGCACTGCCGACAAAGTTTTTGCTATTGGTGATAAAAAAAATAGACAAGTTTGGATTGTAGATTTAAAAACCAGCCAGTCATTATGGCCAGAACATGAGCTACAAATTTCTTCGTATTCACATATGCATATTGATTATAAAAAACTGGGAGTGACTGAAAAAGAATGGAAGCAAAGAAAACTTGCTATTTTGCAAATAGGGTACAAGAAAAATAAAAAAGGATATAAGTTTACTGAAGTCCAAGATAAATACCACCTATTTAAAAATGCTTATAAAGTTTGGAAAAACGAAAATCCAAATTTTAAACCCAAAGAACGGGATTATCCTACGGTAATATTTTCAAAATTTAGACAGGAAAAAAAGAGTTAATCTATGAAAGATAAACACCTTATTTTACATATACCGGTTATTTATAAAGGATACATAGATTTTTTAAAAAAAGTTAATGATGAAGTTTTGCATACCCATATTATTGATAAAACCTTTTTGGGAACATTGTATCAATTTAAACCAGATATTGCGGCACTAGAGGCTAGTACGGTGAAAGATTTATTAGAGAAAATGGGGTTTGAAAATATTTCTGTTTTACCAAAGTCTAAGGTTGATCAACTAAAAAATAAAAAGATTATTTTAGTTGATGATGAAGTTTCTCGAAATTTATTTGAAAAGTATTTAAAAAAAGAAAAAGTAGAATGGCAGTCAGTTTTTTTAAGATGGGAAAAGGACAAGGTGTTGGTGCAGCAAAATTTAACAGGTATTCCGGTTTCAAAGAAGGCATTTGATGTTTTAATGATGCAAGAGGCTTACAAAGAATCAAAAAAAAGTACTGACTGGTGGCGGCAGATCGGAGCAGTATTGATAAAAAATAATAAAATAATATTGCGAGGGATTAATAAAAACTTACCGTCTGATTATACACCCTATCAAGTTGGTAATGTGAGAGATGTGTTTAAGGCTGGCGAGCGGCAGGAAATGGCAAATACTATTCATGCCGAGCAATATATTATTTCAAAAGCTGCTAAAGAGGGGATTAGCACGCAAGGATTATCGTTATATGTTACTACCTTTCCGTGTCCTGTATGCGCTAAACTAATTACTTGTTCTGGTATAAAAAATGTTTACTTTGGCGAGGGCGGGTCAAACTTTGACGCAAAAAAAGTGCTGGAATCAGCAGGCGTAAAAATTAATTATGTGCCAGTAAAAATATGAAACAATACTTAGATTTATTAAGATATGTTTTAGAAAATGGCGAGGCAAAAGGAGATCCTCAAGGAGTGGGGAATATTGCGGTTTTGGGGTACCAAATGCGTTTTCGTATGGATGAGGGTTTTCCGTTGCTTACCACCAAAAAGATGCCCTTAAAATCCATTATTTATGAGTTGCTGTGGTTTATTAAGGGAGATACCAATGTAAAATACTTGCAAGATCATGGCGTTACTATTTGGGATGAATGGGCTACGCCAGAATCTGCGGCTAAGTATGGATTCCCCCCGGGAGAATTGGGACCTATTTATGGCGAAAAATGGAGGCACTGGAAAACACGAGATGGAAAAGTAATAGATCAGCTTTCAAATGCGATAGAAGAAATAAAAACTAATCCTAATTCAAGAAGAATGGTGGTAACTTCGTGGGACCCAGAAGATGTTGATAAAGTGTTTGTTGCGCCATGTCATTGCTTCTTTAAATTTTTTGTTACCCATGGTAAATTGTCGTTGCATCTTTTTCAAAGAAGCTGTGATGTTTTTTTGGGAGTGCCATTTAATATTGCTTCTTACTCGTTGTTGCTTATGATGGTGGCTCAGGCAACAGGTTTAAAGGCTCATGAGTTCGTGCACACGTTATCTGATACCCATATTTATAATAACCACATTGAACAGGCTAAGCTCCAGTTAACTCGCGAACCAAAAACATTGCCTAAAATGACACTCAATCCTCAAATAAAAAACGTCTTCGATTTTACATTTGAAGATTTTAAACTCGAGGGGTATGATTCTCATCCGCACATTTCAGCTCCAATAGGTATATAATAGAGTTAGCCTATAGGGAAGTTAACCGAAATTGCCCGTTTTGTTTTAGAGCTTACCTTTGGGGAAATAATATGAAAATGAATATGGCTTACCGAAGCACCGGTGTAGTCGGTATCTCCAAATCTCATTGACAAGGCTCCCCCTTTAATTTTCCAATTTTTTATTGCCCAGTTTGTTAGAAATCCAATTGACGCAAGATCTTTTTTTGTAAGTTCAGAAAAGTTTTCTTTGTGCTCGTCTCCCAAAATAATTAAGTGGTGGGCAGTGTTTTTATACGGCCAACTATTATTGGTTAGAAACCATTTATCACTTTTTTTGTAAACTGGTTTTTTGTGGTATGTGAAATTCTCTTTGCAAAAAGGGCACTTGCCAGTGCCCGCTATTTTTTCAATAATGTTTTTATACTCTCCCGACCGAGCGTTCTTTATATTAACAAACTTTTTTTTCATGATGATTTCTTCCCAAGGTTATTCAAAAGGGCATCAAGATGGTTTTTCATAGTTTTTTCAATGATACCAGTGGTTGAGGTGCTTTCAGCTTGTCGAGGTAAAACCAGAACATCTTTTGAGTAGCTTTTAATTGCCTCCAACTGCTCTTCTGGATAGCTGTCTTGAGTAGCAATAAAAGTATCCGGTTGTATCGTTTTAATTAGTTCGTACTGCCATTTGCCACTTCCATCAATGTCGTCAATTAAGGTAACGTAGTCAACGCAGTCTTGGTATTTTAACATTTCCATTCGTTCTTCTTGAGGAATGACGGGGCGCAGTTCGTTTTTATATAGTTTTATACCGCGGTCGCTATCTACACCAACTACTAAAATATCGCCTTGTTCTTTAGCTTTTATAAGATACCTTAAGTGGCCGATGTGTAGCATATCCCAAGATCCGACGGTACACACAATTTTGTGTCCAAGCGTTCTATGGGCATCAACGATATTTTTTAATTCAGAATAATCTAAAATGACAGACTTTTTTTGATTTTTCATAAGTAGATTTTTTATAGTTTATATATTATAATATCAAAACAAATAGAAAAGACAAGCATATGAAAAATATTATAAATATAAAAAGATTTGATAAAGAAATTCCTTTACCTGAATATAAAACCGAAGGAGCCGCTGCTTTTGATCTATGCGCAAGAAGTAGTACGGAAATTTTACCTGGAGAGTTTAAATATGTTCCCTTAAATGTTGCCATTGAAACTCCGCCAGGATATTTTTTAATTTTGGCAGCGCGCAGTTCAACTCATAAAAAGGGGCTTTGGATGGCAAATGGCATTGGTATTGGTGACCCAGATTTTTCGGGAGATAATGATGAGTACCACGCCGTGTACTATAATTTTAGCCAAAAGCCCGTATCTATTGAAAAAGGAGAACGAATTGCCCAAGGGTTAATTGTAAAAAGGGAAGCAGTCCAATGGCAAGAAGTGGATAATATGAAAAATAAAACCCGAGGGGGATGGGGAACAACGGGGAAAAAGTAAAAAACACATGATAATATCAATAATATCTGCGTTGGCAGAAAACAGAGTAATAGGAAATAAAAATAAGTTACCCTGGCATTTACCGGCGGATTTCAAATGGTTTAAAGAAAAAACATTAGGTAAAACAGTTATTATGGGTTTAAATACCTTTAAATCTATTGGTGAAAAACCTTTACCTAATAGAAAACATATTATTTTAAACAAAGATACTAGTTATACAGTCCCCGAAAATTGCGTTTTAGCAACTTCTATTGACCAAGTGCTTAAATTAGTTAAAGATGAAGAAGAAGTCATGGTTTGTGGAGGTGCCTCTGTTTATGCGCAATTCTTACCGTTAGCTCAAAGATTGTATTTAACCTATATTTATCACAGTTTTGAGGGAGATACGTATTTTCCAGAATTTAATATAGCTGATTGGAAAGAAGTTAGCAGGGCAGACCATCAATCAGACGAGAAAAACAAATATCCATATTCATTTGTAATATTAGAAAAAAACTTATAATTTTATGTACAAACCTACCATTGGGCTTGAAATTCACGCAGAATTAAATACTCAGAGCAAAATGTTTTGTGGCTGTAAAAATGATCCCGATGAAAAGCGGCCTAATGTTAATATCTGCGAAATTTGTACAGCTCAACCAGGAACCCTCCCGGTCGCTAATGAAGAAGCAATCAAGAAAGTCATTAAAACAGGACTGGCTTTAAATTGTACTATTGCTCAAGACTCCAAATTTGATAGGAAAAACTATTTTTATCCAGATTTACCAAAGGGGTACCAAATTTCACAGTACGACCAGCCGCTCGCGAGCAACGGCTCGCTCAAGTTTCAAGTTGAAAGTGGAAAGTTTAAAGTCGTACGAATTACTAGGATTCATTTAGAAGAGGATACCGGAAGCCTTGTTCACCCAGAAGGGGCAGATTATTCACTGGTTAACTTAAATAGGGCTGGGGTTCCATTGATGGAGTTGGTAACAGAACCCGATATTACTTCGGGAAAAGAAGCTAAGCAGTTTGCCGAAGAATTGCAGCTTATTTTTAGGTATTTGGGAGTTTCTGATGCTGACATGGAAAAGGGGTTGATGAGGGTTGAAGTTAATATAAGTTTATCAAAAGGCCCTTCGTCGAGCTCAGGACAGGTAAAACTTGGTACGAAAGTTGAAATTAAAAATTTAAATTCGTTTAAGGTGGTGCAGAAGGCTATTGATTTTGAAATAGAGAGGCAGAGAGAAGTTTTAGAATCAGGTGAAAAAGTTGTACAGGAAACTCGTGGTTGGCATGATAAAAAAGAAATTACTTTCAGTCAGCGAGAGAAAGAGTCTGCGCATGACTATCGGTATTTCCCAGAACCTGATTTACCACCGCTACATTTTACAAAAGAATATATACAAAGTGTAAAAACAGGGATTCCTGAATTACCAGAGCAAAAAAGAAAAAGGTTTTTAAAAGAATATGGCTTAGATAATTCCCAGGTTGAGATGTTTGTTATTCATAAAGATTTTAGTGAATATTTTGAAAAAGTTGTTTCAGAGCTTGACGAATGGATGGACCAAAAAAATGACCGTGAATTACAAGATGCCATAAAACTAGCGGCAAACTATTTACTCACTGATGTACAAGGAATTTTAGGTGGAAAACCTTTCGTTGAGACTGAATTTAAGGTAACACCAGAAAACTTTGCAGAGTTTATAAAAATGATCAGTAAGGGGGAAATCTCAAGTAAAATTGCCAAAATGTTATTAGTAAATATGGTGCAAACTGGAACTGATCCATCAACCCTTGTTGATGAAAATAATTGGAAGCAGATGCAAGATGATGGGAAACTGGAAAAATTTATTAAAGAGGTTATATCAAAAAACGAAAAAGCTGTAGCAGATTATAAATCAGGTAACCAAAACTCACTGCAATTTTTAGCAGGGCAGGTGATGAAAGAAACACGAGGGACAGCTAATCCCCAGAAAGTGCAAGAGTTGTTGAAAAAATCCCTATAGCTTAGTGAGTAACACAAAGCCCATCATAAGAACCTTGTCATTTACAAAGGAGGAGATAATGCAGCAATTCTTTTTGATTTGTGAAGATCTACTTGATCCTAGTCAAAAAAGGGTTTTAGGCCCATTTTCAGCAGAAACACAAGAAGCTTTGGTTGATCAGTTTTCACTGCAGCGAAAAAAAGAACCTCCGCGGGGAGGGTGTTTTCCAGCTTACTGGGATGGTCAATGCGGAGATGTAGTGATTTATATTGTTTTCGTTTGTGATCATAGACCTGCAACACCCGAACAACTCCAGCAGGTTATCTTTAGGCTTCATCGTGATTGGTACTAAGCATGCCTAACACAATATTTTGAGGATTGATTATGGGCAAGATTATTTGCATAGGAGATCAATATAATCTTGAATGTCCGCATTGCGGGAAAAATAATAGCTATATTTGTCAGGGGCAGAAAATTCCATTTGAAAACAAAGTTTTTACTTTTCAAAAACCCTGTTTCTCGTGCAAACAAGTAATCTACTGCCAAGTAAATTGGCAAATGCACGTAGTTGCAGAAAAATTTGATTCACTAAATCCACCAAAATAATTTGAGAAGGCTCAAAGTTTTAAGAGCCTTTTTTATTTTGTAATAAAAAATTACTTTGTAAGATCACAAAGTAATTTAGAAAAACAATAAGGCTTTCGGCCCAAGGGATACGGCATGATTTAGACCCCCATCCGTCATGGACCACCACCACTAAATCATACTAATGACCCTTGGGCTTGAAGGCCACTGGGACTGTCAAAGGTTACAGAGCATTTTGCACTTGAGTATGCTGGGAGGCACACATACTTAAGAGAAATCCTTTTTCATCTCTTTCTCAATGGGTCTTTCACCGAGTTTCCTCGATGATCCTCTATGAGTTCTCCTTGTGCTGTAACCCGGTGTCTCCAACACCTCAACTTTATTTGAATCTATCATAGTAAAATATTACAGTCAATTTTTTAGAAAATTCTTTAGTAATTTTTCTGCTTCTTTTTGATTTTTTACCCAATAGATTCTCTTGTCCCTTTTAAACCAAGTCATTTGCCGTTTAGCAAAATGTTCTATTTCTTTTTGTAGTTTTTCTATCATTTCTTTTTGTTTCTCTTGGTATTGCGCCTGCCCGCCGTATCCTTGGAGAAGGCGGGCGACAAAACGGTATTCTAAACCAAGTTCCTCCAAGCGTTTCCATGATAAGTCATTTTTATGTAATTTCTTAACTTCTATTATAATTCCCTTTATTCTTCTTTGTAATCTTTTATGGATTAATTTCTTTAGTTCATTGGGAGATTTTTTAAGACCTATTTGTAATACATTAAATTGAGGATTCTTTTTAATAGGTTGTATTGGTATTTTTAGAGAAATCTCAATTGCCCTAATTAATCTTACGGGATTTTTTTCATCAATAGTGCGTGCTCGTTCTGGGTCTAATTTCCTAAGCATTTTATAAAGTCTTTCAACTTTATAACTTGCTAACTTTTTCCTTAGTCGCCAGTCTGGTTTTACTTCTGGGAATACCAAGCCATCAACTACTGATTGAATATAGAAACCTGTTCCACCAACTAAAAAGGGTATGTTATCTCTCTTCTGTATTTCATGAATTTTTTTTAGCGCTCGTTTTTGAAATTGGGCAACGGTAAATTTTCTCTTTGGGTTGGCAATAGATAAAAGGTGGTGGGAGATCTGTTGCATTTGGTTTTTTGTAATTTTCCCAGAGCCAACATCTAAGCCCCTGTATACTTGTCGAGAATCCGCAGAGATGATTTCTACACCGTTAAACCCTTCGGTTTTACTCGGGACAAGCTTTTTAGCTAACACAATAGATAGATCAGTTTTTCCTGAGGCAGTTGGCCCTAAAATAACCAATATTTTATTATTTGATGACATAAAATAAGCGACTCCAATCTACAAATAACACCCGAATTTACAAATATTTTATTAGTATATTCGTGTGCGATTAGTAATTAGTGTCGCTGCTTTTATCGTATTTCTTCTTTTTTTTCTTTGATAAAGTATCTCCAACCCTCAAGGAATTCTATGAAGGTTGAAAATGGCATATCAATTAATGCATTAAACAAAGCAGCAATAGCGTTATATTGTTTCCAGGTATTAGAAAGCCAACGTCCCATTCCAGTAATTGGCAAAAATAATATATCAGAGACGAATGCTAAAAATCCTTCAGACTCCTCTTCGATGGTAAGCTCTTGTGATCTTTTTTGAATAGCTGTTCCAGCGAATAATATTAATGCAATAAATATGATATTTATAATAATTGAACTAAGAGGGAATCCAAAGTAGCTAAAGGCCCAATATATTAACCCAAAAGAAACGAAGGTGCTTGTCACATAAAATAATGAGAGAATAAGTCGGGTGATGAAATTTCTTTTTCTAGCGACTCTTATTTCGTACGTGTCTATTTTATCTTTTTTATAGACAATTTTCATGGTTTCCATGACTGCTAAATAGATATTCTTTCGTGATGGTGGTCGAACACTTGCTACTAATAGGGCCATGAGAGTTGTTGGAATAAGTATTTCAGCTATGAAAAAACCTGTGTTGAATTTTTCATTGAAAATCCATCCAATAACTAATCCTAAGACCATCAGAGTTAAAATTTTAGTTATAAATATTGAAGCAGTAGAATAAATTGCTGCTCGGGTAATTCTTGCCCGTAAATCTTTAAGTCTCTTGGTATAAGCTTCTTTTATAGATTTTTCTAAGAGCACTGGTTCATAGATGCTAATATTGATTTGTTCTGTATCTGTTTGCGTTAGAATATCTCCTAACAGTAAGTATGGAGTATCGTATTTTTCGCAAATGGTATAAAACTTTTTTCCAAAAGGATGCATAAGATCATCTTCGAGCGCCTTTAAAATTTTATACATATTTTGTGAAAATTTTAAGAGCTCTTCTTCTGAGGGTGACTGCCAATTAGGGTATTTATACTTTATGACATTGTAGCTAATAATAGGGTCATCCAATTTAAAAAGAGATCGTTGTACTGCAATATAAATTTGGATATCTGTTTCCTCCTTTTTTAGTAAATTTTTTTCATATACAGCGTCACTGACCTTAATTCTTTCCCGCATCATATTGAACATGTATTCAATGAGTGACATTTCTCGAATGGCGGGATCTAGTGTTTCCTCAATTTCGCAAGCAGCAATTTCTAAAAGGTTATTGTAGAATTGAAGCCCGGCTTTGCCTTTTTTATTCTCGGGACTATGCTTTAAAATAAAAACATATTTTTCAATAATTTTTTGAATCTCTCCTATTTTTGATTCTTCTATTTTATCATTAGGGAAATAACCACCTCGTATTAATTCCATAACCAAGGGTTCGGCAATATTTTCGGTTGTAAAATTATTCAACTCTAAATCAAGGAACCTTCTCTTAAGTTTCCTGATAATAGCCGCCCGTTTCATTAAGTGTTCTTCTTTCCAATCAATAATGGTTCTGATTTTTTCATAAAAACCAGCAACTTTTGACGCAACTTCATCAACATGAATAGTTGGTGTATCTTTTGATTTCAATGATTTTTGCCATAACAGATATTTTGAAGCTAAATCCTTTGTTTCTTGCGAAAGTTCTTGCATACCCCGTTAGAAGTCTGGGCAAAAAATAATTTATCAATAAATTATTTTTTGCTTACTCTTTATTAATTTCTATTATTATCCTTATTTTAACCCATCGAAGTTTTTACTATAACATCCAAACTTCTAATGGGGCATATTATTTTTTACTTACAATTTCTTTAGTTATTTTCTCAATGAAATCTTCTAATTTCATTTGACCTAGATCTCCTTTGCTTCTAGCGCGGACACTAATTGAATTATCTGTTACTTCCTTATCCCCTAAAATGAGTAGGTAGGGGATTTTTTGTATTTCAGCCCCTCTAATTTTTTTCCCTAATGTTTCATTGGCGTCTTGTAATTCAAGTCGTATATTTTCTTGCTGTAATCTTTTTGCTATTTGACTTGCATATTCTAGGTGTTTTTCTGATATGGGAATAATGGAAACCTGAATTGGAGAAAGCCAAACTGGAAAAGCTCCGGCAGTATGCTCTATATAAACAGAAAGAAATCTTTCAATGGCTCCCATCAGTGCGAAATGGATCATGACAGGAGTTTGTGGTTTTCCTTCCTTGTCGGTATAGGTTAAACCAAATCTTTCTGGTTGCACGAAATCTAATTGGGGAGTAGCAAGTTGCCATTCTCTTCCCAAGGCATCAGTTGCCATAAAGTCAATTTTTGGTCCGTAAAAAGCCGCTTCTCCTTCAGCTACAAAATAATCTAAGTTATTTTTCTTAGCAATCTGCAATAAAATATCTTGGGCTTTTTCCCAAAGCGCTGGTTTGCCTAAATATTTTTTTGGTTGCTTTGGATCACGAAATGAAAGACGCGCTTTAATTTTCATACCGATGGTACCATAGAATGTTTTTACAACGTCAATAAGTTCTTGGTAAATGGTTTTAATTTGATCTGGAGTGCAAAAGGTATGACTGTCGTCTTGGGTAATTGAGCGTACCCGAGAAAGGCCAAGCAGTTCACCGGCTTTTTCATCTCGATACACGGTAGTGGTTTCCATATATTTAATAGGGAGCTCTTTATAACTGCGCGATCTAGAAGCAAATATCTGCTGGTGGTGTGGGCAATTCATTGGTTTTAATACCAATTCATCTTTGGTTTCCTGGCTTTTTACCAAAAATAATTCTTCACCAAACTTATCCCAATGTCCAGAAATTTTATATAAATCGTTTTTAGTAATATGAGGGCTCCATACTTTTTGCCACCCGTATACCATTCGTAGCTGTTGAGAATATTCATTTAATAATTCACGTAATAGGGTGCCCTTAGGGGTAAATAAAGGCAATCCTTTCCCAACATATTCTGAAATAGTAAACAAATCTAACTTTTCTCCCAGCACTCGGTGGTCTCTTTTCTTTGCTTCCTCTAGTTGATGCAAATATTGCTCCAGTTCTTGCTGATTCAAAAAAGCCGTACCGTAAATACGGGTTAGCATCTTATTCTTTTCATCACCTCTCCAGTAGGCTCCCGCTACCGAAAGCAATTTAAAATGTTGCAATTCTGTTTGAGGGTTATCTGCATGCCCCCCTTTGCATAAATCCAAAAAATCACCCGGATTATTCTCGGTAATTTTTTTACTCTGCTTGGCAAATTCCTTAATCAGTTCAAGCTTATAGGGATTGTCTTTAAAGTCTTTCTTAGCTTTTATCGCTGAAACCTCTTTTACCTCAAAAGCATGCCAGCCTTTTAAAATTTCGCGCATCTTACTTTCAATTTTGGGAAAATCTGCTTCTGAAATTTTTACCTTTCCCATGTCAAAATCCTGATAAAATCCATTTTCAATAGCAGGCCCGATGGCATTTTTAGCTCCAGGCCATAGCTTTTTTACCGCTGCCGCTAATAGGTGGGCGAGCGAGTGTCGTATTTTTTCTGTTTGGTCCATGTAATATTATATTTTTTTGTTTCTATTCAATATATAGTATCATTTCCATTAAATAGCTAAAAGACTTGACATAGTAATTAATAGTATGTTATAATAGAAATATGGGGTAAAAGATTGCATTTCGCAAGCTTTCCCCTAATCCTCAGGGAGACTGCTATGAAGAAGCTGACCCAGGAAGAAACCGCCGACATGGTTGCCAAGATGATGCTCATTGAGAGTATCATCGGTACCCACGGACTCAGCTTGGAGCTGAGTCGGTTGGCCCGGCGTCTTCTGGAAGAAGGTGTTGATGAAGCGGTGGTCATTATGGCGCGGGTCGCGGAGATTCGCGACGCCGCCGGAGCGATTACCGAGGCCAAGCGGCGTATCTGCCAGGCCGAGAGGGATCTGGAGTACGCACAGGGGCTTCTGCACATGGAGGAAGAAGACCTCCGCTTTGCAGAAGAAGCCTTGCGCGAGCTGGACCCCAGCGAGTGTGTCGACGTGCAGGAGGTCGTCGACGAGGAGGTGCCTGACGAAGAAGACGACGTCGAGGCAGCCCGCAGGCACTAGTGCCTGCAAAAGCCTAAAAGGGACGGCTTAGAATAGTCCCTTTCATTTCTTAGTTTTTAAATCTATTAAAAACTAAGAAATGAATTTTACTCTGAATCTCGCATAACTATATACGGGATTTTTTTCACTAAATAGCTAGAATACTTGACAAGAAGAATAGATATGCTATAACTGGGTTAGTAGAGGTCAATCTCGCAAGCTGCTGGTTGAAGGGGCAAAAGCTCCTCAATTGACCACAACGGGCCAGCGTTAAGCAGCATTTTGTTTCTGGGTTTAAATTTAATAGGTCAAGCGCAATCGTGCGCAAGACCACCGTTCAGAAGTTAGCGAGAGTCTCGCTGAACGGTCTTGCTCTTTACAGAGAGTTGATGGGGAGTGTGGTGTTTTGACAGGGCACCCACTTAGCGAAGGGTTGAATTCCCTTTGTCGCGGACGTAAGTCCGTGCAGAACGCGAAGGCGATTCCGCTGGATCGCTACCCATCAACCTTTTCAAACCAAAGCCGGTCAAGTTCGTTCTCCTAGACTCCTCAATCACAGCTAAGAATATCAAGCAATGTTCCTAGAATGTGTTGGGCACGTCAAAGAAGCAACTTAACCGGCTTCTTTTTTTATTACGAAAAATATTAAGACTCCTCTACCATAATTTCTTGCACATCATCGGCGACAATTTTTATTTCTCCATTACGATTATCAACACGGCCGGCAAAAAAGACAATTTTGTTTTCTTGTAAGGCATTAGGATTTTTATCAAGCAAATTTGGGAATACCACTACTTCAGTCTTTGCCGTAAGGTCTTCAAACTTAATAAAAAGCATGGGTTTTCCGTTTTTGGTAATAATTTTTTTAACGTTATAAATTAATCCACCTAATAATACTTTTTTATTGACCATAGATTTATCAATGTTAATTACGGGAGTGCATCGGCTTTCAAATAGTTTTTTAAAACCATGGAGGGGATGTGAACTTACATAAAGTCCCAATAACTCTTTTTCCCAAGTCAGTTTTTCTAGGAGTTTGGCGGGAGGGGCTGGCTCTAGTTTAACTTCAGATATTTTTGCAGCTGCTGGGGTTGCTGCAAACAATCCAATTTGCCCCGTCGATTTATTTTTTTGGTTTTCTCTAGCAATCTCTAAGAGTTTTTCTAAATTGACCAAAAGTTGGTTACGTTCAGCAAACGTGTCAAAAGCTCCGGCTTTAATTAAGGCCTCCATAGATTTTTTATTTAAATCCTTAGATTGTACTCGGTTAATAAAGTCTCCAATATTTAAAAATGCTCCGGCATTCTTACGTTCTTTTGCAATAGCATCAATAATGTTTTCTCCTACATTTTTTATAGCCAAAAGTCCAAAACGTATTTTTCGCTGATCGGGTACCACGGTAAAGTTCTTTAACGATTCATTTACATTGGGTGGTAATACTTCAATATCCATTTGCTTACATTCTCCTATTAAAAGCGCAATTCGTTCAACATCAGCTTTTTCTGAAGTGAGTACTGCAGCCATGAATTCAATAGGGTAGTGGGCTTTTAAATAGGCCGTTTGGTAAGCAATATTGGCATACGAAACGGAATGAGATTTGTTAAATCCGTATGAAGCAAACGGTAAAATCCATTGCCACAATTCTTCGGCAATTTTTTTACTAAAACCCTGTTTTACGGCGCCATCAATAAATTTCTTTTCTTGGGCATCAAGAAGGGCCTTAATCTTTTTTCCTACGGCTTTTCGTAATACATCAGCTTCGCCTAGCGTAAAACCAGCAATATCGCGCGCTAATTGCATTAACTGTTCCTGATAAATCATAATGCCCTGGGTGTTGCGCAAGAGAGGTTCTAGTTGTGGCACAATATATTCAATCTTTTGGCGACCATGCTTTCTTTCAATATAGTCAGGGATAAATTGCATAGGGCCAGGGCGGTATAAAGCTACCATAGCCACAATATCTTCAAATACGGTTGGTTTTAATTCCTTTAAATATCGTTTCATACCGTCTGATTCTAATTGGAAGATAGAAGTGGTGAAACCATCTTGTAATAGTTTATAGGTTTTTTGGTCGTTATGTAGGATTTTATCAATATCAATTTTTTCATTATGGATAACATAAATGCGAGCCAAGGTATCTTCAATAATGGTAAGGTTTTTTAATCCCAAAAAGTCCATTTTCAGCAAGCCCAAATCTTCAATACTATGCATTTCGTACTGGGTAACAATGGCCTCATCTTCGCCTGGAGGATGTTGTACGGGCACAGAATCAGCTAATGGTTTTGCTGAAACCACAACTCCACAGGCATGAGTTGAAGCGTGGCGCGCGACGCCTTCCAGTTTTTTTGCTAGGTCAATTAAGCGTTTTGCTTGAGGATCATTTTTGTAAAGATCCTTAAATTCACTGACGCTTTCTTCGGTTTCCGCTAAATCCATTCCAAAAGGAACCATTTTTGCTAGGGTATCACAATAGCTATAGGTATATTGCAAAGCGCGCCCCACATCACGAATAACGGCACGGGCCGCCATCGTTCCAAAGGTGATGATTTGAGCTACGTGGTCTTGGCCATATTTATCTCCAACATATTTAATAACTTCGTCTCGTCTGCGATCGGTAAAGTCCATATCAATATCGGGCATGGAAATTCTTTCAGGGTTTAAGAATCTCTCAAAGAGCAAGGTATGTTCAATGGGGTCAACGGTAGTAATGCCCGTTAAGTAGCAAACAAGAGAACCCGCCGCCGAACCCCTTGCGTTTCTGCTAATGCGTTTTTCTTGGGCCCAATTCACAAAGTCTTGAACAATTAAAATATAACCAGCAAAACCAGTTTTGTTGATAACAGAAAGTTCATAATTCATACGCTCGCGCGCACCTTCGGGTAACTTGTCACCATATTTTTTTACTAAGCCAATTTCACAGAGTTCAGTTAAGTATTGTTCGGCAGTTTTTCCATCGGGTACGTCAAAGTGGGGAAGCTGATTTTTTCCTAGTTCAAATTCAAAGTTGCACATTTGTGCAATCTTCCAGGAATTTTCTACGGCCTCTGGGGTATCCTTAAAGATTTCAGCCATTTTTTCTGAGGGCAACATAGAGAAGTCATCCGTTTTTAAACTAAGGCGTTCAGGATCGTTAGGGTCAGCTCCCGTATTAATAAGCATTAAAATATCTTGAGCTTCGGCGTCTTCTGGTCTTAAATAGTGGATATCATTGGTTGCCACCAAGGGAATGCCAGTTTTTTTGGAAAGCTCAATGAGTTTTTTGTTGAGAACTTGTTGTTCAGGAATATTTTGGTGGTACTGCAATTCAAGGTAAAAATTTCCTTTACCAAACCATTTTTCATATTTTTTTGCCAATACTTCGGCTTCCTCTATTTTATTTGATAGAAGCATTTTGGGAATTTTTCCATTAAGACACGCTGAAGTCCCAATTAAGCCTTCGGTATATTTTTCTAAAATTTCTTCGTCAATTCTGGGTTTATAATAGAAACCCTCAAGATGCGCTAATGTTACTAGCTTCACAAGATTTTTATATCCAGTTTGATTCTTTGCTAAGAGAATCATGTGGTAGCTCTTTGAATCAATATTGGGCCGTTTATCCAATCTGCTTTCAAAGGCAACATATACTTCGCATCCAATAATTGGTTTAACACCCCTGGCTTTCGCTTCTTTATAAAATTCAACGGCGCCGTACATGACCCCATGGTCAGTTAAGGCAACCGAATCCATGCCTAATTCTTTAACGTAATCTAATAGCTCTGGAATTTTTGGTAAACCATCGAGCAAAGAATAATGACTATGGGTATGAAGGTGAGTGAACTTGGTCATGTATAAATTTTTGTATTTCCATTTTACTTGTTTATCGCATACCCAACAAGTGTTGACATTATCTATTATTTACTTTATTGTTGTTCATAAGAACGTTAACAATCTTTTTCTTGTAGGGGCATTCCTATGCAACCAAAAATGAGTTGGGAAGAGTTTGATGCATTTGTAGCCAGAATTAATGGAATGGATGCAAGATATCGTAACAACTTCCGCAATATGTATGGTCTACCAGCTTCCGATAAAATCATTTCGATAGTAGAAGCTTTAGCGATATACGGGATATATGAAGACTTGAGAAGAGACCTCGAAACACCCTCAGGCGGCAAGTAGCTTAACACATATACACATACCTTAAGGTTATACCTCAAGGTTTTTTTATGTAAAAAATGTGTGATATAATAGACCTACTATACAAAGATTTTCCTACTGCAATTCCAAGATTTCAGCTGTAAATTTGCTATAATTTTTCGGCTTACACAATGTGTAAACCTCATAATTCTATCAAACTTTCGCTCTGAAATTTTGGAATTTCGTTACAGAAACCTCTGTATAGTAGGTCTAATGTTGCAATGAAAGTAAATTTTAATGAAGAAAAAAACATATGGCACAAGGGCTATGAACGTGTTGTGGGTTTAGATGAAGCTGGTCGAGGACCTTTGGCTGGGCCAGTGGTGGCCAGTGCAGTTATGGTGCGGCAATTTAAAATTTCAAATTTAAAATTTAAAATTAATGACTCGAAAAAAATAAGTGCGAAAAACCGTGAAAAAATTTACGAGATTCTTATCAATCACCCTGATATTAGATGGGGGATTGGCATAGTTTCTGAAAAAGTCATAGATAAAATAAATATTCTGGAAGCTACAAAGTTAGCCATGCAAAAAGCCATTATAAATTTACAAAATAACTTTTCCCTTAGTTATAACGGTCGTAGGAAAGAGGGGAAAAGTTTGAATGTAGACTTTTTACTGATTGATGGGAACTTCAGCCTACAGGCTGAAGTTCCTCAAAAAAGTATAATAAAAGGCGACCAAAAAGTATTTTCCATTTGTGCAGCAGGCATTATTGCCAAAGTAACTCGTGACAAGGTTATGGAAAAAATGCACAAAAAATACCCCAATTACGGTTTTCATAAACACAAAGGGTATGGCACTTCATTGCATATTAAAAATTTACAAAAATTTGGTCCGTGTAAAATTCACAGAAAGTCATTTTTCCCTGTAAGTGCTCTTGCCAAAAGTGAATTTATTTGATAACATCAAGAAAATTTATATTCTAGATTAGATTCTAAATACTAGATTCTAAATTCTTAACGATATGGCTGTTCCAAGACATCGACATACAAGATCCTCAGTTGGACAACGCAGGATGCATATTTTCATCAAGCCTGCTTCTTTGACGACCTGTAAAAAATGTTCAAAACCAGTACGCCCACACGTAATTTGCCAATACTGCGGATATTACAAAGGCAAAGAGTTTATTAATGTATTAGGAAAACTTAATAAAAAAGAGAAGAAATTACGAGAAAAAGAAATGCAGCAAACAGAAAAACAGCAGGAAAAACAGTCCCCAATGAGCATGGAAGAACTTTCGAAAAGATAATTCAAAAATCAAAAATCAAAATTCAAAATTTAGGTATCAAATTTTACAAAGTAAAATTTGATGAATTTTAAAGTTTAAATTGTCATTTTGCATTTTGATATTTGCATTTTCATTTAACCAATGGCAAGTAGGCACTTATCACGATCAATTGTGATGCAATCGTTATACGAATGGGATTTTTATGGTAAGAGAGAAGGTTCTTTGCATTCAATTGTTGAAAGGAATATTAAAGATTTTGGACCGGGATTAGAAGATGTAACGTTTGTTTATGATCTGGCTGATGGCGTTCAGAAACACTTGGTTGATCTTGATAATATTATTGAAAAGGCGGCTCCCGAATGGCCAATTTCCCATATACCACTTATTGATAGGAATGTATTAAGAATCGGTCTTTGTGAGCTCTTGTATAGTAACAAAGATGAAGTGCCTCCGAAAGTGGCTATTAACGAAGCCATTGAATTAGCAAAAACTTTTTCAGGAAGAACTTCGGGAAAATTTATTAATGGTGTTTTGGGAACTGTATATAAGCAATTAAATCCTGAAACATGAAATGTGTAACGCAAAACGATTTGTTTGGGTTGTACGTTTCAAGTTTTAAGAAGCGATGAAGGAATTTGATGTATTAGAAAAAAAACTTGGGTTAACATTTAGTAATAAAGATTTGTTAACACAAGCATTTGTCCATAGGTCATATTTAAATGAAAATCCTGATTTTAGATTAGACCATAACGAACGATTGGAATTTTTAGGAGATGCCGTGCTTGAACTAGTTGTGACAGAGTACTTATATAATGAATATCCACAAAAGAACGAAGGAGAGTTAACCAATTGGAGAGCTGCTTTAGTAAATGCAAAAATGTTAATGCTTATTGCTGAAGAACTAGGATTTAATGACTTCTTGTTATTAAGCCGTGGTGAGAAAAAAGAGTTAGGTAAAGCAAGGCAATACATTTTAGCAAACACGTTTGAATCTTTTATTGGTGCGTGTTATCTTGATGCAGGTTACAATCAAGTAGCAACGTTTATTAAAAAATATTTATTGTCTAAACTTGCGGAAATTATAGAACGTAAGTTATACCAGGATGCCAAATCTCATTTTCAAGAAAGAGCTCAAGAAAGAGAGGGAGTTACACCGATGTACAAAGTGTTAAAAGAATGGGGCCCAGATCATAAAAAGAAGTTTACGGTGGGAGTCTTCTTGAGAACAGAAATAGTAGCTGAGGGTGAGGGTTATTCAAAACAAGAAGCAGAAGAAGAGGCGGCAAAAGAAGCATTGAGAATTAAAGCGTGGAATTAATTTATTAGAATAATTTTATAAATATGCTTACTATTAGACTAACAAGAAAAGGGAAAAAGAATCAGCCATTTTTTAAGATTGTGGTAATTGATAAAAGAAGGTCTTCAAAGGGTGGAAGGGCTGTAGAAGAACTTGGATATCTTGATCCCTTAAAGAAAAGAAAATCTTTAAACAAAGAAAGAATTTTGTATTGGATTCAAAATGGAGCTCAACCATCACCAACGATTCATAACTTATTAATTTCAGAAAAAATTGCTGTTCCAGCTGGAATTCGCTCAAGTATTTTAGAGCAAATAAAACAAGGTAAAAAAATTCACGTAGCGAGAGTGAAGAAATCTCAAACACCAGCACCTGCTAACACTTCTGTGCCACCAGTCGCCCAGGCTTCACCGGAAGCTCCTCAAGCTTCATTGGAAACTCCTCAACCAGGTGCGCAGCAACCAACAGAAGTAGCAGAAGTCCCAAAAGAAGAACCAAAATCATAGCTATCATCCTATTTTAATACAAAACACCCTTATATGAGGGTGTTTTGTATTGAGGGTTGACATAATTATTGAGAGTAGTATATTTGTTGATAGAGTTAGCTATTTGTCAACCAATTTTGGGAGGGTTCTGTTATGTTTGATCTTGACATGCCTGATTTGTGCGATTCTAATTTCCAAATTAAACTTGTTGCTCTTGTTGCATTAGTTTTAATTTCAATTCTCATTTCTGATTTTTTGAAAATAAAGAAATGGAATCGCATTGCCTTTACTCCTGTAAAGGAATTGGGCAGATATTACGCGGTGGCTGTTTCAGCAGTAGATCCAACTAAAACAGTTCGGTTCTGGTCAGGTTATCATTTGAGTATTGACACTGGATATTATAAGCAAATGATGCATTGGGGACAAGTTGCCGTGATCCAAGTATGTTTTAGGCAAACCGGTCAACCAATTTATTCAATCAGGAAAGTGTTGGGAGGTTTTCAAGAAGAGGTTGATCAAAGATTGTTAAATGAAGAGTTGCTTTTTGAAGAACAGATGTAAATAAATGATATTAGCTTCCTATTTGTTGGAAAGGGGATATCTATGGATTGCATGGATAGTTCAGATGAAGTAGTAATTCTCCTTCTTTTAGTCATTATATTCTTTACATCCTATGTTTTCTATAACCAAGATTCTACACCTGCCTTAAAAGGCAGATGGATGGCGGCTTACTTTGGAATCTTACGACCACCGGATTATTGTCCGTTCGCTAGGGAAGAGTCAAGAAAGATGCTAGAATTTCTTGATCGGTTTCCTAACAACGAGTCAGCAACATTATTAATATATATTGCACATCAATCACTGAAGTCGGGAGTCTTGCCCAAAGTACATGATCAAGTTGAACGTACGAAACGAGCGAATGCCATTTACTATATTTTGTGTGATCTGTACCATATTCAACTAACATAACTACGTTAAAAGAGAGTTGTCCATTAATCGACTCTCTATTTTTTTTGTAATTTTTATCAAATATTCACCGTTGACATATTTTTTTAAATGAGTACAATAAAATTAAGATTTTATAAGGATTGCTGTTTGGTAATTATTAGTCTACATGTTACTAAACAGCAGTGCTAATGAGGTCGAACTGCAGAAAAGATGGCGATACCAATATACGAATGACACCCGAATGACACGAATAGTATTCGTAGATTAGTGTGCGATTAGTAATTAGTGTCGCTTTAGAAAAATGTCACAAGATAATGATAAAGAGTTTCTTGAATTCATTGTGAAGGCATTAGTTGACAACCCAAAAGATGTCAAAATAGAAAGAAAAGTTGACGAAATGGGTGTCTTACTTTCATTAACCGTGAACCCAGCAGATATGGGTCAAATCATTGGAAGAGAAGGATCAACTGCCAAAGCAATTAGAAACTTAGTCAGAATTGTCGGATTGAAAAACCATGCTCGAGTGAACCTCAAGATTGAGGAACCAGAGGGTGGAAGAGCACCAAGAGCAGAAAAAAAGGAAATGTCAGATATTGAAAATATTTCTCTCTAAATTTACAAAAACAAAAAACCGTGCTATAGTTAGCACGGTTTTTTGTTTAAATGTGACAAGCATATAACATGATTAAGTTTGATATCATTACTATTTTCCCTCACATATTTGATTCTTATATAAAAGAAAGCCTAATTGCTCGTGCCCAAAAAAAGAAGCTTATTAAGATTAATGCCCATAATTTAAGGCACTGGACAACCGATAATCATCAAACAGTTGATGATCGGCCATTTGGCGGGGGATTGGGTATGGTTTTAAAAGTAGAACCAATTTTTAAGGCAGTTAAAAAGATTAAAGGAAAATCCACTAGCAGGCGGACAAAAGTAATTTTATTTACTCCACGTGGTCAAAAATTTAATCAAAGAATTGCCCACCAACTTTCAAAATTAGATCAAATTATTTTTATTTGTGGCAGATACGAAGGGGTTGATGAACGGGTGGCTGAAAAAATTGCCGAT
>Ga0209542_10007089_pt1 | contig 21491 bp, 19 predicted proteins | sample RifCSPhighO2_01_FD_184028 | JGI IMG/M metagenome (GOLD analysis project Ga0209542, IMG submission 184028) | Soil microbial communities from Rifle, Colorado - Rifle CSP2_plank highO2_0.1 (SPAdes) (version 2) | ecosystem: Environmental > Terrestrial > Deep subsurface > Rock core/Sediment ... | reverse complement strand
GCCGCAGTGGATCCGCGAGACCAGGCACTCTTCCACCTGCGACAGGGAGATCTGCTTGCACTGCGCGGGCAATGGGCAGAAGCACAGGAGGAATACGAGAAAGCTGTAGATGCGAACGGAGGACTCCCGGCTCTCCGCAAACTTGCACAGGCACAACTGCAGCGCCGGGATATGAACGGTGTGCACTCCACCCTGAGACAGCTGAAGAAAGCGGGAGCAAAAACAGAAGACCTCCTGCTGCTTGAGAGCATCGTAGCCCTGCGTACAGGCGAACTCCTCGAAACACGCAGGCTCCTGCAGAACGCTGAAGATTCGCCGCAGAAACACTATGGCCTCGCCCTGCTCTCCATTATCGAGGGTAATCATGAACAAGCGCAGATAGAATTGCAGGAAGTGATCAATGGGTGGGAACCGGTGCTGCGCTCGAATGCCCGCACCATCATGGCCGCCTACCAGGAATTTGCCCTCTTTGAAGAGAGCCTGAACATCCACCTCATCACACTGCTCGCACGGGCACTGGCACAGGTGCAGGAATGTGAGCTCGCCCTCCCGCTCCTCGTGCAGGTCACACAGGCAAAAGATGACTACCGTGATGCGTGGATAGTGCAGGGATTCTGCGAACTGACAACGGAACGGCCCGAACAGGCACTCTCTTCTCTGGAACAGGCCTACAATCTCGACCCTCAGAAACCGGAGATCCAGTACTTCCTCGCACGGAGTTACGCCGCCCTGAACGACCACAAGAATGCCATGACATTCTTTGAGTACGCACTGCAGAATGGCTTCCAACCCGAATCCGAAGTGCGACGGCAGCTTGCAAACTCGGCACTGCAGAGTGGAAACGCAGATCTGGCACTGCAGCAGTACGACGCACTGACCAAAGATCCTGAATCCACCATAGAACCCTACGAAGGGTATGTGACCGCAAGCATTGCGCTCGGGCGAGCAGAAGAGGCGTTCTTCATGGCGCAGGAAGCAGTGAAGCGCTGGCCGGAGGATGCCATCTCTCACGACCTGCTCGGCTGGGCAGCACTGGAATCGGACAGGAAGGATGAAGCGAAGCAGGCACTCACGAAGGCCCTGGACTTAAACCCGTACCTCACGAGCGCAAAGGAGAGGATGAAGCAGCTTTAGAATAATAGGAACGAGAGTATCAGGATTTGGCCCTTGGCTACCTTGGATTCTTGGGACACAGCTTCCCTCCATTCCTATTATTCTCATTCCTATTATTCTTCACAGCAAAGAAGACCAGAAATAACCTCTGGCCTTCTTTGTTTGTGTATTGTCTATCCTCCTCGGCTATCAACAACGATACAAAGTGACGCTGCTGAGCCGTGTAACGGAGAATGACTGAGGAGAGGTGTCCTCGGCTCTCTGCCTTGTTGAGGTTTCTTGTTTTTCCTCGCAACCCGGCGAGGTCCCCGTACCGGTTCGTTTAAACTTCGGCATAAGCGCGGTCAGTGAACACTGGGGAATAGGGATGGGCATGTTGTACAGCAACCTCCCATGTACAACACGACATCACAGAGCAGAGAGAAGAATGAGCACCTCTGAAAGGATGCGCATCCTCCTCGCAACATTGCAGCGGTTCTTCGTTTGTGTGTGAGAGCGGTTAGGGAGATTTGCTCAGAGTGTTTCTTTGACAGATGCACTCTGAGCAAATCACAATATTGTACTCGTTTTCCGCGTTCCGAACAAGGTGAAATCCATGGGTGTCACCTGCAAAGAACACGCTACAATACGCACAAAATGAAGGTGAGAAAGTTCCTCCACGGCTTCTGTATCGTTCTCCTAGCGATAGCAGGCAGCACCGTGCTCGTGCTTCTGCTTTCCGCCGCCACAAACATGCTCACGCTGTTCGACAAAACAGCGGCATCGTTCCTCCCTGCAGAGACCACGCTTGCGCTGCTGCACAATCCTCCGAGAGAAGAAAATGACCTCATCCCGGAGCTGCGTGACATGATGCGCGTGGAAGCGGCAGCACTGCTTGCGCTCTCTGAGACAGAGCGAGTCCCCGTTTTCTTCTGGCGGACAGCAGATCATCAGGCCGGCCATTCCCTCGACCTCGGCGCGTACATCGTAACCTCCCCCTCAGAGGAAGCACTGGAACTCCTCGCAGCGGGTGCGACTACTCCTCTCTCCGAAGACGCAGCCTACAGACAACTGAGTAACGGACGGGAACGGTCTTCATCGTGGACATTCGTGAGACGGCAGGTGCTGCAAAGCGCACAAGATCTGCCCCAACAACTCCTTGAGGCTCTGCTCTTCCAAGGATCCACCGCACTCGCGATTGTAAGAGAAGGAGATACGCAGACCATCACACTCTTAGGGATGGATGAAGAGTATCCACCCAGGACGGGAATACACCCCCTCCCCAAGAGCCACACAGGCGATATTCTGGCAATGACCATCCGGCAGGGACAGGAAATCTGGCAACAGACGATGGAGAGCATGAGCGAAGAACACCAAATCATTTTCAAAGGGACAGTGGAATACTTGGTGCAACGCGGATTCGGGGAAGCCGTGAGCCTGCAGTACGATGTGCTCCCCCTCACTGAAAAGGAGTGTTCCCTCTTCCTCACCCGCAGCGAATCAGGAACACTCCTCGTACTGGCCAGAGGGAAAATGGATGACAGTGACCATCTTGCCCTCATCATGGAGCGCCTGCACAGGGGAATGCGCCTGCGCCTTCCGACGGCAACAGTGAGAAACTACTCTTTCGATAACAAGTTCTTTACGCGGAACATCCGGAGAGATTCCTCCGAATGGAAGGAGGAACTCTCCATGCAGGGCGACTGGCAGATCCGGAGTACGCAGGCTGCCCATAGCCCTACAGGCCTCTTTACTGCCACCCGAAAAGGTGAATTTGCCATCACGAACACAGAGGAGCTGCTCTCCGCTCTCGATGCCCCGGCAACGCAGAAAGAGGGCGCCGCCCCCCTCAGCAGAAGCCTGCTTTCAAACACAAGGCAAAGCAGTGGCTGGCTGTCCAAGGCTACAGTGCTCCCCCTCATGGAAACACACCTCCCACTGTTTGTTGGCAAGATCAATCTCCCCCTCCTCCCAGACCTCCCCCCAGTCATCCTGTGGTCCACAGACCGCAGAGGTCCCCTTACGACAATCATGCTGCAACCAGGAAGCTGATGGTAAAAACCTCACTCTCTGCTAGCTTCGCCATTGAAAACCCGTTACCCTCTTGCACCGATGTCTCTCTTACGACCTGCAAAATACTTTCTGACGATCTCCACAGCTCTCGTCCTCGTGAGCGTGGTGCTCCTGTTTGTGCCGGGCCCGGTGCTGAGCATTGATTTCACCGGAGGAACGCTCATGGAAGTCTCGACCCCCGAAGAGATCACAAAAGACGCACTCTCCGCTGTCCTTGGAACATTCCCCGGAGAGACACCACTCGGTAACATCGCTGTTTCCCGCACAAAAGACGGAAGTTACCTCCTGCGTATGCGCGACCTGAGCAACGAAGAGCATCTCGCTCTCGTCGGGCACCTCGAACGTGAACTCGGGGAAATAACAGTTCGCCAGTTCACGACAATCGGACCCACTGTGGGCGCAAGCCTGAAACAGCGTTCGATCTGGGCACTGCTCATTGCCACTGTCGCAATCATCCTCTACCTCGCGATGGTCTTCCGGAGAGTACCGGGGAGACTCAGCCCCTGGAGCTTCGGAATCACCGCCATTCTGGCACTCCTCCACGACACACTCCTCACCCTGGGAATTTTCACGATCCTCAGCCACACAACAAGTTTTCAGCTGGATACGCTCTTCGTCACGGCACTCCTCAGTATTATGGGATACTCCGTAAACGATACGATCGTCATCTTCGACCGCATCCGCAGCAACCTGTTCGAGGGAGGAAACCGGGGAGAGGACTTCGCGGTGCTCGCGGACCGCAGCCTCAAGGAAACAGTATCGCGCACACTGAACACCGGTACTGGCGCTCTCATCATGCTCTTCGTGCTCTTCTTCTTCGCAGCAGAGAGTATCCGCTGGTTCATCCTCGCCCTGATTATCGGCACAGTGATTGGCACCTACTCCTCCTTCTTCGTCGCCACTCCGATTCTCGTCTACTGGAGGAACAGAACACGGCGCTAGCATCCATATTCTCTCCATGAGCATCCCCCCAACCATCGAACGACAGAAGAACGGGAGAGTCATTTGCACCGTTGCTTTTACGGCGGAGCAAACCGCCGCCTCCGAAGAGAAAGCCCTCCGGAAAATAGGCTCTTCCATACGCATCGATGGATTCCGTGACGGAACCGCTCCCATCGCTCTTCTCAGAGAGAAAATCGATACAAGCAAATTGTTTGAGGAAACGGTACGGGAACTCCTGCCGGACACATTTACTGCTCTGGTGCAGGAACACAGCATCCACCCCATCATTCCTCCGAAAGTGGAGATTACGAACAACGCGCCCGTGACCGTGAAGGTGACATTCGTGGAGCGGCCGCCCGTGAAGGTAAAGAAGGCTTCAAAGCTCTCCGTACAGGTTCAGAAAGCCGCAGTGGGGGAAGAAGACGTTCAGAAGATGATCGATTACATCTTGAGACAACACCAGAAAACCGAGGAGGCGCTCCGTGCTGCAAAGGGGGGAGACCGCGTGACAATGGACTTCTGGGGAGAGTCGCAGGACGGGAAGGAGGTGGGGAGTATCCGCACCACCGGCCACCAGGTTGTCATCGGGAGTAAGGTGCTCCTGCCAGGATTCGAGGATGCACTGATCGGGATGCAGAAAGGAGACACGAAGAACTTCACACTGACGTTCCCGGAAAAACATCAGGCAGAAGCACTCCGTGGCAAACCCGTCACTTTCCATGTGACTGTGCAGAAAGTGGAAGCAATCTCCTTGCCAGAGCTCACAGATGCATTCGCGAAGGAGCACCTTCAGGTCGAATCCGTTGCGGAACTGAAGCGGCGGGTGAGGGAACCCATGGAGAAACGGGAAGAAGAACTGCAGAGAAGGAAGGCGGAAGAGGAGGCATTCGAAAAAATCCGTGAGGCAACAACGGTGGAACTGGTGCCCGAATTAGTGGCTGACGAGAAAGAGGCACTCCTCGACGATCTCGCTGAACAGCTGAAGAGGCAGAATATGGGCTTTGAGGAGTGGATGAAACGCACAGGAAAAACAGCAGAACAGATGGAAGAGGAACTCAGCAAACAGGCAGAGAAGCGCCTCACACTCCGTTTGGGGATCTCAACGCTCATCGAAGAGAAGGCAATCGATATCTCGGATGAAGAGATGAGGAAAGGCATGGATACTCTGCTCTCCCCTCTCTCAGTAGAAGAGCGTCTCAGCATTGCTCCCGCCTACGCCAAGGGGGAGAAAGCGTACGAGCAACTCCAGTGGCAAATGAAAGTGGACAAGCTGCTGGAAGAGATCATTCAGGAATGAACAGAAAACAGTAGGCAGAAGGCAGAAGTCAGTACTGTCCACTGCCTTCTCATGCATTATCTGGCCACCACACCCGCACGGTCCGTTCAGTATTGGCATGCCTGAGCATCCCGCACTCTCTGCGGTGCACAACAACTACTCCATTGCGTCCTATCACACCCATCAGCAGGCTATGGGGCCACTCTGCCGGCTTGCAGCATTTCGCGCAGCGCGTAGGCAAGGGCACATCACCCTCTATCTCAAATTGAACGCCGTGTTTCTTCCCCTGTGTTCTCTGTCCATCCTGCGAACGCTTGGACGATGCTTTCACCGGCAGCATGCCCTCGAGAGCCTTGAGACGGTACAGAAGCGAGAGCGCACGCTCAGACCCCTGGCCGATTTTCATGAGGATATCTTCCCGCTGGCTCATGGTGAGTACGATGCCATCGCAGATACGCAGAATGGAGAGATCGGCATCGAGCAGTGGCAACTTGTACTTTCGGAGTTCTATGTTCACAAACTCGCGTCCCTCTGCAACCAGGCGGGGGCGATCCTGTGCGTAGAGAAAACGCTTGAGCTTGGAGCGGGATGAAGCCATCTTGAGGAGCTGCATCCACTGCGAAGAAGGTTGGGGTGTTTTGCGCTTGAGCACCTCAACAATATCACCATTCTCCAGGCGGTAATCGAGCGGAACAATGCTGCCGTTCACCGTTGCACTCCGGAAAGAGAGACCAAGATCCGTGTGCAACTGGAAAGCAAAATCCAGCGGTGTTGCACCCTCGGGAAGTTCCACAACCTCCCCATGAGGGGTGAGCACAAAAATATGGTCAGCGAGAGCGTTCGTTTCCTCCTCTCCCTCGAGCGACTGTTGGGAAGAGAGCACACTCTGGAGTTGCACCTTCTGCAATGCGCGGACTGCTGAACCGTGTTCCTTATACATCCAATGGGAAGCGACACCATACTGCGCATCGTGGTGCATCTGCATAGTGCGCACCTGCACCTCTACGAAGAGAGATTCATCTTCCATCCCCGGCAACAGAACAAGCGTGGTGTGGAGGCTCTGGTATCCGTTTGGCTTTGGGAACGCAATGTAGTCCTTGAATCGGTTCGTCACCGGCCGCCCTGCTTTGTGCAGCAATCCCAGCACCTGGTAGCACTCTGCTTCCGTCTGCACGACTACACGCACGGCGAAGAGATCATACAGCTGCTTCACCTGGGTGAGGCTCTTCTGCTGCATCTTGCGGAAAATGCTGTAGGGCTTCTTCTGCCTCATCTCAAGAGAAACATGCACCCCTTCATTCTCCAGATATTTCTCAAGTTTCTTCGTCGCATCCGCGAGGGAGCGGCCATACTGCTTCTCCACCTGTGCAAGCTGCTCAGTAATGTGTTCAGCATCATGGGGATACACCACAGGAAATGCCCGCGATTCAAGCTCGTACCTCAGTTTGTACATGCCGAGCCGCGCAGCGACCGGGGCAAAAAGCTGCAACACATCCTGTGCCACCTGTTTCCTGTCGTCCTCGGAAAACCGGGGGAGGCATTCAAGAAGGAACGAACGGTCGCAGAGGACAAGCAGTACTGTGCGTATGTCATCCGAGACCGTAAGCAGCATGAGACGCAGGTCTTCCACAGACCGCCGCCGGTCACGGAGCGTGACATGGGAGAGGAGATGCAGGCCACTCACAAGCTCACGGATATTCTCGCCGAAACACTCTTCTATATCTGTGAGCGTCCAACCTTTGCACTGCAGGAGATGATGGAGAAGGCACGCAACCACCGTATCTTCATCGGGCTTGTACGGGAGAAGCACTTCGAATACCCCCATCGTATGTTCCATGAGCGGAAGACCTGTCCAGTGCTGCTCGTCCTTGTATGCTTCCTGTGCCGTCTTCCACACTTGGAAGAGGCGTTTGGCATCGTACGTAACCTCCGCGGACTGCATCCGCTCCACAAGAGAATCGTACGTTTGGACCTTCAGAACACTCATAGAATAGAATGTGGACTCAAAATTCTACCACAACACCGGAACCCTGAATAGAGACAGGAACACTCAGTGTTCCAACAGGATGGTACAGGGCCCTTCATTCACAAGAGAAACCTGCATCATTTCTCCAAACGCTCCGATCTCGACAGTGAGCCCGCTCCCACGGAGACGCCCCACGAAGAACTCATAGAGTCTCCTGGCTTCATCGGGAGGTGCCGCCCGAAGAAAATCAGGGCGGTTCCCCTTCTCGAGGTTCCCGGCGAGTGTGAACTGGGAGACGACAAGAATCCCCCCACCGATATCTACAACGCTGCGGTCGTTGATCTTGCCATCGGCACCATCGAAGAGGCGGAGCTTGAGTACCTTCCCGGCGAGCCATGCCGCCTGCTCTTCCGTATCACCGGTCATCACTCCAAAGAGGAGCATGTAGCCACGCCCTATGGAGCTGCACAAGGTACCTCCTGTGCTCACCGATGCCTCCGATACTCGCTGCAACACTACGCGCATAGACAGATAGTAGCGCGAGGGGAGAAAGAGAGAAAACAGACAACCGGGAAGGATCTCCTTTCTCCCTCCTCTCTTCTGACCCTTCTGAGATATTGCATTTTTTTTAAAAGAATCTCTAATTATAGAATTATACAATATTTATGAAATAAGTCAGCATCCAATACTGTTTGAACAGATAAATACAGTCATGATTTCTTGACACTTTTTCACATATAAGTAAACTTCCACTTACCGTCCGAAGACCGAGGGCATTAGGCTGATGGCCGAAAGTAAGCCCCTCCGAGGCATACAGCATCGCTCACTCGGCTTACGCTTGGTGCGTCGTGTCGTGTGCCTCGCTGGTCTCCCGGATGGAGACCTTTTTTCTTTCTGCGCAAAACGCAGAAAGAACCCTGAGCTTACCTGCGCTGAGCACAGCCGAAGCGTCGAAGGGTTACTCCTTACTTTCTCATCTCATGGCACTCTCAAGAGACAGAAAACAGGCACAAGTGAAAGAACTCACGGAGAAAATAGGCTCCGCGCAGTCCATCATACTCGCTCACTACATCGGCCTGAGTGTGGCCGAGGTGAGTGAACTCAGGTCAAAACTCCGCAAGGGCAACGCAGAAATGAAGGTCGCGAAGAAAACACTGATGAAAATTGCAGCCAAGGAAGCTGGTCTCCCGGAATTCGGGGAAGATGCCATGAAAGGGGCAGTATCGATGATCTTCAGCTTTGGCGATCCCCTCTCAGGAGCACAGGTTGCCTTCAAATTCAGTAAAGATCACGACAAAGTGCAAATTCTCGGCGGACTCTACGACGGAAAAATCCTCTCGAGAGAAGAGGCACTGGAACTTGCAGAGATGCCGAGCCGTGAGGCGCTGCTCGCTCTGTTCGTCGGCATGATCCGCTCGCCACTCATCAACTTTGCCGGCATGTGCAATTCCCCACTCTCGGGCTTCGCACGCGGACTCAAGCAACTCGCGGAGAAAGGCGGGGTACATCCCGGAGGAGCAGGTGCTCCCTCTCCTGAGCAGCCAGCATCATAAATTCCTTTTATTTATTCCTTACCCATTTATTCCCATGTCCGATGACACAGCAACCGCAGAGGCGAAGACGGTGAAACTCTCCAAAGAGGAGAAAGCCGTAATCGATGCACTCGAGAAGCTGAACGTCGTGCAACTCAACAATGTCGTAAAGTTCATGGAATCTGAATACGGCATCTCCGCAGCTGCTCCGGTGGCTGTCGCAGCAGCAGGCACTCCTGCCGCTGGCGGCGCAGGAAGCGACGCAGAGGAGAAGAGCATGTACAACGTCGAACTCTCTGATTCCGGCGCACAGAAAATCGCCGTGATCAAAGTGGTGCGCGAAATTACCGGTCTCGCCCTCGGCGAGGCAAAAGCGGCCGTCGACGGCGCGCCGAAGATGCTTAAGGAAGGTGTACCGAAAGCAGAGGCAGAGGAGATGAAGAAGAAGCTGGAAACAGCCGGCGCCAAAGTGACCCTTAAATAAGTAAGACTCCACGAGCGTCCGGAGTCTCCAAAACCCCCGCGGTCATCCAGGCGCAGGGGGTTTTGGCATGCGGCAGTTGCATAGAGACGGCAGAAACTTATACGATAGGCATCAACCTTCCCTTTTTCTTCCATGCGCCGCCCTTTTTTACTGGGTCTGACCCTCTCCTTGGTGACCCCTCTTGCTGCTTTGGCATACTTCACTCAGCCAAGCGCCCTTCTGAAAGCAGTGGAGTTCGATGGAAAACCGCGAAGCTTCACCATGGAAGCGCATGCGCGCATGGAAGACACTTACGCTTCACTCTGGATGAACGGCGAGGGGGAAGGCCGCACACTAGACACTATGAAAGGGAAATGGCATGCCACAGTTGATTTTGCAGAAGAAGGCATGCAGATGCGTATGAAGCTGTCTATGGTACTTCATCAGCAAGTAGTCTATGTCCGGATCGATGAGTTCAATGCCAATGTGGAGGACGCTGTGCTCCAGGCTTCCATCGACGTGCTGCAGAAGAAATGGATCTCCATACCACTGGAAATGGAACAGGCACAGGTAGGAGGCAGGGATGCATTTATTACAGGTTTCGTGGACGGAATGGCACTCGAAGGCATCTTTGTGGAGAAAGAACAGGTGGAAAAGCTCCTGGACGGTCTCGTGGACGCCCTCCTCTCTATGGAGTACACGCAGTTTACAGGAGGACACGCATACTCTCTCCGGCTGAAGGATGGATTCCTCTACGAAACGCTCCTCGTGCTCAATGAATTCTTCTCGGCGATAGATGGTGAGGATCTGGGGCTCGGAGACCTCGTGAATGACCCGAGTACGCAGGAGACAGAAGCGATGATCCGCAATGCCGTGAATCTCCACATCAAAATCAATACGAATGATGCTCAGGATTTCCTGTTCGCCAAATTCTACCTTGCAGCGCAGTCTCCCGTACTCCCCGGGTTCTCCTTCGCCACACAGGGGGAAGTGCAACGGAAGATGACACCCGTGTACGTGGAAGTGCCTTCGGAAGCACACATCATGACACTGGAAGAATTCCTCGAATACCTTGATGGGGAGAACATCCTGTTCCAATTCGAGGGACTCGAGCTGCTCGAGAGCGGATTCCCGGGAGAGGAATTCCTGGAGTGGCCGGAGGAAGAAGTTCTGCCCGGGGAAGACACAGGGGATACCTGGGAAAACGGGAGCGACTGGTGGGAAGAGGAAGTGGACGAGGAAACGGGAGAGGAAGTCTGGGAACCTCGCAGAACAAGCCGCCAGCAGGAACCGAGAGAAGATATCCCCTGCACAGGCTCTCCGGATTCGCTCGAGTATCTCTTCCTCAGCCGGAAGGGCATTTGTCCCCTCGCCGACCGCGAGCGTGGTGTGCGCGTGAATGACCAAATAAGTCCCAAGCGTCTGCGCACGCGTGCAGTAGAAGAGCAACGCCAGCAGGAGAATCTGGAGCGCGTGCAGAGCTATCAGCGCCGTGCAGAAGACTAGAGCTTTGGAGTGCCTTGTGCCTTCACTTTTGGATCTCCCTACAAGCTATAACCTACAATCTAAAGCTTGTAGCTGGCATGTTGTAGCTTGTAGAAAAGAAGAAGATGAAGGCCATAAATCATAAGAAAGACTAATTGATAATAACTGTCAATGACGCTACAATAGGCATTGTGCTGAAAAAGATCCTGCATTCTCACTGGTCTCTCGTTGCGATGCTCCTCGTGGGCCTCATTGTTGGTTACAGTGTCGTTGTGGCGCAGCGAGGAGAGATATTCGCTGCCTGGGAATGCCCGGCAAAAGAACTCTGCGAAGGGGGGAACTGCGAGCACATCCACGATTGCTCTTCTGGAGCATGCTCCAGAAACTGTCCTGGCAACTGCCACTCGAAGGAATCATAATATTCCTGTGAATCTCAGCTTTCTCCGCAGCAGTGCATTCTGGAGTTGGGCAATTGTTGTTGCCCTGCTCTGCAGTGTGTTCTTCGCATGGGAACTCGGGGTATTTCCCTTTCTCCCCTCTCCGCCGCGCCCTGATGCAAGGAGAGGAGAGATACTCTTCACTGCTGCACTCACCTTCCTGCTCGCACTGAATGCAGGACTCTTTAACTGGAGGAGAAAGAAAGGAACATGCCCCGTGGGAACGCGGAGAGCAACAAGTCTGGGAGGTGCAATGGGTGCCTTCACTCTCCTCTGCCCGGCATGCCTCCTCCTCCCTATCTCACTCTTCGGGACGAGCCTGAGCCTTGTCATGTTCGCACCCTTCCTGCCTCTCCTGCGCACCATTGCACTTGCGCTGCTCATAGGAAGCACTGCACTGCTGATGCCCAGGAACCATTGACCTTTGCCGGAAGAACCATGAGGCTACGGAAGTGCACCCTTCTTCCCGTTTCGTAGAAATTGATCTGCTGCGCTCGCTGGCCATCTGCATGATGGTGCTCTACCACACTGTGTACGATCTGCACCACTTCCTGCACTATTCTATCGATCCGCTCAGCACAGGCTGGTGGCTTTTCGCACGTATGACCGCAATCCTCTTCCTGCTCCTTGTAGGGTGCAGCTTCGAACTCTCTGCAGCACAGGGGAGAAACAAGCGGTGGAAACGCATCGGGACAATCGTACTCTGCGCGCTCCTCATCACCGGCGTGACATACTACTGGGATCCAACCACCTACATACGATTCGGAATCCTCCACTGCATCGCAGCAAGCCTGATACTTCTCACTATTCTCCCGCAGGGCAGAATATTCCGCATGCTCGCTGCAGCCATCATCCTCGGCATAGGACAGGCCACCCCTTTCCTCCATGTGACCAACGAATTCTTCCTCCCCCTCGGGATCACACCGAAAGAATTCTCAACGCTCGATTACTTTCCTCTCTTCCCGTGGTTTGGAATCGTGCTCATGGGAACGCTGATTGTACACCTGCTCCTTCCTGCCATGCACACCTATGCACAAGAACACCGGAGAACCGTGTACCTCGCCACCCTCCCGGGGAGACATGCACTCCTCCTGTACATGCTGCACCAACCACTGCTGATTGGGATACTGAGTGCAACGCTAGCTTGAGCGGAAAGGGTCATGGTAACCGCTCGTACACCATACGGGAAAATCCACAAAAGAATACCGTGACGGAAGAGAGCATTTCACGTACGCTTTACGCAATGTCTTTCCACGTCCGTCGGATAGAGGAGGAACCCCGACGTCGTCTTCGCTGGCGGAGCTTCATCGTCGGTGCCCTCGAAATAGGGAAACCGATCATGGGCTGGTATGGCCTCTGGAAGGAGCGGAAGGAGAAGGAGCATGTGAAAAAACAGCGGGTCATGGCGCTCAAGCGTTTGCTCCTCGTTCTGGTCGCAATCTTCTTCGCATTCCTCCTGCTCGCAGGAACGGTGAAAGCGTTGATGTCCGTGCACTTCCTGAGTTTCGGGACTATCACTTCGTTTGCCGGCTCAGAACTCCCCACGGATACCAACGGATACATCAACCTCCTGCTCATCGGCCAGGGAGACAGAGACCACGAGGGAAGAGATCTGACTGATACTATCATTGTCGCAAGCATCGACCCCAATGACTCCAAGAGCGTGGTGCTCCTGTCGCTCCCCCGCGACGTGTTCTTCCTCAAGACTGCTAAAATGGGGAAAGGGAAAATCAACAGCTTCTACAGGGATTACAAGAATTACCTCCAGTACCGCCAGGGCATGGAACCGGAAGACGCGGCAGTAGAAGCCCTCCGGGAACTCGGCACAGAAGTGGGACAAAACCTGGGAATGGAGATCCACCATACCGTGAAAGTGAACTTCACTGCCTTCGTGGAAGCAGTCGATGCTCTGGATGGCATAGATATTGACGTACCGGAGGATATCACTGACAGCGAGTACCCTGACGAGAACTACGGATACGAAACATTCACCCTCAGCAGAGGGATGCAGCATCTGGATGGTGCAACAGCCCTCAAATACGCGCGATCACGACACTCCACCAGCGATTTTTCGCGCTCTGCACGGCAACAGCAACTCATCAAAGCCATCGGCCAGAAAGCAAAGGAGGGCGGTTACCTCAAGGACCCAGACTTCATCACACAGATGATCCGTACGCTCTCCCAGAACGTCGAAACAACCATGTCCCTCCGTGAAATGATTGGACTGGCTGACCTGGCACAGAAGCTTGAAAGGGACCGGGTGATCACCCTGCAGCTCAATGACCGCAATGCTCTCTATGATGGGTTCGTGGAACCCGGTGGTTTCCTCTATGCCCCTCCTCGTTCCCTCTTCGACGGCGCTGCAGTTCTCCTCCCCGTCTCCATCCCGGAATTCCCCGTGACATGGCGACAGCCGCAGGCCTTCGTGAAGCTCCTGCTCCACACGCGCTCAGCGTATCTCGCCAATCCCCGTATGAACATCCTGAATAACGGGGCACCGAGCGGTGCAGCACGCATACTGGCAACAGAGCTCTTTCGGTACGGATTCAATGTGGATCTCATTACGAACGCCACCCTCCCCGAAGAACAGATGCAGTCGCTGGTGTTCGCGGGATCACCGGGGCATGAGAACCTCGCCCTCTTCTTCGCTTCGCTTCTCAAGTTCGCAAAAACGGAGAAACCGGCCGCACTCCCCGAAGGGGAGGTTGCTGACATCACCATTATTCTCGGGAAGGAATACAAGTACACCCCCATCCAGACTCTCGTTCCCACTTCCTAAAGAAGCATGAAACCACGAGACATTATTGCGATGGCATGGGCCATAACAAAAAAGGAGAGCATCCTGCGCAAATGGGGGTTTGCCGATGCCCTGCTCCATACGCTCCTGAACGCCAAGCTCTTCCTCTTCCAGGCATGGCTCATCTACTCGTACTTCATTCTGGAAAACCCGATTGGTTTTTTCACCATTGAACGCACACTCCTCGAGAACCTCCCCCTCTGGCTTGCCATCAGCATCATCACCTTCTTCTTCGCTCTCCTCTTCATTGAGTGGCTCTTCCCAAACCTGGCCAAAGGCGCAATCATCGGCCTTGCCGCCAAATCATACCGCAAGGAAGAAGTGAAAGGCGGACTAGTACTGGGCATTTACAACTTCTTCCCCCTCTTCGCGCTCCACGAGATCCTCTTCCTCAGCAGCATTACCACTGTCATTACACTCTGCTCCCTCATGCTGCGCTACGGGGCGGGAGCGGGGCCCATCGGTGCCATACTGCTGGTGACCGCATGGTTCATCTCCAATATCTTTGAATTCTTCTGGATTTTCTCAGAAGAAGCCGTGGTCATAAAGAAAACAGGCATCCGCGGGGGGATCCACCAGAGTTTCAAACTCGTCATCAGCTACCTCAGCCATGTGGTGTTCCTCATGCTCCTGCTCTTCGTCATCATCCTGCGCATTGTCGCAAACCTCCTCATGGTCATCCTGATCCCCGGGCTTGTGCTCGGCCTTGGCTTCCTCCTGACTTCCTTTCTTCCGCCGGTACTCAGCTACAGCATCACGACTATCATTGGTCTCATCATCATCGGATTCGCCAGCTATTTCTTCGCATACCTGGAAATCTTCCGGCAGACAGTGTGGACCATTACATACATAGAATTGAGCGCCCTGAAAGACCTCGACATCATTGAGGGAGAGGACGAGAAATACATCAAGATCGTTGAAGGAGAAGAAGAGAAATACGTCAAGGTGGACTCGCTCCAGAAATAATGAAGTACAAATCATAAGATGCCTAAAGAGTAAAATGGTATGAAACACTCTTGACCGTGAACAATCGTCCACCTACTATGGTGGACGTTCGTTCCCCTCAAGACCATGTCCCCCCTCACCCCTCACCAGCGCACAGTGCTGACTTACATCGGTGAGTTTCAGCACAAGCGCGGGTACTCCCCGTCTCTCTCGGATCTCGCACTTGCGTTCGGCGTGCGCAGCAAGAACGCCATCGCCAAAGTGGTGAATGTCCTCGTACGGGAAGGACACCTGGACAAGGATCCAAAGGGACGCATCAAAATCATTGAGATGACAGAGCCGGAGGATTTTCCCCAGCCCATGACCCTCCCCCTCTTCGGTCCCATCTCCGCAGGATTTGCCGCTCCGGTGGAAGAACAGGCGGAAGAACTGGTGAAGCTGGATGACTACCTGGTACGGGACCAGGCTTCTACGTTCCTCCTGCGCGTGAAGGGCGACAGCATGATTGAGGCAGGAATCTTTGAGGGGGACCTGGTGATTGTGGAACGCGGCAGAACCCCGAAAGTCGGCGACATTGTCGTGGGCGTACTCGACAGAGAATTTACGCTCAAGCGTCTGAAGAAGGAGAAGGGAAAGTACTACCTCCAGGCGGAGAATGCCGACTACCCGGACATGTATGCCCTGGAAGAGCTGGAAGTGGCGGGAGTGGTCCGAGGCGTGATACGCAAGTACTAGTTCCCCTCTCCGCATGATCGCACACGTCGATGCTGATGCTTTTTTCGCGTCCGTACTGCAGCGCAAACACCCCAAACTGCGGGGAAAGCCTCTGCTCGCGCTCGGCATGGGAGGCGGCTGCGTGATTGCAGCCAGCTACGAGGCGAAAGCCAAGGGGGTGAAGACAGGCATGCGCCTGGCGGATGCGCGCAAGCTCTGCAGAGGGGCGGTGGAAATGCCTTCGGATTTTGAGGAAACCGCTGTGGCTTCCAGGCAGATCGCCTCTGTTTTAGAAGAGCAGTGCCCGGTAATGGAGCAGATGTCGGTGGATGAGTGGTTCTTAGACCTTCGGTTGATGCAGGGCGGCCTGCCGGATAATCTCTTCCGGTGGGCGGAGAAGACGCAGAAGAACGTGCTGCAACGTGTGGGCATTTCCGTCTCTGCCGGCATTGCACACAGCAAATTGCTCGCGAAGATGGCGAGCGAGTACCACAAGCCTGCCGGCGTGACGCTCATCACAAAACAAAATCTGGAAGCCTTCCTGAGAGACAGACCCGCAGCCGCCATCCCCGGCATCGGCAGGCGCCGCTCCCTGCACGCAGAAGCAAACCGTTGGCAGACGGCCTGGGACGTCGCTACCGCAGACCAGGAACAGATACAGCGCCTCTTCGGAAAACAAGGACGGGAAATGCAGCTCGAGCTCCTCGGCACCAGCGTGTATGGGGTGGAAGAGAACGCAGGGCCTCCGAAATCCGTCTCCCGCTGCCGCAGCTTCCGCACCACGGAGAACAAGGAACGCATCTTCTCCTCCATTCTGGACCACCTGAGCTACACCGTGCTCAAAATGCGCAGGCACGGCCTCATGTGCCGGGAACTCTGCGTGTGGCTGCGCGACGGCGAGTACAGGCATGACGGGCGCAATATAAAGCTCCCCCAGCCTATGGATACGGAGGAGCAGATGCTGCCGTACGTGCGCGAGTGCTTCGCCCAACTGTACGAAAAAACTCCCCGGTGCACGCAAACGGGCCTCGCGCTCTGTAACTTACGATCCAAAGGATCGCTCCAGTTCTCGCTCTTCGAAGACGCGAAGCACGCGGGCTCCAGCGAGCAAATGCAGGAGAAGCTGGATGAGCTCCACGAGCGCTTTGGACGTTCGTCGATCCTGCGTGGATCGGCACTCCCGACGAAGAGTGCGGGAAAACCACATCTGCATATCTTAGGCTAAGGCCTTGAGCCGCTCCTCTACCTTCTCAAGCTTCTCCTGCGCACTTTCCAGCTTCTCCCGCTCAATCTGCACCACTTCTTCCGGCGCGTTCGCAACGAACTTCTTATTCCCGAGCTTCGATCGAACACCCTTCAGGAAATCTTCGAGGTTCTTTTGCTCCTTCGTGAGCTTTTCCCGCACCTTCTCAAGGTCAATGATACCTTCAAGCGGCATATGCACCTCCGTACCGTGCAGAAACGTGCTCGCAGCGTGCGTATGCTGCTTCGGCTGATCGTCGATCGTGAGCTTCTCCACACGTCCCATACGGAGAATGTGTTCCCGCTCCTTCTCCAAAAGATCCACATGCTTCGTGTGGATGGCAACGGCAATCTTCATACCCAGTTCTATATCCTGTTCTGCGCGCATCTTGCGAATGGAGGAAATAACATCGATCACAAGCTGGAGCTGCTTGTAGGCATCAGCGAATTTTTTCGTCTTCTTGTTCTCTCCGGGCCATGGCATCTTCAGAAGCATCTCTGCATCCTTGTACTTGAAATGAGACCAGAGTTCTTCCGTGACGAACGGACAGTACGGATGGAGGAGCTGGAGAATGATCCTCATCGCCTGCACCAAAAGCGCAAGGTTCGCCTCCCCCTTGGAAAGCTCCAGATACCAATCGCAGAAGTAGTCCCACACAAAACTGTAGAGCCTTTCCCCTACTTCGCTCAACCGATACGCTTCCAACCCCTCTGTCACATCATCCCGCAGGAAATCGAGTGCATGGAGTAACGCACGATCCGCGAGGGAAAGTTCATCGGGAGATTCGTACGTAACTATCGCCTTATGAGGATCCACGCCTGCTTCTTCGCATTTCATGAGCACGAACCGTGAGGCATTCCAGAGCTTGTTGATAAAGTTCCGGTACCCGGCTATTTTCTCTTCGAACAGGCGCGAGTCGTTGCCCGGGCTCTGCCCGACGATCATGGAGAGGCGCAGGGCATCCGCCCCGTACTTGGGGATGATCTCGAGAGGATCGATGCAGGTTTCCGGATCCGACTTGCTCATTTTCTTGCCCTCCCGCGTGCGGATGAGGCCATGGAGGTACACCGTCTTAAACGGGATCTGCCCCGTGGCGTACGTGGTCATGAGGATCATGCGGGCCACCCAGAAGAAGAGGATGTCGTATCCCGTCTCCATCACCTGTGTGGGATGGAACTTCTGGAAATCCGGGCTCTTTTCCAAAATCTCCTCGAGGGAAAGGGAAAAATCCTCCGTCAGCTTCTCATCCACCAGCGTGCTCCATGTCCAGAGGGCAGAGGAGAACCACGTGTCGAGGGTATCGGGATCCTGCTCCACGGGACCACCGCAATCCGGACACACACTCAGCGGTTGCACCGATACGTGCTGGCCGCCTGTCCTGAGCCCTGTCGAAGGGCTAACCGCTAACCGCTTCCCGCTCCCAGACACTCCTTGCTCATTCCTACACTTCGGGCAGTAGAAAACAGGCACCCTGTGCCCCCACCAGATCTGCCGGGAGATGCACCAGTCCTGCAGGTTATCGATCCAATGGAAATATGTCTTCTCGAAGCGGTCCGGAATGATTTTGATGTCCCCCTTGCGGATCACATCCTGCATAACCTCCTTCAGGCTCATTTTCTTTTTATTCCACTTCACCACCTTCCCGTTCACATCGATGAACCACTGCAACTTCGGGAGAGGCTCCACAGGCATTTTGGACCTGTAGGACACAGAGAGAGGCTGCGTGTATGTTTCTTCGGAACGGATACGCCCGGCGGAGCGCAGCGCACCGACGAACTGCTCACGGCACTCCTGGATACTCAAGCCTCCATAGCCCTTCACAGAAGACAGGATGTTCCCGTTTTCCCCTATGACCTGCATGGGAGTCGCTTCTATCTCTTCTTTGTGGCGCTGCCAGATCTCGTAGTCGATCTTGCTGTGGAACGGCGTGACACCCACAACACCGGTCCCCACTGCGGGATCCACGCTGTGATCGCCGATCACCGTGACGGCAATCACCTGCCCTCCCGGCCACTCCACCGTGAAATCACGACCGACGAGATGCGCATACCGCTTATCATCAGGATGCACGGCAAGAGCCGTATCACCAAGCTTGGTCTCGGGACGGCTGGTGGAAACATATACAGGATCCCCTCCTGTCTGCTCAGCAGTGAGATACTCGATGGTGTACATCACTGCCTCGGTATCTTTATATTCTATTTCATCGTCTGAAATTGTCGTTTGAAGAGCGATGTCCCAGTTCACCACGCGGTACCCGCGATAAATAAGCCCGTCGCTGTACATCTTCTTGAAGACCTCGTTCACGCAGCGGTTGAGCGATGGATCCATGGTGTACCGCTCACGCGACCAGTCGCAACTGGATCCCATTTTCCGGATCTGCGAGCGAATGGTTCCCTGGCTCTTCTCTACGGATTCCGCGATGCGTGCAACAAGTGCTTTACGCCCGAGTGATGCCCGCGGATCAGCGATCTTCTCCTCCTTCTGAATCTTTTTAATCACCACGCTCTCCGTCGCAATGGCAGCATGGTCCGTCCCGGGCACCCAAAGGGCCTCTTTTCCCCGCATGCGCTCGAAGCGGATGAAGATGTCCTCGAGCGCGAGCATAACTGCATGCCCCAGGTGCAGCTGCCCCGTGGCATTGGGCGGAGGCATGCTGATGGCAAATGCTTCTTTCTCGCTCTTGTTGTCTGCTTTAAACGCACCGCTCTCCTCCCACATCTTATAGATGCGGTCTTCGGTATGCGATGGATCGTACGCTTTCGGTAACATAATTCTTAGGAAGCCTGCCCTGAGCCTGTCGAAGGGTAGGCCTTGGATAGCATTGCTGAAAGTGTACAAGAGAACGTTGGAGCGTCCAGAAACTCTCTTCCAATAAATGTGTCACCCTGAGCCTGTCGAAGGGCGACACACCGACGCGTGTATGGTTCGACAAGCTCACCATGACACACGCTCTTTCGCGCACATTAAAAAACGACCGCCGGTAGAAGGCGGTCATCTAAAGATGAGAGAAAGAGCAATACTTCTAAGTATTGAAGCCGACATTTTTTACAGGAACGGGAAACACATTGCAAGGGTTTCAATAGAAAAACCTTGCCAAAAAGCGCAGAAAGTACTATATTTTGCATCCAAATGCGCCACTTTGCATCTCCAGAAGCCGGCATGAGAGAGCACAGACTCATCGCTCTGCAGGGAGCGCCGAAAACCGCGACAGCAGACTGGACGCAGGAGTGGGTTGCGCAGCACGGCCGCGAGAGTGTGCCGAAGGAACTCGCCATGGAAGCAATGGGCGGCGGCCAGCTGAGCCACCTGGGAGGACTGACACGTGTGAAAGAAAGTACGGTGGACGGTGTCGGCAATATTCTTGGAGGCACCGGCAGGTTTGTGTTTAAAGGACAATTTATAAAGGGTGCGGCGCAGGTAGGACAGGGTGTCCTGGACATTCTTGATATCGTTCCCAGTGCAGCAGCCGACGGTGTGCGAATGATCACAGGACCAGATGGTCCCAGAGGACAGTCCCCCTACAACTACAACATCTCCCGTGCGCTCGGATCATGGGGGCAAATAGAAAAGCCCCAACACGCAGTCGGCGCCGCTGTGGATACCATCCATGCAGCTGTCTTCAAGCTTGGAAGCGATGCTCTCAGAGCCGTTCAGCAATCGAAATAATGGAAGAAGAATCACTCATTGGTGCGACTCCAGAGCTTGGAGCAGGCATTAATGCACAGGCAGCTGTGACAGCCGCCATCTGGCTCGGCATCGCGTACATCGGGTACAAACTCGTCACGAATTTCGCCAAAACCCACTGATGCACGTAAGATAGACGGCCAGGTATGCCCACGTACGATTTTCATTGTGCCGGCTGCAACCATACATTTGAATTCAACCGCCCCTTCGGGAGCCGGAAAATTCCCCCCTGCCCCAAGTGCGGGAGCACGGATGTCCGGAAGCTCATTGCTCCCCCTGCAATCCATTTCAAAGGGAAGGGTTTCTACAAGACAGATAGCCAAAAACCTGTACAAAGGGGGGAAAAGAAGAAAGAAGAGAAGAAAGAGGAAAAAAAAGAAGCGAAGGAACAACCTTCGAAAGTGCAAAAGGACTCAAAAAAAGACGAAAAATAGGGTATAATAGAGAGAACCTTCCCTATGCCACAGAAGAAACCCAACCACAGGAAGCCACTGCATGCCCGCTTCTTCGAGAAGCTGAACACGCTCTCCTACTCCCAGCTCTTCCTCATCTGGGGAGAACTCGCGCTGCTCTTCGCCTTCGGGTACTTCCTCTTCAGCACCATCGGAGATGTGCAGCACCATGGTCCGGTGGAGCTGGTGAATACAAAGGGTGTATGGACCAGGTTTTTCGACAGCCTCTACTTCAGCGTTGTAACCGCCACAACTACCGGATACGGAGACATCGTTCCGCGCGGATTCTCCAAAATACTCTCGAGCATCCAAAGCATTACCGCCGTCTTCATCTCTGCCGTGTTCGTGGCCAAGCTTGTCTCACACAGACAGGAAATCGAAAAACCTGGT
>Ga0209542_10007088_pt1 | contig 21493 bp, 28 predicted proteins | sample RifCSPhighO2_01_FD_184028 | JGI IMG/M metagenome (GOLD analysis project Ga0209542, IMG submission 184028) | Soil microbial communities from Rifle, Colorado - Rifle CSP2_plank highO2_0.1 (SPAdes) (version 2) | ecosystem: Environmental > Terrestrial > Deep subsurface > Rock core/Sediment ... | reverse complement strand
GAGGATAACTGTATCTCCGACGGAATGTTCCTGAACAATGCTCCCCACGGTATGGTCTTGATCTATCTTCTGCCTGTCAATCATGAGAATAATATCTCCTTCTTTGAGGCCGGCTTTCTCTGCCGGAGAGCCGGTAACAACCGCAGCTTCTCCGTCGCCCGAAACAAGAATAGCGCCGTAATCAACAGAAAGTTTTTTCTCGTCCTGCATGGCTTTTGTAATGATCGCGTACCGGATGCCAATGAAGGGATAAATGATGCGCCCGTGCGTTTTCACGTTTTCTATATCGCGCTTTGCTTTGTTAACCGGGATGGCAAACCCGATGTTTTGAGCGTCACTCGCCATCGCCGTATTGATGCCGATAACTTCTCCGTGCAGATTCAAAAGCGGCCCTCCGGAATTTCCCGGATTGATTGCGGCGTCCGTTTGAATAAGTTCATCCAGATTTTCTATCCCGATGTCTCCCCCTTTGGCGGCAACAGTGCGCCCAAGTCCCGATACTATGCCGACGCTTACCGTATTCCTGAATTCCCCAAGCGCATTTCCTATTGCTATAACGCCCTGCCCGATATCAACAGCAGACGAGTCGGCAAAAGGTAGAACTCGCAGATTTTCCTTTTCAATCTTCACGACGGCGAGGTCTTGAAATGGGTCTCTCGCAAGAACTTTTGCGGGAACCTTTGTGCCATCGTTCAAAAAAACCGTGTACTCTGCCGCCGTATCGGAAACAACGTGCTTATTCGTAAGAATAAGCCCGTCGGCAGAAATAATGAAGCCAGTGCCCGCAGAAACTTCCTGTCTTTGCGTCCCTTTCTGGTTTTCTTGAGGAGTCTCAAAATCTTTGAAAAAATTGTTGAAAAACGGGTCGTCCGGAAACGGGTTTACATACTGCCGCTCATATATCGGAACGTCTTTTGAGGCAACAATGCTTACGACCGAAGGCGAAGCTTTTTTGACAACAATGACGACAAGTTCATCCTGGCGAATGATCTTTTCGTTAGTTTCTTTTGTAGCAAACTCCTTTACCGGAAGTATCTGGCGAAAAACGTTAAAATCCCGCCCTCCGGTGAGTGCTTCCGAAAAATAAAGAACAGTCAGTATTGTAGTCGCAACCGAAACAATGAAAGAAAGAAGTATTGCAAACAGCACAAGCTGAACAGATGTAATACGATGAGGCTCGAGCGCGGGCTTCGCAGGCTCTTTCCCGGCTGCCGGTTCCGCGGAACTTTTTATTTCTTCCTCCATACTATTGTCAAGCTAATGTCCAATATTTAATTTCTAATATCTGCAAGCGCAAAAAACGGTGTTTTTATTGCATTAGAAATTAATAATTAGTAATTAGCGATTAGGGTTTAATTACACCGCCTCAACGCTTATAACGCCTTCCACCCGCTCGCGCAAAAGGTCTTCTATTCCGGATTTGAGCGTCAGCTGGGAAAGAACGCACCCATTGCACGTCCCGAGAAGGCGCACAAAAACAGTTCCCGCGTCGAACTTAACAAACTCAACATTTCCATGATGCATTGCGAGCATTGGACGAATTTCTTCGAGCGCTTTTTCTATCTCACTCTCCATAGATAAAATATAAACAAAAAATAATAACGATCTTGCATTTTAGGCGTCCCGCGTGTCGCGTTTCGTACCCTGGCGAATGCGCCGCGCAATTTCCTGTATCGCCTCTTCGTCGCTTCCTTCAAATCCGGTTGCCCGAAGCTGTTCTATCATTTTCTGGGTTGCCCCCCCTTTGGCATCAACACCTTTTGGCCCCTCGACATGAAGATTTTCCCGCATGTTCTCGCTTGCCATTCTGATTTTATGTTCGAATGTTCCCATATTTTTCGGATTATTTTCTGAATTTTTCTAAATGATATTTTTCTATAAGAGAGTTTACATATCCCCAGTTGATGTTCTTGAAGAACACATCAATATAAGCCTTGCGCCCGGTTGCAAAATCAAGAAAATACGCGTGCTCATACACATCCATCACAAAAAGAGAAACGGAATTCCACGGACCGCCTTGGTTATGGGTGTCGCACAGAATGTTATACAACCTGCCATCATCCAGGTCAAACGAAAGGACCGCCCAGCCTCTAGCCGCCACACCAAGCGCCTTGAAGTCTTCAAGCCATTTCTCATGCGAACCGAAGTCTTTTTCTATCCATTCTTTTATGGTTCCACCCGGAAGCGAACCACCCATCTTCATAGTATCGAAGTACCCTTCATGAAGCTTGATGCCGTTCAATGCGAATGTTTCTTCGCGCTTCATTTCGCCAAAATCCGAATATGTTGCGTTAGCTTGGGAACGGTCAACCGACTTCAGCTTCTCTTGTATTTCGTTCCATTTCTTCACATAGCCCGCATACAAGACGTCATGATGTTCCCTCAATTGACGTTCGGAAATGCCCTCAAGGGCTGTGTATTTGAGTGGTTTTGCTTCTTTCATAAAAAATTATGAATTCCAAATACTAAATGCTGAATATAACGTGCGCCATATTCATCATTCATTGTTCAGAATTCGTCGTTATGGGAATATCTGATTTCCATTCTCGTCAAAAACGAGGATTGCCTGGGTGGGACAGGATTTTGCGGCAAGCAGGATAGTGTCGTCATCAGCCCCCTTATCATTATATAGTACCGCCTTATTTTCCGCATCAAGCTCAAATACCCCCGGAGCAACGGCAATACAGGACGCAGCGCCAATACAAAGGCTCCGGTCAACGACAACTTTGCCTATTTTAAGCGATATGTTCTCTTCTTCGGGCTGGGCCGGAGAGGCATTGTTTGTGATCTCTTCAGGCATTGTATATTCTTATCTCCGGTTTAATGAAAAGTTTTTCTCGACCGTTCCATAAGCGTGCCATCCAGTTTCAGCCGAAGCTCATTGAGCTCTCCTTGTTCAGTCATCGAAAGTTTTCCATTTTCTTTCAGCCTCGCTTCAAGCTCTTGCTTGCGCGTTTCAAACGGAACAACGCGACCGTCAATAAACCTTCCCCGCTCACGGTTAGGCATCTCAATTTTCTTTTCCATACCTCCCTTACCGGTTTCAAGTTTTTGAATTTTATCATCTTCGGGACCTGCCGTAATGCGCCCCCGAAAACCCCGCTCCATATTATCCATAATATTTCTCCTTATAAAAACGTATTAGCTGTTCAACCTCGGTAATGATCTCGGGAGACCCGACGCCGACTTTGAGCTTCTTTTGCACGCCCTCAAGATCCATTGCTCCTTCAAGCACGGCTTCTTCGATATCCTTATCCGTAATGTTGAGCTTTGGGTCAATGACCTTTGCTCCCTCAACCGTGACGCGCGCATGCTGTTCGCTTCTATGAAAATAATCATTCGCCGCTTTCCGGAACGCTTTGTCTGCCAAGACCGAACAATGAATCTTCCTATTAGGAAGCCCGCCCAAGCGCTCCATAATATGCTGGGGTTTTATCTTGAGAGCTTCGTCAATAGGCAGTCCCCCGTTCTCTGTTATCATAACGCTATACATTGATGTCGCAGCGATTGCCGAACCGCATCCGAAGGTGCGCCACTTCATTTCTTTGACATGCTCCGTTCCTTTGTCTATTTTGAGCCACATTTTCATCATGTCCCCGCAGGCGGGAGAACCCACCATTCCGGTTGCGTCATAGTCGGTTTCATTCGGCTCATCAAGCATCAGATTTTTAGGATTGAAAAAATGTTCCTTTACAATGTCGGTGTAATACCATTTCTCTCCTGTATATTGGTTGACTACGTCCGCATTCGTATCTATTTTTGGTTTCAGAGGTACTGCTGCGTTTGTGTCTTCAGTCATATTTGACAATTGTTATATTATGATTTATAGTTAGTTTCGAACCATTCTTTGAAAAAAGTGAGACCACTATGCCCCAGTTCCGTGCGGTCTATGTTGCGGCGGAAGTCCTTGCGGTGCGCGATGAAGCTGAAGACTCGGATTTATTGATTAACTTAGCCGAACTTCTAGCGGGGTGACTCTAGCCTAGAATCGCAAAGTCCATTTTTCGAAGAGAAAGATTTGCTGGAGTATATATAAGGAACGCAAAGGCGTTAATGCCGCAATCCATGCAGCTCTTTTACTATCGCATACTGAAGCAAGATTTTCAATCTGCAAACACTATACTATACCGCCGCAATGGAGAAGGAATATGGACAAGAAAAAAAGTCTGTATATCTACATTGTAACGATTGGCACAGGCACAACGTCGATTGACAGCCTCCGCGAAGTTCTTCACGAAGCCTCCGGCGTCAGAGCGAAAGCTTTCGTCAAAAATCCCCAAACGTTCGTGATACATGCGGAAACGGATATTTCTGAACTTCTTTCCCGAAACGGATTTGCTTTTACCGTAGAAACATATGACGTGGAGCTTTGGGGAAACTTATAGCCGCCCGCGACGAACATCGAGGCGGTTTTTCTATTTATATGTCTTTCCTCCAACTTTTATTTTTGAACCCTGTCCCGCAAACGCCTCCGGGTTGCTTACCGTTTTTTGCCCTATCTCCATCCGCACGGGCGAAATAGCCCGAAGTTTTGCCGCGATGCCGGGAAATACGTCCATAACATAATCAAGGTCTTCCTTTTTTGTGCGCCTACCGAGCGTGAACCGAAGAGAGCCGTGGGCGTATTCATACGGCTTTCCAATCGCCAAAATAACGTGCGAAGGGTCAAGCGTCGTCGAGGTGCATGCGGAACCCGTTGATATGTAGATTCCTTTCGAGTCAAGATACAAAATAACGGCCTCCCCTTCAATATCAAGCACGGATACGTTGACGTTGTTCGGGAGGCGCTTCGTCGGGTGTCCATTCAAAACAACTTTCGGCATTTCGGTCATAAGGCGTTTTACAAAATAGTCGCGAAGCTCCGTAAGCCGGGCGTTTTCCTCCTCTTTTTCCGCCTCAGCAATTTCAAGCGCTTTTGCAAGACCGATAATCCCGGGGACATTTTCAGTTCCGGACCGCAGATTATTTTCCTGCCCTCCTCCATAAATTATCGGCTGGAGCCGAACCCCGCGCCGGATGTAGAGCGCCCCAACCCCTTTTGGCCCGTATATTTTCGAGCCGTTCAGAGCAAGAAGGTCAACCCCGAGCTTTTCAACGTCCATCGGAAGCGCTCCTGACGCCTGACAGGCATCAGTGTGAAAAAAAAGAGGCATCTGGCTCCTTGCCGTTTTCCGCTCTTCGCGCGCCTTTTTTATAACGCTTCCGATTTCGGCAATCGGCTCAATTGTCCCTATCTCGTTATTGGCATACATGACCGAAACCAAAAGAGTGTCGGACCGAATCGCTTTCCTGACGTCTTCAGGATTTACAAAGCCATCCTCGTCAACGTCAAGATACGTTGTTTCAAACCCTTCTTTGGCAAGTGCTTCCGTTGAGTGCAAAACCGCGTGGTGCTCTATTTTTGAGGTAACGATATGCCTCCCCTTGTCCTTATGCATCCTAGAGGCCCCTAAAATCGCGAGATTAATCGCCTCCGTCCCGCCCCCCGTAAAAATAATTTCCTCCGGCTTTGCGTTCAAAACACGCGCAACCGTTGCCCGGGCTTTATCCAAGGCATCTTTGGCGTGCCTCCCCACGAGATACAGGCTTGAGGGGTTTCCGTATTCAAATTCAAAATACAAATCCATTGCCTCTTTTACCCGAGGATCCAAATATGTGGTGGCGGCATGATCCAAATATACTTCGCGCATATGTGTTGACGTTAGAGTATTACCTGTCAGTATGCACGAAAAAACCCTCCTAGTCAAAATATCGGAAAGAGCCTCCGGAAAGAGGGTCCCGAACCCTCCTGCCGCGGTTATCCGTATGCGCGTATGAGTTATGCACAGTTGCCGTACTTGATTCGAATTGTACAATTGAAGTAGAATATTTTTTATCCCGTTGTTCGAAAAAAACTTTCGACTCCGGAATAATTTATACATTAAGTCTCATAATCTACCTTATGTTCCGAAGATTCTTTGATATGACAGCCTCTCTCGCTTCTACCCGCCATCATCCTCTGCCTCGGGAAGTTGAGCAAGCGCGCCAGCAGGTCATGCAGTCAATACAGTCCCGCCTAAACTCCGAAAAAACATTAGCCGAACGCTTTGCCGACGGGCTTGTGAGATGGTTCGGTAGTTTTAGTTTCGGCTTTTTGCACGTTATCGTCTTCGCCATCTGGATACTCATCAATACGGAGCATTTTCCCAACATACCGGTTTTCGACCCCTATCCGTTCAACTTTCTTACGATGGCAGTCTCGCTTGAAGCCATCTTCCTCTCGATTTTTGTCCTCATCAGCCAGAACCGCGAATCGCAAATCGCGGACCTTCGCCAGGAGTTCGACCTCCAGGTAAACATGATAGCCGAAAGCGAAATTACAAAGGTCATCAATCTCCTTGCCTACCTCATGGATCACCTGAATGTCCCGTATGAGCAGGATCCGGAACTTCAGCGGATGATGCGGCCGTTAAATGTGGACGAGATCAGGATGGAACTTGAAGGGCAGTTGAGGCTTCCGAAATCAAAAATAACACCTCAAGGAGTGGCTTTGGTACCCCCGTCAGAAATAAAAGAAAGCTAGGCAATGAAACTCAACGGTCTTACGGCCGCTGTTTCCTGCTTTCCATATTAAAAACAGCCCCGGTTCTGCCGGAGCATTTTTATTGAGAAGCCTTTCGCAAATGCACGAACTAGCTCGGCTTTGGCAGTAAGTAACTCGCCTCTTTGTCTTGAAGCTTTGTGCTGGATTATTTGTTTTCAGCTACTCGCTTCGCTCGCAGGAAAACAACTAAAAAAACGCCGGTGCGTACTGCACCGGTTACGAAGTTCGAACAACCCCGCTCCAATCTATAAAGTAGCTTTCTACCTTCAGCTTGGGAAACTTCTTCTTGATGACCAGAATGGCCTTTTTATGCTCACCCACGTGAAAGGCGAACTCCTTCGTTTCGTCCTTTTCAAAACGCTTGATACCGCCGTACGCTCCGCAATCGGTGTGGGTAAATAACATCACCCGCTTCGTCTTGTGGAGCAGGACAGATTTTTCTATTTCCCGAAGGAAATAGTCGAGGTCCTGGCGCTTTTCCGGGCTTGCGAATATCTTTGCCCCTCCGGCAGGAGAAGCCGCATCGATGTGCTTCAGCTTACGCGCCTTGATAAAGCGCTTGAAACTCTTCCAGAAGCGGTTGTCGAAACAGCGTACTGCGTAGGCATCGGCATGGTAGTGGCCTGACCGGGCGCTGTGCGAGAAAACATATCGCTTTTTCGGCACTCGTTCCCCCTTTGCCTGTGCTGTGGTTGTATGCCATTTTACCTGCTTCATGAAGGTCTGTACGAGACAAGTTTATTCGCATCATTCTCGCGTTATAGCACTCCGTGTACCCGACCGATAATAATATTATAGAAGGGTATGTGTTTTGTGCATGGCCATAACGGATTATACGTGCGCTAGGCGGTATTTGCAAGAACAATGACTCTGCTTTGCGGACGCACTTCAATGAAACCCGAGCCAACCTTAATTATATCACATTTTCCAGATTTGTCAATAATCTTGAGTTCGGGGCCTTCAAGAGGAGTTACTATGGGGAGATGATTGTCGAGCACCGTAATTTCGCCCGCCGATGTGCGCGCGATTATTTTTTCGACTTCCCCTGAAAAAAGTGTTTTTTGTAATGTATGTATTGACAGTTTCATAAGGGTATGCTACATAGTAATTATTGGCCTTTGCTAGAAGAGGACTGTGTAATGAACGACGATGTTGTTCGTGCAATTTATGTGACGATTATTGTTGTGGTTCCGGCACTACTCTTTTGTATTGTATGTGCGTTTGATATGTTCTCTCGTAAGCAGCTATCAACTCACACGTGCCCACGCTGTACCATGTCCGGAAACATGAGACCATTGATCTCGCTCTATCTTATTACCAGACCTGCTTGTCTATATTTTTGCGGAAGTTGCTGGAAATTCAGTGAACTTTGGCCTAAGGTTTTTGTTCGGAGCAGAGGTGGCGACGATGTTTGAAGTTACTGTTTGTGTTGACGTTTTTTTTGGAAAAAAGAAGTTTAACACATATCAGCGAACAATCAGCATGCCATTTATCCCTTATCCTCAAACAAGCTTGGTTCTCGATGGTTTTCATGAGATCATAAAAGTAGAAACATTGCGGTGGTGTGATACCAATGAAACAGAAAAAATAGCCGCATTTGGAAAAGTTACTTATAATAAATATGCAATAGCTGATGCGGAGTTTCTACAGAAAATGCTAAGGAGAAGCAATTGGAAGAAGTGGTAATATCCACCCAGTCCGGTCCCCGCTTAAAAAAGCGGGTTTTTTTATTTACCCAACCTCCTCAATCCCCCCTTTCATGTAGAATGCGTCTTCGGGCAACGCATCATGCTTCCCTTCAATGATCTCCTTAAATCCCTGGATGGTGTCTTTACGAGAAACATATTTTCCGCTTCTTCCGGTAAATGTTTCTGCAACGAAGAAAGGTTGCGACAAAAAGCGCTGGATTTTTCTCGCGCGGTTGACCGTAAGCTTGTCTGTTTCAGAAAGCTCTTCCATCCCGAGGATTGCAATAATATCCTGAAGCTCATTATAGCGCTGAAGAATCTTTTGAATATCGCGCGTAACTTTGTAATGCTCCTCCCCTACTATTTTCGGGTCGAGCGCTGTTGATGTTGAGGCAAGCGGGTCAACTGCGGGATAAATTCCGAGCTCGGTTAAGGCGCGGGAAAGAACGATAGTCGAATCAAGGTGGCTGAACGTGTTGGCGGGGGCGGGGTCCGTAATATCGTCTGCCGGAACATAAATGGCTTCAACGGCGGTAACCGAACCTTTTTTCGTCGAGGTAATGCGTTCCTGCAGTTCACCCATTTCCGTTGCAAGTGTTGGCTGGTATCCGACAGCCGAAGGCATGCGCCCGAGCAAAGCCGAAACCTCCGACCCTGCCTGCGAAAAACGAAAAATGTTATCAATGAAGATAAGAACGTCCTTTGACTCTTCATCCCGGAAATATTCTGCCATTGTGAGAGCCGTGAGCGCTACGCGGAGGCGCGCTCCGGGAACTTCATTCATTTGTCCGAATACAAGAGCTGTTTTGTTGATAACGCCCGACTCGTTCATTTCTCGATACAGGTCATTTCCTTCGCGGGTTCTCTCCCCGACTCCGGCAAATACCGAAACCCCTTTTGCAACTTCGGATACGTTCCTGATGAGTTCCATCAGAAGAACTGTTTTCCCGACGCCGGCTCCTCCGAAGAGACCAACTTTGCCTCCTTTAACAATGGGGGCAATGAGGTCAATGACTTTAATGCCGGTTTCAAAGATTTCTGTTTTTGTCGATTGCTCCGAAAGCAGAGGGGATTTCCTATGAATTGGCCAGTGTTTTTTGAAAACAGGCGCAGGTTTATTGTCGACTGTTTTTCCGAGCACGTTAAAAAGCCTCCCCAAAATTTCCTGTCCAACCGGAACAGTTATGGCAGAACCGGTATCCCGAGCGTCAAGGTCGCGCTTGAGCCCGTCGGTCGGGCCAAGGGAGACGGTGCGAACCCTTCCCGAGCCGAGGTGCTTGGCAACTTCCAGGATAAGCGCTCCTTCGCCTTCTTTTTTTACTTCAAGCGCGTTCAAAAGCGGCGGAAGTGAAACTCCCTCCGAAAATTCAACATCTACGACCGGACCGATGATTTGTACGATTTTTCCGTTTGACATACGTGTCTATTTACATTAAGTTCATAATAATAAAATTTGTTTTTTGAAAATCGGAGGAATGAGTGGAATACCCGGGATCGGTTTCCGAGAAACTCTGGATTGGCCTTAAATTCGGACTTTTAAACCTTGCTTGTATGGTCTTTGCTGTCGGCCCCATTCTTGACCTGACGGGCATCAGCGAAAAACTTCCCGTCATTGTAGGCCCCGAAGAGCCGGTTACTTTTTTACTTTTTCTTGAAACAGTACTTCTTGCTCCCTTCATTGAAGAAGCAATGTTCCGCTTCTTTCCCATCCGCATCTGCCGGTGGCTCACAAAAAACAAAATCATTCTCTGGGCCGTCATTATTTGCGCCTCAATCCTTTTCGGCCGTGCTCACGGAACATGGTGGAACGTGCTCGCGCAGGGTATCGGCGGAATCATTCTCTCTTGGGCGTTTCTCCGGGGCGGCTATGTCTCATCCGTAACGGCTCACGCAGTAATGAACTCTGCGCTTTTTCTATCGCTCATTGTGAGCCAAGCCTTCGGCGCGCATGCATCCGTTTTTCTCAACTTCGTCTCTCGTTTTATCATCAACGCGCTGGTGTTCCTCTCGTAGCCTCGGTAACCTACCGGGGCTTTTTTATTTCCCGAGCGCTTCGGTACCCGCCGTTATTTCGGTCAATTCTTTCGTAATTCCGGCTTGCCGCTGTTTGTTATACTGAAGCGTTAATTCGTTCATAATATCTCCGGCGTTTTCGGAGGCATTTTTCATCGCGACCATTCGCGCGGAATGTTCCGAAGCGTTCGACTCGAGTATCATATGGAAAACCTGCATCTCAAGCAAATGCGGAATGAGGGACTCAAGCACAATGGCGGGAGACGGCTCAAAAGAATATTCGTATGTGTAGTCGGCGGTTGACGATTTTAGACTGATGGCTTTTTCCGAAAAACGCCCTCTCTCCGGAACAATATGTTCGATCGTTTCCTTTACTTTTTCAATATCAACCGGAAAAAGGCGCGAAACAGCGACGTCCTGTTTCAGGGTTGAACGGAAATTCGTATAGATTATTTCAATCAAATCCCACTGCCTCCCGACAAAACCCCGCACAAGATACTCCGCAAGCGGCCGTATGCCGGCAGGGTCGGCATAATCTCCAAACCCAAAAAATTCTTTCACAACGCGCGGAGCGCGGTTTTGCCCGTCGGAGGCGAGTCTGCCTTTGGCAGAAAAATAATCACGCGCTTTTTTCCCTACGGCAACCACGTCTACCGGATAATCCTGTGCATGGTTGGCTAGCCATTTTTCAGAACGTTTTAAGATATTCGAGTTAAACGCCCCCGCAAGCCCTTTATCCGACGTAACAACAACAAGTACTGCGCGCAAAACAGGGCGCTCTTCAAGAAGAGCCGAACGAAGAGGGGTTCGCGCCAGGACATTTCCAAGCATCTCAAGAGACGCAAGCGCGTATGGGCGCCCCTCAAGAGCATACCCCTGCGACTTTCTCATGCGGGCGGCTGATACCATCTCCATCGCCTTCGTTATCTGGCGGGTGTTTTTAACCGACCGTATTCGTTGTTTTATTGCTTTAGTTGAAGACATAGTGTGTTAGAAAATATCGAACCGGAACGAACTGATGTTTTTATCGTTCAGCCGGAAAGGAAATTTGAGAGGTTTTCCGTCAAACACGTTGGCACGCAGAGTATTTTCACTCCTTCGAAAAAACATCCAGGATGTCTCGATAGACGCGCTTGGATCATCCACAAGAACATACCGGTCGCCTGCTTCTACTTTTTTGGGAGGTACTTTTTCGAGCCGCTTGCCGTAAATCCGAATACCGGCACTTCGAGCCTTGATTTCTTCTGCGGCCCTAATAAATTCCTTAAGGCTTCCAAATGATTTGCCATTTACTGTTTCCTTATTCTGATTTCTTTCTAAGCTTTCCATAATAGTCTTAAAATCTGCAAATTCGTTCAATACTTGACAAATTAGTATATTTTATGCTATAATATAATTGATTCCTGAGCGCACTCGCCAAAACAAGTCGGCGCTTGAGGAAGGTGTATCCCGCGGTTTGCCGTTCCCCCATTCGGCAGAATGGGCACGGACGGCAGAGTCGGCTGAAAAGCCAGCCGCCGGGGTCGAGCCAATCCGAAGCCATGCTGATGAAGCAGGCTTCTTTCTTTTTACATCTTCCTCGTTTCTTCAATCGCGCGCTTCAGTTTCTCTTCAACATCAACCGCGAGTTCTCCGGATTTTGCTATTGCTTCCAAAATTCCCTTATGCATTTTATCGATATAGTCCAGGAATTTTTTCTGAAAATTTTGAATCTCCGGCAGTTCAATGCCGTCAAGGTATCCATTCACGCCCGCATAGAGCACGACAACCTGCCGCTCAAACGGCATCGGCTCAAAATCATTTTGTTTTAACAGCTCTGTTAAAACCTGTCCTCTCACAATTCTCTTTTTTGTCGCTTCGTCGAGGTCAGTCGCAAATTGAACGAATGCCTGAAGTTCGCGGAATTGAGCGAGGTCGAGCCGCAGCCTTCCTGCAACCTTTTTCATCGCTTGTGTTTGAGCGGCAGACCCCACGCGCGAAACGGAAAGTCCCACATTTACAGCCGGCCGCACTCCTTGATAGAAAAGGTCCGGCTCGAGATAAATTTGTCCATCGGTAATGGAAATAACGTTCGTCGGAATATATGCCGAAACGTCTCCGAGCTGTGTTTCGATGATCGGCAGAGCGGTAAGAGAGCCTCCTCCGTATTCTTTCGAAAGTTTTGCCGCCCGCTCTAAAAGACGTGAGTGAAGATAAAAAATATCTCCCGGAAATGCCTCGCGCCCCGGCGGCCGCCTCAAGAGAAGTGAGATTTGCCTGTATGCATTCGCGTGCTTCGTCAGGTCGTCATAAATAACAAGTGCGTCTTCCCCCTGGTCCATAAAAAACTCTCCAATGGCGGCCCCGGTAAAGGGCGCCAAATACTGAAGCGAAGCCGGACTTGAGGCCGAAGCCGCAACGACGACCGTATATTTCATGGCCCCTTTCTTTTCGAGTTCCGCAACGATCTTTGCGACTTTCGAGTCGCGCTGTCCAACGGCGACATAAATGCAAAATGGCGTTCTGCGTCCGGTATCATTTTGCTGATTGACAATAGCATCAATCGCAATGGCAGATTTTCCTATTTGCCGGTCTCCGATAATGAGCTCGCGCTGTCCCCGCCCTATCGGAATCATGGCGTCAATCGCTTTAATACCGGTGTGAAGCGGAGTATTCACGGACTCGCGCGTAATAACGCCGGGGGCGATTTTTTCAACCGGATAAAATTTTCCATCTTTTTCAGAAGCAAATATCGGCCCTCTCCAAGAGCGTTTACGACCCTCCCGACCATTTCTTTTCCGACGCGCACCGAAAGAACGCGTCCCGTCCCGCGGACGATATTGCCCTCTTTTACCTTAAGAAAGTCCCCGAGGATAACGACGCCGACGGAATCTTCTTCGAGATTTAACGCAATGCCGTTCACACCCCCCCCATCCGTTTCAATCTCAACCATTTCCTGAGCCATGACGCTTGAAAGCCCCCACATGCGGCATACCCCGTCCCCCACTTCAAAAACCTTGCCGACGCGTTCGGTCTTTATTTCGGATTTAAATCCGGAAATTTCCTGCTTTATTTTTTCTATGATCTCTTTTGACATGCTGAAAAATTACAAATTATGAATGCTGAATGCTGAATTGTCGTTCGTGTTCTGCATTCATCATTTATAATTTAGCATTAAATAACTTCTGAAGCCTGCTCTTCACGCTGCCGTCAATAACTACTTCATCGTCGATTGAAACAACCGCACCCCCCAAAAGTTCCTTTTTTATCTCAACCTCCGGCTCGTGCTTCAGTTTCAATTTTTCCTGAACCGCTTGAATGAGCCCTCCGTTAGGGCGCGCAAGCGTAACTTTTACGTCCCGAAGTCCATACTTGGCGTTATAGAGCTTCCTGAAGTCACGCAGGATGTGCGGAATCTTCTGAAAATCTCCGCTTGTTCGGACGTAGGAAAGAAATTTTTTTACTACAGCCTCGCCCCTTTCATCATCAATCGTTTCAAGAAGGACGTGCGCGTATTCTTTCGAAGAATATTTCATGTGTTTTTGAGCTCCTGCACGACGCCGGTGATGAGATTTTCATCAAGGGACTCGGGCGAGCGCAAAACAACTTCAGCCACAACGCGTTTAACGAATTCGGCCGACTCCCGCCTGAATTCCTCTTTCATTTTAAGCCGCTCTTCTTGAATTTTCGCTTTCTCTTCAGCAAGTATTCCGTCCGCCTTTTTTTGGGCTTGAGCAAGTATCAAAATTTCTTTTTCCTTTGCGCCGGTTTCTGACTTCTGAATGAGCGAAACCGACTCTTTGCGCGCTTCTCCCAGCAATGCGTCCTTTTCACGGTTCGCTTCGGCAAGTTTCTGCTGCGATTCTTCTGCGGCGCGCATTCCTTCGGCTATTTTCTCTCTCCGCTCGCGAAGCATCCCCAGCAAAGGGCCGTAGGCGAATTTTCTCAACACAAAAAAGAGCACCCCAAAGTTAACAAGCTGTGCCAAAAGCAATTTCCACTCAATTCCGAAGTGCTGCAAAAGTTCGCTCATATTCTAACGCGAAAACGGTTAAACAAACTTAATAATAAGAGCTACGACCAGCGCATAAATAGCGACTGCCTCGGCAAATGCGATAGCCAATATCATTGCCGTCTGTATCTTGCCCGAAGCCTCGGGGTTCCGCCCAATTGCCTCAAGCGCTTTACCCGCGAGCATTCCAATCGCGATGGCCGGACCTATGGTTCCGAGTCCCATGACGATTGCTGTTGCGAGCAGTCTCATTGCCGCTACGTCCATATGTGTATAGTAAATTATAAGTTCTGAATGCCGAATATCGGATATTTTAGCATTCATTATTATAATTTAACATTATGAATTAATGATGTTCTTCTTCTACTCCGTGTTCCGTTATCGCCATTCCAAGAAATACGACGGTCAGCATCGCAAACACCAGGGCCTGGATGAATCCGACGAATATTTCGAGGAATAGGAACGGCACGGGAATAAAATACGGGACCAAAAAACCGGTAATAATCAGCAAAACCTCGCCAGCAAATACGTTCCCGAACAACCGGAACGAAAACGATATCATTTTAGCAATTTCAGAGATAAATTCAAGCAACCCGACAGCGCTCTGGACCGGGTTTTTTAACGTGAAGTATTTATGCATGTGTTTGGCGAATCCGATGGCGACAATACCGGAAAATTGTATCGAGAAAACGGATACAATAGCGAGCGCCATCGTAACATTAAGGTCGGACGCAACCGAACGAAACATCGGCACAAACACTTCATGCCCTTCGCGCATCTCGTGAAACCCGATTGAGCCGAATCCGGGAAGAATGCCGAACCAGTTTGATATAATGATAAAAAGAAAAATAGTCGCAATAAGCGGAAAATATTTCTCCGCGATACTCCGCGAGCCTAACACCCCCCCCATGAGACCAAGCACGCCCTCAACGACAAACTCGGAAACGTTCTGTATGCCCGCCGGAATGAGTTGGACTTTCCGCACGATGAGCTGGGATACGATAATAAAAAAAGCAACCACGAGCCATGAGGTGAGGAGTGTATTCGTAACGGGGAATCCCGCTACTTCAAAAATTTTTTCTGCACCGATCGAAATTTCGAGCATAGGTTCCGTTCAAAACACCGATTTATCGTATCAAAAAAAACAGAGCTCCGCAAGAGTAAAAGCGGCTGCTTTTTGGGCTTCCTGTGAAACGAAAAGGTCCGAAAAAGCGTCTTTAAGTATAGGCAATCCTGTGGTATAACCAGATGGTATGAGTATAGCCAGGCGAAAGCTTAAACTTCTTATGCTCGCGTTGGGGGATGTCATTATCCTCTATTTTTCGCTCTATGTAGCGCTTCTCCTTCGAAACCTTAAAGCGGACGACCCGCGGACATGGGACCAGCATTTTATCCCGTTTACCATTGTTTTTGCCTTGTGGCTCGTTGTATTTTTCATTGCGGGGCTCTACGAGCTCCGCATCATCAAAAACGAAGGCCGGGCACTCGAGCGGATTGCCTGGGCAATAGGCGTAAACGCGCTTCTTGGCATTCTTATATTCTACTTTCTTCCATCGTTTCGAATCACGCCGAAAACAACGCTTTTTCTTACCACCATAATTACGTCATCCCTTCTTTTTCTCTGGAGAATTGTTTTCAACGCGGCCATATCCCGCCTGAACGAAAGTCGGGTTTTATTTTTTGGAGTTACCAAAGAAACTGTCGAGATGGCCGGTTTCCTTAAAAAAAATCCACAGTTCGGATATGAGCCGGCAGCCCTCATGCTTGCGCCGCTCGAGCCGTCGCACACATATCAAAATTATTACACCGGAAACAAATTCAGCACGAGCACTCAAATCCAGGACGATGAAGCATTAGCGGAACTCGCAAAAGAAGAACATGCCGGCAATCTTCCATATCCGTTCTTTTCCTCGGACGAGGACCTTGAGCGCGTCATTAAAACGCACGCGATTGACACCATCGTTGTTTCAAAAAATATAAAAGAAAACAAAACGCTCGTCCGGATGTTTTTCGATATCATCCCGTACGGCGTAACCATTATAGACTTTCCGGAATTTTACGAGAACATCACGGGAAAAATTCCCGTTTCCCTTATCGGAGAGGTGTGGTTTCTTGAGCACCTGGTTGAGGGGCAAAAAACGCTTTTTGAGTCGGCAAAGCAGGTCACCGACCTCTTTCTTGCCATCCTCTTGGCTCTCCCAACCATTGCCATACTCCCGTTCCTTGCCGTTGCAATTCGTCTCGACTCTAAAGGGCCGATATTTTACAGACAGCAACGAGTCAGCAGGCGAAAGAAAATAATTGAGATAATAAAACTGCGAACGATGGTGGCGGACGCGGAAAAGGATGGCGTCAGATGGGCGGACGAAAACGATATGCGGGTAACGCGCGTCGGGAGGTTTCTGCGAAAAACACGCCTTGACGAGCTCCCCCAGCTTTGGAGTGTTCTCAAAGGAGACCTTTCCCTTGTGGGACCGCGTCCGGAACGGCCTGAATTTGTTGAAATATTAAGAACGGAAATTCCTTTCTATGATATGCGCCTTTTGGTAAAACCCGGCCTCACCGGCTGGGCGCAAGTGAATTTTCCATATGGCGCTTCGGTTGAGGACTCAATGGAAAAACTTCAATATGACCTTTTTTATATAAAAAACCGTTCAGTCATCCTCGACATAAGCACGATGCTCAAAACCCTGCTTATCATCATATCGAGGGGAGGAAGATAGACGAGAGTTTAGATTCTAAAGTCAAGATTTAAGATTCTGCAAAATGAAAATCCTCCGCGCCGAAGGATTTTTTTTCAAATTCACAGCTCTTTATTCATAATTCTTAATTTCATATTCCTACTTCCCTGCCGCTTTCGGATACCCATAGTCCGGCCCAAGTCCCTGACGTTGAAGCAGTTTCAGGTTTTCGTCGTCCATGCTCTCAATCCACGCCATATCAATGCCAAGCGCTTTCCCGCGCGCTACAAATGTGCGTACATCTTTCGGGAAACATGTTCCACTATATCCGCGGAACCCCTCATGCATAACCTCAAGGCCGTAGTGGCCTATCCGCGGGTCCGCTCCTAAGAGGTGCGCTATCTCATCGTAATCGGTGCCAAGGACCTTCGTAAATTCAAAAATTTTATTCGCAAAAGCGACTTTTGACGCAAGAATAACGTTCGACGCGTATTTGATAAGTTCGGCTGACCTCGCCGGAAGTATCTTTGTATATTCCGCCGGAGCTTTTGGAAGCAACGGCATAAGTGTTTCGGCGTCTCCTTTGCTTTGCTCGGTATACCCGACAACTTGCCTGGGTGGTTTAATGAAATCTTCGTATGCATGTTTTGCCCGCAAAAATTCTGGGTTAAAAAGAAACCGATGCTGGGGAAACTTTTTTTGCATTGCATCCGTCGTTCCCGGCGGAATCGTCGAACGAAGCACTATAATTTTCGAGCCCATAAGCGTTCCGACTGCCGACTCGACGTATGACAAATTTATATCCCGCGCTTTTGAATCATAGGGAGTATTAACGCAAACAAAGACCATATCGGCCTTGTTTACCTCTTCAGCCGAACCGATGCCTTTTTTATCGTAGCGATAGGGCTGAAACTTCCGGTCTTCGGTAAAATAGCGGTCAAGCGACCCCCCGAGAAATCCGAGTCCGATAATGCCTATCTTCGGCTCTTTGTGCATAAAAGTAAGGAAACTCTTCTATTTTTAAAACGCAAAACCATCACAGTTTGTTTCTGGTATACGGCACGCCCGCATGGAGGTAAAAACTATGGCAGTTCTTTTCCCGAGTCAAGAAACTGAATGAACTGGTCAACCTGCGGGCCGTAATTCTTCGGGTCCAACTCGGCCGCTTTTCGTGCTTCCGCCTTTGCTCCCTCCCTATCGCCGGTTTTTGCCAGTGAATACGCGAGTCCGACATGATGCTGGATGTTATTAGGCTCGGAGTTTGCCAGCCACTTGTAATAAACAACAATTTTTGCGTAATCTCCTGTTTTCTGAAGCGCTCCGATGATTTTCGGATAATTCAGCCTCCGATATGCATTTCCACGAAGATGGTCGTTGTCTCCGGCCTCTTCAACTTTTTTCATTGCTTGTTCGGCAATATCTTTTCTACCGAGGTAAAGCGCGATCATCGTAAGATTCGCCTGCGCATCCATGTAGCCGGGTGCAAGATCAGCCGCGCGCTGGGAAATCTCAAGGGCCTTTTCGCCTTGTCCGGTATTATAATAATACTGCGCAAGCGTGAATAAGAGCGGCTGTTTTGTCGGACTTTCCTTCATGCCTTCAAGAAGCGTCAATTCCGCTTTCTGTATATAATCCGGGTTTGTGTCCGCAAATCGCATATAGAGGCTTGCAAGAAATAGCCGGTATTTTACATCACCATGCGACAATATTACTTGCTTTTCTATTTCACCAACCGCATAACTTGAGATTGCCCGCTTTAAATCGTCAGGAACGGCAGAATTTCCATATGCGGCAATAGCAAATTGCGCAAGTTGTTCGCGCGTCTCGGAGTTCCCCAGCGAATTATATGAAAGAGCAAACTTGAAGGCGCTTAGAATATCTGCCGGATTCGCCCCTTGCGCGTTCATGCGAAGCGCGCTTATAAGCGCTTGGGACTGTCTCAACGGCTTTACGTTCAAAACATATGCGAAGACTGCCATAAGAAGACCGAGCGCAATAACAATTGAAAGAGACTTTGGTATGGCAAGGCTCAAAGAACGCGCATGCTCCCGGCTCCCACGCAAAACAGATTTAGGATCTGACGGTTCAGCCGGTTCATATGAATTGATATAGGCGAGCATTCCAAAAAATATATAGTACGTGTTCATGTTGTCAAAAACAAAGAGGTCCTGCACAAAATAGCACGCAAACGCAACAAAAAAGAGTATTGCTTCCGTCGGATATATTCTCCCTCGGCGCCATGCCTGCCATAAAATGACGAGTGCCATGCCATAGAGCATGAGATAGGAAATAAGGCCGACGATCCCCGCGTTTACCATCCAGTCGAAAATAATATCGTGCGAACGGTCAAACCACGGTTCCTGGTCGAAAAGTTTCGGGTTGTAGAATTTACTAAAGACAATATTGAAATTTTCCTGCCCCCAACCAAGCACCGGACGCTCTTTCACGGCTTGCCACGCCATACCCCAAATCATAAAACGCGAACGGATGGTTTGGTCAGAAAGCGAAATTTGAGTAAGACGCGAAAGAGTTGGATTGGTTATCACAAACTTCGTGTCCTTGGCAAGATATATAGCGATTGGAACGACTATCGTCGTAAGAAGTGCTACAACCGATATTTTTTTAAGGAGGCGCCCCGCTTCGGTTTCCGACGGAACCAGAAAGAGATAGAGAACAAGAAAAAGCGGCCCTCCGCCTAGGAGTGCAACGGTAACGCCGCGGGTTGCGGTAAAATAAATTATCATGAGCTCAAACACGCTTACAAGCAAAAAGGCATAGCGGAACTGATATTTTTTGAACTCAAGAAAAAGAAAAAGAGACAAAAACCCGGTCATCATAAGATAGGCCGCAAGATACGCCGGGTTGCCGATAGTTCCGTCTACGCGAACCCCCCCCTGAAGAGACTGGAAAACGCCGAATTTTTGAAAAAGAGCGTAGACCGCAATAAAAACGCTCGCCGAAACAATGGAACAAAAATACCATAGCCATTCTGTTCTCGATTTAAATACGCTCGTCAAAACCATGAAAAGCATTCCGAGGTGGAGTATCATAAGATATCCCTCCATGCGCTCATAGTTCGAAAAGAAACTGCGATACGGATTTGCTCCGAAAAAATCTGCCGCAGCCACTATGACCATGAACCCAAATACTGCCAGTAAAAGTTTTGTAGAACGCGGACGGTATGCGTTGTCCAATATCATGAGCCCTATCCACAACAGAAATACCGCTTCAACAATGATACGAAAATAGAAGTTGCGTCCCGTTATATACGGAAAAAGCATTCCCGAAGAAATATAGAGCGAAAGGAACGGTATGCCAAATAGGCCGATGCGTATCAGCCAGATATAGGTTTGCTGGAGTTGCTTGTATGACATAAGAAAAGGTGCTGACTATAAAAAGAAGTACTGGTTTTTAACAAAAAATTTTACCCCGTGATGTATGCGCCGTGCGCATTGGCCGCAAATCGGCAATTCACAGAGTAAAATTATTTCGTTTCTACCGCCTTTTTCCCTGCCGTCTTCAGAGACATTTTCTTCCCCTCAATTACCTTGTTTTTCAAAAGCAGGTTATGAACCCTAGGGGTTGCTTTAGCACCCTTTGAGAGCCAATACAAAATACGCTCGTTCTTCAGAACGGTTGCTTTTGTCTTCGGATGGTATGAGCCAAGAGTTTCAAGCTCGCCCGACTTCGGTTTTGAGCGTTTTTCCTTTACAACAACGCGGAATGCTGGGTCGTTTGTCCGTCCCACGCGCTGGAATTTGAGCATCAACATACTATATATAGTAGCCAAGTCTGCGGGTAAACACTTTTTTGATGGTAATCGAATTAAAAAGGCGCGTCAAGAGAGTGTCTATCCCCTTTTTGACCGCCGACAAGATACTGACTGGAGGCTGATATTTCGCTGATATCTGCGACTTATATTCATCCCAACTCGCTTTGGAAACCCCATTTCCAAGTATTCTTCTGAAGCTTCTGAAGTCCGACTTCAGAAGCTTAATCATCATTCCAACATAATACCGTCAAGAGACAATAAATCGAAATCCTCAAGCCACTCTTTTAAATCCCTCCGATAATCTATTGAAGTCGGACTTCCATAGATTTTAAGCAGGAAATCCCGTTGGGTAACAGAGGGGAAATTTTTCTTGTTTATAAAATCCCGATAACTACTCCATCGGTACGACTCTAAAAATTTTAATGCTGATGAAACATTCTTAATTTTCTTATCCCGCCACTCGCCCATTTTCATGTCCAGAGGGTTCAAATGGATATAATGAGGAAGGTACAAAAAATGTGATTGCTTTGTTATGTGGATTGCCTTAAATTTGCCCTGGAAAAGAGACCCTACGCGATCATACTTTACATTGAAATAATTAGTGTATCCTGTCCCAAATTTTCGCATGAATTCGGTAATACCGCCATCAATTTTTTGCCGCAACATCAAATGGTAATGATTCGGCATAAGACAAAAACAAAGAATCTCTACAAGCAGCTTCCTCTTCTTTCGTTCAATCTTCTGAAGTCGGACTTCAGAAGATTG
>Ga0209542_10007086_pt1 | contig 21495 bp, 26 predicted proteins | sample RifCSPhighO2_01_FD_184028 | JGI IMG/M metagenome (GOLD analysis project Ga0209542, IMG submission 184028) | Soil microbial communities from Rifle, Colorado - Rifle CSP2_plank highO2_0.1 (SPAdes) (version 2) | ecosystem: Environmental > Terrestrial > Deep subsurface > Rock core/Sediment ... | reverse complement strand
CGTTTTGATGGACGACAACCAAAGGAGATGGTAACCAGTGAGATAGTGGACGAGATAATAAGAGTAATGAAGACTTAGAGCAAGTTCTTATGAAAAATCTCTTACACAAAACACCAGCTTGAAATCTGGTGTTTTTATTAATTAACAAAAATTAGTTTCTATCCTCTAGATGTAATTCAATTAATGCCTTAATTAATTCTTTTGGTTTATCCTTTACGATTACCGATCCATTAAATTTTCGCTGATTACTAATTTTATTATAAAAATCCAGAAAATAATTCAATATTAAACCTGAACCACTTAAAATACCAATATCTTTGCCTTCATCAAGAGCTATTGTTAATTCGTTCAGAGTTCCAACACCGCCATCAAGTGCAATAACTATGTCACAACTTCTTATAAGGACTACATTTCTTCCCTTATGACCAAAGCCCGTAAATATTAAAGCATCAAAAACATGAGCTGGGTTCTTAAATACATCAACGTGATTTTTATAGCTATCAGCAGGAGAAATCCCAATACATAAACCGCCATTTTCGATTGCCCCATTTGCTACAAATTCGGAGACGCCTTTGCCCCCGCCAGTTAGCAAAATACACTCACTATCAGCAATAGCCCTACCGATATCGTAAGCTATCTTCCTGTGAACATCATCTATTTCGTCGTATCTAGAAGAACCGATAACCGCCACTTTTATTTTTGATTTTTGTTTTTTGATAGCCATTCTTTATTTAATTCACTTGCTTCTTGCTTCTTTAAACCGACTATGACCTCAATCCCAGCATCTTTTAACTCTTCAATTCCCCTCCCCTGAATTTTAGGGAAAGGGTCCTCTATGGCAATAAAGATTTTTTTAACACCAGCCTTAATAATTGCAGTTGTACATGGCGGAGTTAACCCATAAAAACAGTGTGGCTCCAATGTTACATACATTATAGCGCCCTTGGCCTGAGTACCAGCTTTTTGCAATGCTTGTACTTCAGCATGAGGACCACCAATTTTACTAAAAAAACCGTCACCTATTTTATTATTATCATTATCTACTAAAACACACCCAACTAGAGGCCTACCAGGAATCATTCCATCACCTTTCTTTGCTAAATCTAACGCCTCATCCATCCACTTTATGTCAATCTTTTCCTGCTCTGTTAACTTTTTTTTAAATAAAAACATTTCGCTATCATAAATATTAATATTAACTTTTATTTTTGTTATTTAAACTTTTTGAGCAATAATTAAAATTCCTGGCTTTTTGTTATTGTGATATGATAAAAAGGTAGATTTTGATAAACTTATTATATTAAATTTATTTTTTGTAACAAGATCAACTAACTCGTTCTCTTTAAAATTATGGGTTCGATATAATTCCTGACCGAGATCATTTCGTATGGATAATGTGCCTAATTCTTTAGTTACAAGTTTGTCTTTCTTATATCTTTTTTGCATTAAGGGGTCGTTAGAAATAAATTCGAACTCAGCTATATGAATATATCCAAACGGAGCTAAAGTTCTATGAATTTCGCGAAGTGCAGTATTTCTATTATCTCTATGTAAAGCAGATAGGACACCTTGCATTATTGTAGCAGAAAACGTATTATCTTTAAAAGACGAAGATAAAATATTTTTTTGATAAATTTTTACTTTTTTATTTATTTTTACACTCGACAGTTTCTTTTTTAAAGATTCAACTTCATTTTTATTTATATCAATCCCTACTACATTGTAACCCCTTTTAAGACATTCAAAAACTATTCTTCCCCAACCACAACCAACCTCAAGAATAGTAGAATGTTTAGGTAATAACGACCAAAAATGTTCGTCGATCGGAGTTGTGCTGGGAGTTTTACCGACAGATACCTTTTCCCAAAGTTTTTCCCAATATATCGATGGCATATTTTTAAAATCCCTGTTTTACTTTACTATAAAAATACAAATAGACATATACTATTGCCATTCAATCGTCGCTGGTGGTTTATTTGTAATATCATATACAATACGTCCCACATCTGTCTCTTTTACTATCCTTGAAGAAATTTCATTAAGAAACGGATAAACGGATTCAGAAAAATTGGCTGTTAGAGAATTTTTAGACTCTACCACCCTTACAACTATAGCGTACTTATTCTTTACTTTTTTATCTCCCTTAACACCTAAACTAGAAACATTTATTAATATCGCAAATGCCATCCATATCTTGTTTTTGACATTAGATGAAAACAATATATCTTCAATAATTTTTGTACACTTTCTGACCACCTCAACTCTTTCTCTTGTTACTACGCCGTCAATTCTTATTGCAAAACCAGGCCCAGGAAAAACTTTTTTTTCAACAACTTCTGATGATAAATTCAATTCCTGGGCGATTTCTCTAACCTGATCCTTAAACAATTCTCTAAGCGGTTCAATTAATTTAAATCTCATTTTCTTAGGTAATCCACTAACATTATGATGTGGTTTTATTTGAGAAGAAAATTTTGTTACACCACTTTCTATTACATCTGACCAAATTGTTCCTTGTGCAAAAAAATCCACATTTTCTTCTACTGAGATTTTTTCAAATTCTTTGATAAAAGTATTCCCAATTATTTTTCCTTTTTGAGAAGGGTCATTGATCCCCTTGAGTTTGTTTATAAAAATTGTTGATAAATCTTTAACTAAAAGATTAACATCTCTATCTTTGCAAAATTTTTCTACTTCTATTTGTGTTTCATTCGGCATTAATCCAGTATCTATATAAACAGCTAAAAGTTGTTTTTTAGGTAAAAATTTTCTTAAAAGAGCTGTCATCGTGAGAGAATCAACTCCTCCAGAAACTGCTACAAGCACTTTATTTTTAGCTAGATTTTTTTGAAATATCTTACCTGTTTCTATAATCCATATTTTTGGACTCCACGGTGAAACTTCTTTAATTTTGCATATTTTTTTACAAAAATTTTCCAGTATCTTTAATCCTTGAGAAGTATGACTTACTTCTGGATGAAACTGTATACCATAAATTTTTTTAGCCACATATTCAATTGCTGCATGTTGTGAATTTTTCGTTGTTGCAATCGTAATAAATCCTTCTGGAAGACGCACTACGCTGTCCTCATGACTCATCCATACAACCGATTCTTTTTTAATACCCCTAAATAATTCTGAATTGCAAGAAGAATCTATTGTTAATAACTCTTCTCCGAATTCTTTCTTAATTGTTTCGACCTTGCCGTCAAACATTTTTGCAAGTAGCTGATGCCCATAACAAATACCTAAAATCGGTACATTGTATGCCAATGCTTTTTCCCCAAATTTGATGCGATTATTATTAACTGATTGAGCGCCACCTGAAAGAATTATTCCCTTTAAATGAAAATTAGAATATTTTTTATGATAATTTTTAAAATCGAAATCAGCTGGTTCGATTTGAGAATAAACTGATATTTTTTTTAATACTGCCTTAATTAAATGAGTATATTGGCTGCCAAAATCTAGTATTAAAATCAAATCTTCCATATTACTTCAATAATTCTAATAATTTTTTTTGATATATTTTAATGTAAGGGGCGAGCATTTTTACTTGTTCTAATGGTAGCGCTTGTATAAAATCTTCGATTTGATAAAGAGAATGTACAGTTAGATCGTATTTTTTTGCAATAATTTTATCCATCCCATAACTTAAAATAACAACAAGTGCAACTTTTCTATTTACTTTTCTAATATTCTCTAATGATTTTTCCATTGAAAACCCAGTAGCAAGGACATCATCAATAATTACAACTGATCCCCCACCCGTAATTGGATCTCCTGCAAAAATGTTTGCATTTTTCGGTTTTTTACGAGTAAGCACGAGTGACACTTCAAGTTCTTTTGCAATTACTGATGCAAATGGGCTTCCACCAGCTTCAATACCTATAACACAATTACAACCCACACATTTTTCTTTTAATCGTTTAGTAATATTTGAAAGTATTTCAGGATAACTCCATATTTTTTTCATATTAATATATATAGGAGAGAACCTTCCTTTTTTAACCTTAATACCAGGACCATTTAAATCGTAAGATATAAGTCCTGGAGTCAAAACAATTTGACTTAATAGTTTCTTGTATTCCCGATTCATATGATATTATTTATTAAATGCCTCAATAATATATTTTTTAACATTTGGTGCAAATTTCATTTTTTTAACCTCTCCAATAGTAACCCACTTACAATTAATAGTATCTTCTAGGGGGATTGCTTTACCAGATTCATACCAACATTTAAATATGAGTGCAACTACATGCTGTCCAGTAGAACGTATAAATGTATTATTAGTTACTAATTCAACTTTTCCCTTAATATCTACTCCAGTTTCTTCTTTAACCTCATCTTTTAATGTCTTTTCTATTATTTTAAAAATTCCGCCTTTTGTTTTCTCTACTTTTCCTCCAGGTATAGTCCATTTTCCCGGTTCATGTAATTCTTCCCAGCTTCTCTGAGAAACTAGAACTTTATTACCTCTAAAAACCACCCCATTAACCAGTATTAGATGTGTTTTATCAGTGGCATGATCTTTCATAAATTTTTATAATACTTAATTTAGTAATATTATTCGTATTATTTGACATTTAATCAATTACTTAAGAATGAATTACTGTTTAACATTTCCAAAGGTAACTATCATATTCTCCGTGCGACCATTTTTCTATGGACTCCTTGAATAATTCTTTGATTTTTGGATCTTCCAAATCAAATGAGTAAAAATCGTGACCCAATATTTTCTTTTTCATATATAACTGCCCTATATTGTATTTATCAATTTCAACTGCCTCTATAGGCACTACTTCCTCTACCTTAATACCAGCATCGTTAAGCGAACTAACTTTGTGGGGATTATTTGTTAACATTCTTACACTCTTAATATCAAAATCTTTTAATATCTCAATAATCTCATCATAATTCCTACGGTCTGGATTATGGAATCCGCATCGCTTATCTGCTTCTATGGTGTCGTATCCCTTATCTTGCTCCATATAAACTCTGGTGTGATCTTTTAAGCTTAGACCACGCCCATCTTGATTGTATGCGTGTATCATAAGACCTTCGCCATTTTTTACGATTCTTCGCATGGCTTCGTGCAACTGTTCTGCACAATCGCAGCGGGCTGATCCAAAGATATCAGCCCAGACACAGTTTGAGTTTATTCTAAACAAAACTTTTTCTTTTCCGTTAATATCACCTTTCTTTAATGCAAAGTAGTTATTCCCTGATTCAAAAGTGTATAAATATAGATCCAAGGTGCCACCCGCAATTCTGCTGGGAACCCTCATTGGACCGGTTTTTTCAAATTGCTTCTTTATTTTTTTCATTTTTTTAATTTAAATTTTATTTATAATATTATTTCTTATCCGCATTTTCATTTTAAAAATTAGTTTTACCAACTTCAACAGATGAAACCGGCAACTCGATGTAAAACGTACTACCTTTACCTTCTCCTTCAGATTCAGCCCAAATTTTTCCATTATGATTTCTAATAATTTCTGTTGATAATGGCAAACCAATCCCCTTACCCATACTTGTTGTTCTCTTGGCATCTTCTGTTCTTTCAAACATAGCCTCAAAAATACTTTTAATCTTATCTTTTGGAATTCCAATTCCATTGTCTTTTACAGTTATAAGAACATTTTTATCTCCATTAGTTAAGGCAATACTCATATCAACTTTTCCTTTAGGAGAATACTTTATTGAATTATCAACTACATTAGACAAAGCAGCTTTAAATTTAACCGGATCAGCATCAACTAAAATAGGCTTCTCTGGTTTTTCAAAAGTAAAAGCAACTTCATTCTGCTCTGCCCTCATTTTCATTTTTGCAGCTATTCTATCTAAAATAGGAATAACATCTACCGCCGGCTTTAAAACAATTCCAGCTTTACCCATTTGAAACTGAGCCATATCTAAGAAATCATTTACCTCTTCAATAGAATCATCAACTGATATCTGCACATTCCTTGCCCCCTCTAAAGTCTTCTTTGTCTGCTTACCCAACATTCCTTTCATCAACATATCTAAGAACCACTTTACCGAAGTTAAAGGCTTCCTTAAATCATGCTGAGTAGTTAACAAGAAATCATTTTTAACCTTATCCAACTTCTGTAATTCTTCATTAGCTCTTTTTTCAACATCAAACGCCCTACCCACATCCTCCTTCGCCTTCTTCTCAAATGCATAAGCCTTTTCCAGTTCCTTATTCAATTTCTGAATCTCCTCTCTTTGTTTTATCTCTTTTTTTACAGATTTATCTAAAAATATACCGAAAAGGACAAATGATAAAAATAAAATTAATTTCCAAGACAAATCTAGCCAATTCGGGAAAGCAACTACAGTTTGCCATAATAATAGAATAGCCATTATTATGATTAAAGTTTGGGTTAATATGGCCTTTATTCCAAATAATTCTTGTTTAACTATAGCGTATGCAGTAAATCCTAATAGAAAAATCACTGAATAGTTTCCAAGTTCATAATATCTATAGATATTAAAAAAAACTGGCTGTATTACATTAAAAATAATATTAAATCCTGCAAAAATAAATAAACCGACTAAAAAATACAATATTCTTAATCTATATCCACTTGAATAATTAAAATATTCTTTAATTAGAACCCAATTAATAATGAGTGTAATTATAATTACCAAACCATAAAATGCCCACCATGATATCGGTTGGAAAATTGGCTTAATAAAAGATTTTTCTACAATTTCTATATGATCTATAACTAAACTTGTTCCTATGGTTAATACGCCAAATATAAAACCGTAAATTAAAACAAAATAACCAAGATATTTATACCAACCCATCTTCCCTAAAAACCATCTAATAGTAAAAAAATAATATGCAATAAAAAAGAAAAAAACAGAAGCAGTTGCTAATCTAAAAAGAAATGTAGAGTTACCATATTGGGCTAGATAATAAAAATCAACCCATGATAAAATGGTGGCTACCATAATAGAAAACCCTCTATTCATTTTTTCTGTTCTATTTGCCCAATAAACCCAAAACGACAAATAAACTCCTAATAAGTTTAGGAGAACTATAAATATTGTATTAAGTGGAGAAGGTAGCGGAATTAAACTTACCATAAATTTAATTAACTAAAATCTGAGTTTTTATAAAAATTTACTAAAAAATCGACGGAGCTTTTAATAGTTTTTTTTACACTAATATCTATTTTTATTTTTAATAAATCTCTATTAAATTTATTATCTAATCTTTTAACTAAATTTACAATATAATTTTTAGGATATTTTTTATCAATTAGAGTAACTGCATTTAATTCTTTTTTGATCCTACGGTAACTAGCTAAATCGTTACTTAACCTAGAAACTTCTGCACCTATAATTAAAATTGGATCTATTTTTTTTAAATCTTCTTTTAACATATGTTTATTCAAAAAATAATTAGACCAAACAAAAATAATACCTACAGTATTTACTGCTATCTTCATATATTCATTAAAACTAATTTTATTATTTTTAATCATACTATCTTCTAATAGCATAGATTTAGTCATATCTAATGATTTTTCTTGCCAATATTTATATAAATAATTTTGAGATTTCTTAGCCTCATTTCTTATTTCCTCCCAAAGACTAATCAATTCCTTAAATTGTTTATTTTGATTTAAAATCTTATTTTTTTTACCCTTTATTACTTCTTCAAAAGCATAGTAAAATCTTTCTTTTTCTTTGTAGCTTATATTAATATTATCATAAAAGTTATCTTGAGCTGAAACTAAAATTGAAGATTTTAAAAGTAAATCTATGGTTCTATTATCCTCTTCTTGTGCATAATACCAAATAAAAAAGCATATATTCTTAAGAGCTTTTCCAGTTCTTCTGCTTTTATTTGTTATTTCAGGATATTTATCTTTAATTTTTTCAATCTTTTTTAGAAAATAATTATTATAATCTAATTCAAATTTTTTAAATTCTTTACTAATCATAAAAATTATTCTTTAACAATGTCCTCCATCTTTTTAATCATCTCTCCAGTCTTTTTAGTCAATCTTTCTCTTAGTCTCTTCTCTAAATCAAGACTTTTCTTTGTTTCTTCTAATAATTTAACAGCAAGATGCCTTTCTCTTGACATACTATACAATAATAATATTCCAGAAATAAATACTAAAACAGCCAATAAAAAGTTTATAAAAAATTCTTGATTATTATTGGATAATATGACCCTAACCAAAACAAAGGTCCATATTACTAATACTAATATCTGACTTAAGAGTATTTTAATGTCAAACAAATTATGTTTTACAATTGCATAAGCAATAAAACCTAAAAGAAAAAAGATAGAATAATTTCCCAATTCATAAAATCTATAATTATCAAAAAAAACAGGCAGAGCTACATTAAAAATCAGATTAAGACACGCAGAGATTAAAAATCCTACTAAAAAATATAATACCTTTATTTTTTGATTATTCGAATAACTGAAATAATCTTTAGCAAGCATCCAACTTATCATGATGGTCAACACGGTAGCATATCCATAAAACAGCCACCATCCAACAGGATGGAAAATAGGCCTTACAAATAAGTTCCCTATAACTTCAGAGTCATTAATAATTAAATTAGTTATAATAGCTAAAAATCCAAAAAATAACCCATAAACTAAAACAAACCAACCAAAAAATTTATACCACCCTTCTTTTTGTAAAAACCATCTGACTATGAAAAAATAATATGCAATAAAAAAGAAAAAAACAGAAGCAGTAAATAAACGAAACCAAAAAATAGAATCTCCGTACTGTGCAAAATAATAACAAGTTACCCAAGATAATATGAAAATTACCATCAAAGAAAACCCTCTATTCACGTTATTTGATTTATTAGCCCAATACACCCATAAAGCTAAAGAGATACCTACAATATCTAAAATTGATACCAATATTGCATTAATAGGATAAGGAAAAGGAATTATCATAGTTTTATAATTCTATTTATAATACCACTTTTACATATTTAGTAAATTAAAACACCACAAATCACACAAAGCAAAAAAGTGGCTCATCGCCGCTTTTTATAATCTTATTTCTTGTATTATTAATAATCTATTTAATCAGATACTAATTCGTAAACATCTAGTAGAGATTTACCTTCTTTATTCTTACAATTTGAAAGCAAGTATTTTGCTTCTTGAAAGGGAACGTTGTTTGGATAAATTTTTATACTTCCATTCTCTACAAAAGCTAAATCTTGATGTTCATATGTCAAAAAATTTTCTTTTTTTAATAAGTCAATACCCCTACCATCAATTGTAAGAAAAGAATTTGAATTACAAATGAAATCTCGACTCAAGGTGTTATAATCGTCTTTTTGAGCAGTTTCAATTGGAGCAAAAAAAACGAAAAGTAAAACCAATAACGGTAAAAGTGCGATTAATGCTAGCCATAATGAATTCTTTTTTCTTGAAAGAATAATGCATACAATTATAAATATCGGATATAAGGTTGACACAAGAAAGATAGTCCATGCTAATATAGATTCCCCGCTTCCCTCTGCATCAAAAGACATTAATCCTGCAATGAAACTAGCTGGATAAAATAATATTGGCATAACAGAAATAATATTGATAATCGTGATTATAACTTTTTTCATAATACTAAAAATAATATTAACTTTTATTTTTTCTATCTTCCATTTAATCCACTAATAACAGAGCCCATATAGTGATTTTGAACAGAATTATATAAATCGATACCAGCTGAAATAACTGATCCATACATAGATCTTCCCGAAGGAGAAAGTGAATGTTGTGACGGCAAATATGTAACATTGCCAACGGGTTTTGATACTAATCCTTCGGTGCTATTCAAAATTTCACTATTTACGATATAGGTACTAATTTGACCCTTATATGATGAATAATCCAATCCGTAAGCTGAAAGGTTTGCCGCTGCAGGGTTAAATAAAATAGCATCTCTATTGGTTGCTACTGCACCCACCATCGCCTCGGGGCCACTCTTAGAATAACCAACAAAGGTTATCTCATTTCCAGAATGATTGCCTACAAATTCAAATGCTAGATCCTTAGCCGCATTCATATCAGGTGATTTTCCAAAAATTTGTTGTCCATTATTTTTCCAATCTTTCCATTCTGTCACAGTAGTCCCTTTACCAGCTAAAGCATATTCCAAAGGCACGCATTGAGTATCGGTTTGACTTCTTGAATACATGCCCATTTTCATACCATCACCACCGGTACGATATTCACTGTACTGCCACCCACCATTCAAATTTTTCCCCTGATCTCCGGCATGTACATCTAATATCATTCGTGCAGCTTCTATTGGCTCAGGTTTAAGTCCACTTGGGTCGCTGCCGACGATCGGATTATTTCTGGCGTAACTATAGCTATTCAATTGTTGTGGGTCGGCAAGCAGTTCAAGTGGTAAAGACCAGAACATTGGGTCTTGAGACACGAACCTTCCAATGCTTGCATCATAATACCTTGCATTGAGGTAGTTCAAGCCTGTCTCTGCATCATATTCTTCTCCTATGAATTTACGCTGTTCCGTGAAGGCATGTACATCGCCTATGATAGACACGGAAAATAAAATTGTGAACACAGCAGTCAAAACTATGACTTTTTTCATAAAATATTACGTGTTCACAGCTCACGCTTTTAAATCTTACCTTAAGCTTAGTCTACTATTAATTGATGTCAATATTGGACAAAAGCTAACTTTGAGATTTAGCTTCATTTTTGGGGTATTTAGGCTTGACTTTGGCCATTTTGTTGTTGTATACTGACAAACTATTCTCTTACAATATCCTCCATTTTCTTAATCATTTCATTGGTTTTCTTAGCAAGTTGTTGATGAAGCTTTTCCGATAATTCTTTCTCTTTAGATATACTACGTAAAAGTAAGATACCTATTATAAATACCAATAAAGCTAAAGATCCGTTTATTAATAATTCTTGTGCATTATTTGACATAACTGTCCTTATAAATTCAAAAACCCAAATAGCGAATACTAAAATATGACTAACTAATATTTTAATATCAAAGAGGCGATGCTTAACAATAGCATATGATGTAAGCACTAGAAAAATAACAGATAAGTAATTTGTCACAAAATAATAATCATATATTTTAAAAAAGAATGGTAAAATTACACCTATTAATAAGTTACCAAAAACAAAGACATAAACTCCCAACAGAAAGTACTGTATTTTTCTTTTATTATCAGAAGTAGACTTAAAATATCTTACAGTAAGCCTTTCAATAACAATAATTACTAAAATAATTATTGGTAAATGAAAAGTAATACTGCCCAAGGTTGAAAAAGTAGGCACAATCCCCCACTTTCCAACATTAATATCTTTTATAACTAAATTTGTAAAAGCACAAAGAAGAGCAAAAATAACTTCATATACTACAACTACTCTTCCTAAAATTAAATACTTACCCTTTTCGCCAAGAAACCATACAATAAAAAAGTAATAGAAACTAATAAAGAAAATAAAAACAGATGAAAAAGTTAATCTGGTAAAAAATAGCGACAAACTCGAGTTATTAGTTAAAAACGCTAAATTATAAAAATCTATCCATAATAAATTGGGTAATATAAGCAAAGAAAATCCTTTATTAACATTAATTGACCTATTGTTCCAATAAACTCGCAGTGCCAAACAAATACCCACAAGATTTAAAACGGTTAGTATTAAAAAATTAATTGGATAAGGAAAAGGAATTATCATAATATATTATAATTCTATCTACTATATCAACTTTCGAGTATTTAGTAAATTATAAAAAAATAAATAACAAACATTTAAACCCACTCAAAAAGCGGCTTTCGCCGCTTTTTGAGTGAATAATGACCGCTTATTTAATTAAACCTAATATAAGAGCCCCTAAATTTACTAATACATCTAAAATAACAATTAATAATCCAGTAACTCCTATTATTTTTTGCCACCTAACTTCTGATTTTTTGAGGATTAGTGAGAAAAAAGTAAGAATAGATAATAAAGGGAAACGAAATAGAGTTCCTATTACTAGAACATATAAGTATGGGTTGTTTTTTATAATTGATTGTAATATATCTATAGTATCAAAAATAAAAAAAAGAGAGAGTAAAAAGACAATAGTAATCTTTATAATTTTTCTTACCATAAATTATTTATTGTTAATCATCTTATTAATCTTTGACCAAACTGATGTGCTAGATAAGTCTTGATGAGCTGACCATATTGGATTTAACCCACTCTGCCATGTCACATTAATATTTTCCGCGTTATCATACTTCCTACCAGCAATACCAAACTCACCCCAGTTAAGATTTTTACCGATGCGAGCCCCCATATTTCCGAACATTAATCGGCCAATTGCTTCAGATGCAGAAGTATTATTTCCGCCGGAAATTTGTACGAAGTCTATATTACTATAGGCATTGTAATGATTTCCTATATTATCATAATTTGGTTGATAATCTGATCTTACGGGTGTTCCAACAGTTATTAAATTATCAATCTTACCATCATAAAGTTGAGAAAATATATTAGCTCCATTGCCACCATGAGAGATACCTCCAACATTAAAAGTTTCTCCTTTTTCAAATTGATAAGTAGAAAGATAATCTTTTAATTCTTGAGCTACCGCTTGACGAGAAGCATCGTTATCTTTCAGTTCTTGTGATGGCATCCAGAATTTATCCCCTGCTCCTAATTGAGAAGAAGTTGATTTAAAATCATTTACGAAATTAGTATATTCTTTACTATTTGCAATATCATTTTTTGATGTCCATGTACCAGGAAAGAAAGCAGTTAATAATCCACTCGGATCACTAGCGACTATCGGATTATTTCTGGCGTAGCTATAACTATTCAACTGTTGTGGGTCTGCAAGTAAATCATTTGGCAAGCTCCAAAACATTGGGTCTTGGCTCACAAATCTTCCAATCCTTGCGTCATATTACCTTATTATGAAAGCGCCAGTATTTCCAATCTCACTTACTCCTTGAGCTTGTCTTATAGATGGAATAAGTATTGTATCGGAATGGCTTTCGTAATTTTTAGTGTCTGCATAACCTATTAAATATTCCTTAAAATTTAGCGTATCGATATTGAGTTCTCCAGCCATTAGAAGTTGTGTTCCAAATTCATGCGGCGCATCATCTGGAATTGGTAAATTCCATACAAATCTATCATCTGTAAAAATAAAGTACATTTTTCTTTCATATATAAAAAAATACTTGCCGATGTTTATTGGAGTCGATAGTAAACTTTTAGTTGTATAACTTTTATCTAAGTTAATAATCTTAAGCACCACTCCCTTTGAATTAGAAGAAATACACAATAGATTTTTATCATTCGCAAATAATTCATCACAAAAGTTATCGCCACCACTCAAAAAGACATCCCATAAATTATACTTATCATTTTTAGTTTCTATGACTACGAATCTTGTAGTACTATCTCTATAGCTAGTCTCACCTTGGACAATTGGATTATCGCCATATCTGACCCTAAAAATTTTCCCGTTCAAGTAAACCATATTTAATTTATCATCATTTTCATTATTATGAGCAAAAGAAATGTTTTTTTGATAATTTTCTATATCATTACTCATTGAAACTATTTTATCATAGAGTCTTTTATCTACTTTTAGTTTATACATTTGTATTTCTGAAAATTTATAAACCGGATAAAATAATAAAATAAATATTAAGGATAATATAATAAAAACCTTTTTCATTTTAATTTAATTAATTTTTTATATAACTACTAATGTATTTATCCCAAACATTTTGATTATTGCGATAATCTTTATGACTACTAATAGGCCCACTCTCTACTTCTGAAGTAACATTTTGATTAAGTGCACCAGAAAACTGTCTCCCAGCAAAGCCAAATTCACCTAAATGAATCATATCTCCTAATTTGCCGCCAAGATTACCAAAAAGTGCTGCACCTATCAAACCAGTAAATGTCAATTGATTTCCTCCATACCTTTGAACCATATCACTGTTACTATAAATACTAATATGATTATCAATCTTACTCTCATTGGGACTATAATCAGGCAAAAATGGAGCACCAAAGGAAATCAAATTATTAATTTTATGAGCATTATTATCTTGCGTATATAGTGCTACATTATTAAAACCGTGACTATCGGTAATAAAATTTAATGGTTCGCTAGAAGGATAATTCTTCATTATATTGCTTACGTATGCACTAAGATCTTTAGCAGCTTGACGTCTTGCGTTATCACTATTATCTCCACTCCAAGAAAAATTATATATATCTTGACCAGGAAAACTATTCTTTATATTATTTTGTAAAACTTTAGAATCTTGTAAATAATTTGAACTACTATTATTATTTAAATTCAACAAATCAGTTGTTCCTGAAACTGTTACAGCTACAAGGCCACTAGGGTCGCTACCGACTATCGGGTTGTTTCTAGCGTAGCTATAACTATTTAACTGTTGTGGGTCTGCAAGTAAATCATTTGGCAAGCTCCAAAACATTGGGTCTTCTGAAATGAATCGACCTATCTTAGCGTTGTAGTATCTGGCATTTAGATAGTTTAAATCTGTAGTTGCATCATATTCTTCTCCTATGAACTTCCTCTGTTCCGTAAAGGCATGTGCATCGCCTATGATAGACACAGAAAATAAAATTGTGAACACAGCAGTCAAAACTATGACTTTTTTCATAAAATATTACGTGTTCACAGCCCACGCTTGTAAATTCAAATTTAATCTTAACTTAAGCTTAGCTCCCTATTAATTGATGTCAATATTGGACAAAAGCTAACTTTGAGATTTAGCTTCATTTTCACTCATTTGAGCTTTGATAAGCTAAACTTTGTTGTTATGTACTGACAAATATAAAAGTGTCTAATTCTGTACAATATCTTCCATCTTTTTAATTAACTCCCCTGTTTTTTTCGTTGTTCAATCCCCCAATTCTTTAATTCATAGTAGAAATTAGTATTAAGCATTTCGTGACCAAAGCTTTGATTTTGTAATCATAAACCTATACAGAAATAACTGGAAAACCCGTAATATCAATTGTGCCTTTATATAAAATATGGGGTAAGCGATAAAATAATAGTGGTTTTTTCCCCATAGAAATCGATTCCCTATAATATTTTTTGGTATCGCTGGGAATTTTTGAATATTTTTTTATATTTTGAGGCTCATAATGCTCAAAATCATCAGAATTAGTTTTCTTTAAAGTGCTATCAGGGCCATAAAGATATACTGTTGTATTTTTTTTATCTAAATAATTTGGATCGATCTGATAAAATGAAAAATTATTTTTCAAGTCGGCACCAGCTTCCAAAAGAGCATTTTTGATATCTTTTGGATTTATTGGAGAAAGATGTAACACATCGTTCCATAAACAATCTAATGAAGGAATTTTAACTTCTAATAAATATTCTCTTTTATCATATTTTAAAATCTCTTGATTATAAACTCCCAAATACTTTTCTTTTAATAAATTTAATGGATAAAGAATATTACCCTGCATATTTTGGGGCACACGATGATAAAGATAAAACATAAAAATTTTGATCTAGTATTTATTTTTAGAAATAAGGGTCTGAGATTTTTCTTCTCAGACCCTCTACATCCTTGTTACCAGGATTCGCGAGTATGCGTTTCCACTATGCGGGAATCACACCCCACGATTGCGACAGCCATTGCAGTTCCTGTTACCACACGTAGCTTCGCCTTCTGCTCGAGTCAAATCTTCACCGAAGTGCTGAGTGAAAAGCGACTTGGTGATGTCGAAGGCGTGGGACAGGCTGGCCTTGTCTTCTTCACCACGCAATCCGAAATACGGAAAGTGATGAAAATAGAAGCCAAAGACTTTCTGACAGTCCGCGTGATACTTGCGGGTATCGAGGATATGGGCGTGCCACATATCATCGATTTCCTTGGTCGGGACGACCGAGACTTCCGGATACAAGATGTTCAGCTTGAGGAACATCTTATACAAACGCTCACACCTGTTCGCCCGATCAAGGCTCCAGCCCTTGCCCTCATCCTCGATGGGTAGGCAGAGCTTCATCTTGATCATGGAAAGGTCGAGCTCGTCGATGGAGGTGTCTTGGTTGTCCATGACCTGGCCGAGGACATTCTCGATCGAACGAAATTTCATTCTTACTGGAAATTCATCCAACACCTCAGTCCCCATTTCTGAAAGTGGAGATATCCTCCGTTCTCTGACTAACTGCATACCACACCGTCTTTCTACGAAAAGACAATTAGGATTAGTCTCAATTGAGGCGAAATACCTTAATTTCTAATCCTAACCACATTTTACTCTCCTATTAATTGATGTCAATATTGGACAAAATCTAATTTTAAGATTTAGCTTCATTTTCATCAATTCAAGCTTTGATAATCTAAACTTTGTTGTTGTATTCCAACAAACTATTATCCTACTATATCCTCCATTTTTTTAATTAACTCCCCTGTTTTTTGGGCTAGTTTCTTATGAAGACTCTGTTCTTTTTCTAAATCTTTTTGAGTTTCAGAAAGTAATGTTTTATGAGACTTTATTTCTTTTAACATACTTTTCATTATCAAATAACTTAAAAAAGAAGCTACTATTAATATGGTCCCACTCCAAATGTATTGACCTGAGGAACTAGAACTTAAAAAATTTAGAGTAAGTAAAGATAAAAATATAACAACTATAAGTTGTGTTACAACTACTTTTATTCCAAAAAGAGAATGCTTAACTATTGCATAAGATATAAAAGCCAAAAGAATCAATGTAGAATAATCCCCTAAGAAGTAAAACTGAGATACTCCAAAAAACATAGGTAAGGTTATATTAAAAACTGCATTTAAGAAAAGGAAAATAAATAATCCAAAAGAAAAATACTGCATTTTTCTTTCTTGGAAAACTTTTTTATCAAAAAGAGGAATTACAGTTGTGATAACCATAAACAAAATACCAATTAAGAATGGTATTTTAAAATTACCGTAAATAATAGTTGTAGTTCCATTTACTATTTCAAAACTAGATATGACTAAGTTGGTAAACCCAGCAAAAATAGACAATACTACCCCAATTATAACAACAAGAAATGTTGTAGTTTTATATTTTTTTTCTTTCTGGGCTAAATGAACTGATAATAAATGCAAAGCAGCAAAAAATAAGGGAGTTACAAACCATGCTATTTTTAATGAAATTAAACCAAAATCATAATACTTTATATCTATAGCTCTTGGTATATAAGCAAAATTTACCCATCCTAACATAGAAAGAGTCATTAATAGATAGATTCTATTAATTTTTCCCTTCGGGTTATCTTTAAAAACAATAAACGCTAGAAATAAAGCTATAATATTAATAACTATAATAAATATTTTATTTAAAAATATGTTTGTAATTATATTAGATATCATATGTTATTAATAATATCTCACTTACTTCTCTTAACTAAAGAATATGTTATTTCTTTAAATTCGTTTAACTCTCTTTCTTTGTCTTTTGGAAAATAAGGCTCTATGTCTTGCCATGCTTCATCTATCAGATCTTCTGCATACTTTAAAGATTCCTCTACTGCCCCACTTTTTCTAATAATAGACATTGCTCTATTAATAAGAAATCTATTTTTTGTGTGCTTTTTAAGTATTTTTAATAACTTCACTTTATCTTTATCTGGTATTCTCTTCAAAGCAAGAATAACAGGCAGGCTCATTTTTCCCTCCATAATATCATTGCCAAGTATTTTACCAAAAAGTTTTTGATTCTTCCCAAACTCTAAAGCATCATCTTTTATTTGAAAGGCAACTCCTGCTAATTCTGCAAATCCCTTAAAGTGCGTCTCAAATTCATCACTTTTTCCTGACAAAATACAAGCCATTCTTACTGCCATCCTCACCAATGCCCCTGTTTTTAATCTGCACATTTCAAGATATTTTTCTACATCTACCTCAATTGGATCATTGTGCCATTTTATATCTATGGCTTGACCAAAATGAACATTTATCATTTCCTCATTATAAATCTTGAGAATTTTTAGTTTTTCATCACCACTCTTATATCTCCTTTCTCCTAATATCCTTAAAGGTAAAAAATACATCGTATTGCCAGCATTAACAGCAACATCAATCCCAAAAATTTTATATGAAGTTAGTTTCCCTCTTCTTAATTCTGCCCTATCTTCAATATCATCAACAATTAGAGTTCCATTGTGGGCTATTTCTAAAGCTGCTGCCACGTCTAAATATTCTTTCCAATCTAACCCAAAAAGATTAAGTGAAGATAAGAATAAAACTGGCCTCCATCTCTTGCCTCCACGCAAAATAAAATCCCTGACGGGACTATTTAAATTACTATTTAATGAATCTACATCAATTTCAAACCTTTTCTCTCCAATCCAAAATAGAACATCTTCTTCAGACCATTTTTCTGGAAAGTACTTTTTAATTTCTTGCTCTATTTCTTCAAGCATTTACCCGATCAAATAAGACTTGAGTCTGTTTTTTAAAAACATTCTTCCCAAGTATTGTTTTAAATATTTTTCTCTTCTTGTTGCGTCTTGTTGATTGAGACAACCTTCAAAGTATATTAATTTGAATGGACCCTTGCTCTTAGTTGATGCTACTCTTCCTTTCTTATGTTCCTCAAGTCTTAATTTTAAATCTTTGGTATATCCTTTGTATAAATCCTTATTATTTTTGAATTGTAGTACATAGATATAGTAAAACATACAATGGATTTAAAATTATTTGACCGGGTGAATTATCTATCAGATCTTACTCTCCAATAACCATAATTTGTACCTTTCTTGGCCTGCTTCTATCTAATTCAAAGAAGAAAATCTGCTGCCACTGGCCAAGTTGCAGTTTACCGTCTATTACATTAAGAGTTGCATAGGGTTGCAATAAAACTGCTTTACAGTGAGCATGACCATTAGCGCATTCATCATCGCACATATTCACAGTTCTTATGCTAAAATCATCATGCTTGTATGCATTATCTTGTGGAATTATCTGGTCTAACCTCCTTTTAATATCCATTTTCAAAAGAGGCTCATCTTCATTTACTATAATAGAACCTGTTGTATGCATAGATTGCACATTCAAAAATCCATTTTTGATTCCGCTATCTTCAACAAATTTCTTTATCTCTTCAGTTAAATTAATAAACTCAAACTGCTCTTTAGGCATTAAGTTTATTGTTTTATTTGCTGATTTCATAATTATGATTGAGGGAGATATGAAAATGAGAATGAAGAATAAAAAGTAAATCTCAATTTATTTTTTATTCGAGTGAACTTTTTCACATCGACCGAACGATTAATTATATAAATTACCCTAGTAATTTCTATATTTTTTTAATAATTATTTAAAAGAATTTTTCTAATTCTATTTTAAACCAAGGTGTATAATTATCAGGATTTTCTAAAACATCTTTCTTTAGTTCTTCAAAATCTATCCACTTAAAGTCATTTACTTCCTTAGGATCAACATTAACTTCTCCTTCATATTCTCCTACTAAAACCGAACATAATTCATTTTCAGCTCCAATATCTTTATAATTTGCCTGATATTGAAACTTTCCAATATATTTCAAATTACAAGTAAATCCTAATTCCTCTTTTAACCTCCTTTGCCCCGCTTCCTGATATCCTTCACTTTCTCTTGGGTGACTACAACAAGTATTAGTCCAATACATAGGCCATAACATTTTTTCTTTAGCCCTTTGCTGTAAAAGAATTTCTTTTTTATTATTAAAGATGAAAACGGAAAAAGCTCTATGCAAAGCACCATTACCTAAATGAGCTTTTATCTTATCTTCTAAACCAACCTGGTTATCATTTTCATCTACAAGAATCACTTTTTCCATAGATAGTTTATTCTACCATTTATATAGATTTAGTAAATAATCAAGAGCAATTTAAACAAAAGTCGCCAATTGGCGACTTTTGCTAACTAAAACATTAAAAATTCTTGTCCTATGAACTTGCGTTGTTCTGTGAACGCTGCCATATTTAGAAAAACTACAGCTACAATGTTAAAAACGTAGGGTATTAACATAATTTTATTTATAATACCACTTTCCCCTATTTAGTAAACAAAAAATTATAAAATTAACAAACAACCAAAAAAGCGGCAATGAGCCGCTTTTTAAAGTAAATTTATCTTACTAGATCCCAAATATAAGTTAAAACTGGAATGATTATACTAACTATTCCAATAACTATTCCGATCCAAGAAATTTTTATATGAATATTATAATCACTTTTCTTCAACATGTAAGACATAAATAATAAAAACAAAGAAAAGGGTAGAAGTAAAACTACAAAAGGTATCATTAATTCATACGGATTTCTTACAGTAAAAAGACTAAATGAACCAAATAAACACCATAGTGATAATAATATTACTATAAATACTTTAAGTTTAAACATAAATTATTTATTAATTAATTTATCAACTTTTGACCAAACTGATTCTGACATATAGCTTCCATGAGCAGTAAATGGATTCCAAGCATGTCCAGTAACATTAATATTCTCTGCATTATTATATTTTCTACCAGCCAAACCAAATTCTGTGAAATGGTTAACTAATTTATTGAAAGCACCTGTCCAACTCCATTCATTAGAGTAACCTCCTTCGCCGCCCAACAGCGATTGTACTGGATCTAAATTACTATAAACATTAATATGACGATTTATTATGTCAGTATTCGGCATATAGTCTGATCTTACAGGAGTTCCCAGGGTAACTAAATTATCAATCTTGTGACTTGTGCTTTGACTAACTAAGTTTGCTATATTACCACCATGACTATGGCCAACAATATTAAGTTGCTCTCCATCAGAAAAGTTATAATCTTTAATATAGTTAGTTATGTAATCTGCTGCATTTTGTCTAGCTTTTATATTATCTCCACCAGACCATACATCTTTATTATTTAATATCTCTGTATGGTTTGTCTCGTTGAATGTTTTATTCACAGATGAAATAAAATTAGACATAGAACCATTTTCAGACCAATCATTAGCATTATAATTAGTCCCCGGAACTATTATAGTTAGTAATCCCGTTGGGTCGCTACCGACGATTGGGTTGTTTCTGGCGTAGCTGTAGCTATTCAATTGCTGAGGGTCGGTAAGTAACTCATTTGGCAAAGACCAAAACATTGGATCTTCTGAAACGAATCGACCTATCTTAGCATTGTAGTATCTGGCATTTAGATAGTTTAAATCTGTAGTTGCATCATATTCTTCTCCTATGAATTTACGCTGTTCGGTGAAGGCGTAAATATTACTACTTAAAAATATAGACGTTAAAATTGTGAACACAGCAGTCAAAACTATGACTTTTTTCATAAAATATTACGTGTTCACAGCTCACGCTTGTAAATTCAAATTTAATCTCACCTTAAGCTTAGCTCCCTATTAATTGATGTCAATATTGGACAAAAGCTAACTTTGAGATTTAGCTTCATTTTTGGGGTATTTAGGCTTGACT
>Ga0209542_10007085_pt1 | contig 21496 bp, 25 predicted proteins | sample RifCSPhighO2_01_FD_184028 | JGI IMG/M metagenome (GOLD analysis project Ga0209542, IMG submission 184028) | Soil microbial communities from Rifle, Colorado - Rifle CSP2_plank highO2_0.1 (SPAdes) (version 2) | ecosystem: Environmental > Terrestrial > Deep subsurface > Rock core/Sediment ... | reverse complement strand
GGAAAGGTTGTTGATGTGAGGGAATATTTGTGAAAATTGAGGAAATTAAGGGCCGAGGAATCTTTGTAAAAGGCGACGATATAGATACTGATAGAATCATTCCTGCGCGCTTCATGAAAGTTTTGGACTTCAGCAAACTGGGGAAGTATGCATTTTACGATGAAAGGGAAAAGCACCCAAATCATACATTTAGTGATGCCCGCTACAGGGGAGCATCGATATTAGTTGCGAACAAAAACTTTGGTTGCGGCTCGAGCAGGGAGCATGCCCCGGCAGCATTAATCGGTTTTGGAATAAAAGCAATAATTGGGGAAAGCTTTGCGGAAATCTTTGCTGGAAACTGCATTGCAAACGGCGTACCGGTAGTCACAGCAAAAAAGGATGACATTGAAAACCTTATGGAAGTAATCAAAGACGACCCTGCTTCTGAAATAAAGATTGATTTGGCAGGCGACAGAGTGGAGTATGGGGATTTTTCATTTGGCATCTGCCAGAAAGAGGGCCATAAGAAATGCCTGATAGGGGGCACATGGGATGTTATTGGGGAAATGCTGGAAAACAAAGGTAAAGTGTTAAAAATCCGGCATGGGCTTCCATACGTGAGGAGATTTTAATGGACCTTAAAATAAAGTCAAAAGTTGTAACAGAGGGAGATGCAAGGGCTCCAAACCGCGGAATGCTTCGTGCAGTCGGGTTTTCAGACGAAGATTTCTACAAGCCAATAATAGGCGTTGCCTCAACATGGTCTGATGTAACGCCATGCAATATGCATATCGACAAGCTCGCGGTGGAAGCAAGGCGCGGCATAAAAGAAAACAAAGGGGCAGGATTGACTTTTGGAACTATAACTGTAAGCGATGGCATTGCAATGGGCACCGAGGGAATGAAGTTTTCCTTAAATTCAAGGGATATTATTGCAGATTCGGTTGAAACTGTCTCGCAGGCAGAAAGGTTTGACGGCTTGATTGCAATTGGCGGATGCGACAAGAACATGCCAGGCTGCCTGATTGCAATGTCTCGCCTCAACATTCCAGCAGTTTTCGTTTATGGGGGAACAATATTGCCGGGAAAGTATAGGGGAAAAGACATAGACATTGTAAGCATTTTCGAGGCTGTTGGCCAGTTCAGCGCGGGAAAAATAACAAAAAATGATTTGCACGAGATAGAATGCCACGCATGCCCAGGAGCAGGAAGCTGCGGCGGAATGTACACTGCAAACACAATGGCATCTGCAATTGAGGCTTTGGGAATGAGCTTGCCTGGCGGGGCTGCAACACCTGCCGAAGACCCTAAGAAAAAGGAGGAATGCTACAATGCGGCAAAGGCAGTAATGAGCATGCTCGAAAAAGGGATTAGGCCAAAAGACATAATCACAAAGGAATCCTTTGAAAACGCAATTACCCTCGTCATGGCGTTGGGAGGCTCAACAAATGCAGTTTTGCACTTGATTGCAATGGGGCATGCTGCCGGAATTAAAGTCACACTCGACGATTTTGGCAGGATTTCCAAAAAGGTTCCGCACCTTGCGGACTTAAAGCCGTCTGGAAAGTATGTCATGTACGACCTTTACAAGGTTGGCGGCATTACCGGAGTCATGAAATTGCTTCTTGACGCAGGGCTTCTGCATGGAAACTGCCTGACTGTAACCGGAAAGTCAATCGCAGAAAACCTGAAGGACGTTAAGCCCTTGCAGGCGCACCAGGAGGTTGTAAGGGATTTGAAGCATCCGTTAAGGCCAAGCGGCCCAATAGTAATACTTCGCGGCAATCTTGCTCCTGCTGGCGCAGTTGCAAAAGTTTCAGGGTTGAAAGGAACCTCTGTTACAGGACCTGCAAAAGTCTTTGATTCGGAAGAATCTGCGCTGGACGCGATACTGAAAGACAAAATCAGGAAAGGGGATGTTGTTGTAATTCGATATGAAGGCCCGAAAGGAGGCCCCGGAATGCGCGAAATGTTAGCTCCGACTTCTGCGATTATTGGCAAGGGCCTTGGAGGAAGTGTTGGCTTGATTACCGATGGTAGGTTTTCCGGCGGGACTCATGGATTGGTGGTTGGCCATGTTTGCCCGGAAGCCCAGGTTGGAGGGCCAATTGCAGTAGTCAATGAAGGAGATACTATAACAATTGATGCAGATAAGCAGCTTCTTCAGCTAAACATTCCAGATAGCGAAATAAGAAAAAGATTGCAGGCATGGAAAGCACCTGAACTGAAATACAAAAAAGGGGTTCTCTATAAGTACGCAAAATTGGTCTCCTCAGCAGACAAAGGGGCAGTAACTGATTTGTAGCTTCTTGTAAGTAGTCACGATAACAACCTTTTTAATGCCATATCAGTTACTATGCCTTATGCAAAACATAGACGATACACTTGACAGGTTCTATGAAGCGCTTGAGACGGAAGAAGGCAGAGGCATGCTCGTCATACTTGCCGTAAAAAACAAAAAAACTGAAAACCTGGAGTGGATTCTAAAAGCGGCAGGTGCCCATGAAAGGAGATGGGAGTTTAAGGAAGCGGCTGAACGGTACCATGCGCTTGCGAAATTAGAGAGGGAAGCAAACCAAGAAAATGCAGTCCAGCAATACGAAAACGCAGGCAGATGCTTCAAGGGGGCAGGCAATTATGCTCTTGCAACCCAGATGTACAGGGAAGCGGAGATACTGGCAGAGCTTCTTGGAGACCATGAAAGGGTAAAAACCAACGGAGAGGCATCTCATGTTGCGAGCATAGAAACACCACGAATGGTTGAATCGCCCTGGCAGATGGAGGAAACGATGGGGAAGATAAAAATGTGGGAAAAAAAGAGAAGCTATGAAAAAACGCAATGGGAAAGAATTAACAAGTATTTCATCAAGCGTGCCGAAGATTTCATAAAAGAGGGCGATGCTGAGAAGGGAAGAGAGGAAGATTTGGCATATCAATTATACAACTCGGGAATTGTGCTCCTGGAACAGGCAATCAAGGCTTTGCAGGGCGACAGAGGCACAGATTTTGGATTTCCTTCTGTGCACTACGAGCATTTTTCCCTGAGCACCGCGAGATCGTTTGTAAATGCAGGGGATGAAAAGTTAAGAGAAAAAAACTTTCTGGAGGGGCTTAAGCTCTATGAAAATGCAGCGAAGGCCTATCAAAATGCAGCCAGAACGTATCTAGATGGCGAAAGTCCTGAACTTGAATTCCAGCGTAAAGATATTGAACTTGCCAAAAGGTTTGCAGGGCTTGCTAAAGATAGGGGAATTATAGGGGAGCATGGAGCTGCAATTGAATGCTATCAAAAAGCCTTTCCCCTTTACGAAAAGGCAGTCAAAAATCTCTTTGGCCCTGAAAACCTGACTTTTGATCCGAATCCAAAAGCCCTTGGCATTGCAAGGCTGTACTTAGCCAAAGCACAAGCCGAAAGGAAAATAGGGATTGAGGACAAAGAAAAGGAAGACAGAGAGAAATCAAATAAGTGGTATGGCAAAGTTCTAAATGAAGCCAAGGAAAAGGCAGATGCTCTTTTTGGCTATGCAGAATATTCTCTGAAAGAAGACAGGATGCTGGAGGCGGCAAGGTTTCACAAAAGCGCGGTGGAATGGTGCGTTGGCATGGCAGAGATTTACAGGGAAAAGGGCGACATAGAAAATTCAATTCAGAGCTATGAAAGGGCAGGAAGATGGACAGACGCTGCGAAGCTTGCTGAGGAAAAGTTTGTGGGCAGGGCGATTACCGACTACGAGAAGGGCGGCAATTTTGCGGATGTTGCAAGGCTATGCCGCGAAAAGGGGCACTTATTAAGGGCGGTGCAGTACGAGAATCTTGCAAGAGTGTTGGGAAATTGAATAATTTTCTGACTAAGATTTATAAATAACAACTTTGTTCTAACCAAAATGGAAAAAACAGACTTCATTTGGCTTAACGGGAAGCTTGTAAAGTGGGAAGATGCAAAAGTGCATGTTCTAATTCACGCATTGCACTACGGCTCTGCTGTTTTTGAGGGGATAAGGTTCTATAAAACCGACAAGGGGCCTGCTGTGTTCAGGCTAAAAGAGCATATGGCACGGCTTCTTAAGTCTGCAAAAGTCTTCAACATGAAGATTCCCTTTACCCAGGAGCAGCTTGAGGAAGCAACTTTGGAAACGATAAGGAAAAACAAAATCGACGCAGGATACATAAGGCCAATAGCATTTTTTGGCTATGGCAAGATGGGATTAAATCCGGAAGGGGCTCCTGTTGATGTTGCAATTGCAGTCTGGCCGTGGGGCTCGTATTTGGGCGAAGAGGCAGTTAAGGTAAAAATTTCAAAATACATGAGAATACACCCTAAATCGCTAATCTCTGACGCAAAGGTCTCCGGCCATTATGTCAACTCAATACTTGCAAGCCTGGAGGCAAAGGAAGCTGGCTATCAGGAATGTTTGCTTCTTGATTATACCGGCAATATCGCAGAAGGCCCGGGAGAAAACTTCTTTTTGATAAAGAAAGGAAAATTGTACACCCCTCAGTTGGGGAATATCCTTCCGGGAATTACAAGAGATTCGATAATGAAGATTGCAAAGGATTTAGGCTATGATTCAGAGGAAAAAGTAATCTCTGTCAAAGATGCAAAATCCGCAGATGAATGCTTCTATACAGGAACTGCGGCTGAAGTGACTGGAATAAGGCAGATAGACGATGTGCAGATAGGAGATGACAATTATCCAATCACGAAAAAACTCAAAACAGCATTCTTGGATGTTGTCCACGGAAGGAACAAGAAATACGAAAGCTGGCTGAGCTATGCGAAGTGAATAGAGAAGAAAGTGCAGGCATCCAGAAATCGAATACCACAAGCTGTAGTGGTAGCCCCTGACCCTTCCTCTGCTCTGCAACCCTGAAGACACCAATGCTGGAGGTTAGTGCTGCTTCATTCCTGACCTGACACATTTCCCAGAAGCATCAGCCCAACAGGACAAAGCGTCGTCGTCCAGGTCAAGACCAATGCAGTCTGTAATACCCTCTTTCCGGCATTCAGTCCTCCCTAAGCACATCTGGAGTGACAGGAGAGTGCTATCCTCCCAACCTAGCCTGCAGTATGAAATAACCCGGGTGTGTTTTTAAAAGTTAGCTTAAAATTAAGCCTTATTCTCAAACAAAGGCGCCAATTCCCTCGCGTCAAGATAATCAGCAACCATGCCCTTCGCTTCGTTCAGCTCTTGAATAAGCAAACTCGCAGCATCTTTCTGCAAGCCCCTGCTGCGGATTCTGTTAAGGGCTACATTATAGTATTTTGGCAGGCATCTGAGGGAAACAATTGCAGGGTCATTAATGCCCATTACCTTTAATGCGTCCACACCGCCCCACTTTCCCATAGGCAACGTTCTTTCAATTCCATTTGCTTTTTTTGGGCCTCCGGAAAATAAAACTCTTTTTTCATCTCCATACTTGATGCATCCAAAACCAATAACATCCCCCGAAGCCAAATAACGGCAGCCTTCATTTGCCATTCTAATCCTGGTGTCAATGCATTTTTCAGGATTTTCTCCAGTTTTCATCCAATGCTCAAAAGCGTCTTTTAATTCTGCTTCTAAATCATAACCTAACTTTTCCCCCTTGACAGCCGTTCCAGCCCAGCTTCCTAAATCATGCAAAACGTAGCTTCTTTCTCTGCCCGCACCTTTGCATTCCAAGGCTGCATGGCTCCATGAAATGCTGCTTCCAGAAATGTAATGTATCATGAAATTAACCAGGTCTCCATGTTCATTAACTAGCTGTTTTGTTCCATAAACTTCCCGAAAGCCCGGGTGTTTTATGTGGGGGTCGAATTTTCCAAAATAGAGAACTTCTCCATCGGCCATCCGGCTAATATCTACCCGAAGTGGCGCCAAATCGTTCTGGCCAACTAGCTCAATCTTCTCTTGCCTGAACATTTGCACAATCTCTGCCAACCTTATCATGATAAAGGGCAAAACAAGGCGAGTTTTTAAATCTTTCTAAAAAGTACTACTTACTAATAGTAAATGTATCCCTAATCCAATCCAAAAAATTTATTAACTTTGGAAATTACTCGCATCTTGGGGTGTAAACATTTCATCAGCAATAGCATTTCTCGGAACTGCAGGAGATACTTATGTGTTAGGCAGGCAGCTAAGGTCCTCAGGAGGCATTGTTCTGCAGGTGAATGAAAACCAATTCCACATAGACCCAGGGCCAGGCGCACTCGCAAAGGCAAAGGAATTCGGGGTAAACCTAAGGGCAAACACAGCTATTTTAGTCTCCCATTCCCACCTCAATCACTCAAACGACCTGAATGTCGTAATTGACTCGATGACCTACCGCGGGTTTGACAAAAAAGGCGTCTTGCTGGCATCCGATACAGTGATAAACGGGAGGGAAGGCAAGCAGCCGGTTTTGCAGGAATTCTACAAAAGCTGCTTGGAAAGGTATATTGTTCTAAGGCCACACCAGCGTGTCGGAATAAATGATGTTGAGATTCAAATGCTTCCCTGCGACCATTCAGACCCTACAACCTTGGGCTTTAAGTTCTTCACCCCGGAATTCACCCTTTCGTACAGCTCAGACACAATGTACTCAAGGCGGCTGATAGAATTTTACAAAAACTCAAACGTTCTAATATTGAATGTGGTTTCAGTTAAAGGCGATGGAAAGAATCTTTCAGTAAATGACGCCCTAAAAATTATCTCTGAAGTCAAGCCAAAGCTGTGCATAATAACTCATTTTGGAATTTCGGTGCTTGAAGCAGACCCGATAGCTGTCGCAAGGGAGCTTCAAATAGAAACCGGAGTGCAGGTTATTGCAGCAAAGGACGGCATGGTTGTAAACCCGGTTTCATACTCAGTTTCCCAGGGGCAGACAACACTCAATGTCTATGCGCCCCCAAAAAACACAGAAGTTACCGTTTCTCCCGAAGGAGAAATTGACATTGAGAAGGCACTGGAAGAGAACAGGACCTTAAACGAGCTTTTTGGCTCAAAGCAGTAAAATTATCAAATACCCGATAATGCATCCCGCAGTTATAAACGGCATTGCAGGATAAAATTTTCCTTTCTCGCCTTTCAGCAAAAGATACGCAACTGCTGCTGTTGCAAATGCTACGATAAATAAAGACTCGTAAAAAGCCCCGAGTTTTGAAACCCCTTCTTGCATCAGCCACTCCATAACAACCCCGCTGAACATTAATGGGAATGCAACATCCCCGCCGCCAAGTATTGCAGTTCTGCCCTTTGCTCTTCCAGCCTTTGCAGTTATCCTTTCGCCTTTATACGGTATCGCAAGCCCTGCAAAAACTTTGGAGTCCATTGTGAACCTTGCCATCTTAATCATATGTTTGCTCTTCCACACTGCATAGGCGTCGTACAATGCAACTAAAAGAAGGATTACAATCATCCATTTAACGTCAAGAAGAGGCACAAAAAGCAACGCAATTCCGGAGTACATCATGACTTCAGTCACATTATGCACAATTAGATTGGGCCTGTACATTTTCAGCACCGCAAGAATCAATGCAATTATCCCGGACGGGATTGGAAGAAGAAAAACCCCGATTGTTATTGTCAGGGTGGCCCAGACAGCAGTAAAGTACCAAAGCTTCCACAGCACGAATTTCTGGTATTTTATCAGAACCAAAAGTATCAACGTCCCGATAATCAGTGCTCCGAGGATATAAGCTGTTGTAGTGCCGCCCTTAATCTCTGGCCTCTCGCCAAGCGCAGTTTCCTTGTGTGTTACTTCAATTTCCCCGCTTGGAAGAACATTCACATTTGCATCCTTGTTTATAACCGCCAATCCAACAATCTGCGACACTAAGAAAATGCCAATCAGCAATAAGCTTACAGGGAGTGTGTGCTTCATGATTCGCTGTTGATTCAAGCGTATTTATAGGTTTGGTTTTGGAGTTACCGGTAAATTCTCCTTTTTAGAAACATATATATAGCAAAAATATCAATAAAGCCCTTAATGGCTTTTTTGGACACAAGCTTCAGGGAAATCTTCGCTGCACAGATGGTTTCCATATTTGGGGGATTAATCGCAGGAATACTTCTTGCAGTCTACACTGATAAGATTCTTCTCATCCCCGGCATGCTTATACTGCTTCCGGGATTTCTGGAAATGCGAGGCAACATTTCAGGAACACTTGCCTCAAGGATTAGCTCAGGCCTGTTCCTTGGGATGATTAAGCCAAGTGGAATAAAATCAGGAGTTATAAGGGCAAACATGCTTGCATCTTTCCTTCTTGTTATCGTTGTATCTTTTGCCCTTGGCATTCTCGCCTCCTTGTTTAATTATTTTGTATTTGATGTGTTCATTGCAAAAATAATATTCATTCCGGTAATAGCGGGAATAATTGCCAACTCTGTCGAAATACCGCTGACATTGTTTGCAACCTTTTACATTTACAGAAAAGGCCATGACCCGAACAACATAATGGGGCCGTTTGTGACATCAACCGGGGATATAACAAGCATCCTTTCCCTGCTTGCTGCGTTGTGGTTGGTATGAAAGATATAATAACCCATCTGGAAAAGATAAGAAAGCTCGAAAGAAAGAGATTGCACCCCCTGATACACGAAGTGCACAAAAAGCACAAAATCTCCAAAAAAACGCTTCTTTACGTCAAGGAGTATGGCCCCCATTCGCACGCGCTGCGCACAATAATCAGGGAAAGCATTAAGATACTCCTTTTGGCTTCACTTATAAGCTCCTTTGGCGGGCTTGCCCTTGAGCATGTCAAGCTTGTTTTTGTCTCGATTCTTCCGTTGGTAATCCTCCTGCCGACACTAAACGATATGCTTGGGGACTACGGAACAATAATCTCATCAAGGTTTTCCACAATGCTTCATGAAGGAAAAATAAAGTCAGACCCGTCAAAAAACAAGGAGATGATTAAGATGTACAAGCAGATACTCGCAGTAGCCATGTTAACGGGCATTTTCAGCGCAAGCATAGCCTTGCTGATATCCACTCATTCGGGCTATGAAGCAACTCCGGAAATAATCCTTAAAATCCTCCTGATAATAGCGGCCGACATCATAATCATCGTAAGCCTCTTGTTCCTTATCGCAGTAAACGTTGGCTGGCGCATGCATAAAAAAGAGGAAGACCCCAACAATTTCCTCATCCCGATAACAACCTCGCTTGCAGACTTCGGCAACATGGTGATTTTATTTGTGCTGATATCGATGTTTTTTTGAGAATGAAGCTCGCACACACAATACAGGTAACCGTTTTTGCAAAGGCGGATGAAGATAAGTATGAAATAGAATCCAAACTCAAAGAGCTTTTTCCGTTCAACCTTATAGAAGAAAGAATACAAATCGAGCAAAGCAGGGCAACAGGGGCGGATGACAGGCCCATTCTGATTTATAAGGTTGTGCTGACAAAAGAGCGCCATACCAATCCCTTTATTGAAAATCTAAGGGAAAAATTGCCTAGGGAGCAAAAAGACTTGGTTCTGCGCCAATTGCATTCCAGGCTTGACGACGATATGGATTTCTTCATAAGATTGGACAAAGACAAATTAATGAATGAAAATACTTTCTTGGTAACCGATTCAGGCAACTGCTTCCACATAAAAATCACCATTGCGTCTTTCCCAAAAAAGAGAAGCAATGCAGAAAAAGTAATCCGGGAGATATTCAGGTAACAGGTAGAAAGGTTATTAAAATGGTATTAAAATTTATTGTCCATGGACACATTAAAAGATCTGGGAAGAAGAATTAAACAGATTGAAAACAGGAACAAAAGAGTTGAAGCAGACAAATCATGGGAAATTAGCTACACAAGGAGAATCTTGCTCACAATATTTACCTACTTGACTGTTGGCTTTTATCTCAATGCCATAGAAATCTCGAGGCCCTGGCTTAATGCAATTATCCCCGCGATAGCATTTATGCTGTCAACATTGACGCTTCCAATCTTCAAGAAGCTGTGGTTAAGATACCAGAAATAATGCTAATATGGGGCCACGGGGACTTTCATTAAGGGTTGCATCTTTCTTCACTTCAGCAAAGTCCGTGGGATTGAGCAAAGCGAAATCCCACTTAACTGCCAGCGTGTGAAGAGTGCAGTCTCTCACGGCGCAGCCCTTACCTTTGAACCCCGAGCTGAGTCCCCCGAAGACCCAATGTTGGCCAAGTTACACCATGGCCCCTTAGCAATGTGTTAGAAATGTTGGGTTTATAAAATTACACAATTTTATTTGTAAATCCCCTGAACCCTTCTACAAGGCTCTAGTCCTAAACATGCATCCTAATGTCAAATGGGCCATGATAGCACTCTTCCATTAAAGTGTTGAAAAACTCCGTCATTTGTGGTATAATCTCTATCTCGGCCTTGTATTCCTTATACGCAGATACCATATCCCCCCTTTTAACGCCGAAGTGCTTTATTATATTTATCGCATCTTCCAGGTGGGGCCCCCTTTGCTAGCAGCTTCGACCTTCACGAGCGCAAAATATTTCGGTTCAAGGATGTGGATATGTAGATTGCGAAACTTGTATGTGTGAAAGAATGTCTCTTCGATGCCGGGCACCACCTTCGAATGCTTGAACATGTCCTCATTTATCAGCATAGAGGCGAATCTGCCAGACATCCCGTACTGAATCTCTACCTCATTTACTTTTGAATAATCTTCAAGAAAATGCGAAGATTCTGCCAATCCTCCCTTGTCAAAAAATACTATATCAATGTCGTGAGTAGAAGGTCGAATTTTGAATATTAACAGAGCAGCGCCGCCAATCAATCCGATATGGGTTGGTTTTTTAAGAAAATTGTCAAATGATATCAGGAATTTTGTAACATCCTCAAGAGTTAACCTTCCCATAAAGTCTGAGGAGTAGCGCGTTTTATATATTTTTCTATCGTGCTGGCAAAATCAACTTCCCTGTCATAATCAACCACATTCCACTTAGTGGCAGTTTTAGTTCTTTTCCCCCTGAGAACTTCAAGTGTGCTTTCCTTAAGTCCCCGAGGTATGATAAATTCTTTCCCAATAGGCGCTAAAAAGTTATAGCCATGCACAAGAGAGTCAACACCATCACGTCTGCCGCTATTTTGAATGCATCCAGACACCGTTTCGTAAAGATAGCCAATTGGATTTTGGAGGGATTCGGCTTTTGAACGTTCAGATAACTCCTCAATCTCCTTGCCTTCAGCATTGTGAAGGATTACCGGTAGACCGTTAATGACGTGCCTTTCTGGGTGCTGGCGAATTATTGCTATCACGAGGTCTGGTAAACTTAAAGATCCCTGAGAAGGAAAGTTTTCTGAATGGATAAGTTTGTAGCCTCTTTTTTCGAGAGCATCATAAACCTGAGTAAGAGGAATCGCCATAGCTGCGGGTAGTAGAGGGGCAGTTAAAAGATTTATGGAAAGTGTAGCTTGTGGACCGAATACCGCCCAAATCAAAACCTTTTTAAATCCGCCTTATTTACCTCTGTCTTGGGATTAAAATGTCAAGTGATTGTCTTTGGCGGTAAAGAAGGAAGATTTGGGTTCTGTTTAGTCAGAAAGCCGTTAAATGAGTCCATTTCATCAGTTGGACAGTTATATTGCTCTATTTGCTATCTACCGTTAAAAATCTTTCTATTTTCACCTGAATTTTTCCTAAAACTTAATAAATTTCACCATAATTTTATTTTACCAATATGATGGACCTAGAAACGTTGAAAAAAGCGAAGCCGGGGGCAATAATCCCCATTATAGAAGAAGTGCCAACTACGGACGCTGTAGGGCTGTTTTCGAGGCTTTCAGACTATGGCAGAAGGAAGCATTCCCTTTTCTTTGAATCAGCAGACTTTGTGGAGCGCTATGGGGAAAAAAGCATAGGCTCGGCAAATCCCTCGCTTCACATAGTGGGCAGGGGAGAGCAGTTCCAGATTAAGGCATTAAACCAGCAGGGCCTAAATATGCTGCATCTCATCAAGAAAGACTTCAAGTTCTGCGATTCAGCAGTCTTCAAGAAAGGCGCAATTGCCGGAAAACTAATCCCAAAAAGAAAAATGGTTAGTGAAGACCAGCGCCTTAAGCTCAAAACACACATTGACATCCTTAGGACAATCAATTCTGCCTTTAAGCAAGCCTCTCCAACCCCATTTCCGTCATGCGGCTTGTTTGGAGCCTTCTCATTCGACTTCATAGACCAGTTTGAGGATTTGCCAAAAAGCCCCAATGACCCCTTAAACGATCCGGATTACGAATTTTATTACCTCGACAACCTCTTCCTCACAAATCACAAAGAAGGGAAAACTTACATCGTTGTCAATGCGATTGTCACAAATGAGCCAAGGGCAACACTTCACAAAAGGCTGCAGAAAACAATCGAATCATACAAAAAGGCAATTAACGCGCCCAGCCCAAAAGTCCCGAAGTTCAAGCCGATAAAGCGGGTCATTGAGACTGATACGCCTCAGGAAGAATTCAGGAAAATAGTCCTGAAAATGAAGGAGCACATAATAAACGGAGACATTGTTCAGGTGGTTCCATCAAGAACCATAATCACAAACTACAATGCGGAGCCATTGGACATTTACAAAAATCTGAGAAGGCTAAATCCCTCTCCCTACATGTTCTACATCAACGGAAATGAAGGCATTCTTCTCGGAGCTTCTCCAGAAATGTCGGTAAGGGTATCAAACGGCATGGTGCAGATAAGGCCCATTGCAGGAACCAAGCCGAGAGGAATCGTAAAGGATAAAATAGACGAAGACCTTGACTCAAAATACGAAGTGGAGCTTAAAACAGACCCGAAAGAACTGGCAGAGCACACCATGCTTGTCGATCTGGCAAGAAACGATGTTGCAAGAGTTTCAAAGGCCGGCACAAGGTATGTTGACAGGCCGTTCTTTGTTGAGAAATACTCCCACGTCCAGCATTTAGTCTCAAACGTAAGGGGCGAGCTGAAAGAAAACCTCGATGCATTGCACGCTTACCTTGCCTCAATGAACATGGGCACCCTAACAGGCTGCCCCAAAGTCATGGCAACAAAGCTAATCAGGCTTGCAGAGAAAAACAAGCGCGGATTCTACGGCGGAGCGGTAGGTTATCTAACATCGTCAGGAGAATTCGATTCCGCAATTATAATACGCTCAATGAGGTTAAAAAACAAAAAGGCGCACATCCGTGCAGGTGCAGGAATAGTGTTTGACAGCATACCCGAAAGCGAGTTCATCGAAACGGAAAAGAAGGCGCAGGCATGCTTAAGGGCGATAGAGCTTTCTGGGGGGTTTAAGTGAACGTCCTCTTTATAGACAATTTCGATTCATTCACCTACAATTTGGTTGATGAATTCGAAAAGCGTGGATGCAATGTCCTGGTTTACAGAAACAATGTAGACATGAAAATAATTCAGGAAGTAATCAAGCAATTCAAGCCAAAGTTAATTGTCCTTTCTCCAGGCCCAAGCAACCCTGCAAATGCTGGAATATGCATCCCGCTAATAAAAACATACTATCAGCAAATCCCAATCATGGGAATCTGCCTCGGCCATCAATGCATAATAGAGGCAATGGGCGGAAAGGTTGACAGGGCTCATGAAATTGTGCATGGAAAATCTTCAATAATACACCACGACGGAAAAACAATATTCGCAGGGATTCCAAACAACTTTAAGGCAGGGCGCTACCACAGCTTGGCGGGCATAGATGTTCCATATGTCCTTGAGATTTCTGCGCGCTCAGAAAGCAACGTTGTAATGGCAGTCAGGCATAAGGAATTCCCTCTTGAAGGCGTCCAGTTTCATCCTGAATCTGTTCTAACACCCGTAGGCGGAAAAATAATAGAGAACATGATTGCGAGGAAGAAATGATTCAGGATGCTGTCAAGAAGCTTGTCGATGGCAATGACTTATCGTACAAGGAAGCCGAAGAGTCGATGAATGAAATAATGTCTGGCATTGCAAGCCCAGCTTTAATCTCTGCTTTTCTTGTCTCTTTGCGCTTAAAAGGCGAGACAGTGGATGAAATTACGGCATTTGCATCTGTAATGAGGAAAAAGGCAACAAGAATCCATCCAAAAGCAAAGATTCTTGTAGACACCTGCGGGACTGGCGGCGACAAGGCAGACACTTTTAACATCTCCACAACATCAGCCTTTGTAGTTGCAGGCGCGGGGCTTCATGTTGCAAAGCACGGCAATCGCTCAGTTTCCTCAAAATGCGGCTCTGCCGATCTTCTTCAGGAACTCGGCGTTAACATCAACCTGCTTCCGAAGGACGTTGAAAGGTGCATAGACGAAGTTGGTGTTGGCTTTATGTTTGCTCCCTTATTTCACGACGCAATGAAGCACGCCATGCCTGTGAGAAAGGAGCTTGGCTTGAGGACAGTCTTCAATATTCTGGGGCCTTTGACAAACCCGGCAAATGCGTCTGCGCAGGTTGTTGGCGTTTTTGACGAAAAGCTTGTCACGCCCTTGGCAGAGGTCCTTGGAAAGCTCGGGTTGCAGCACGCTTTTGTTGTTCACGGCAACGGCATAGACGAAATCACCATAGAAGCCCCAACAAAGGTTGCGGAATACAAGAAGGGCCACGTCCTGACATACAATCTTGACCCGACTGATTTTGGCTTCAAGCTTGCCTCCCTCAATGAAATTAAAGGCGGCATGCCTAAGGAAAATGCTGCTATTACGCTCTCCATTCTAAAGGGAAAAGAGAAAGGGCCCAAGCGCGATGTTGTTTTGCTCAACTCTGCTGCTGCAATCATCGCTGGCGGAAAAAAAGACAACTGGCATGACGCAATTGCATTGGCGGAAGATTCCATTAGTTCTGGAAAGGCGATTGAAATCTTGGACAAGCTGAAGGAATGGAAGCCATAGCACGATGTTCTTGAAAAAGATTGCAGGGATAAAGAAGAAAGAAATAAAGGCGTTGAAGAAAAATGCCCCTCTTGATAGTTTCATCTCCAAGCTAAAAAAGGGAAATCATTCTTTCATCAGGGCGATAAAATCAAAAAAGCCCTCAATTATCGCTGAGATAAAGTCATCATCGCCATCTGAGGGAAGGATAAGGAAATCATTCAATTTAACACAAATTGCAAAAGACTACAATAAATCAGATGTTCAGGCAATCTCTGTCCTCACCGAAAAAAATTACTTTGGCGGCGATATTAACTTTATTGACAAAATAAAAAAGATAACAAAAAAGCCGGTCTTGAGAAAGGACTTCATTATAGACAAATACCAAATCTATGAATCTCGCCTGCATGGAGCAGATGCAATACTGCTTATTGCGGAAATTCTGCCGCTTGGAAAAATCAATCAATTCATCGCTATAGCGCATAGTTTGGGAATGGGTGTTATTGTAGAGGCGCATGAAAAGGCAGCCCTGAATAAAGCTGTAAAGTCAAAAGCAAAGATTATCGGCATAAACAACCGAAACCTAAACACCCTCGAGATGGACAAAAGGACTGCTTTAAGATTGTCAAATAATATTCCAAAAAGCAGAATCCTTGTTGCAGAATCCGGCATTGAATCGTCCTTAGACATTGCCTTGTTGCCAAAAAATGTCCAGTCTGTATTGGTTGGAACCACAATAATGCGCTCCGAAAACATTCCAAAGAAAATAAAAGAACTAACATCCAAATCAACAAAAGTCAAAATCTGCGGGAACACAAACATTAACGATGCGAAAGCCGCATTGAAATATGGTGCGGATTTGCTTGGTTTTATAATTAACGTTCCCTCATCTCCGGATACTCTGTCCATTAATCAGGCAAAAAACATTATCAGAAAAATTGGCGAAAAAGAAAAAGTTGTTGCTGTAACCCGAACAAAGAACTTTGGCGAAATAAGGAAAATATGCAGGGAAATCGCTCCGAACGTTGTCCAAATTCATGATAGAATAAAGATTAGCGACTTGAAAAAGCTAAAAAAAGAATTTCCAGATATCATAATCCTGAAAACAATACCCGTAACTGGAAAAAGCTCAATAAAAAAAGCAATTCGATACGCAGTATATTCAGACCTTCTTCTTCTCGACTCAAAGCACGGAGGCTCTGGAAAGGTCCATGACTGGTCTATCAGCAGGGAAATAGTCAGAAAATGTAAATGCCCCGTATTACTTGCTGGCGGCTTGAATCCGGATAATGTAGCAAAAGCTATAAAAATGGTAAAGCCCTTTGGCGTGGATGTGAATTCGGGAGTTAGATTGAAGCCAAGAATCAAAGACCACAAGAAAATCAGGCTGTTCATCAAGAGAGCAAAATGAAATCAAAAGGCAAGTTCGGAAAGTATGGCGGGATGTTCGTTCCTGAAACATTGATGCCCGCATTGGAGGAATTGGAGTCAGCTTTCAACAAATACAAGAATGACAAAAAATTTAATCGCGAGTTAAACGAACTGCTTAAAGACTATGCAGGACGCCCAACACCCCTGTATCATGCAAAAAAATTCTCTGAAATCGTTGGCTTTAAGGTTTATCTGAAAAGGGAAGACCTCCTTCACGGTGGCGCTCATAAAACAAACAACGGCCTAGGACAGGGTTTGCTTGCAAAATATATGGGGAAGAAAAGGCTTATCGCTGAAACCGGTGCAGGCCAGCATGGATTTGCAACTGCACTTGTTGGAGCATACTTCGGGATTCCTACAGAAATCTACATGGGCGTTGAGGATATTAAGAGGCAGCACATGAATGTTTTAAGGATGCTTGTATGCGGCGCAAAAATTAATCCGGTTTCCACCGGAACAGGCACACTGAAAGAAGCGATAAATGACGCATTGCGCGACTGGATTACGAACATAGAAACAACTTATTATGTATTTGGCACTGTTGCCGGTCCCCATCCTTACCCGACTATAGTCAAGCACTTCCAGAAAATCATAGGAAAGGAAGCGAGAAGGCAAATCCTCAAGGCAGAGGGGAGACTTCCAAACGCAATTGTTGCATGCGTAGGCGGCGGCTCAAACGCAATCGGGATTTTTGATGCGTTCAAAAAAGACAAATCCGTGAGGCTGATTGGTGTTGAGCCTGGTGGGAAAGGCATAAATACGAAATATCACGGGGCTTCACTTACAAAAGGCCGTGAGGGAGTTTTCCAGGGCTCGTTGTCCTATGTTCTTCAGGACAAGGAAGGCCAGATACAGGACACGCATTCAATATCTGCAGGATTAGATTACCCAGGAGTTGGTCCCGAGCATCCTTTTTTGCGGGATATGAAGCGCGCAGAATACACAACAATTACAGATAAAGAAGCTCTGCACGCATTCAAATTGCTTTCAGAGGTTGAAGGCATTATTCCTGCATTGGAATCTGCCCATGCAATCGCTTATGTTCTGAAAATTAAGATGAAAAAAAGTGACATTGTTGTGATAAATCTTTCAGGGCGCGGAGACAAGGATATGGACCATGCCTGCAATGCATTGGGGATTAAAGGATGAACCGCTACAAAAAGGCATTTGCAAAAAAGAATGCATTCATACCATTTGCAGTAGTTGGCGACCCGGATTTAAAAACATCGGAGCAGATAATCAGGGCAATGATTGACTCGGGCGCAGATGCGCTTGAGCTTGGAGTGGCATTTACCGACCCTATCGCAGACGGCCCTACAATCCAAAAGGCTGATGACAGGGTCCTGAGAAGGCATATAAAACTCAATGACATTTTTAACCTCATTAAAAGAATAAGAAAATACAACAACGAAATTCCAATAGGGCTTCTTACCTATTACAACATCATCTACCAGCGGGGGATAGAAAAATTCTTCCGGGATGCCAAGGCAGCCGGTGTTGACGGCGTTCTTGCAGCGGATTTGCCGATTGAGGAGGCAAACGATGCAGTAAAAGCTGCAAAAAAGGCGAAAATAGACCCGATATTCATAGTTTCGCCCACAACAACCGCAAATAGATTGAAGAAAATATTAAAAAGTGCAAGGGGCTTCATTTATGTTGTATCCCTGCTTGGCGTCACAGGCACAAGAAACAAAGTCAACCCTGCAGTCTATAAGCTTCTCAAATTTGTAAGGCCAAAAACGAGGCTTCCATTGGCGGTAGGATTCGGAATCTCAAAGCCGGAGCACGTTAGAACAATTCTCTCTACAGGCGCAGATGGCGTGATTGTTGGAAGCGCGATTGTGAAAATAATTGAGAAGAATTTGGGCAACAAGAGGAAAATGACTGGCGGGATTTCTTCTTATGTCAAAAAGATGAAGGCAGCAACTATACAAAATCCTTGATGGTGTGTGTTCTCTCCCATTCAAGAAGTGCAGCGATGTCGCTTTGGTTTACACTCTGGCTAATATTTGGTATTACAACAACCGGCCTCCTGGTTTTTAGCTCCTTTTGGCCGTCATAATCGAGTGACGTAAACTGCGCAATCAGAAATAAGGTGGAATGGCTCTTCTCCATAATTCCCTGAATTTCAGGGTCTTTTTTCAGCATCCTGACCATATGCTCGGAAGAGTAAATGCCAGCTACTGAAAGAAAAAGATGATAGGCCAGGTCGGTATAACTCGGCACTTCAGGTTTCCAATCAAGGGAAAAGACCCTCCCAAGCGATAAGCTGTAATCGACTCCGGAATCGGGTACTGTTCTTCTGCAGGGTTCCGGCCTTAGAAGCCCGTTATGGACCCTGGAACCCTTTAAGCCCATCAAAGCATCAAGGTAGTCGTTAGCAAATTCGCTGAAGTGCCTGCCAAGCTCATGACTTACTAAGCTGTCCACTAGTATCCTTGCGTTATCATATTGCATGGTTCTCGGAGAGCACAATGCATTTAAAAAATCTTGTATGATTGAGAAAATAAATCCCAATCTTTAAATATCGGCATTTGGTGCAAACGCTAATGAAAATCAAAGTCTCGGTTTCGGTTCTGACTCTTTTCAAGGATGGGGATGACAAAGTCGAAGAGGGCATAAAGCAGATAGGGGATTGCGCTGATTATGTCCATTTTGACATCATGGATGGCAAGTTTGTGCCTCCGGTCACTATAGGCTCAAAGGAAACAAGAGAACTCACCACGAAGCTTCCCAAGGACGTGCATCTGATGGTTCAGGAGCCAATCCGCTACATCGACGATTTTATAGATGCGGGAGCAAGCATAATCACAGTTCATGTTGAGGCCTGTCTGGACGTAAAAAAAACGATTGATTACATAAGGAAGAAAAAGGTACATCCAGCCATCTCGCTGAAGCCAAAAACACCACTCAAGGAAATAATGCCTTATCTGGATATGGTTGACATGGTCTTGGTAATGTCTGTTGAGCCAGGTTATCCAAGGCAGAAATTCATGCCTGAAGTATTGAAAAAAGTCAGGGAACTACGAAAGCTCAAGCCCAAATTAGACATAGAAATTGATGGCGGCATTAATAATGAAACGGCAGAGCTTGCGGTAAAGGCAGGTGCAAACGTTATTGTATCCGGCTCTTTCATATTCGACTCAGGCAACCCAAAAAAGGCAATTGCACTGCTCAAAGAATGTAAATAAATAAAAAGCCGCTTTGGATAATGGCCTTATGACACATATAGACCCCTGGTCTTCTGTTGAAATTGAGGATTATGAGCACATTTTCTCGGAGTTTGGAATGGAAAAAATCCCTGATGCATGGCGCAAAAAGCTGGACCATCCTTTGTTCAGGCGAGGCATGGTTGTTGCGCACCGTGATTTTGGGAAGGTTCTTCAGCGCATAGAAGCAAAGAAGCCATTCATCAACATGACCGGAATTGCAACTTCCGGAAAGCTTCATTTGGGCCATAAGGTGGATATCGATTTATTTCTCTTTCTCAAAAAGCTTGGAGGAAAAAGCTATTTTGCAGTCTCCGACATAGACGCATACGTTTCACGCCCTAAAATAGAAACAATGGCAGATGCAAAGAAAATTGCAGCTGACAATCTGGCGCATCTGCTTGCATTTGGCCTGGAAAAGGAGGACATTTATCTGCAGTCAAACAAAGAGCCAAGGTACTATGAATTTGCATTTGAAATCTCAAAAAAAATAACCGAAAGCACTTACAGGGCAATTTATGGGCATACGGACTTAGGCAAAATCTCTGCAGTTCTTCTTCAGATTGCAGATATACTGCATCCGCAGCTCAAGGAGTATGAAGGAAAAATGCCTTCTGTTACCGGCATTGGATTAGAACAGGACCCGCATGCAAAGATTACAAGAGACGTAGCAAAAAGGCTGCCTTACAGCCTTGAAATGCCGTCCTTCATCTACTTCAGGCACCAGTCAGGGCTTCAGCAGGGCAAGAAAATGTCATCTTCGGAGCCTGATACTGCTATTTTCCTTGACGATTCCGCAGAAGAAATAAAAAGAAAAGTCAACAAGGCATTTTCAGGAGGCAAAGATACTCTTGAGGAGCACAGAAAGCACGGCGGAAATCCCGATATTGACAAATCTTTTGAGATTCTAAAGTTCCACCATCCGGATGACGGGCTTGTGAAGTCTGCCTACACCGACTACAAATCAGGAAAGATGCTGACAGGCGAATTGAAATCCATCTGCAGGGAATTCTTAACCGAAACGCTTTCAAAGCATCAGGAAAGAGTCGAGAAGAAGAGAAAGATTGCGGAGCAGATTGTGTTGGGCTAGAAAATTGTTGCATAGAATTTGAACCTCTTGGATCTAGCTTGTTAGAGGACCGAAGAAGTAGAACCTTATGGTAAAATACCCTAGCATGTAAAGATAGATAAAAATCAAAGAACAGTAGTAAAGCCAAGGCTGTTTGGTGCGGTAAAAATAATAGAAAACACCAATGGCAAATAGGGTGCTAAGAGTATAAACAGCTACAGGCCAACGGATTAAAAGTATTTCTAATATTAGGAAAACCACAGCCAAAGGCACCATCATGTAAATTGCTTTGTAAATCATGGCAAGTTTTAGTCTAAGAATGAACCACGAAATCAGGCCAATGAAAACTACAAAAACGGCATACATAATTGGTAAACCTAAGTTCACAAAAGAGGCGTAGGGAAAAAGTGTAAGGCCTGAGAGTATATAGCCAAATCCAGCTAAGGCGGTGACGGATAAAATATTTTTTACAACTGGGTTGTTTAGCGCATTAATTTTCATTATAACCTTTACAATCTAATTAAGAATTAATAAATCTTTCTCTAAGTTACAACCCCGAGAAGGTCGGAAAGTTCGAAGGATAGTGAAGAGAAAGCTTTTTAAACATCAGTGAAGCATGGTACTCAATGGCGTCAAAGTACCTTCTTTGGGCAAGAAATTTAATGATTTTTGTTGTTGTATTTGCATTTCTCGCGGCTGTCATCACTGTGTTAGATTACTCGGCTCTCCAAGAGAAATATGCTTGGCTTTCTAGTATTTATGCTATACTTATCAATGTCGGAATGTTCATGCTATTCGCATTTTATGCGGCTATTCTATTGGTAATCTTATACCTTATGAAGAAAGAGAAAAAATAAGGGCGGGCAGGATTTCCGTTGAATCTATAATCCCATTTACAACTCTTTTGTTCTTTAGTCACAGAAATCAGCAATCTTTAAATACTTCTGAAAGGGAGAAGGTGGTATGAAGCTCAGGAATATTGTGCCTTTGTCGGGGACTTTCATGCTTACAGGCCTTCTCCCTT
>Ga0209542_10007084_pt1 | contig 21496 bp, 22 predicted proteins | sample RifCSPhighO2_01_FD_184028 | JGI IMG/M metagenome (GOLD analysis project Ga0209542, IMG submission 184028) | Soil microbial communities from Rifle, Colorado - Rifle CSP2_plank highO2_0.1 (SPAdes) (version 2) | ecosystem: Environmental > Terrestrial > Deep subsurface > Rock core/Sediment ... | reverse complement strand
CAAAAAGTTGCCCCTCAGGGCAACCTTTTAAGGCGGGGAGGATGTCATATTTTTTTATCTTATTTTTTATCAGGAGTAAATTTTTGTAATGTGCCAGCCAAATCAATTATATATTTTCCTTCTTCTAATTTATAGATTAATGGCTTGTCTTTTCTGAATAAATTTACAATATCTATTATGAATTTTCCTGGTCTGACAACTTTAACAGACTCTAAATCAAGAATAACAGGCTCTTCTTCCTTAACTCCAATAATCTCTCTGACATCTTTTTCCACCTGCGCCTTATCCATCCCACTAAGTTCAACATTATTTTCAGTCAGCTTGTCAAGATGCTCTTTTTTAATAAAAAAGAAAAAATGGCTGCTGCAATTAACACATCCTGCTAGTAATTCGTTACTAGCATCCTCTATAATCCTGCCGCAATGAACACATTGATGCATATTCTTTTACCTCTTTGTAGCTAAATAATTAGAGCTTATAAATTTTAGCTAAGAAAAAAACTATAGTCTGAATAGCTTCCTGTTATGAATAACTGTATTGTTTATGTCAAGAATTGAAAACCACATGATTTATCATATGGTTATAGCTAATGTTACAGTTTTCAATTCTTGAGCACGTCAAAGTTCTTGGAACTTTGAACGCCATCAGAAACTTACGTTTCTGAGGTCCTAAAAACAAGGGCCAATCAAACCACACTCGCCAGCAGGCGATTTTTTGCCGCAGCAAAAAACCTTTAGGGTGTAGTAGCCTATTGTTTTTTTGATGTTACGCTTTAGTGCAGTTATCTATATCTTCTTTCTATATTGCTGCTTCTAATCCTAAGTAAAACAAGCAAGCCTATTAAAATAGTCAGCATAATTCCCCAAAAATATGTTCCTAAACCCCCAACACCTATTGCTGCCCCTGTTACAGCTATTGCAAACCCTGTTGAAGCTGTAAGTCCATATGCTACAAGTAAAACTGCTGAGATTCCAAGAAGTGCAAATATTGCTTTGTCTATTGTTCTCATAAAATAACTAGAAATAAAGTATATTTAAATTTTACCTTATTGTTAAGTAAAGTATCTAACTTAACATTTGCTCTCTATCTAACAATGTCGAGTTAATTACATAATTACTAATAAATATCAGCAGGATCTTCGAGCAAGAGGCGAGCAAAAGCATTTTTAGTAAAAAAATAAAAACAAGAAAATGCTTTTGGGAGGAGAAGATTGAGCAGGAATAGGTTGAGCTGAGGGTAAGCAGGGCGAAAGTAATGATAAAGCAAGGCTTGCTTAATACTTATACACTCTATTTTCTGAACATAAGCTCAATTTTCTTAGGGTCTTTCTTTATTTCTTTAATTATAGAAGCAGGACCAATAACAGTTAAAGCATCTTGATTTTGAACAAGCATATTTGCAATTCCATGCCTTAATCTTGATGTTAAAGGTGCATTTTCTTTGCTTGGCTCAATTACAGCAAGTTCAACTCCCTTAAAACCCTTAATGCGCCCAACCATAACCATAGTATCTTCAATTAGCCTGGCTTCTTCATCTGATTTCAGTTTTCCCTGAAGAATTATTATCTTATCCTTTAAGATTATTTCCAATAGTTTTTTAATTCTTATTCCAGAATCTAGTCTTTCAATATCTATAAATGGTATAAACTGAATACTAAATCCTTTAATTTTATGAGACATATTACTTTTTACTCTCTCCTTTAGATTTTATTTTTCCTACTATTAATCCGACTAGTGAACCAATAATAAATCCCAATAAAGGATAAAAAATTATTAAGAAAACATTGATTTTCATAATAACCCAAAGAGGAAACATTAATAAAAATCTTATGAAAATCAATGAAATGCAATAAAAACTGCCTTTAGAATAATCTACGCTCCCGCAGTTTATATTTGCAGTCATAATCAAGAAAGGTATCACTAAAACAATAACTACTCCAATCCCCCATAATCCTCCCTTTAACCAAGTTTTCATCTTACACCTTTTTAGCCAAGCTGAATAAAGATTCGTAAAATTCCTCCATATTTGTGCCGAATCTTGCTGAAATTCCAACAACTTCATATTCTGGAAATGCAGCCTCAATTTTCTTCAAATCAGCTTTTTTTAAGTCGACTTTATTTCCAATAATCAAAACAGGTATTTTTCTTGCAACTAAATTTCCTATGATTGTAATATTAACCTGAGAATATGGATTTTCAGTTGCATCAAGCACAACAACAACAGCATCCATATCTTCCAGCCATTTAATTGATTCAATAACTCCTTGTGTAGCTTCTTTCGCCCTTTCCTGCGCCATTTTTTTCTTCATTCCAAACTTCATAAAATCTTCATAATCTATTTGTGTGGCAATTCCGGGGGTGTCAACTAATTTAAAGATTAATGTCTTTCCTTTATAATTGATTTCAACTTTTTCTTTAAATTGAACATTTCTTGTCTCATGAGGAATCTTAGAAACAGTTCCTATTTCTTCCCCAGTCCAATCTTTGCATATTTTATTTGCTAAGCTAGTCTTACCAGCATTTGGCGGTCCATAAAATCCTATAGCAAGATCTTTTTTAATTCCAAATATTCCTCTAAAAATTCTTGTTGCAAAATCCTTTATTATTCTTATCATATTTTATTTTTTAATTATAAATAATTTCTTACCTTTATAATCTTTTTGTAGTTCTTATTTCCCTAAAGGTTTAAATCCAGACCTAAATCCTTGAGGATTTTCTTGTGAATTATTTGTTTGTTGCTGTTTTCTTTCAGGCAAAACAATAGGCTTTTGCCCCCCCCTATCCCAAAAACGCAGGAAGCTGGGAATAGGAATTTCCCACATAATTCTTTCTCCTTTGGATTTTTTTAATGCATATCCAATTTGTTCCAAATTCCAGCCAGTTTTATGCAATTCTCTTATTATTTCTTTTTCTTGTTTTCCTGTTTGAAGTCCCTGCTTAAAATAACTTATCAAGCTTCTTAACTCATTTGAATTATTAAATAATCTTTCTTCATATCTTTTTTTGTACCATTCTTGCAAGAAGATATATCCTGCTAATCCTAAAATTAAGATTATTATTATCCAAAATATCATCCAGCCATATGGCTTGCAATCTTCTCTGCAATTTCCTGAATTTTCTTCCTTATTTTTTTCACACAAATTATTAAAATTGCATGGGGAAATTGCCGCTGTTTTCAAAGCAGAGAATTTTGGCGCCAAATAAACTTCAAGATCTGATAATAATATAAATCCTGGAATTGAAAACTCAATTTCTTTGTTTCCATTTTCAAGAGCCAGCCCTTTAGCCCCATTTAAATTCTTAGCTTCCTGATTTTTAAATTTAACATCTTTATTAACTACAAGAAATATCTCCCCTACATCTTTCTTCTCTTGTGTATTTAATTTGAAGAAAGTCATTATTGGCTCTTTATTAGTTTCATAGTCAAAGAAAATTGTTTCAGAACTTATAGCGCCTTGCATATTTTCTAAAAACCAAGCTTTAATCATATCAGAATAATCTCCTGCCTTATAGCTTCCTGCGCCAAGCTGTTTTAAATTTTCTGACGCTATGTTCCTAAACAGTTCAATTAAAGGAAAACTTCCTAAACTTCTTTTCTCAATTGCTTTTGGAATTTTAATATTATTCAGCGTTGTCATTATTTCTATCTCTTTTACTGTTGAATTATAACTCAAATAATCTCTTTCAACTGCTTTTAATCTTGCATCTAATCCCGAGATATTAATAGCTTCTTTAATTTGATTAGCTTCCCAGGTATCAAGAGAAGAAAGAATAGTTGTAAGATTATTAAGCCATAATTTTTTATTATTCAGGCTGGAATTTATAGACTCTTTGGGAGAGCCAACATCAATTATAAATGTCTTGATAGCTTTTAATCCTGAAGAATCCTGGACTTCTAAAATAAGCTGATAACTGCCTATATTGCTGTAAGTATGCTGGACTTTATTTATTGCTTCTTCATTAGTTCCATCTCCAAAATTCCATTTATATTTTACAATACTTTTATTTCCAGGAGAATAAACATCTGCATAAAAGTAAGTCGAAACAGCAGCCTGCGCAGAATTAGGAAATAAATTATTTATTATTGGCTTTTCAATAATATTTATTTTATTTTCCAATAAAGTTTCGTTTCCAATAGAGATTATAATGCTATTATTTCCATAGTTATTTGGGGCTAGAAATCCTGCTTTTTCTAAATCAACTTTTATAAATCCCGAACTTATCTTAGCAGGTGTTTTTTCTACATCATATATTTCATTTGAAGTTATGCTTCCTGATGAAGATGTATAATCAATCTTAATATTGTTTATCTCCAGCTCCTGAGAAACACCTGAAAGAAATTTTATAGGAATTGCACAGCCATTTTCACATTTCTTAGCGTAATTTTTTGCAATATAATCTTCAACACTTGATGAAAATATATTATTTATATTAACAGACTTTATCTCGCTGAATCTCCCGCCTTCTGCAAAAATATGGTAATCATAAGTATAATTTCCTGTAAATATGTCAAAATAACCGCATGGCTGGATATTTTCTCCTCTTAATTTATAGCTTGTCTGGTTTGTTGCTTTTATGCAGACATAATAATCCTGCTCTTTATCAACACTAAAATTAGCAACACAGCTAATTTCTCCGCCAGATATTGAAGGCTCTGGCAAATCACACTGGCTTTTTACATTTCCATCAATTGATGCAATTTGCATTTTTAATAATCCTGCTTTCCAAGCCCCATCTTTTTTAACCCAAGCCCCAATTCTAATTCTAGGAGCTTCATTAATTTTTATCTTTTCACAATATGGCTTGTTTACTATATTAAATTCTGAAATCTCAGCTTGGGAATCAAAACATCCAGAATTGCGAAAACATGTGAAATCATCTAATCCTGTTTTATAAAACCAATCAATACTTCCATCATCTAACAAATCTATCTTCAAAGGATTTATACAAGATTTATCTGCAGTGCTGCTTATATTAAATGCCAATCCCTGAATAGAATTAATATTTCCAGTAATCTTAAATGCAAGGATTTTGCTTTCTCCAGCATTCAAGCTAATTTTTTTGTTGTCTCCTCCTTGGTCTGTTATATAATTATCTCCGCACTTTGCAGGGATGCACGAAAATTGTGCATTATTTGCTTTTAATAAATTTAATAAATTAATCTCATTACCAAAATTAGTTAATAATTTCTGAGAAGCAGGCTCATCTGAAAACGAAATATTTATCCATCCCGATATATTTTCTCCAGGAGCATATTCTTTATTTATATCTGAGCCATTTAATTGGTATAAAGCACTTGCCAAGCTAATTGCTATCAAAGCGAGCAACATTATTGTTATTAATTTTACTTTTTGTTTCATTATATTTGTTGCAGGATGCATATATATTTGGACATAGGAGGAATATAATTTTCCAATAAATTTAATTCTTGATAGCTAATAATCTTCAATGCTAATCTTTTATTTCTTGTTAAATTATATTTTGTCTGTGCTAGCATTTTTATTATTTGATACCTCACCCTTTAGGAGATGCAGTTAATTTTTTATTTTTTCTGAAAATATAATATATTATTATAATTAAAACAGCAATTATTAAATTAAAAAAACTAAAAAAGCCCAGTTTTGCAGTGCAAATTTCTTCTTCTCCGCTAATACATTTGCTTTTTGCTTCATTATCTTCTCCAGTCCAGCTAGCTTGCCAGCTGATTCTTGTGCAACCTTCTTCATCACTTGCTGCTTCAATTAAATTAGAATATACACAGCTTCCAAATGTCTTTTGTGAACCAATTGTTCCGTCACTATTCCAGCATGTTCTATTTTCCTCATATTTTGATTTACACTCTGTATTATTCCAATAACAAGAACAAGAAACAGAATCAGTACAGGCTTTTCCATTTATTTCCTGGTTTTTATCTTCTCTTGAGCAATATCCTTTTCCTGCTCTTAATTCAGCATCATAATTTGCAGTTGCTGGATTAAAGCTTTCACACGCTGCCTGCGATTTGTAATCCTGGCAAAGAGTTTCATTTGTCTGAATACAACTTCCTTCGCTAGATGTTCCATCACATCTATATCCATTAGGACAGCATTTTCCAAGCATACAATTAAAATCCCCTAATGTAGATGTACTAGTGCCTTTTATATAATAGTATCTTCCATCTGATGAACATCCAGAAACATAATATATTACTTCAGTTTCTCTTTCTTCCAAAATATTATTAACTCCTAATTTTAATTTTACACTATTTTCTCCAAGATTAGTTATTCTTTTTTTAAAATAAGAAAAATTGCTCCAGCTTCCATTGACAATTCCATTGTTAAATACCCATTTAATATTTAGTTGAGATGAAGGAATATAGTTGCATTTTAAATTATCTATTATAATAGGGCCATTGCCATTTATACTGCAATTAATTGCATAACTATCAGATGCATTAAAATCTATATCTCTTGATAAATAATCATTTCCATATACTGGCTGAGTAATATGCGGATAAAGATTTAAGCCTTCTTTTACTACTAATATAGAAATTTGCGTTGTATTTACTGCTCCTCTTTCATCTGTCGCAGTTAATCTTACATTCATTACTCCATTTGTTGCATAATTATGCACTGGCGAATTTGCTGTTGATATTGTTCCATCTCCAAAATCCCATTTAACAGAAAATAAATCATCAACATCATAGCTTGAGTGATTGAATTGAATTTGGCTATTTATTTTAAAAATTCCTTTGTTTATAGGAGAGGTTATAATTGCTACAGGCTTTTGATTTCCTATTGAAGAATTAATATTAATCTTGTCAGAAGTATTTATCTCATGCAAGACTCCTTTTTCATCATTATAATTTGCTTTAAAATAATATTTTCCAGTCTCATTTGCAACCCAAGATGCAATTCCAAGAGTTGAGTTTGCAGTTACTCTTTTATCAAGCCAAAAAGGAATATCTTTATAGATTATATAATCAATATTTCTGTTCTGCAATCCTATTCCTATTATTTTCATTAATATTCTTGAACTCAATCCTACTTGTGCTTCATTATTTAATCTGAAATTTGCAGCATTAGCCCAAAAAGCATCTGTTAAATTTCCGCATGCCTCATTATCATCCACAAGGTTATTACAATTATTATCTATTCCATCGCAAATTTCTGCAGGAACAGCAGGACAAGTCGCTCTGCATAAATTATATTGTGTAGTTCCCCCATTCCAATTATAGCATGAAGTTCCATTGTAAGAACATGGAATTCTAGAAAATACAGAAGTATCAGCATCATTGCAGTCATCTCCCCCAGTTGCAATAGAATAATGTGTATCTCCATCCTGATCACTAGCAAGATTTCCTTGATATCTATAACTTATAGTATCTACTTGTGTCCTGCAATTTCCATCTGTTCTTATCATTGACAAAGTCACTGTGGCAGTAAGTTGAGCACTAGTCACAGGATTTATACTAATACTACACGCAGTTGCTGCAGGACTGGTAGTTAAAGTAGTCACACTACATGATTGCCCGTTGCTTAATGCAACATTTATATTAAAATCCGAACTGTAATAAGTTGCAGTACCCGAATCATAAGGATGGGCAACAGAGCTTACTATCAAAGAGTTTGCTCCAATAGGAACATTAAATGTTGGATTATTTCCATTTGTAGGAGAAAACCAAACACATCCATTGTTTGTATCTGGATATCCTGGCAAGGCTATATCTCCACTATCAAAAGCAAAAACAAAATTTAATCCAAAAATAAGAATAAATGCTAGAACTAATACTATAATCAAACCTCTTTTCATATTCTTTATACAGATATATTGCTTATAAATATTATCCTTTCATAACAGCAATTGGCTTCAATCTTACAACTAATCTTGCCAGCTTTAATTCATCAGAAACTCTTGCAACCTCATCTATATCCTTGTAAACTTCAGGAGCCTCTTCTACTAAACCCTTCCAGCTTCCAGCTTCAACATCAATCCCTTTATCTGCAAGTTCTTTTTTCAAATCTTCTCCTTTTATATTTCTTAATGCTGCACTTCTTGATGATACTCTCCCTGCTCCATGAGCAGTTGAAGAAAAACTTTTTTCTTCAGCTTCATTTGTTCCAACTAGAATATACGAAGCAGTTCCCATGCTTCCAGGAAGCAAAACAGGCTGACCAGTTTCCTGATAAACTTTAGGCAGCTCTTTTCTTCCTGGACCAAACGAGCGAGTTGCACCTTTTCTGCAAATTAAAACTTCTTTTTCCTTGCCTTCAATTAAATGCTTCTCAATCTTGGCAATATTATGGCAAACATCATAAATCAAGTCAAGTTTAGCATCAGGAAAAAATCTTCTTACTGCTTTTCTTACCCACTCCATAATCATCTGTCGATTGCAGTATGCAAAATTAGCAGCACAATTCATTGCAGAAAAATATTTCTTGCCTAGCTCAGAATTTATCGGAGCATTAATCAATTCTCTGTCTGGCAGATTTTCAAATCCATATTTTTCTTCCATTGCTTGAATATAGTCAGAAGCAACTTGATGCCCCAAACCTCTAGAACCACAATGAATTCCGATAGTAATTTGTCCTTTCTCTGTTATTCCAAATTTTTTCGCAATTTCTTTATCATAAATCTCATCAACTTCTTGAATCTCCAAGAAGTGGTTGCCTGATCCTAAACTTCCTAGTTGAGGCAGTCCTCTTAAGATTGCTCTTTCAGAAACATCCTCAAAATTTCCTTGCAAACACCCATAATCTTCTGTTCTCTCTAAATCTTCTTTAGTTCCATATCCATTCTTAACAGCCCACCTAGCTCCTGTTTCTAAAACTTCTTTTATTTCATTTCTATCAAGTTTGACAACAGAACCTTTCCCAGTTCCTTTTGGAACATCTCTGGCAATTTGATGAAGAACTTCTTTTTTCTTTCCCTTCATCTCTTTTATAGTTAGATTAGTTGCTAATATTCTGATTCCGCAATTCAGGTCGTACCCAATAAAACCTGGAGAAATCACACCCTCTTTTAAATCAAAGGCCCCAACACCACCAATACATGCCCCATATCCTTGGTGTGCATCTGAGCACACAACAATATTTTTAATTACTCCTGGTAACATTGCCATATTTTGAGCCTGCTGAAAAGTCATATCTTCTTTCATCTTTTCAAGAAGCTTCTCGCTGGCAAATATCCTTACTGGGACTAGCATCTTTCCTTCTTTAGGAATTTCCCATTCACATTCTGATATTTTTTTTAGTTCCATAGAATTAGCATCTATTCTTTATATATAAAGATTATTATAGTAAAATTGCAAGATTATGATGGTTATAAGCACATAAACAAGTTATTCAACTAAAGAATACGCCTTAATCCAGCTCAAAGAAGGATTTAGTTCCTGCCATTTCTGCTTTATTTTTTCAATTTCTGCCGGAGAACATCCCTTTGTTTTTGGGCAAACCTTGTTGTCTAATTTAAATATTACTTTATTACCTGCCTTATCAAAAAGAATTAACAACGGGTAAACTCGGCATTCAAAAGGTCTTGTGTCATAAATTTTGCAAAGATTTTTTTTAATATCATAAAACTTACAATTTCTAGACCTGTCTTTCTTAAGAACACTTAGCTTTCCCTGTTTAGTAATAATTATTTCAAAAGATTTATCAAATCTCTCTCTCTTTAGGTGTTAAAACCACATAAAAATATTTTCTTCTCTTGCAGCATCTTCCATCGCATTTTTTACAATTTATATTTAACATTTTAAACATCCAAGACTACTTGGATAATAAATTTTTTCTTCTCTTCCTTCACAAACATCTGATTATAAGTTATAGCCTTAACATCATTTGTAAATTTGTATTTAGATGCTTCATCTCCAGAGACTTCTGCCTTTAGTTTGTCTTTATTTATACTAACTTTAACTTTATCAAAAATAAAACTCTCTGCATCTAACAGATAAAGAAATTGTTCAAGAAATCTATATAATAAAGCAGGATTATCTTTTCCGCTAACTTCAATTTTTTTGGTAATTTTGTTCTCAACTTTAATTCCCGAAAACATAACTTCTTTCAAGGCGTATGCAGAATTTTCAAACCCTTCATTAAGACTTTTTCCAAATGCCTGAAATTTTATATCAGCCGTATGCTCTAAAAATTTGAATTTTTCCATGATTAATATAGAAGAAGAAGGTTTAAAAATCTTCTAAAATCAATATATCTAAGCAATCCAGCCTGTATGGTCTAGCGGTTATGACGCATCCCTGTCACGGATGCAATCCGGGTTCGACTCCCGGTGCGGGCGTTTAGAAAAAGTTTGATGCTTAGGATCGTGGTATAAAAGCCACGATCCTGATCAAACTTTATGGAAAATAAAAGAATAGACATTCACAATTACAAGAGAAGATTTGACAGGACTCTTGAAAGAATAGAAGAAGATAAGGTTATTTCTAAAGAAAATAAAAAAGTTATAATTTTAAGCATTGCTCAAAGATTAGATTTCTTCCAATTGCAAAGAAATCAAAAGACTCCCGTAATTGTCTTGAATATCCTTTTGCGAGAGAAGCACTTTTTATTTCAACATTATTATTTTTAGCTAATTCTAAAGCAGGAATAAAATCCGCATCCCCAGAAACTAGAATTATAGCTTCTGCTTTGTTATTAAGAGCATGCTCAACTACATCAATAGCAATCATAATATCTACTCCTTTCTCTTTTTTCTTTACATTACCTATTGCTCCAAGCAAATTTTCTTCTACTATCGGCTTACAAGAGTTGCATAAATCCATTGCTTCAATCAAATCTTGTTTATCTTTCAATAGCTCTTTTGTAGAGTGAACTTGCAATTTTCTAGTAAAAATCTGAAATTTCGGAAGTTTCCTTAAATCATCTATGAATTTTAAATGAGAAAAATAAATATCTTTTCCATCATTTATTGTAGGCATAGAATTATAATATCTAACTTCTTTAACTTCATAGCTAAACTTCTTAGAAATAACATTAACAAACTTCTGAAAATCTAAATTGCTGGGCTTAATCTTCATTTGTTTTAAATTATGATAAAGATTATTACCATCAATAAAAATTACTGCTTTTTTCATGAGAATATAAAGCCCGGCATTGTCCCGAAAGACCATACCGGGGACTTAATAAAATACTCTATCAATTTATCCTTATAAAACTTTCTATTCTATAGGTGTCTAAATTTTAGCGACCCAGATTTTTTACTAAATTTATAGTCCCAGGGCTTTGGGAGCTAGAATTTGCTAGTCCTGTGAAAAAAAGCTTTCAAATGAATAAGTAGTTTACAACATACTTATTCTTTTTAATTTTTAATAACCTCAATAGTTATTTGAGTTAAAGTTCCAGGCTTTAGTTGTTGCTCTAAGATTTTTGGAATTACAATTATGGCTTGATTGCCATGCTTAGCTATTTTCTTTGTTAGGGTAAATTTGGAGTTCATTTTATTCTCCAATTCCTTTTTCAGTCCCTTTTTCATATTGCAATCTAGCTCCAGAAGCTTTTCTTATTTTTTCAGCATAATCTTCAATTAAATCAAAATTCATAGCAGGGCAAAACTTCGCATACCATTTTTGCCTTAACAAATTTCTATCAATATCATCATTTTCAGAAATACCATTTTCATGCTTTATACGAGCAAACCAAGGTGAGCCAGGAAGCACATTTACTGGTGAAGCACCGCAAACAAGAAGATGATTTCTGCTCACTCTTTGTATTTCTTCCACATGCCCAACACTTTCTTCAAGTGTGTCTTTAGTTTCTCCAGGTGCCCCTAAAACAAAACATCCTGCAATATAAATTTCTCTTTCACCTAATGCCTTTGCGGCGGCTAGATTTTGTTCAGGAGTAGTTCCTTTATACATTGCCTTAAGCATCTCTCTGCTACCAGACTCAAACCCAACAAAGACTTCATAAACACCCATTTGTTCAAGCAAACTAAGATTTCTAGAATCTGTTAATTGATCTGCTCTTGCAAAAAATCTAAATCTGGGACTTATGCTTGTTGGTTTTGTTTTCACTAATTGTTCAAGATGCTCTGGGCAATCCAATATTGAATCAGCAAGATCAAAAAAATATTCAACTTTATAATTACTAGCTGCGAAGGCGACTTCTTCCCAAAATTGTTCTGGTAATCTAAATCTTAGCTTTCTGTCTGCTCTGGCACAAAAACCACACTGATGTTCGGCTGCACAACCAAGACCAGACATAACACCCAACCCTCTTTTAAATGGAGTAATTCCTTCAAATTTTCTGCCATAAGTTGAAGTAACTTTATCCATATCAAAAAAAGAGTAATCAATAGATTTCCATTTAGAAATATCTTCTCTTACTCTTTGTGTTTTAACAGGCATATCCCCATCAATAAAAACCAAGTTTGGAATTTGCCTCAAGGGCTTATCTGCAAGAATTCCATCAACAAAGGATAAAACTCCATCACCATAACAAACTGCATCAACACAGTAATCTCTAGAATTTACACCTCTGTTTAAGAGAATCTCTCTGCTTAAAGCAGATGCTTGAGGTCCTCCAAGTATAACCTGTGTTTCAGAATTTTTGTTTTTAGCTGCTCTTGCTATTTTTAGCGCAGAATGATAAGTAGTAGCTGTTGTAGTTATTCCAACAAAAGGTACATTTCCAGCGAAATCTATCATTTCTTTTGTTGTGGTGCCATTTATTGCAGAATAGAGTTTAACATTATGCCCTTTACTTTTAGCATGAGTTGCTATGTATGCTATGCCAAATGGAGGAATCCATCCTTCAGTAGGCAAAACCTGAGTTTCATTCTCGCATTGAAATAATTGAACATCAATCATTTTTCTTAATATCTATTTACTACAAAGTAGTTACATATCTTAGCATTTTAAAATATTTGTTGTTACAATATAACAACACAGACCAACTTATGTTCCCTAATTATTTATAACCTGTGGCTAAAGAAAATCTTTTGTCAAATATCCTACTAATCTGTCCTGCTAATGCGACATCCGTGATTACTATAGACTCGCCATCATTTTCCGCTAACGAAAGAAGATACACTTTATCGCCTATAGTTCCAACATGAACAGGAAAGCCTAAATATCTTACACTTGTTTCTGGAAGCTGTAAAAGTTCTCTTGCTCTTGCTTCGCCAGTCCTCTTTTGAACTAAAATTTCTGCAGGGATATTATGAGATAATCTTAATTTCTGTACTACATCAACATTATCCCCCATTACTACCTTTGCTAAACCTGATGAAAATGTCTTCCAAGTTCCTTGGTTTTGTGTGAATAATTCCTGTAACATATCTAATGTCGCAGGTACGCCTTCGTAAATTTGAATCGTCATTAGATATTTTAGGATTTACACTATTAATATTTTTGTTGTCTCATATAAACAACAAATGTAATATTTAAAAAGTTGAAAATATTAAGCATATAATGAAAATCGAAGAGTTATTGGAAGAATTAGGACTATCTTTAGAAGAAACAAGAATTTATTTAGCTCTTCTAAAACTTGGCTCAAGTTTAGCTAGTAGAATTGCTGAAGAGACGAGGATAAACAGATCTCATGTTTATCAGCTATTGGAAAGGCTAATAATAAAGGGTTATGTAAGTTATGTTATTAAGGAAAATAGAAGGTACTATACTTCGGTTAATCCTGAAAAATTATTAGACATTTTGAGAGAAAAAGAAGAAAAATTAAAGTCAGCTCTTCCAGAACTGTTGGGTTTATTAAAACCTACTAAAAATAAGCCAATCGTAGAAATTTTTGAAGGGCAAGAGGGAATAAAAACAACACTTAAGGATATTTTAAGAGTAAAGCAGGACTGGTTTGCATTTGGTTCAGGAAGAGCAACGGAAATCTTGCCATATTATGTTCCACACTGGCAAAAAGAGAGACAAAAGTTTAAAATAAAAATGATTGCAATATTAAATCAGTCGCCATTGAGTCTAAAGAGAGGTAAGGAACTAAAAAAGCTTAAGCTAACAGAAGTAAGATATATGTTGGAGGACTATGATAATCCTTCATCTATCTGGGTCTATGGTGATCGGGTTGTAGTAGTCATGTGGAGCAAAGAGCACCCCTTTGCAATAAGGACTATTGATAAGGAGATAGCAGAGGTTTACAAAAACTATTTTAATTCTCTTTGGAAACTAGCCAAAAAGTAACCTCTATCCTCGAGGATAGAGGTCTTTATATAGAAGAGAGTCTATACCAAATTAATTAAATTATACTAAACAAAAAATAGTCTCCATAACTCTGCCAGAATAACAGAGAGGGCGGTGTGGGCGTTCATGCCATCTTTGATGACATTCACATCCGAGATGTGGAAATGATTTCTATGGCTTTGATCAGTTGGTTCGATCGAGCACTTCAACTTTACTAAACTAATTTAACAATTAAGAAGTTGAAGTGCGAGCAGAGGTGGGCGTATTATAGCTTTTGTATTCTAAACACAATTAGAAGCCATAATACACAGTATACCCACTACATATACTAATATGTAATGTAGAGGGTAAGATTTAAATAGTCTTATTTCTATATCTTTCTATGGTTTACATATACAAGAAGACAATAGGCGAGAAGAATTATTACTATCTTAGGGCATCTGAAAGAAAGGGAAAGAAAGTAATCTCAAAGGATATAGCTTATTTGGGAAACTCCATTGAAGAAGTTAGAAAGAGCCTTGATAAGATTGCTCACAAGGAAGAAATAAGAAAAGCATATAGGACTATGCATGTTTTTCTAGAGACTAATTATTATCTTGAAAAGGTAAAAAATCTCAAACTAAAAAAAGACGAATATCTTGGCAAAAAACTTGAAGAAATTGAAGCATGCAGAATTCACTTTAATGATAAATTTAATGCATTGGATTACAAAACAAAGAAAGAAATCATGAAGTCTTTTTTAATAGAATTTGCTTTTAATACTACTTCTATGGAGGGAAATACTATAAATCTTGACGAAGCAAGAAATCTTCTTCAGGAAGGATTAACTCCAAAAGATAAAACTTTAAGGGAAATTTATGATTTGCAGAATACCGAAAAGGTATTTTTTAATTTATATGATTCAAACTTCAGCCAAGAGCCAAATCATAACTTAATAATCGAAATTCATGATAGCCTTATGGAAAACATAGATGTTAGGAAGGGATATAGAACTACTAATGTAAGGGTTTTGAGAAGCAACTTTGATGCAACTCCTGCTCCATATGTAAAAACAGATATGGATTTGCTATTAAAGTGGTATAAAGAAAACGGCAAAAAATTTCATCCCTTAGTTCTTGCAACAATGTTTCATCACAAATTTGAAAAAATCCATCCATTCATGGATGGAAACGGGAGAACTGGAAGAATGCTTCTTAATTTAATTCTTCTCAAGAATAGCTATCCCCCTTTGATAATCCACAAAAAAATAAGAAAAGAATATCTTGAGGCTATGAGAAAGGCAGATGAAGGGGATCTATGGAAAATAGAAAAAGATAAATATTCTAATCTAATCCTATTTGATGCCCAGGAATTAATAGATTCTTACTGGAATATTTTTCTCTAACTCTCCTTCATAAATGAACAAAACCGGTCATCCGAGCACTTGACTTTACTACTTTTATTCTATTAGAAGTCAAGTGCGAGAAAGGTGTGGGCGTATCCGGGAGTCGAAGACTCTTTATAATAAGGTATTTAAAGATAAAAAGCAATAAGCAGATATGAAAGCTTGGTTAAAAGGAGGATTGATTGGAGCAGTTCTAGTAGTTATTTTATATTTTCTTTTCAGAATCTATGAAGTTGCCTCTTTTTTTGGATTAGGCATTATTCCAGATTTATGGCGGTATTTTTCACAGATAGAGCAACTATCCTTTTGGTTTAAATTTATTATTTATGGTTTCATTGTAGGTTCGGTCTTTGGACCAATTATTAGCAAGATAAAAAATTCTACAGAAAGAGACGGTTTGAAGGGGCTTAAAAAAGGGATAGCATATGGTATTTTAATAGATTTTTTAATAATTTCTATGCAAATTGTTCAAAAATACTGGGACCATCAGGCAAGTTATTATAAATTTTCCTCTTTAATCTATTATCTCTTCTTTATGGCTTTGGGATTTCCAATTCTACTGTCATTAATAATTATAATTTCAACATTTATCGGATGGAGATTAGGCAAGGCTAAAGAGACTAGAAATAACACTCAAGGAAAATTTTTAGGAGCAATTATTTTTATAATTGCCATCCTTCTTTTGATTAATTTTGGTTTATTCGGAATCCGTTATTATCTGATCCAACCTACAAATTTGCAAGATTGCCTGCAAATTTCAAATATTGCTGAAAGAGACAGCTGTTATATAAAAGCTCCAAATTATTCTAATGATGTTTTAATTTGTGATGCAATTACCTCTGCCCCTCTGAAAAAGGGATGTTATGTAGATACCGCTAGAAAGACCAAAGATATTTCTATGTGTTCTCACATCGAGGATTATATTACTCGAGATTATTCTTGTTATGGCGAAATTGCCGCTTTAACAAAAAATGCGAGTATTTGTGAACTCATTAATGATTCTACAAGAGTAAATTCTTGTTATTCAGGAATAGCGGTATGGAATACTGATTTGAGTTTCTGTGAAAAGATTACTTCTGGAGATTCTCAGAAAGAAGGCTGTATAAAAATAGTAGAAAGTAACCTGAACGCCAAATAATCTTCCTTATAATCTAAACTCTCCTCGCACTCGGCGTGGGCGTTTATTCTCATGTCAGAAATCTTTTAGATTTCTGAGCACCCCAAAATTCCTTATGGGAATTTTTTGGTTTTAGTTTCTTAGTCTACTAATAAAAGATGAGAATAAACGAAGTAGTGCCAAAAAGTGGCAAAGTTTATGTTCACAAAACTGCTACAATGTAGCAGTAAATAAAACAAAACAAAAGGTTTAAAATAGGATATTATAAAAAGTGTCAATAAGTGACACTTTTTGAAACAATAGATAAATTTATATATCGAGATTTATTAAACAATATATGAAGATAAAAGATACTATATTTGAAGCATTGATAAATCGAGGAAAAATGCAAACAAAGACAGAAATAGTAGCACTTATGGAAGAATACGAAAAAAAGTTTGGTATAAGGCAAAGAAAGGAATTAATAAAATATTTATCAAGGCACAATTATATTAGAAGAATTTTTGCAGAACTTTATTACATTAATTCATTTGATGAAAAAATCAGGGGTTTTTGTGATTTTGAAGATAAAGAAATAGTTTTTATGGCATTAAATAAGCTAAAAATTAAATGGTATGTGGGGCTAGGATACTCCATATACTTGCAAGGTAAAAAATGGCAGACCCCTAATCAGATGTCCATTGTAAACACAAAATTTAGTGGTTTTAAAAGAATATTTGGGCTCAAAGTTAGGTTTTACAAGACAAAAGAAGCTCTTTTTTTTGGACTAAAGAAAATGAAAACAACCCATGGAATAGATTTTCTCTATTCCGATCCTGCCAAAACATATATAGACCAAGTCTATTTTAAAGAGTCTGATAATTTAATAAGTGTAAGAAATACTCAAGAATATTTAAAGAGGTATCCAAAATGGGTTGGAAAGAAATAAATTTTAAGATATATGCAACAGAAGTAAAGAGAAATCTTAATATTGGTGTGGCAGATGAAATAATCAAGAAAGATTTGATCTTAACTTTTATTCTAGCAGAGCTTGAGAAAGCTAATCTTGGAAAAGATATTATATTTAAAGGTGGAACTTTGCTCTCCAGAAACTGTCTGAAATACCACAGATTTTCAGAAGACTTAGATTTTGTATTTAAAGACTCTAATTTAATAAGAGATTTACCAAGAAAGACAAGGGAAAGGAAAGTTAAAACTTTTCTTGACACTTTTGTTCCCAAATTAAAAGAGGTAGCGGATGCTCTAGGGTTAGATTTTAGCACAAATAGGGGTGATAAAAAATATTGCAGAATGTTAACTGGAAGGACAGTTTATACATTCAAACTTTACTATTCCGAAAGCCAATTTATAAAAATAGAGATAAACTTTATAGAAAAGTTGATTGATAAAACTCAAGAAGTCTCAATTTGTGCTATTACCGACTTATTTGATTCTAAGAAATTATTAAGTGATTTAAACCTTTCTTGCGAAAATTTTAAGGTGCAAAGTTACTCATTAAGAGAAATTATCTTAGAGAAATATAGGGCAATTTTAACTAGAAAGAACTTTCAGGAAAGAGATTTGTTTGATTTATTCTTGATTAAGGATTCTCTTAATGTAAATATAAATGAGGTTGTTGAAAAGATAAAAGCTTCTTGTCTGATTAAAAAAGATTTGAATGGATTAATCACTGAAAAGCTTAATCTTCTCTCACAAGGAAAATTTTTTGAAAGCAGAGAAAAAATAGCTTCACTTGCAATAGTTCAATATCTCCCTGACAGCTTTGACGAATTCAAGCTCAAAATTAAACCAATTCTTATAGATATTTGCAATAAATTTATAGAAGAAAATAAAAGAGAAAAATGAAAATCTTTGTGGAGATGTGGGCGTTTCTTTCACAATCTTTATATAACAACAAATTTTACCATCAATATGACTCAAATAGTAAAAAGAGCTTTTATTGACGCACTTGCAACTACTGCTTATATTATTTTCATAGTATCATTTATTTCCTCTCTTCAAGCATTTGCATCACAAGAAGATATAATCATAATACCTATAGCAATGCTTCTGCTATTTGTAATCTCTGCAGCTATCACAGGATTCTTGGTTTTTGGAAAGCCAGCAATGTTATATATAGACGGAAAAAAGAGAGAGGCAGTTTCATTATTAGGATATACTCTGGGAATACTTGTATTAATAACCATTATATTTTTTATTTTCTTAATATCTTACTATAATTTTCTAGTTTAAAATATTATATAGTCTTCCTCTTATTACCTTTTCTTCTTTCTACTTTTATAGTTACCTTATCTTGATATGCTTTTGTTAATCCAGGCAAAAGATGAGATAAAAATTGTTCTGCAGTCATCCTGCGGACTATTCCTTTTGAGCTTGTTTGAGTCCATCCTTTTTTATCCCTTTTATATATCTGTTCGCTTCCATGCTTAGTTATCATATAAATTATGCATTCATCGTTTTTCATATTTTTAGAATAATCTTTCTTGCTTAGTCTGCCTGTTTATCTCATTCTCTATCTTTTTTGTTTCCTTATTTATTCTCTTTCTATCCATTAAATTTATCTTTTTAAATTCTTTCTCCCCTTTTGCCATACTTATCTAGAAATCCTGCAGTTATAAACACACCCTTCTCATAAAAATGTAATAATCTCAATTTTAGAAAATTATCTTTAATCCTTAAATCCAGAAGTCATATGACTTCCATTACAAAATGGCTTGTTCTTAGATTTTCCACATCTGCATAATGTTACTCTATTCCTGACTTCATACTGCTCTCCAGATGCTGATTCAACAGGAATTCCTCCTCTAATCCAGAGAGGTCCTGAAACTCCTGATTCAGGATCTTCTATTACTCCAATAGATTTTTCAAATTTAGGCTCAATATCTTTTCCATTTTCACACGCTGTGAGTCTTCCTGAAGGGCAATCACAAGCTTGTTGAATTGCCAAATTTTTACATTCAGAATTTCCTGATTTTTCAGTTAATATCCATGTTCCATCATCAGGATCACAAAATCTTGCAGAAGCACATAATTCTTTTACATCTTTAAGCACAAGATTTTTACCTTTTGTTATCTCAGCTTTTTTCTCAAAAGGAATATTCTCTGCAGTTTCATCTCCATTAAATCCAAGCTCTGCATGTTTTCCAGAGCAAAATGGCTTGTTAGTAGAATGCCCACATCTGCACAATGCACAGTTCTTGCAAGAATATTTCTTTCCCTCAATCCATTTCACAGAATTTCCTTCTTTATCTGCTTCAATAATCTGTTCTGCTAAAGGGATATTTCCAGATATAATATATGGTCCATCCTTACTAACTTTTATCTTCTGTTCTTCCATTTATCTAACAAAAAAGCAAAACTTATAAATGTTGGTTTCTTATTATAAAATAAGAGGAGATAGTAGTAAATAAAAATAAGTTTGCTTTAGATATGATTCTTTCTTGCAACCCATATATTTATTGACTTCATTTAATTTTATAGATGCAATATTCTTAATGATGTCAGAGAAATAAAATTCATCTTATGGTGCAGTGCTCCATTATTTTTAATTAATCTCCAGCATCATAAACTTTATTATCCTTAAAATCCTGTATAATTTATGTCATTTATAGATACTTTAAAGAAGATTTTCCAGGAAGAAAAAGAAGAGAAGAAAGAAGAAATAATAGAAATAGATTTTTCCCAGCTTTCTTCTGCACTGGATGCTATTCAGAAAGCTGTAGATATGCATAAAGAAGAAATCAAGAAAAATCTTAAGGACAAAATATCTGATTTTTATATTCAGATGCAGCAGCAAATTATTGTGTTAGAGAAAATAAACCTAGATAAAAGAAAAGAGGAGCAGAAACTAAAACATATTGTAAATGAAAATCTGAAGTTATATATTGAATATCTAAACAACTTAATTGATGATTTGAATAAAGCTAAAGAACTTGAAACAAATGCTTTTATTAAGAGAATAAGCGAGATAATGAACAACTTTAATAAAAACTCAAAAAATTCATTTGAAAAAGCAACAATCCTTATAGGAAATGAACTTGGAAAAACAAAAGAAATAGTTAATAATACTTTTAGAAGCATTGAAGGCATTATTAAAGGTTCTGCATCTAAGCAAGATAATATGATCAACAAAACTAAAGAGATGCTTGACTCGCTGGATACTCTTAAAAAAACAGAAGAAGAGATAAGAAATAATTTAGTAATACTAAATACAAAAAAGCAAGAAGCAGAAAGGGCAATTGAAACTATCAAGCAAGAAGCAGAAAAAGCAAAAAAAAGCGAGGAATATAAGAAAGAATTAGCAGAAAAAGAGAATAGACAAAAAAAATTATTGCAGCTTGAAAAACAAATCCAGGAAATAAAGCAGAAAATAAACTTCAAGTTGCTGGCAAAACACTTTCATAATGAGATTAAAAAAAGTAAGTTAATACAAGAATATATAGATAATTTCAAACAAGCCATAGAAAAAGATTCTGGCTTGGAAATAATGCCATTAATTTCAGAATTCAAGCAAATTGATGTAAATTTAATAGAAATCAGGAACAATCTTTTAGAATTAAATGAAAATACAATAGGAGAAAAAGAGAATAAAATAAAATTACTGGATGCTGATATTTCAAAACAGAATTCTCAGCTAATTGATATTTCTCAGGAGGCATCGCAGGAGACCAAAAGAAAATTAAGATTAGAAGAAAAGGAAAAGGAAATAATAGAAAGCATAAAAAATCAGGTTAAAGAGTTAAATCTTAAAGTAAGATAAGAGAGCTAGTCCCGCCGCGAGGGACTAGCTCAGTCATCCCAGCCAAAAGCAAGGATGAATATAAGTTATGATATAAATTATGAAAAAGATGATATAAAAA
>Ga0209542_10007083_pt1 | contig 21497 bp, 19 predicted proteins | sample RifCSPhighO2_01_FD_184028 | JGI IMG/M metagenome (GOLD analysis project Ga0209542, IMG submission 184028) | Soil microbial communities from Rifle, Colorado - Rifle CSP2_plank highO2_0.1 (SPAdes) (version 2) | ecosystem: Environmental > Terrestrial > Deep subsurface > Rock core/Sediment ... | reverse complement strand
ACTCACCCGCGAGGAGGCAATAGAGATGATAATTGGGATCCTCACAGGCCGGGAGATTGTTGTCAGTACCACCGGTAAGATTTCGCGCGAGTTATACGAGTCACGAAAACGCCGCGGCGAGGGGACACAGAATGATTTTTTGACCGTGGGATCCATGGGTCATGCTTCACAAATTGCGCTCGGCATTGCGCAGCAAAAAAAAGATAGACAAGTATATTGTCTAGACGGCGACGGCGCGACACTGATGCACCTGGGTGCGCTCGCAACCGTCGGCTGGGTTAAGCCGGGGAACTTCCGCCACATCGTGCTTAACAACCTGGCGCACGAGTCGGTGGGTGGACAGCCGTCTGCCGCGGCTGCGGTAGACATCGCGGGTGTGGCTAAGAGCTGCGGTTACGCGTCGGTGCTTACAGTAGAAAATAAAGAAGACCTTGCCGAGGCCTTGCGCACCTTGCCCGGAGTGCCGGGCCCCGCGTTTCTTGAAATAAAAGTAGCTCTCGGGTCGCGCAAAGACCTAGGCCGCCCGAAGGAAACCCCGCAGGAAAATAAAAAAGGGTTTATGGACTACCTTCAGTAATGATACAAATTGAGTATATAGGGGAGGGTGCGATAGGAAAGCTCAAAGAGGTAGTAGCATCTTTTGCGCTTAAGAAAATCTTTTTAGTAACGGGCACGGCCTCGTACGCCGCATCGGGCGCACAGCAGCCGGTAGAAGATGCACTCTTTGGCCTTGAGGTTTTGCACTATACCGATTTTGGCGCACTGCCTGTGCAGGAGGATATAGACAAGGGGATTGTAGCGTATAATGCTTTTGGCCCCAGCTTGGTGATTGCCACGGGAGGCGGACATGTGATGGACATTGCGAAGGCCATCAACTATTTTGCCGGAAAAAAGCCGCTCATAGCGATACCCACGACCGCGGGCTCCGGCAGCGAGGCGACCCGTTTTGCGGTCGTGTACAAAGACGGGCTTAAAACCTCGCTCGAAAGTCCAGAGATACTGCCCGCTGTTGCTATAGTTGATCCCGCCTTGGCGCAGAGCGTTCCAAAAAAAGTCGCGCTCGCAAGCGGGCTTGATGCACTCGCGCAATCGATAGAGTCGCTTTGGTCTCTACAGGCGAGCGAGGAATCGAAAGGGTATGCAAAAGCCGCGCTCGAGCTTGTATGGAACAATATCATTCCTGCGATAGAAGAGAGAGATAAAGAAGCGATCGGACAGGTAATGCTCGGCGCACATCTGGCTGGAAAAGCCATCAATATTTCCAAGACCACCGCCTGCCACGCGCTTTCGTACGGACTTACCTATCGCTTCGGCATCCCGCATGGCGTCGCGGTCGCTGTTTTTTTGCCCGCGATAATTCGTTTCAACAACGTGTTGTTACCGGAGCCGTCGGTGACGCCGGAGGCAGTTGAGAGATTACTCTCACAACTTGGTATAATTAATCTGTCGCAGTTTGGGGTTAAAGCCACCGACATTCCGTCGCTTGCCGCCGAGGTCAACCTAGAGCGGCTCGGTAACAATCCTAGGGTACTCACACACGCAGACATTGTGCGATTATATACAGAAATCTTATAATCTTATGGAATCCATCAAAGAATTGCGCGTCATGTTGCAGACCAACGTGCTCGGGCACCCGATACTCCAGCGGGTACCGTCCATTTACATTACGCGTCTCCTGCTTCCTACTCCAGTTACTTCGATTCAGGTATCGGTCGCCATGATTGTCGTGGGAGTATTGGCGGGAGCGATTATCTCGCTTGGCTATATATGGGAGGGTCTCGCTCTTATATATGTAAGTTTAGTGCTTGATGCCGTTGACGGCGAAATTGTCCGCTACAAGAAAACTTTTTCCATGCGGGGTGTGTATCTTGATCTCGTCAATCATCTCGTGGTATTTGAAGCGTTCTTTCTTGGACTCACGTTTGCCGTATCCGAACTGTGGACTACTCCCAACCTCGTGGTTTTGGCGGCCGGAGTCGTGGGCGCGCTCACGATGGGCATGCGCCGCGCCATCGGTGACCTCCCCCGTATTCTTTTTGTCCGACCGTACAGTGAACGTCCCGAACTATTTCGCATCCCCGCGACTCCTCCCCATACTCATACGGAGGCCGCGACAGCCGCGCCCCGCTTGTCGCCGCGCAAACTCTTGCGGGACATACTCTGGGGCGTTCATGAATTACACGAAGGAGGATACATGATCGTCGTTCTGGTTGCTTCGTATGCCGGAGAATTACTGCTTTTCCCCGGAGTGCCGCATTACCCAGTCCTTTCGTGGGCTGTGGTGCTTTACGCGACGACCTCGTGTCTGTATCTTATCCGGGAAATCATCGGCGGATTTTACACGATTGAAGACCGTATTGCGTCTTTGAGAGACTGGTTTGCCTCAAAATGAATGAGCGGAAAAAAAAGCTGTATATCGTATATGAACTTGAGCATTTGCCGCAACTTGAAGCGCGCTTGCGCGCGGGGGAGGAGCTTGAAGTAATTGCTCTTGATTTTGAAGTTGAGCTTGAATTGCGGAAGCGTGGCATCGTTTTTACACCGTTGCGCTCTGTTGCCCGCTCGTGCGAGGGGCAGCGCGAGCCGATAGAGGTTACCCGCATGGCGGCCAACGAGTGGTATAAACATCCCGAACTTGCATTCTTTGCGCACGACGGGATACTCCTCGGTGAGCCGCACGCGGGGCCGCTCCACCACTACTTCGGCATGCTTGTCTATTATCTCGTGCTATTTGAGCAGATACTCGCGCGCCCCGGCATCGGGCGTATTTTTATACCGGAGTCCTTTCATACCGTGGGAGTTGAGGCAGACCCCACCGCATACTTTAAAGAGCGGTTGCAAGTGGATGTAGCACAGCTCATTGCAGAGCGTCGCGGCATAGAAATTGAAGTAATTCCGGCTCTGCCTAAACGCGGTACGCGTTACTCTGCGTGGGTACGTATTGTGGAAACGGCAACTCGATGTATCATCGGTTTGCTTAATATACTCGTTACATTGCTACGCAAACCAAGACCTTTGAAGATACTCTCCACCGACCCGTGGGCGCGCATCGAGCCGTTTATTAAAGATATGCCCGATACCGAGCTCGTGATGACGCGCCGCAAGGAGATACCCCGCATGGGTTGGGCTATCTGGAGCAAACGCGTGCGCTTTCATCATCCGCTCGACTTTGCCGACCGCGCGGTGCGCAAGCTTGCGCTCGCGCGGGCAGAAGAGTTTGCGCGCGCGTGGGACGCACTCGGAGACACTCCGGACATCTCGAAGCTGTTTGTCTATAACGGCAGTTCTTTTTGGCCGGTCGCAAAGCAAGTACTCGGCTCTATCGTCAAGGACTACGCAGAGGATGCTGTTGCGACGATTGAGAGTGCCAAGGCAATGCTCCGGCGCTACCGCATCAACCGGGTCCTGCTCTTTGGCTCCACCAAGGGATACAACAACCTTTGGGCGCGGGTCGCGGAGCGCCTAAATATACCGAGCGTCGAGATGCAGCACGCGCTTGAGGTGACCGAACTCTCGCACCCATATGCACGTCTCTACTCGCGCTACCTGGCGGCCTACGGCGCCTTAACCAAAAAACATTACGAGCAATTCGGCGTCGAGCCGCGGCGGATTATAGAAGTCGGCTCCCCGCGCTTTGACCGGTATGCAGAGCCCGTGCCGCCCAGAGAGCTTGAAGCCGCACGCGCGCGGCTTGGTATCGACGGAGGACTGACCGCCCTGGTAACGCTCCCGGCCCGGGGTAATTCGCTCGAGCCATCAAGCTTCACCAGCCACAGCGTAGCGGATTCGGTTGACACCTTCGCCGGATTGCAGAAAAAATTTCCGAAATTGCGTCTGCTGCTGCGCCCGCGCCCGGGGCGGGACAGCTTGTATGAGCGGCAGGAGATACGGGGGATGTTTGCTGCGGGGACGTCCTGGGTGCAGGATGAAGACCTCCGGATGCTGCTTGCGCTGTGCGACTTCGTCGTCTCCGGCAACTCGACCGTGGTGCTCGAAGCGATGCTTATGCATAAGCCGGTGCTGCTGTACGTCCGGCCAATAGACCAGGACTTTAGGGAGTTTGAAGAGGCCGGAGCGGTCATGGTAGCGCGCACACCCCAAGAACTGTTGCAGCATGCGGAAGCGCTGCTTGACCAAGATGCGCGCACCGCGCTTGTGGCGCGTGCCGAGAGTTTTCTACAGCAGAACTTTGTGTTCAACGGCAAAGCGTCCACGCGTATAGAGGAGTGTATCCGCGAGTTGCCCGCACCTCGTTAGCGTGTTTATACTACAAGACATGTATATGCGATCATTTATCGAAGGAACGCAGATAGACCTCCGCCCGCTCACCATGGATGATGTCAAAGAAGGATATGTCAATTGGTTTAATGACTCCGCAGTTTGCGCATTTAACCGGCACCACGCTTTCCCTTACACCGAAGCACTCGCGCGGCAGTATGTAGAGGGTTTGCAGACCGGTAACCAAAACCTCGTACTCGCGATTATAGACAAGGCATCCGGCAGGCATATTGGCAATGTCTCGCTGCAAGCTATCGACTGGATGAGCCGCAACGCGGAGTTTGCCATTATCCTCGGGGAGCGCGAGTGGTGGGGTAAGGGCATAGGTGCGGAGGCCTCGAAGATGATGGTCGAGCACGGTTTTAAAGTACTCAACCTCCATCGTATCTACTGCTTTACGCCCACCGCCAATGTACCCATGCGCAAGATTGCCGAGCGACTGGGGTTTGAAGAAGAAGGTATCCAAAAAGAAGCACTCTATAAAGACGGTATGTTCCACGACGTCGTCGCTTACGGGCTCATCAACAAACAGTAACTATGGACCTACATGCCCGCACCCCACTTTTCCCTCATATGCAGTACTGCACGCGCTGCTGCGTCCCCGAGACCCTCGAGGGGGTGGTATTCGACGAAATGGGCGTCTGCCGCGCTTGCCAATCGTCCGAGCAGAAGATTCATATCAACTGGCTCGAGCGGGAAAAAAATCTCCGCGCCATCTTGGATGATGCTAAAGCAAAGGCCGGCAACAATTACGACTGCATCGTGCCTATTTCCGGCGGCAAGGACAGCACCTTCCAGCTCCACGTGCTTACCAAAATATACGGGATGAAGCCGCTGTGCGTGACTTTTAGCCACAACTGGTGGAGCGAGTCGGGGTGGTACAACCTGCAGAACTCCTTGGAGAAATTCAACGTCGACCACGTCGCCTTTACGCCGAACCGCGCGCTCATCAACCGGCTCGCCAAGCGCTCTATAGAGGGTATAGGTGACACCAACTGGCACGATCATGCGGGAGTGGGCGCGTTTCCCCTGCAGGTGGCGGTCAAATGGAAGATACCCCTACTTATCTGGGGTGAGGGGGATGCGGAGTCCTCCGGACGTTCCTCTTACACGGAGCAGCTCAATACGTTCGACCGCGACTACTTTTTAAAACAATCGGCCAAGCTTTCGCCAACACAAATGGTGGGCGGGGATATAACCGACCGCGACCTCTATCCATTCGAGGTCCCGAGCCAGGAAGAGATAGAGGCGGCAGGTGTATGGGGGATACATTTGGGTGACTATATTTTTTGGGATGATGAGCGACAGACGGAGTTTCTTGAAGAGACGTACGGCTGGAGGCAGACCGAAATGGAAAACACGTATAAGCGCTATAAGAGCGTCGAGGATGTCATGTCGGGCATGCACGACTTTACCTGCTATCTCAAGCGCGGTTTCGGGCGCGCGACTATGCAAGCCTCTTTGGATGTCCGTAACGGGCTCCTGACCCGAGAAGAAGGGTTTGATCTTATCCGGAAGCACGACCCAGAACGGCCGGAGGCACTCGACTATTATTTAAAAATTACTGGCTCTACTGAAGCGAAGTTTTACGAAACGATGCGCGCAAAGCGCTTGCCCCAGATGATCGGGGTGGATATCCCCGTTAACACGAAGGACCATAAAAATGCGGAGCGCATTATGCCGTTCCCCGAGCAGTTAATCGAAAAGTTCGACCGCCATGAATAGGCTTTTTATAGACAACTCTATAGGTGAGCTCATCTCGCGCGTGGAGCAAGGCGAGCTTTCTGTTCAGGAAATGGTCTCCGCGGCGCTCCATAATATAAGAGAAGGGGAGCAGTACGGCGCGTTCGTGGTCTATGCCGGCGACTCTCTCCCCAAGAGCTTCGAAGGCGCAGCGGCAAAAAAAGGCCTGTTGCCGTACATTCCTCTCGGCATAAAAGACATCTACAACACCACTGACTTTCCGACCCAGATGGGCAGTCCGCTGTGGAAGGACTTTACCCCGGGAAACGATGCCCGCGCGGTATACAATCTCAAGCGCCAAGGAGCGCTTGTGGTGGGAAAGACAGTGACTGCCGAGTTTGCGGTGCATGAGCTCGACAAGACTCTGAACCCCCACGACAAGACAAAAACACCGGGTACATCCTCGAGCGGTTCGGCGGTGGCGGTGGCGCTCGGTATGGTCCCCGCGGCAACCGGTACTCAAACCGCCGGCTCCATTGTCCGTCCTGCGAGCTTCTGTGGAGTGTACGCGTGTAAGCCGTCCTTCGGCACTATCCCGCGGACAGGGATGCTCAAGACTACCGATAGCCTCGACTCACTCGGTTTTTTTGCCGTGTACGCGGAAGACCTGCGCCGGATGTTTAATGCAATGAAAGTCTCGGGACGGAACTATCCTTTAAGCCACGCGGCACTCTCGGAGACGGCACGGCAACAGAAGCCCGCGAGCCGCCCGTGGAAGGTAGCTTTTGTCCGCACGCATACCTGGGGAGGGGTTCCCCAGTACGCTAAAGATGCCATGGACGCGTTTGCGAAGAAGCTTTCGGCGGAACCGGGTTTTGAGGTGGAGGAGACGGAGATCCCCGCGTCTATGTCGCAGACGCATGAGACGCACGCGACTATCTATAACAAGTCTCTCTCGTACTATTTTCAACATGAGTACACCAAGGCCGAGCAAATCTCTCCCATTATGAGGCAGCTGATTGAGCAGGGGAAAGACATCGACCGCGCCGCGTTTGCCGCGGCACTCGAGCGGCAAAACAAAATGATCCGCGACATGGACGCGTTTTTTGCGGACTACGACGCGGTCATATGTTTAAGCACTTCCGGCGAGGCTCCGCCGCGTGATGTCCCTGAGCTCCCCGACCCCGCGCTCATGTGGACGCTCACGCATCTACCCGTCATCTCCGCGCCGACCTTTACATCCCCCGCAGGACTGCCGTTCGGCCTCCAGCTCGCGGCGCGCAAGTACAACGACTACCTCTTATTTCAGTTGCTAGAGGAATTGCAAACGAGAAAGCTCCTCCCCAAGCAGGCTTCGTATGTTCAGTAAGCACTACCGGTAACCTCTCCGAAACTCTTGAGTTATAAGGTCATATGTGTTATTGTGCTGCGCGCCTATGACTAGGGTAAATAAAGTGATTTCAACGGACTTCCTCAACGGAAAGACGGTGCTCGTGACCGGAGGAACGGGTACCTTCGGGCGCGCGTTCGTCGCGCGCTTGCTTGCCGTGCCGGGTGTGGCCAAAGTCATTATTTTCAGCCGCGACGAACTCAAGCAAAGCGAGATGCAGGCGCAGTACAAAGACGAACCGCGGTTGCGCTTTTTTATCGGTGACATACGCAACACGGAGCGTCTAAAGCGCGCCTTTGATGGTGTGGATATTGTTGTGCACGCGGCGGCGATGAAGCGCGTCGAGTCCATCGAATATAATCCCACAGAAGCAATAGAAACGAACATCATCGGCAGCCGCAATGTTATTGACGCGGCGCTTGATCGCAATGTGGGGAAAGTCCTCTTTGTCTCCTCCGACAAAGCGGTTGAACCCATCAACCTCTATGGTGCCACTAAGCTCGCCGCGGAGAAACTTTTTGTCGCGGCAAATGCCTATGTAGGTCAGGGTGTAGGCCGCTTTTCCGTTGTGCGTTATGGCAACGTCATCGGCAGCCGCGGATCGTTTGTTGAGATGATAAGTCGCCAGCGGGAGAGCGGCACCATCACGGTAACCAACAAGGAAATGACGCGCTTTTGGATACGAATTGAGTCGGTTATGGACATTGTGCTTGAGTGCCTCCTTTTAATGCAGGGAGGCGAGATATTCGTTCCGAAGATGAAGAATATGGCCATCACCGATATGGTCAAACTGCTCGCACCCGAGTGCACAATGCGCGTTATCGGGACGCGCCCGGGTGAAAAGCTCCATGAGATACTCATTACGCGTTACGAAGCGGTGCAGGCCAGAGAGCTACCGCACATGTATGCTATCGCCCCGATGGGGGGTGCCGAGTGGCTCGCCCGCTACCGCTGCGTTCCAAAGGGGTTCCTCTACACCAGCAACAACAAGAAATTCCTTTTGAAGAAAAAAGAAGCAGCTCAACTCTTCGGGTAAGATAGAGGTATGATTCCCTATTCGACTCAGGATATCAGCGAAGCCGATATACAAGCAGTCGTTAAGACACTCAAATCCGGCTGGATTACCCAAGGTCCCGCGATAGAGCGGTTTGAAGTGGTGTTGGCGAAAGCGGCGGGGACAAAGTATGCAGTCGCACTCAACTCCGGCACTGCCGCTCTGCACGCAGCGTACTTTGCCGCGGGTGTCAAAAAGGGCGACGAGGTTATCGTGCCGGCACTCACGTTTGCCGCGACAGGGAACGCCGCACTCTATCTGGGTGCACGGCCCGTCTTTGCCGACGTGGACCCCGAGACCGGCAATATGCGGATAAGCGACGCGCGCAAAGCGATAACCAAGAAGACAAAAGTGCTCGTGCCGGTGGACTACGCTGGACGGCCTGTCGACCTGCGCGCGTTTAAAACACTCGCGCGCAAGCACACCCTTGTGCTGATTGCCGACGCGGCGCAGAGCCTAGGCGCCCGCTTCCGGGGGAGGCCCGCCGCGAGCGGCGCAGACATGAGTATTTTCAGTTTCCATCCCGTCAAATCCATCACGACTGGCGAGGGCGGCGCGGTGGTGACCGACAACCCGGAGTATGCCCGGCTGGTGCGGCTCTTCCGCAGCCACGGCATCACCAAAGACGCGGGACATCTCAAAAATAAAAAAGAAGGCGGCTGGTATATGGAACAGCAGGCGCTCGGCTACAACTACCGCATGCCCGACATCAACGCCGCACTGGGCGAAAGCCAGCTCCGGCGTCTGAAATCTTTTATTACCAAACGCGCCGCCGCCGCCCGCCACTACGACACACTGCTTAAAAATATCCCCAGTCTGATGCTCCCGGCGCAGGACTCCGTCACCAACCGCTCCGCCTGGCATCTCTACCCCGTGCGCGTCGACGCAAAAAAACGCCGGGCCGTCTTTGATTATTTGCGGAGCAGAGGCATCGGCGTACAAGTGCATCATATCCCTGTACACACGCATCCGCATTACCAAAAACTCGGATACAAAAAAGGGTCGTGCCCGAACGCGGAGCGCTTTTACGCGACCGCAATCTCCATTCCGTTGTTTCCCCGAATAACGCTCCGGCAGCAGCAGTATATTGCGCGCGAACTGAAAAAAAGTCTCAAAATATGATAGCTGTTGTTGATTACGGGATGGGCAATGTCGCTTCAGTGCGCAATGCGCTTGCACTGTTGGGTGCGGAGGCGATAATTACCGCGCGCGCGGAGGACTTTGAACGCGCGACGCATATAATACTGCCCGGCGTGGGCGCATTCCCCGACGGTATGCGGGAGCTGTGGGAGCGCGGTCTTATCCCGGTATTGCGGCGCGAAGTACTTGAGAATCAAAAGCCGTTTCTGGGGATTTGTCTGGGCATGCAGTTGTTGGCGGAAGCGGGTGAAGAGGGAGGCGACACTAAAGGCCTGGGATTTATCGCGGGGAAGACGCGCAAGCTTACTGTGGCGGGGCTGCGCTTGCCGCATATCGGATGGGACGATGTCACATCCGCGCCGGGCGCACGGCTCTTTGCCGACATTGATTCGCGTGATTTTTATTTTGTGCACAGCTATGTAATGGAACCAGCGGACTCGGCGGCAATTGCGGCGACGTGCACCTACGGCGAGGCCTTTGCCGCGGCGGTACAAAAAGACAATATTTTTGGCGTGCAGTTCCACCCCGAAAAGAGCCAGAAAGCCGGCATCGCTGTACTCCGCAATTTCATTAATCTATAATGCTTAAAACACGCGTCATACCGGTCATGACCATTAAGAACGAACGCTTGGTCAAGAGCGTGCGTTTTTCCAATCACCGCAATATCGGCTCCTACATCGCCGCGGTTCGGGTTTTCAACGCACGCGACGTTGACGAACTTATATTTCTTGACCTTGATGCGAGCGCGCGCGGGATTAGGCCGGACCTTTTACGGGAAGTAACGAAAGAGTGCTTTATGCCCGTGACGCTCGGTGGCGGCGTGCGGACGCTTGAGGACATCCAAACATTGCTTACCAGCGGTGCGGACAAGGTTTCGATAAATACCGGGGCGCTCGAGAACCCCGAGCTCATTGATGCTGGGGCACAACGCTACGGGAGCCAATGTATCGTGGTCTCGATAGATGTTGGAGAGGACGTTGCGGGCGCGGTTACCTGGGCTAAGGAGGCACAGACGCGAGGCGCGGGGGAAATTCTGCTTACGTCGATAAGTCACGACGGAGTTATGGAGGGCTACAATCTCTCGCTTATAGAGGCGGTGAGCAAGGCGGTACGGATACCCGTCATTGCCTGTGGCGGAGCGGGGCTTCCCGTACACTGCGTGGAAGCGGTCGTACACGGTGCCTCCGCAGTCGCGGCGGCGAGCATATTCCAGTACACGCAGACCACTCCGCAGATGATAAAAAAAGCGCTCGCGGATGCTGGCATTCCCGCGCGCCTCTAGTACTATAGTTTTATGCGCTATTGTAAAAAATGCGTCATGCCTGATACGAAGCCCGACCTCTCGTTTGACGTGGAGGGCGTATGCGACGCGTGCCAGTCGGCGGCGCTCAAGAACACCATCGACTGGAAGGCCCGCGAGGCCGAGTTTAAGGAACTGGTGGAGAAGTTTAAAAACAAGGACGACTCGAAATACGACTGCATCATCCCCGTCTCCGGCGGTAAGGACAGCACCTATCAAGCATATCTGATACGACAGTGGGGACTCAATCCACTCCTTGTGCATTTTGAGCCCACTGTGCGCACCGAGTTGGGGCGTAAAAACTTGGAGAATATCCGGCAATTTGGCGATATGATTGAACTGAAGAAAAACCCGGAGGTGTATAAAAAGATGATAATGGAGGGCTTCCGGCGCGTGGGCGACCACGAGTGGCCGAACCATGTGGGTATATTTACCTTCCCGGTGCGGCTCGCGGTCGCATACAAAATCCCGCTCATCATCTGGGGAGAGAACTCTCAGCTCGAGTACGGCGGCCCTAAGGCCGCGCGGATGAAGAACACGCTCGACCGCCGGTGGCTGGAGGAGTTTGGAGGACTCTTAGGCCTGCGTGTGGACGACATGGTTGGCGTGGATGGCATTAAAAAAGAGGATCTCGTACCGTACCGCTATCCATCTGACACCGAACTCAAGGAGGCCGGCATCACCGGTGTATTTTTGGGCTACTACTTTAAGTGGGATGCCCGGCCGCAAGTGGAGTTGGTTCGCACGCGCGGCTTCTCGGTTAAAGAAGATGGGCCGGTTGAATGCACTTATCTTAATTACGAAAACTTGGATGAGGCGACTTATGCCGTACATGATCTACTGAAGTTCGTAAAGTTTGGGTTTAGCCGGGCGACAGACCATGCGTGCCTCGACATCCGCAACGGCCGCATAAGTAGGGAGGAGGGAGTAAAACTGGTGGAGCAGTACGACGGCAAGCGCCCGCGCAAAGCCATCGCGGAATTTTTGAAATACTCCGGCATATCGGAGGCCGAGTTCGACAAAGTGGTGGACTCGTTTACTGACAAAGCGCTGTTTGAAACCGACGGGCAGGGGAACCTCAAGCGCGACGGAATGGGCGACCTAATAAAAAAATACCGCGACTACGCTTAACGCCAAGTCGCAGTATTGTCCTCTGCTGGGCCGGGGGATAGCCCAAGCGCCTTAGCAATAGCTGCCGATGCGGGGTTGCCGTCTTTTATGCGGGCAATAATTTTTTCTCCACGAAGTTTCTCTTGCACGAATTGCAGCACCATCATTTTTCCGAACCCTTTGCCACGCGCCTCAGGCGCGACGGTCCAAGACAGCTCTTCTATCCCATTTTCGTTATCGGCGCGCACGGTGCCGACGGGAGTTCCACCCACTTCTGCGACATAGAGCTTGCGGGTGGGCATCCCGAGTGACTTCGTGAGCCATGCAACATGACCCTCCCATGCGACCGGTTCGGTGTTGATTGAGTTACGACGGGTGTCGGGGTCGTTGCGCCACAGAAAAAGCGCTTGAGCATCGTCCATGCTTACAGACCGCAGATTTAGTGTAGGTAAGATTTTCATTTCACTATCTTTCTTTGACTTTCTGTGTTAATTCTAGTATAAAGTTGCTAGAAGGTCAATATCGAAAGGCAAGCTATGAAAAAACTCATCTCTATCTTAGGCGCTGATATCTGGAATGATGGGGGCGTGTGGCGTACAAACGGTCTCGACGGACCTGGTGACCAAAGCGGAGTAACCTTAGACCGATTTCGAGTCGTTGCCGGTGCTTATCTTGCCGAGTCGCAGAAGGATGTGACGCTGCTGGTGCAAGGCGGGTATGCAGAAGGTTCACGCCCTTCTATCGCTTCGGTAATGCAAAAAGAGCTTATCGAGTTTGGAGTTCCCGTACATCAAATACTGCTTGAGGAACAATCACACAGTAGTTATGTGCAGTTGCTCGAGCTACAAAAAATCGCCGTGCGGGAGCGGCCAGCGCACTTGCAGATTATCTCCAACGAGTGGCACTTGCCGCGTCTAAAAGCGATGCTCGAATACCGGGAAGAACTTTCAACGCTACACACTATGCACCCGGAGTTCATCGCGGCGGAGGAGGTACTTGTACGCGAGTACCCGGAGGAGTGGCAAGATACCATCGCAGCGGTGCGTAAGTTGCCCGCCGTGTTGGCGCGCATCAAAAAAGAGCAACAGGGGGCGGAGCAAATCCGCGACGGCACTTACCGGTTTCGGTAGGTGTCTTTTTTATTAAAAATAGTGTTGTATATAAGCATGAAGATAGCCAACCGCGAGGTGGGGGCGGGTAAGCCCGTTTTTGTCGTGGCTGAGCTCTCTGGCAATCACAACGGTGACCTCAAACACGCACTTAAAATAATAGATGCCGCGGCAGATGCCGGTGCTGACGCAGTCAAACTCCAGACCTATACCCCCGACACTATTACACTTAATTCCGCCCGCCCGGAGTTCGTTGTCAAATCTGCGAACCGCGCATGGAGGGGCAAGACCCTCTACGAGCTCTACGGCGAGGCGACGACGCCGTGGGCGTGGCATAAAAAACTTTTTGCTCGGGCAAAGCGGCGGGGGATGGTATGTTTCTCTTCTCCTTTTGATACAACGGCGGTGGTTTTTTTAGAGAAGCTCGGCGCTCCTATCTATAAGGTCGCTTCCTTTGAAGTCGTCGATATCCCGCTTCTTGAGCGGATAGGCAAAACGCGCAAACCGGTCATTATGTCGCGCGGCATGGCGACGCTTAAAGAGATCTCCCTTGCCGTGAAGACGCTGCAGAAATTCGGCACCAAAGAGATAGTGCTCCTGCAGTGTGTAAGCTCCTATCCGGCGCAGTCGCGCGACATGCATCTCGCGAATATTCCCGATTTAAAAAAGCGGTTTAAAGTCGGGGCGGGACTCTCCGACCATACGATGAGCAACGACACCGCGGTAGCGGCGGTGGCGCTCGGTGCTGTGGTCATCGAGAAACATTTGACCATGCGACGGCGCGACGGCGGCCCGGACGCGTCCTTCTCGATGGAGCCAAAGGAGTTTAAAGCCCTCGTCGCGTCCATTCGTGCGACCGAAGCTGCCGTGGGCACGCCTTCCTACACGCTTTCAGGTGGAGAAAAAGAAAATCTCCACTTCCGCAAGTCGCTCTTTGTTGTCAAGGATATAAAAAAAGGGGAGCGTTTTACTAAAGAAAATGTGCGCTCTATCCGCCCCGGCAACGGGATGGCACCGAAGTTCTACCGCTCGGTGTTGGGCAAGCGCGCCGCGCGCGACATTGCCCGCGCCACCCCCTTGCGCAAAAATCTTATTGTATGAATACCCAGAAGCGATACCGCGGGGTGGTCATTGGGTGCGGCAAGGTGGGTGCCACATTCGAGATGCATAGCGGGATACCCAAACCCGCCTCGCACGCGGCGGCACTCAAAGCCAGCCCTCGCACCGAGCTTGTGGCACTTGTTGACCCGGACCCCGCCGCGCTTAAAGTAGCGGGCGATTATTACACTGTCTCGACCTTTGCAGACGCGCACGAATGTTTGGAAAAACTGCGGCCCGACATCGTCGTCATCGCCACGCCGCCCGGTACGCACGAAGAAATGCTATCGCTCGCGCTCGAGCTCAAAACCTCCGCGATAATCTGCGAAAAACCGGTGAGCGATACGCTCGAGGCGGCGCAAAGGATGATTGCGCTCGCGAAGAATTCTGATTCTATAATCATAGTCAACCATCAGCGGCGGTTCCTGCCGCTCTTCCGCGCCGCGCGCGAAAAAATAGCGGCGGGGACGCTGGGCGATATACAGCAGATAACGGCCTACTACGCAAACGGACTGCTTAACAACGGCACGCACATCGCGGATGCGCTGCAGTTTCTGCTCGACGACAAAGCGGCATGGGCCTCCGGCATCCACAATGCTCAAAATATGGCCGCGCCTTTCGGCGGAAAGAACGTCGACGGCATGGTCGGATTTCAAAAGGGAGCAGTCGCGGCACTGCAGAGTTTTGACTCCGGTAGTTTTGGCATACACGAAATACGGATAGTGGGGAAGAAGGGCGCACTTTTTATAGGCCAAAATGGCTTGCGGTTTGAGTGGGTGCCCGTTAGAGACGGGGTCACCTTTGCCGGCGTGCGCGAGTTGGATTGGAAGGCAGCCGAGGCGCAGTGTGACGACCGCAGCATGCTCGCATGTACTCTTGCCCACCTAGTCGATTGCTTGGATGGCAAAGCTACGCCGGAGAGCACCCTCGATGGAGGGTATCATACGATGCAAATACTCGATGGCCTCTTGCAGAGCGCAATCGGGGACGGAAAGAAAATACTTATTTAATAACTATGGATACTGAAACACAAGGAAAGCCCGCATTGCTTGGCGGAAGGCCGACGTTACAGGAGCCCCTTCCGTCGCCGCATAATGTCGGCGAGGAGGAGGTGGCGGCTACGGCGCGGGTACTGCGCGGCGGGCCGCTCTCCGGATTTGTCGGAGTGGCAGGAGATAAATTTTACGGCGGCGCCGAAGTGCGGCGCTTCGAGGCGCGTTTTGCGCAGTATTTTGGCGTTAAGCACGCGGTCTCCTTTAACTCCGGCACGACGGCGCTGCACGGCACCATCGCCGCGCTCGGCATCGGCCCCTGTGACGAGGTCATTGTGCCTCCCTACACTATGGCCGCCTCGGCAGTGTGCGTAGTGATGAACGGCGCCGTGCCGGTCTTTGCCGACATCGACCCGAGGACGTTTTGCCTGGACCCAAAGTCCGTCCGCGAAAAGATTACCAAATACACCAAAGCAATTTTGGTGGTGCATTTGTTCGGACAATCCGCCGACATGGACGCGATTATGGCTATCGCCAAAGAGCATAATCTGAAGGTGATTGAGGACAACGCGCAGTCGCCCGCCGCAAAGTATAAAGGGCGGTACGCCGGCACCATCGGCGATGTGGGGATGTTCAGTTTTAACGTCAACAAGGTGGCGCAGTGCGGAGAGGGCGGCGTGCTGGTGACCAACGACGATAACTACGCGTTGCGCGCGCAGTTGCTGCGCAATCATGGCGAGTCGGTGGTGGACGACCTGCCCGGCTACGATGCAGGGCCTATTTTCGGGAGCAACTACCGCATGACCGAGTTGGAGGCCGCGGTCGCCTACGAGCAATTGGAGAAGTTGGAGCGGTTTAACGCGCACAAGGTCGGGTTGTGCGAGTATCTGACCGCGCAGCTTTCCGGCATCCCCGGCATCACAACGCCGCATATTCCGGAGGGTAATACACACGTATACTTTAATCACGCGCTGTTGATAGATGAGAGTAAACTCGGCCTCTCACGCGATCTTCTATGCAAGGCAATGGCAGCGGAGGGATTCCCCTTAGGCAAAGGATACGTCAAGCCGGTCTATCACTTGCGGATGTTCCAGGAACGGCGTGCTTTTAATCAAACGCATTTTCCGTTTGAGTACGACGGCTACGGCGGTGCTCCCGACTACCGCAAGGGCTCGTTGCCGGTCGTGGAGCGGCTCCACTTTAAAGAGCTCGTCGCCACACAGCTCTGCCAGTATCCGCGCACCAAAGAAACGATAGACCTTTTTGTCGTCGCGCTCAAAAAAGTACTCGCGCACCGTGATGCCTTGAGCGCCGCGCAATGAAAGACGGCAAGAAAATAGTCGCCACTATTGAGGCGCGCATGACTTCCACCAGGTTGCCGGGGAAGGTCCTGTTACCGATGGCGGGGGAGCCCAACCTCAAGCGCCTTATCGACCGCCTGCGCCGCAGCAAGTATATAGATGAGGTAGTCATCGCGACCACTGTTAACGTGCCAGACGATGCTATAGTTGCGCTCGCGGAAGAGGTAGGTTGTAAAGTGTGGCGAGGGAGCGAGGATAATGTCCTGCTACGTGTGTTGGAAGCAGCACAGTCGGTCGGAGCCGACCTCATTGTCGAGATAACCGGCGACTGTCCGCTCATTGACTGGCGCCATATCGACCGCTTGATTGCATTGTATATAGAAGGAGGGTACGACTATATGTCTAATATTCTTGAGCGCACTTTTCCGCGGGGGTTTGACGTGCAGATATTCTCTGTCAAGACGCTCGCGGAAGTAAACCGTCTGACAGGAGACCCGGTCGACCAAGAGAACGTATCTCTTTATATTTACAATCATCCCGAACGCTACAAGCTCGGCAACTGGGCCGCCGAAGGTAAGATGCGTCGGCCGGAGCTGCGCGTGACACTAGATACCACAGAGGATTACACGTTGCTCAACGCTATTTTTGAAAAGCTGCTCCCGCAGAATCCCGACTTTTCCGCGGAGGACGTGGTACATTTGCTTAATGTCGAGCCCTCGCTTGCCGCACTTAACGCGGAGGTCAAACAAAAGGACCCGTACGGCGGATATGTGTAAATATACTGGGATATGCTAAGCACCATAAAAACCATGTGGGGTGTCTTTCGCGCCTACCGCTGGCACCTCTTTTGGCTCGTAGCGCTCGGGTTTACCGGTGCGCTTTTAGAGGGAGTGGGCATCAACGCGGCGATACCGCTTTTATCCTTCTTGACCGGCGGGGACGGCGTGCCCGCGGACCCGATATCCCGCGCCATCGCAAGTGTTTTTGCTTTTGTACATATACCGTTTAGCTTTCGCTATCTCCTCATTTTTATAGTGGGACTCTTTCTGCTGCGGGCGGTTGCAGTGGCGCTTTTTGCCTTTATCCGCGGATGGATAGTCGCGGACTTCCTCTCCACAGAGAGCCGCGAGATGTTCCGCCGCCTGCTCGAATCCTCGTGGCCGTATTTGCTTAAACAAAAGATAGGGCACCTGCACAACACACTGGTGCGCGACATCCAGCGGACCTCCTCGCTCTTTGATATGACGACGCAGATTATTCAGTCGGCGACCGGATTCCTTATGTACTTTACCGTGGCATTCATCATTTCTCCTTTGATGACGCTCTTGGCACTTGTGGGCGCTGGTGTGCTCCTGGGCACCATACGCCCGCTCCTGCGCCGTACGGTAGACAGCGGAGCAAAGATGGCCACCTCGGAGAAGCAGATAGCTCAGTTTCTAAGCGAGCACATCATCGGGATGAAGCTCGTCAAAGCCGGAGGCGTGGCGCGCGAAGCTCTGCGTCAAGGTCAACGGCTCCTGCTAGAATTGCGGTATTCTTATGTGCGCATTATGCTCGTGCGCGCCATCTCGGGGAGTCTATTCCAGCCGTTCAGTATCATTTTTGTTGTTTTCCTCTTTTTTGTGATGTACCAAACACCGGACTTTAGCATCATTTCTTTTGCGGCAACTCTCTACCTTATACAGAAGATATTTACCTACGCGGAGAGCGCACAGAGCTCGTTGCACGGCCTTGGCGAAGTTCTGCCTTACGTACGCAACGTATTACAGTTCAAGAAAGAGCTTGAGGACTCACGCGAGGTGCAGCTGGCGGGAGGAGAGCCGTTTATCTTTAAGCGCGCGCTCGAACTTAAAAATGTTTCGCTTTCCTACGGCAAAAAGCGGGTACTGCGCGATTTTTCTTGCACGGTTAAGCGTGGAGAGGTCGTCGGGATTGTCGGACCCTCCGGCGCAGGCAAGACATCCGTGGCCGACATCCTTCTGCGGCTCTTCACTCCTGATAATGGAGAAGTTCTACTCGACGGTGTCCCTATGGAGCGTATCTCCATAGATGAGTGGCGCGCGCATGTGGGCTATGTTCCGCAGGAGGTCTTCCTTTTTAATGAGTCCGTCGAGGAGAACGTGCGCTTTTATCGCGACATTCCGCGCGAGCAGGTCATCGAGGCGCTGCGCCAAGCCAACATTTACGACACGGTGACGGCGCTGCCCGAGGGGCTCGCTACCCACATCGGCGACCGCGGTGTGATGCTCTCCGGCGGCCAGCGCCAGCGCATCGCGCTTGCACGCGCATTGGCGGGTAATCCAAGCATCTTAGTGCTCGACGAGGCGACCAGTGCACTTGATAGTGAGTCGGAAGGGCTGATACAGGAGTCGATTCTTGCGTTGCGCGGTCGCGTGACCGTCATTATGATAGCGCACCGTTTGAGCACTATCGAGAAGGCAGACACTATATTAGTGCTTAAGGACGGCAGGGTAACTGAGCAGGGCTCTTTTCGTGAGTTGCGCACCAATCCTGAATCATATATTTTGAAACACTCGGCCTAAGTACTATGACGATATATATCACCGAACCAGATGATATTGATGGGGAATCCGTGGCGCTACTGCGGCAGCATGGTCACTTAGTTATCAGCGAGGAACGTGAGGCCTCTCTTCGGGCAACAGAAATAGGCGCACTTTTCGTACGCACGTATACGCAGGTAGATACAGTCTATCTCGACCGCTATCCCGCAGTTAAATTTGTCCTGCGCGCGGGGGTTGGCCTCGACAACATAGACACCGTTGAATGCAAGAAGCGCGACATCGTGGTCATTAATGCGCCCGGGGCGAATGCCAACGCGGTCGCCGAGTATGTGGTGGGCGCGGTCATTTTTCTGTTGAGGATGTTCGGCGAGCAGAGTATGTCTCTGCGCGCGGGCGGCTGGCGGGAGCGCGTACATATAGGTACAGAACTTAAGGGAAAGACGCTAGGACTCGTTGGCTGCGGCGCTATAGGCCAGCTCATTGCACATAAACTTTCCTGTTGGGAGCTTAGAGAATGTATCGGTTATGATCCCTATCTTACAGAAGAACAATTGCGCGCTGCGGGTATACGCAAGGTTGGGCTTGCTGAGATATGGGAACAGTCAAACATTATTTCCTTACACCTGCCGCTTATACCCGAGACCCGGCATAGTATTGGTGCCGCTGAGTTTGCCTGTATGAAGAAGGGGACCCTTCTTGTAAATGCCGCCCGCGGGGGTATTGTCGATGAATCGGCACTTATTATTGCTCTACAAAATGGTACACTGCGCGGCGCTGTTCTCGATGTCTTTGAATATGAGCCGACCGTGCCCGCCGAATTTCTGACGCTTCCCAATGTGCTTCTCACCCCGCACATAGCCGGCTACACGGCAGAGGCCGACAAGGAGGTGTCGCTTGCTCCGGTGCGTGAGCTATTGCGCAGGATTGAAGGCCAGTAATATGATATAGTTTTGTCCGTATGCACTACACTACATATCTACGTTGGGGCGCACTCTCAGCTCTGTTTTTGGCGCTCTTTGTTCCGTTTATTTTAGCGGCCGGTTCTTGGGGGGTACCGAACCTCTTCTTTCCCTATATTACGGGCAAAAACTTTGCGTTTCGGATTTTGATTGAACTCGCGTTCTTATGCTATATCCTTCTCGCGCTTAAGGAGCCGAAGTACCGTCCGCGCGCGTCGCTCATTATGTGGGCGGTGCTCGCATTTGTGGCGTGGATGGCGGTCGCTACCGCGCTTTCAGTCGACCCCATAAAGAGTTTTTGGAGCAACTTCGAGCGCATGGAGGGATATATCGGGCTGTTACACCTCTTTTTGTGGTTTGTCGTTGCAGGTGCGGTGCTTACTGCAGAAAATCTATGGGATCGCTTTCTTAACACCTCTATCGCGGCCGCTTCGTTGCAAGGGTTCTGGGCACTGATGCAGTTTATGGGAGTATTTGCCATCTCAACCCAAAGCGGCGTGCGCGCGGACACCACCTTTGGTAACGCCACCTATCTGGCGGTGTACTTGCTCATCAACGTCTTTTTGACCCTCTTTATGCTTGCCCGCCTCTCGCGAGGGCCGAAGAGCACTAAAGTGGCTTACCAGGCGCTCTATGGCATTGCGCTGGTGCTCCAGGTTGCGGGAATCTTCTTCACCGAAACACGCGGCGCTATACTCGGCCTCGCTGTGGGTCTTGTCGTCGCGGCATTCTACGTGTTTCTGTTTGTGCGTGGTGGGGAGTCGCGTATTTTACGCCGCATCGCACTTGGTATAATCACCGCCATGGTGCTCCTCGGAGGGGGCATTTATCTTGTGCGCGACACTGCCTTTATTAAAGATATTCCGGCACTTAGGCGCATCGCCTCCATCTCGCTTTCTGAGACGACTGTGGTATCGCGTCTTACATATATTTGGCCCATGGCTATTCAAGGTGCGCTCGAGCGGCCTGTAGCGGGGTGGGGACAGGAGAACTTTAATTTCGTCTTTAACAAAAACTACGACCCTGGTATGTACAATCAGGAGCAGTGGTTTGACCGCGCACACAACCAGTTTCTCGACTGGCTGATTGCGGGAGGCATCCCCGCGTTTTTGCTCTACACGTCGCTCTATCTGCTCGCGGTACTCGCTATTTGGAGGGCGCGAGAAAAGCTCTCTGTCACCGAGCAAGCGGCACTCCTCGGGCTCTTGGCAGGGTACGCATTCAATAATATCTTCGTCTTCGACAATCTCGTCTCTGGACTCTATTTCTTCGGCATTCTTGCGTACCTTCACTCTCTTACGCGCCGAGAGCTCCCCAATGCAGTGTGGTACACACGCGCGCTCAGCGACAAGACGCTCGCCGTCGCCGCACCAATACTCGTCGGTGTCATGCTGCTTTGTTTTTGGTCGTTTAATGTTCCGGGGCTCGCGCGCGCGGCACTGCTCGTGACCGCACTCCAAAACCAAGAGAGGGGTACGGACAGCGCGGGCAAGGTGGTGGGCGTCTCCAAAGACCCAAAGACAAATCTTGCTGAGTTCAATAAGACGATAGGAGGGCTCCC
>Ga0209542_10007080_pt1 | contig 21503 bp, 23 predicted proteins | sample RifCSPhighO2_01_FD_184028 | JGI IMG/M metagenome (GOLD analysis project Ga0209542, IMG submission 184028) | Soil microbial communities from Rifle, Colorado - Rifle CSP2_plank highO2_0.1 (SPAdes) (version 2) | ecosystem: Environmental > Terrestrial > Deep subsurface > Rock core/Sediment ... | reverse complement strand
TATCCATACAAGGTTTTAAGCGCCCTAGCGAACAAGCGACGCTTTCGGACCAAGTACAGATCATTATCGAGATTATTGTACATAAATTTGAATAAAGCAAGGCTATCATGATGACTGAACACAAGCTCATAACCACTGTTCTTACTTTTGGTATACAAACCACCTTTGTGAACACGGCTCTTGAGCATACGCCATAAATCCTCTAGGAAGGTCCTACTACCGCAAGTAAATCTTGAAGTGAACGACCATTTCATCTTACCTCTATCTTTCGCATAATGCTTACGAAAATAAACACATCCATCACCATCAAAATATCCGCGCACAAAGTGTCTAAAATACTGGGTAGGTATATCTGGCATCTTGAGCACTAAACTCTTGTTGGGTACAAACCCCAGATCGATCAGGTCTTTAAATATTTCTTTGCTTCCGATCTGTAGTCTATACCCTATTTTATGTTTAGTGCTTTTTGCTTTTCTTGTGGCAATCTTATGTTCCGCCTTAAGTACCCTTTTAATCTTAACTAGCACCTCCCTGTCTGTGAAGTGGAATTCAATAAAATGAGCGCCTCTATTATTCGCGATCATCGTACCATCAGCTGCAAATAGGCCAAGCACATAGGCCATCTTCGAGGACCATTTCTTAAAAAATGATTTGTCAACTTTTTTATATATTGGCATAATTGTATTCTATCACATGACAGAACATTACTACTGCCAGATATCCACATACATAAACTTGTATAAATACTACATTCAGTTATAATAAACACTCACGCGGGGTGGAGGAAAAGTATCCCGCTTATAGCGGGACTCATAACTTGCTCATCTACATACTCGAAAATCTAGCAGGTCAGTTATATATTCAGTTATATATCGGCCAAACCAACGATCTTCAGCGTAGATTAAACCAACACAATGATACAGCTAGGTCTGGATGGACAGCCAATAGAGGGCCTTGGAAAATAATTTTCAGTGAATCTGCCTTCACTCGAGTAGAAGGCATGAAAAAAGAGAGGTATTTGAAATCTCTCAAAAATAAAGCTAGAATAAGAGCATATATCGCGGGGTGGAGGAAAAGTACCTCGCAAGGCTCATAACCTTGAGGAGTTGGGGCGGTACCAACCCCCGCGACTAGAAAGTGGAGGAAAAGTATCCCGCTGTAAGCGGGACTATAACCTTGAGATGATCCCGCAATATGCGGGACCCCGCGACATTTCGACTCGCTCCGTTCGCTCAGTGCAGGCACGAGTAACTAAATATAGTTGAATTCGCAAAAGACTACTTCGAATTGGGAGAGAGCTTCGCCGGCTTCACGGCGTGTTAGGCTCATGCCCATGCCTTCATGGGCAATGCGATTGCGCATTTTGTGTGCCGCCCAGGCACTATCTATAGTCAAGACATCACCTTTTTGCACGTTTTTGAGGCGCTCACCCAGATTTTCCCCCACATAGCCGAGACCTTCAAAAAGTTCAGCCATTACGCTGTCGGCTTCCAGAATGGCAATCTTCCAGTCATTCTCTTTTTCGCTCTTTAAATGACCGACAATCTCCTGCCACCGGCCTGCTGCTCTGGCCACAGAGATTTCTTCTGCTTTTACTTCTGCCTCGGCATAGTATTTCTTATGCTCCTCTTTTTGCAACTTTATGTACAAATATAGAAGATAGCCGATTACTCCAACTATAATGACAAGGAGTGCCCACAAGAAATAAATCAGGCTTAAAAACGTATGATTTTGTCCCAGCTGGCGTAAATTGTCTCCAAAAGAAACAAAAAATTGAATAACGGGCTCACTCCAGCTTGTCTGACCAAAGGTTGAAATGCTTGGTTGTGAAATTGTAGTTGGGGGCATGTATTATTTTTCGCCTAAGAAAGTTTTAGCTATCTGGAATAATACATCCTCTCGCATATGAGGCGCAATGATCTGTAGATTTGGCGGCACCGAGATTGCCGGGACACCCACAATGTTGGCCGGGGCCGTAAAAATATCTTCAAGATACATCTCAATTGGGCTGCGCTTGCTCTTAGTGCCAAGCTCAAATGCCGGGCCGGAAGTAGTGGGCATAATTATCGCGTCCACAATCTCAAATGCCCGGGCGAAATCTTGCTTCATAAGCTCGCGCACACGCATAGCCTGATAGTAATAAGCGTCATAATATCCGGCCGAGAGCACATAAGTGCCTAGAATAATCCTGCGGCGCACTTCCTTGCCATAACCCTCGCCTTTGGTTTTCATATAATCATCCAGCAAATTAGCCCCATCCACGTGAGCGCCGTAGCGCAGGCCATCATAACGTGCCAGGTTTGCCGAGGCCTCGGCCGGCAAAATAATGTAATAAACGGGGATGGCATATTTAAGATTAGGCAAAGAAATATCTTGTGTCTTGTATCCTAACGTCTCTAGTGATTTAATTTGCAATTTGAAATTTGCGATGACTCGCGGATCGCATCCCTCAAGAGGCAAATCACCCGGCACACCAATTACCAATTTATCTGCACTTTTGCCATTTGCCATTTGCCATTTGCCATCTCGACTTGTAGAGTCGAGTGGGTCATGCCCAGCAATCACGCCAAACACCGCCTCTGCGTCAGCCACCGTTTTGCCAAACGGCGCGATCTGATCGAAGCTCGAGCAGAGGGCGAGCAAACCGTAACGTGACACCGCGCCGTACGTTGGCTTGAGTCCCACAAGATTGCAAAATGCCGCCGGTTGTCGCACAGAGCCACCTGTCTCGCTACCAAGTGCTGTAAGCGCCATCTCGCCAGCCACTGCCGCGGCCGATCCGCTTGAAGATCCGCCTGGCACGCACGAAGTATCGAGCGGATTCTTGGTGGGCCCATAAGCGCTATTTTCACCCGAGGCACCCATGGCAAACTCATCGCAATTAGTCATACCGAGCAAAACTGCTCCTGCTTCACGTAATTTGCGCACAGCTGTGGCATCATAAGTTGCAATGTGGCCCTTTAGAATTTTCGAAGCCCCTGTCACTTCCCTACCCTTGACCATGATCACATCTTTGATGGCAATGGGGACGCCAGCCAGTGATCCCACTTTTTCTCCTTTCTTTCTAGCCTGATCTATTTTGCGCGCCTCATCAATGGCGTCATCAAAGACAGTCAAATAAGCATTAAGTTCTGGATTCTTTGCTTTAATATTTTCCAAATATGCCCTCGTAAGTTCCTCGGCACTAAACTCTCCCTTCTCCATTGCGCCGCGTGCCTTTGTGATTGTCAGGTCTTTCAGATTTAACATTTACGATTTACCATTTACTATTACTTCTCCAGTATTTTCTTAACGCGCAAATACCCTTTCTCACTATCCGAAAAATTAGCAACAATATCTTTTGTATACTTCCCCGTCTCGTGCGGCTCCCCATCTTCTCTAAACACATTTCTCTGGGCAGGCAAATCCACCTCTCCCACACTGCTTGTATCGGCTTTTTGCACCTCTCCCACAAACCCAATAATCTCCTCGAGCTGCCCCCGAAGCTCCTCGAGCTCACCATCCGGCATCTGGATCCGAGCCAATCCCGCCAACTTTCGCAATTCTTCAATACTAAGCATATGATAATGTTAGCATTTAAGTGAGTTCTTGAACATTGACAATAAAATATTATAGTTATAGCTTGTCTAGAGGAGGCTATCGAAGTTGAAGAAAATGTTTAAGCATCCATAAATTACATCGTCTACATTACAATCCTATCGTGAATTAATGTAGACAAGCAGAGTTCATAATAATTCGAAATAATCCCGAATGGGTTCATCGTATTCGATTCTATCTGTAATAATGTACAAAACATCTTTACCTATTTTGAAATCTGCCTTAAGAAGAGTAACTAATTCTTCGCAGTCGTAAGGAAACACCCATACGCTTTTTTGTAACTGATAGAAACCAATTTGCTTTAAGGCAAATCTCAACTGATCTCTTGTCTTACGTCTCGTCTCTTTGATATCGAAGCTCAACATTCTAAACTTCCCGTCCCATTTCTTAGGCCTGTTGAAAACATATCTCTTGCCTTCAAGCTCTTTGAGATAACCCTTACCTAATCTGGTTATGCGCAATTTTTTACCATCTGTGGTTTCTATAAACTCGATGTACTTTTTATCGAGCAGAGCATCGCGGGAACGATAAATCGAGCTTCTGAAAATCCTTCTTTTATTCCCAAGTCCCAGCAATCCCAGAAGCTGCAGACTGTTAGGAGCTACCGCAGCCATAGCTAAAACACCCCCCACGGCAAGTGAACCCAGAATAGCCCTTTGTACAAGCTTCTTGCGGTTCTCAATTCTCACTTCTTCCTCAAGCATTTTCATTTCTTCTCTATTCTACCATAGCATCCGATCGGATTGTTTTGTAGACAGATATACGCAAACACATATGAATACGGGCAAGAAAGGCGACACATAAAAAACGGACTTCAACTATATTTTCTGCTTCTTCCAAAGCTGCCGGAAACGACCTTTGGGGGTGCGCATAAGCCGCGAGAAACTGCCTTGCTCTATTAACCGGCCGCCCTCTATGACAATTATTCGATCCATTTCTTTAATGGTAGTCAGACGGTGGGCAATTACGATAGCGGTGACAGTGTCAAAAAATTTGTGTAATGAATCCTGAATTGACTTCTCACTCTCTATATCAAGATGAGAGGTAGCTTCGTCAAGCAAAAGTAATTCTGGCTCCTTGTAAACTGCCCGAGCAATACCTAGTCTCTGTTTCTCGCCGCCCGAGAGCTTGACCCCCTTCTCGCCAATGAGCGTATCCACGCCCTGCGGCAACTTGTGCAAGAAGTCGCGCACGTGAGCCACGTCGAGCGCACGTTCGAAAGCAGCTCTGTCGAACTTCCCGCGGCCGATTGTGATGTTATCTTTAAGTGAGAAATTAAATACTTCCGTGTCTTGTAAAACGACCGCCGTGTGAGCGTAATAATCCTTGGGGCTGATCTCGCGAAGTGACAATTCGTCAAACTTGATCTCGCCTTTGTAATCCTCATACTCCTTCAAAAGTAATTTAAACAAAGTTGATTTGCCCGCTCCCGAAAGTCCCACAATGCCAATCTTTTCTCCTCGCTTGATCTTAAACGAAATATCATTGAGCACTTCATTCTCACCATACTGAAACGACAAGTGGGTAATAGAGAGTTGGCCCCATTCTCGTGACAGCTTCACTTTCCCATCTTCTCGGGCCGTCATGATAGGCTGATCAAATATCTCTTTCAGACGTCCCAGTCCATACCTTGATACAACTAGCTCCTGATAAATTGTTGCCAATTCATCGGTGGATTCGTACATCTTTAAGATGTAGCTGTTTAAAAGAACAAGGAAACCAACTTCATAATGACCCGCCACAACACCAAAAATCGCATATACAAACATTCCCACACGAAACAGTTGGAATATCCCGTCTAGGACAGCCCGTTGAGATCGGGCTACTTTGATTCGTCCAACAACTAGTGAGACATACTTATCAAGAAATTGGGAAACCTTCTCGAGAGAGTAAGTTACTGCTCCAAGGACTTTGATCGTACGCACATTCCCCAAAAACTGATATATCTGCCCCGAGACATTCTCGGAAGCTATCTGAACATAATATTGAATGTAGCCTATTTTCTCCGTGAATTTACGGGCAACCAGTAGATAGAACAGCATGAAAGCAAGGCAAAACAGGCCGGCCATCTTATCGATACCCCCAATGATGAGTGGCATTCCTATGAGAACAACACATATTTCGACAACATTATTTATCCAGATACTCAAGGTCGCCACCAGAGCGTCTGCCGCTGTGTTTATTCTTTGGGCTTTATTACCGACATTTTCTCGCTCATGCCAACCGATATCCAGAGAGAATATGTGTTTGAGTGCTTTGATCTTGATATCGTAGGATACGCTTTGGTTTAAAATGAAAATTAGGCCCTTGCCCAAATTCTGGCCTATTGGTTTAATAAAGGAAACAAAACCCCAAACAAGCAAAAGAAGCCAAACTGTTCTCAATGACTGACCAGTTTGATAGTGCACGAAGAAATCAATTATCTTAGCAAGCGCAATGGGTGGGTAAAGCCAAGCTACATCGCTAATAAGTCGACATAAGGTACCAGCAAAGAAACGCCACTTGTATGGTCTCACATAAGACGCCACGTCTGATACAAACTTCCACCAAGAATAGTCAATCTCGGGTCTATCAGGATCAAGTGCCCATTTCATAAATTTATCAGATTCATAAGCTCATTTTCATTCAAAATTTTTACCCCCAGTTCTTTAGCCTTATAGTATTTACTGCCCGGGTCTCTGCCGGCTATTACATAATCAGTCTCTTTTGAAACACTTCCGGATACATTTCCACCCAATGCCCTAATTTTATCTTTTGCTTCATCGCGCGACATGTTCTCCATGGTTCCAGTAAGAACAAAGGTTTTTCCGGTAAGCTTGCGTGAGCGATTCACGATTTTCGATTCACGATTCACGATTCTAACATGAGACAGAAGACGCTGGATTAATTTAACGTTCTTTTTGTCAGCGAAATAATCCTCGATACTTCTGGCCACTATATCTCCCACTCCCTCTATGTTCATGAGTTGCTCGGCACTGGCTTGCATTAGTTTAGGTAGTGAGCTAAAGTGATTGGCTAGGTCAATAGCTGTTTCTTCACCCACGTTCAAGATTCCCAATGCGTACACGAATCTTGAGAGTGTAGTGTTGCGTGATTTGTCTATTGCCGTGATTAGATTCTTGGCGCTCAATTCGCCCATGCGATCTAAATTCTCGATATCACCTTGCTCAAGCTCATATATGTCAGCAAAATCACTTAAGAGGTTATTCTCGACCAATAGGTCAATGATCTTGGGCCCCAGGCCATCAATATCCATGGCCCGCCTTGAGACGAAGTGATAATACTTGCGCAGATCACGAGCGGGGCAAGACTTATTCGTACACTTGTGGGCGGCTTTATCTTGATCGCGCTTGACTTCGCTATCACAGACCGGGCACTTCTTTGGGAAAATATATGGTTTGGAATTTTTGGGTCGCAGTTCTGTGATCACTTGCACAACATCCGGTATCACATCTCCTGCCTTCTGCAAGATCACCGTGTCGCCCACCCGCACATCTAATCTTTTTATTTCATCATCGTTATGTAAAGTTGCGCGAGAGACAGTGCTGCCAGCCACTAAAACAGGCTTAAGGTGGGCCACAGGAGTAAGGGTACCCGTCCTACCTACCTGAACCTGAATATCTTCTACGATCGTGGTGACTTGCTCGGCCGCGAATTTGAAAGCAATGGCAAATCTGGGTGATTTACCCGTATAGCCTAGTGTCTTTTGACACTCCCTCTCATCTACCTTGACCGCCACGCCATCTATCAAATACTTTTCCTTATCCTTCTTTCCGTGCCATTCTTTCCAATACTCAATTACGCCCTCAATGTCTTTTATTTTTTTATAATTTGGGTTAACTTTGAAATCCAGCGCGCTCAGCAATTTCAGTTCTCCTTCCTGCGTATCCGGGAACCTCAGGTTCCACTTGGAACCTGAGGTTCCAAGTGAGGCTATGTCGTAAATAAAAGAGTCTAGCTTGCGGGAGGCGGCAATCTTGGGATCGAGTTGCCTGATGGCTCCTGCGGCAAGATTCCTAGGATTGGCATAGAGCGGCAAGTTTTTTTCTTTCTGTTCGCGATTGATACGCTCAAATTCTTTTTTACTCAACCAGATTTCGCCTTCCACGATTATGTCCACCGGCTTCTGGAGTGCAAGTGGGATAGACTCAATCGTTTTGACATTCTCGGTTACATCTTCACCCATTTTGCCATCCCCCCTTGTTACAGCCCTCTTGAGCAAGCCCTTCTCATATGTAAGCACTATCTTAAATCCATCTATTTTGAGTTCGCACACATAACTTGGAGGTGAAACCTCCAAGTTAGAAAGTAATCTTAAATTGCGCTCTTCCCACTTTTTTATTTCTTCTTCCGTGAAGGCATCGTCGAATGACCACTGGCGCACTTTGTGCGTTACTTTTGTGAACTCGGGCAGAGGTGACCCACCCACACGCAGTGAGGGCGAGTCCGGTCGAATAGATTCCGGGTACTTCTCTTCCAACTCTTTTAGCTCATGTTTCAGGGAATCAATGGCCGAATCAGATATCTCTTGTCTATCCAGTACATGATAAAGATAGCGATGTTTATTTATCGCCTTTGTTAAGTCACTTATTCGCAACCTGGCTTCCTTGCGGTTCACTCGTCTATTCTACCTGAAGCGGCTATATTTTACCTCCAAAGCTCTGTCAACCCGACGCTTGCTTGAGACATTGCAGGTATTGAAACCCCAGGAAGTGAGTCTAACTTTCTCTTCGGCAACTCCCACAGGAATTGTGTTGAATTCGATCTTGGCGCAGGGGTCATTAAGTTCTGCATCATTGCGCAGCCAGAAAGGATGTCCAGGCGTTATTTCTATCGTAATGTTGTTACATTCAATTACTGAAGGAGGAGAATCTATCGCAAAAGCACTTTTTTTCTCGAAATTACCACGAATGTTATCCCAGTAGAGAGAACATTCCGCGCCTGAATCGGCGATATAGAAACTTGTCAAGGAATTACGAACAGTGGATGCCAGAACGACTTCCTTAAGGGCAGTGTTCAAGATCGTCAAACCAATAGTAAGAATGATGGTCGAAATAACTACCGCAATCAGCAGAGCAAAACCTCTTTTCCTGCATTCAATTTTGCACTTTGCGTTTTGCATTTTGAGTTTACTTCGTAAAAGTCCACCAGTCGAATAGTGTTTCTTTTACTTCTGTGACCTTAGTAAGATTGCCCTCCTTCCAAGTGACCCGAACTATCACTGAGGCTTCGGTGTCATCTCTGGTCGGCCCAATCGTCCTGTTCAAAATTTTGTGAAGAGTGACGGAACGGGTAAAGATTGTGGTCTGGACAGTCGGATCGGTCGAGAAGAGCGGCCCATTACCATATGCCACCCCTCCCTCTGGTGTTTGTATGGACAAAAGTGGTGGACAACTCCCGCCACAAACTTCCAGTTTTTCTTCTATCGCGTTTACAGTACAAAGTTTGTCAATACAAGCCGATACGTAAGCTAGCCAATTAAGAGGGTCGGCAGTATTGGGAGCAAAAAACATGGCGTTATCTCGCATATTATGGACGACTTCGAGACCTTCCTGAGCAAGATAAGTGGCAGTGGTCTGATTTCTGGCGAAGCGTGAACCCGTGAGTCCCTGAGGCGCAAGAGCAAAGGCACTACCTATAGCCATCATCAAAATAGCGATGGCAACAAGGGCCTCAAGAAGGGTGAAGCCCTTCTTGATGGTAAATGGTAAATGGTAAATGGTAAAAGTTTTCATATTAAAAATCCGGATCACGTTGTGAGACTGTAGTTTGTAAATCGAAGGACACTTGATCCTTCTCGGCCAGTGTCGGTATGCGCGTACGACCTTTAATGCGGATAAGAACACGGGGTTGCTTAGCGTCACTAATGCTCGAACCGAAAACGTTGAAAACTAAACTTTCGATTAATATCTCCGGTGCTGTAATACTGAATGTTCGGTGAGGAATATCCGATAGATTCTCTCTATCGAGTGACCCCTTAGTGCGATTGAGACGATAGATCAGACGATGTTCATCTTTATCGGTGAAGGACAGCGCGCTCTTGCCGCTATGCCAAGTGCAATCTTTAGTCCGTTCCGATATCGGATGTACACCCTCGGAACAATAGAAGCTACCACTCACTCGCATTGTCCTCGACATCTGCTCCATAGCGAAATCAAGATTGTTTATGGCCGTCAGAATGGCCTGTGAACGGTCAGCCGCCCTGGCCAGAGCAAGCACAGCCCCCACAGCAATAATTATCACCACCGAAAAAATTGAAATCGCAACTAAAAGTTCAATCAGAGTAAATCCCTTTCTCATTGGATACTGATTTGGCCAGTAATCCAGATCCTAACTGTCCGCGTCTCTCGGCTATCCTTGTTCGAACGAAGATATATTCTGGCACCGTTATATCTCTTCAGGGGATCATCGGCAACAATCCATGCCTCCGGGTCTGGTCTCCGAAAGGTAATATTTAATCCATCAATATCACAAACCTCTGTAAGATCCTCGTCACCACCCTGCCCGCCACCGGGGATAACGCAAATTTTATCGATATACTCCGGTCCCGATAGGGTCATGCGCCTTATACATTCAGTACTGTCCTCTCCGCAACCATCTCCGCTTTCATATATAAAAGCGTGTGAACCAATATCACCGAAAAAGATAACCTCCCGAGGCTTATCTTTACTTATATGAACTCCGTAAGGAGGGAAAAGTAACTGTTGCTCGGGGAACTCCTTGACCGCCAATCCGTATACTTGCGCTTCCCGTACTAACAAACCGATTTCGCGAGCCAAGGCCGCAAGCGATGACCTTGCCTTGAAGCGCGGATAGCTGAAGAAAACTAAGCCGAGGATCAGTATTATGATGCCTGTCGAAACTATTAATTCGATGACAGTAAAGCCTCTGGTAGGTTTTGGGTGGTAGGTTTTGGGTGGTAGGTTCAAGATATTTAAAAGAAGTTTACAATATAATGAATTGGGATATTTGCAAAAAGGGCTACAAACATTCCAAAAATTAAAAAAGGAGCGAAAGGAATCTCACTCTTTATTGTAAGCGATCCGCGCGATAGATACAACATAGCTATACCCACAATTGCTCCTGACCAAAACGCTATCAACATGGCCATAAATGACAAGTTGGGACCGAGTAATAAACCAATACCGAGGACAAGCTTAGCATCACCGAAACCCATCCACTTGCCACCTGAAACAAGCCATAATCCGCCAAAAATCACAAATAACGCAACACCAGAGATTAGATTGGCTTTTGCAAACGAAGAAGCAAACAGCGTTAGAATAATAAAAGGATAAACAAATACATCGGGAATAATTTTGTGTTTGATATCATACGCAACCATGGCAACTAATAGGGCGGTGATCGGGTAAATGAGAATTGGCAAATGCCGATAGGCAGTTAAACCAAATAATACGGCTGTGAAGAGTTCGACTAAAAGATATTGGGGTGAGATCTTGGTAGTACAATACCGACAACGTCCCCTCTGGATAAGGAAACTCAAGATCGGTATGAGATCACACGCATTTAGTTGATGACCGCATGAAAGACACAAAGAGCGCCCTCCAAGAGAGCGCCCTGTGCCTAACCGCAGCACAATTACATTGATAAAACTACCAATGACAACCCCGAACAGTAGCGCGGCAAGTACTACCACTAGCTTCTCTGGTCGTAGCGTACTTCGCCTTCACCTGTGGCTGGTGCGGCCGCACCATCGAATCCACCTGTCAGAGCGACGGGGAAACAACTGGTAGTGATCGCAGAGTTACAGTCGGCATCATTACTAGGCGCACTGGTATCGCTCTCCAAATCAGCGGCAATATGATACTCGGCATCAAGTACAGCATACCAATAAGCATTGCTACCTGACTGCGCAAGACTACCTGGATCTGTCGGAATCTTAGAAATATAACCGTTCGTTGTCAGATCGGACAGGGCATCAGGATAATCACCGCTATTGTCATCCGCGTAGAGTTCAAGTGCGAGCTGTAAACTCTTAATATCAGAGATACGACGCGAATCACGGGCCTTGGTACGAGCAGTATTCAGAGATGCGAGCACCACGGATGAGAGAATGCCGATGATGGCAATCACCACCAGAAGCTCAATTAAGGTAAAACCTTTATTTCTATTCATTATTTATAATAACTTTAATAATATGGCGACTTTTGTTATGACACCATTATATACGTAAATACACATTACATCTTGCCTACTTGTGGATAAATCCCGGTTGGCGGGCTAGAGGGCTCCAGTGAGGGAGTAAATAGGCAGTAAGATCCCCGAGAGGAGCGTGGCCACTCCAAGTCCAAGAACAACAATCAAAATTGGCTCAATAAGGCCAACAAGCAAGTCGATCGTGCTTTCCACCTCTCGGGCATAGAAGCGGGAAAGAGTCTTTAAAACATAGTCAAGTTTGCCGGTCTCTTCACCTATGCGCACCATCTGGGCTACAATACTTGGAAATTCGGGATAGTATGCGAATACGTCAGAGAGGGCACTACCTGATTTTACGGTTTCGGCCGCCTCCAAGAGAATTTTACGATACAGCTCATTGCCCACCACGTCAGCTGTTACTTCCATCGAGCGGATTACCGGAATACCACTCTCAAGCATCATATTGAGGTTATCTGAAATACGCGACAAATATATTTTGCGATATAAGGTACCGAGATAGGGTAAGGAGAGCTTGAAACTGTCGATAGAAAGCCGCCCCCGCGCCGTCCTAGAAAATTGCCACAATACGATCCCAAGGACTATAACAAGAAAAAGTAGAAGTACACCGTAATCGATGAAAAAGTTGCTAGTACCGATGATCATCCTGGTAAAAAGGGGTATCTCCTGACCAGACTCGAGCAAGATACCGGTAAGTTGGGGGATGACAAGGACCATCATTAGAATCATGACAAGAGCAAACACGACTATAACGAAGATCGGATAAACCAGGGCGTTACGGGCCTTTTGAATCAATTGATACGAACGCTCAAGATATTCGGCCAAGAATTTGAAGGTTTCGGGCAGTTTACCCGATTCTTCAGAAGCCCGAACCAAACTGACATAGAAAGCTGAAAAGACACCCGGGTGCTTGGCCATAGCGGACGAAATTGGTACACCGCTCTGGATGTCATCCACTACTTCCGCCAATTTCTGCTGTAACAAAACATTCTCCGTCTCACTTGCCACAAGACGAAAAGTTGTCAATATCGGCACGTTAGCACCAATCAAAGTGGCTAACTGTTGAGACAGTATTACAACATCTTTCATTTTCACCCCACCAATGAAAGGCAAATGGTGTGGGGTTGACGGATGATTCTGGGCCGGCTTGATCTCAACAATGATAAGATCCTTCTTCTGCAGGTTGGAAATAGCGGCGTCTATACTACCACCTTCAATACTCCCCTCCGTTTCCTTCCCATCCTTCCCAACCGCTTTGTAAAAGAAGAGCATATATCAAAGTAGTCTTTGGAGGCCTTCGGGATCGAGAGTGTAATGGAAGGCATCTTCGGCGGTGATCTCATTAGAACGTACCAGACTTGCTATGGAATGATTCATGTCGATCATGCCAGATTCAGAACCTGTTTCGAGTACAATATTGATCTCATGCGTCCTGCCTTCACGTATCAGATTCGAGACTGCGGAGTTGTTGAGTAAAAGTTCATAAGCTGGAACCAGACCGCCGGAAATTCGAGGCAAAAGCCTCTGGGAGAAAACACCGATAAGACTGCCGGCCAATTGGACCTTGATCTGCGGTTGTTGGCTGCCGGGGAATGAATCGATGATGCGATCAATAGTCTGAGCAGCATTATTGGTGTGGAGTGTAGAGAAAATTAAATGGCCTGTCTCGGCTGCCGTCACGGCAGTGGAGATCGTCTCGGGGCTCCTCATCTCGCCAATCAGGGCGACGTTCACATCTTGACGAAACATCGATTTGAGAGCACTATGAAAATCGTGAGTATCGAAACGCACCTCACGCTGATCGATCAATGATTTGCCAGTAGGATAAAGATACTCAACTGGATCCTCAATAGTAATAATGTGCTCGGCCCTTTCCTGATTTATCAAATTGATCATAGCGGCAAGGGTTGTAGATTTACCCTGACCTACGGGTCCCACAACCAAGAAGAAACCTTGTTTCCGATGGGTAATGTCGGAGAGTAAAGGTGGCAGATTGAGTTCAGCAATACTCCTAATTTTAGCAGTGATGAGCCGCAGAGCCACACCAACTTGACCAAGTTGATAGTAGGCATTGCCACGGAAACGCATACCCGAAGGGGTAGAATAGGCGAAATCCAAATCTTTATCGGTGAGGAAATGCTTCTTATTCTCTTCAGTCAAAAGCTCGAAAAGGAAACCTTGAGTATCTTCAGGTTTCAGTTCTGGTAGATTAACGAGTGGTATCAAGGCTCCGGAAACACGAATAGTTGGTCTATGACCGACAGCCAAATGCAGATCGGAAGCACCTTGCTCCCCTACTGCTGTTATCAACTGATCAAGTTGTGTTTTGTAACTCATCCCGTTAGAAGTATTAATGCAACTATTTATTTTTCTCTTCTGATATCGAAATGACCTTGTTAACTACTTCAGTCGGGGTGGCACTTGCCTTAACTATGTAGCCATCCGCACCCAGAGCCAATCCTCGGTCGATATCTTCCTTCTGGCCGAGATTCGAAAGAATAACGATCAGTGAGTTTGGGAGCATTTTATTCTTTTTGATCTTTTCAAGCACTTCAAAGCCCCCAACCCCGGGCATAACTAAGTCAAGCAAAACAACATCGGGAGCGATTTTATCTTTTTCGATTTTAGTAAGAGCTTCTTGCCCGCCAAAAGCCGTATCCACGCTAAACCCGCGTTCATTAAACTTCATTACGTACATATCCAACAAGAACCTATCATCTTCCACAATTAGAACATTTTTCTTTTCCGACATACCTTTATTATAGCAAAAGTTACAGCGAAGCAACTTCTTCGAAGGGGATAAGACCTGCGAACGCCTTCTGAAGGCCGTCTTCTTTCATGGTTAACATACCCTTATCTCGAGCCATTTTATAGATTGCTGGTTCCGTTGGATTGCCGAGGATTAAATTTTCCATATTCTTATCAACTTCGAACATCTCGAAAACTGCCATTCGACCACGGGTACCACCCGGACAAAGAGGTGAGCTTTTGGCGTGATAGACTTCCTTGGGTATATCAATTTTGTCCCGGAAGGTCTTCGGCAAATCCTCGAATTGTTTATTTATTATAGCCTTTATTCCACCTTCGATCGGCTCGGGATCTTTGGAATCCGGACAGAGGGTACGCACAAGTCTTTGAGCCACGGCAAGTATTAGAGTGGGTGCGATCAAGTACGGATCAATACCCATATCTACCAGCCGTGGCACCACCCCAATGGCATTATTGGTGTGGAGCGTTGAAAAAACGAGATGTCCGGTAAGAGCCGCTTGGATGGCTAGCTCGGCCGTCTCCCTGTCGCGTATCTCACCTACCATAATCATGTCCGGATCTTGACGTAAGATAGAACGCAAACCGTTCGCGAAAGTATAACCGATTTCTGGTCTAACTTGAGATTGATTTACCCCTGTGACACTGTATTCAACCGGATCCTCGAGTGACACAACATTGTGCTTCTCGCGATCAAGTTCATTTAACATTGCGTATAAGGTTGTAGACTTACCCGAACCGGTCGGACCGGTAATCAGAATCAGGCCATACGGTCGGTTAATCACATTCTTTAAAATTCCCATATGGGTACTGGAGAGCCCGAGATCTTCGATATTCTTAACACCTTTCTCGGCGTCAAGGATACGAATAGCAATCTTTTCGCCATAGTACGAAGGGAAAGTGGAGATACGGAAATCAACCTTGCGACCATCGAGTGGGGCGCTAAAACGGCCATCTTGGGGTTTGCGCTTCTCATCGATTTTGAGACTGGCAATGATTTTGATGCGGGCTACCACTGAATCGTAAACACTGACCGGCAAATATAAACTTGTATAGAGAGCCCCGTCTACACGGAAACGCACTCTCACTCTATCTCCTATTGGTTCGATATGTATGTCTGAAGCGTTGCCATCAATGGCATGGCGAATGATCACGGCCACAATTTTGGTTACGGGAGCATCTTCCACAAGAGCAATGCTCTCTCCTCCTCCAGTAATACTCTTGATCATCGCCTCGGGTAACTGATCTTCTCCCGAGAGCTCGGCATCAAGCTCGCCCAGAACTTTGTTTACTTCGCTGGCCACATTTTTATACTCATCGAGCACTGCTCGGAAATCTTCCTTGGATATTTGATAGAGCTTGAAGGGCATGCCAAGTTTGTCAGCAATGAATGAGACGGCGTTACGTGCCTCGGTGTTGTCAGGATCAAGGACGCCCACTTCAAGAGCATTGTCCTTAATGCCAATAGGTACGAATGCGTAATATTCGGCAGATTCCTGCGGGATATACTTCAAAATCTCCGGCGAAACTTTTTTGCCCTTTAAGTCTCGAATCGGTACCTGGAGAGTGTCGTCTTTCTTTGCTTGTTCCTCCATTTACTATGGCGTTGAAGTGGCCTGGAAAGTTGCCAGATCACGTTCGAGTGGATTGATAGGCCGGAACGGATTCTGGCGACCCTTAGGCTCCTCTTTCAGCTCAATGCTAAAGTCAACAAAACTCGCGAACGCTTCCGAAGATAGTATCGAGGAGTCAAGAGAGACGCTCTCTAGATTTTTGAGTACACGCAAAAATTCACCGTTCTCGCTTAGGTCAGAACTACCAAAATCTTCGCTCACTATCCCAGAGCTTGCCACGTTTGAACTCGTATCGTCCGACAAAAATTTGATCCCGACAATAATCAAAAAGACCAGGATTAGACCAGCAACAATTTTGGCTCCAGTACTCATTTTATTTGTCTTGTAACCAATAAGTGCGCAAGGCAATAGTGAAGTCGTATAAATCAATGTCCTTGGAACTGAAAGTGATATCGGTAATATCCACAATACGCAGGCTTCGACCCAAGTCAGTGAGGAAACTTTTGAGCGATTCATAACCGCCACTGACCGTAAATCTTATGTCAAGATGTTCCGGTCCATCTGGTGTAATGCTGGTCGCAGTCGGATTCTCGATTGGATTGACCGTTTGACCAATTTCAATATTTTTGATCGTCATACCATAGGTGCTCGCCATACCATTGATATCAATTACCAATCTGACGTTATCAACGTGTGAAGGCAACAACTTGGTCAATCTGCCTAAATCAGAACTGGAAAAAGCATTATATCTTTCTTGTAGAGATTCACGCACGGCTTGAATCTTGCGCGCGTTCTCCAGAGCTTGCTCCAGATCTGCGCGCTTAACCACGAGCGGCTTGCTGGCTTCAAGAGCGCTACGGGTAGGTCCGAAAAAGATGACTACCGCCGCTACCAAAGATATGAGTGGGACAAGTAAGCGCATTATAATTCTTCTAAGCCAGTAACGGACTTTTGAACGTAGGAAACCAATCGCAGGTCGACATTGAAAGAAACATCGAAGGTCACCCGACCACTTGAGGCCACTCCGAGGTTGGAGAAAATCGGATTCTGAAGCCGGCCATCTTTATTGAACTCAAGAGCCTGCAGGGCAATGGAGGGAAAATCGACCGCCTCGCCCGAAAGTTTGACCGCAGCGGCCGAACCATTATTTACATACGACAAGTATGTATACCTAACAGTCTTAAGTGTAAGCTGATCAAGTAAACCAAAAAGTGGCGAGAGAGTGGAGTGCGAGTCAATCAAGTTGCCAGCCGCCCGCAGTCGGCGGTCAAGATTCTCGAATAATTTGAGTAGAGATGGATCAAATGATTCTTTGGCTTTAGTCAGGAAAACTTCTTGGTCGTGAACATCTTTTTCAACTAACGATTTGTACGTAAATGCCGCCAGCCAACCCAGAATAGAAACTACCAAGATAGCGACAGACAGGAAAGTGAAAAATCCCATGCCCTCTTTGCGCGTGCCGCGCGTGGAAAGGCTTGTCTTGGGAATAAACGAAGTTCGTATGCCCGTATTAGCATCCATCGCGTTAGAAATAAATCTCTATTTTTTGTAAATATAACATCATATTATTATGACTCCCGCAATATATTTCTGACGGGATCCATACTCTTATTATTGTATCACTTTCCCCTTCCGCACAAAACCACTTATACCCACTTTCTTTCAAGTACCGAAGAGTTGATGGTGTGTACCAATATCTGTGAAAATAACAAGGTCTTTTTCGAGGTGCTTGAATATAGCTCTATAATCTCCTGTAATATTTATACTTCTACTGCCCCTAAGTGGAGGATTAAGTGGATGGTTATCAAGAAGAGGGTTGTGGGTATCTACAAGGAAAATATCCCATCTCTCTTTAACCTTGATTTTTAAGGCTTTTGGAAGTTTCCCGAATTTCTTGTCGAACTTCCAATGCGTAATATATCTCATAGAGAGTCCAGGTGGCGATAGAATTCCTCTGTAGAATTGAAGACTGGCGAAAGATTTTTGCCTTGGGTAATATCTTTCTCGATAGCTAACAAGCGCTTTGTGGTAGCTTTATTGGGCGTAAGTCCTTCTTCGAAAATTACCCTGCGTTCCCGCACAAATTGCCGTAAATAATTATTTACTACTGTACCAAGCGGCAAACCAAGTCGGGCTGCCATCTGGCTTGCCTTATGCTTGAGCGGCGGGTCAATTTTTATATTAATCACGGTTTTCTCCACATCCTATAGTATATACCCGGTACACAACATGTCAACCCCGTGGTACACAATTTTTTTGCTTGACATGATTGATCGTCCGAGTTTTACACTTCTTCGAGTTCGTGGATGGCAAGACCGAGGGCCACGGCGAATTCGGGGCCGGCTTGATTTAAAATTTCGCCCAGGAAGGCCGGAGACTCAATCTTTTTAAACGGTTCACCCAAGACCACTTCAGCTTGGAAGTGCTTCTGGGCCATGGGGATAAAACCCTGAAGGAGTACTCCGCCGCCGGTACAAACTATCTTGCCGAGCAGTCTGGCGGCATGTTTCTGATATTCTTCTATGACTGCATTGGCCTCAAAACAAATGTAATCAATAATCGAGCTTGCCCCCACCCCCCCAGCGCCGATGACGCCACTCCCGAGACCCTCTTTGCGTTTCTTTTTCTCGGCATCGGCGAAGGGCAGACCGTTCGATGTTGCCATAGACATGGTCACGTCCTGAGCACCTCTGTTGATAAGGTGAGAAACCCGCACCACTCCGTAATCAACAATCGTAAGCTTAGACGTACTTGCCCCAATATCGAGTAAAGCCATGGCTGCGATATCGCGCGTGAGTACTGCTCGTATAGAACTGAAAGTCTCAATCTCGTAGGTACGCGCATCGAGTGAAAGGGCGGCGGCAATATCCTGCTGCTTCTTGACCGCCGCTCTGTGGATTGCCACAAGCAAAATCTCTGTCTTCTCGCTTGACTGCGAGGTTGCACTTTCATCTTCAGGACCGTGAAGGTCTCTCTTGGGTATCGCCCACCAATCAAGTGTCACCTCTGCTATGGGCACGGGGATGTGTTTGCGGGCCTCAAGTGGTACCATGCGGTTAATTTGCTCTTCCTTATAGGCCGGCAATTCGATTACTTTCAAGAGCGAGGACCGCAGAGGCACGGCAATAGCCGCGATGTTTGCCGTCACATTCGACTCACGGAAAAGATCTTTAAGGGCTTCAATCGTTTTCTCTGTTGTAAGGATTGTGGCCTGACCAATATCAACTCCTCCGTACGGACCAAGTGCTAATTCTCCATAAGTCTCTAAGATAGCCCGACCCTTCTTCTTTCGTAACTGAACAACCTTGGCGGATGAAGAGCCGATATCAATACCGATGACACTTTTATTCTCCTGCCAGAAACCCGAAAACAATTTTTTTAAAGAAAAGTTCATAGACTATAACTTGTGTCATAATTATAGCATGCTAGATTTCATTCTCGACCTTTTATACCCAGAAAGTTGTGTGGCTTGCCACAGGCAGAAAACGCCCCTTTGCGAGGACTGTCTCTATCAGATTGATGAAGCTCCTTGGGGCAACGAGAAGATTAAAGCCCGCTTCTCGTATGCTGATCTGCGCATGAGAGCCGCCGTCCGAGCCCTCAAGTATAGAAAAGCCCAGAGGATCGCGCCCATTTTAGGTAGACATCTGGGTGAATACATTTTGGAAGATCTCTCTGAAATGGCCCTCTTTTCAGCAAAAGAGCAAACTCTCATCATCCCCGCTCCCCTTTCAAAAGAGAGACTTTCAGAACGAGGTTTTAATCAAGCCGAACTCCTAGCCCGTGAAGTGGCAAAAATAATTAATCTTGAAGTGGTTATCAATAATTTAACAAAGACTCGTCACACCCCCACTCAAGTTTCGCTCAAAGATAAAGAATTGCGACTCACTAATTTATCTGGCGCTTTTAGCATTATCCATCCAGAACAAATAAAGGGCAAAACGGTAATCTTAATAGACGACGTCTACACCACCGGTGCTACAATCCGCGAAATCACCCGCACTCTCCGGACCGCCGGCGCCCGCAAAACTCTCGCCTATACCGTTGCCCACTAGTTTATTGGGGTTAACTTTCCAGATTGTTTGTGATAAGCTTCATGAAGAAATATTAGCACAAACCAATAGGCCAAAAGGAGGCTGGAATGATCCGTTTGATACTTTCCAAAAGAGTGCCATTTTTTGTATCTGATCTCCGCAGAGACCAGAACGCCGAGGCACTCTGTTCTGTCATTGAAGGCAAGCGCAAGATACTCACCCTTGTCTGCGCCGATACAGCTCTCACCCCACATTACTACGCACGCGTTAAGGCCACTGGTGTAACTGTTCTCGACATTAGCGATCCCGCTTTCGTTCCAGGTGAATTGTGGAGGCCAACTACCTATATCTTTGGCGAATACATACTCTGTCACCTTTCTATCTTGCGTGTGCTGGCCAAATTGGGAGAAGCCAAGTGGGCCGAACAGGATGTATCGCTCCTGACTCAAGGCAAACATATTGGGCTCTCAAGGATTGGCAATGAGTTGGTTGAAGGTTCAATCGGTCTATGGTTCCGTTGTGCTTCAAACGAGTGGTCAACTTTCGAAGCCTTCGAAGAGGCTTTGGGAAATTTTCTCCGTTCTTTCGTGGCCAAACATAATCTCTAGCAATTCTAGCAATCACATCTCTCATAAAGCTCTGTCTTACTCATAGACGGAGCTTTCATTTATTTAATTCAAAGTCTTTTACATTTGAGACAAAAACGGCTACCATACGGCAATGTTCAAATCGCTTTCACGGGAGCAGTGGACGATTCTCGTCGTGCTCACGCTCATCAATCTGTTCAACTACCTCGACCGTCAAATTATCTTTCCGCTCTTCCACGAGCTTCAAATCGAGTTTGGGATCAGTGATGTACAGCTGGGACTACTGGGGACGATGTTTATGCTCGTTCACGCGCTTACCACTGTACCGTTTGGCATGCTGGCGGATCGTTACTCCCGCAAAATCATCATTTTTGCCGGTGTGGTATTTTGGAGCATCACCTCGTTTGCATCGGGGTTGGCCGGGAGCTTCAAGGCGCTTCTAGGAATCCGCTCGCTCGTCGGCATCGGCGAGGCGGCCTACGCGCCGGCAGCTACGGCTATGATTTCGGACAATTTCCCCGAGAGTCTGCGCGCTCGGGTGCAGAGCGTCTTTAATGTGGGCATGTTTATCGGTGGGACGCTGGGCGCGGCGCTTGGCGCGCTCATCCTGACAAAATTTGCAAGTTGGCGATATGCGTTTTTCATCGTCTCCGTGCCTGGCATCGTCCTGGCGCTGTTAGCACTCACCCTGCGTGATACAAAACGCACCGCTCCGGTCGTGCGCCAAAGCTTTTCGCCGCTCTTTCAAAACGCCGAGTATCTATGGATTTTAG
>Ga0209542_10007079_pt1 | contig 21504 bp, 17 predicted proteins | sample RifCSPhighO2_01_FD_184028 | JGI IMG/M metagenome (GOLD analysis project Ga0209542, IMG submission 184028) | Soil microbial communities from Rifle, Colorado - Rifle CSP2_plank highO2_0.1 (SPAdes) (version 2) | ecosystem: Environmental > Terrestrial > Deep subsurface > Rock core/Sediment ... | reverse complement strand
AGTACTGATTATTTTGCTTCCCCTTCCGGAAACTACAATGTCACGACTGCCCTTCGCCAGCCTGGATCATCGATTAAACCCATTAATTATGCCATCGGCATCGAGAAAAAAATCGTGACACCGGCGACGTTGTTTCTTGATGTTCCATCCTGTTTTGCCAACGTAAATCAACCTAATTATTGCCCTAAAAACTACGACGGTAAATTTCATGGTCCGGTACAACTTCGATTTGCGCTTGGTAATTCCTTTAATATTCCGGCGGTAAAAATGCTTTATCTTAATACCGTCCGCGATATGATCGCGTCAGCTAGCGCTTTTGGCCTTGATACACTTAAGGATCCTGATCGTTATGGACTATCTCTCACGCTCGGCGGGGGTGAGGTGCGCATGACGGATATGGCAGAAGCTTTCGGCGTGTTTGCCAATGGCGGTTTACGCAAAGATCTGGTTTCCATTTTAAAAGTCCAGGAAGCCAATGGAAACGTCCTGGAAGAATATCAGGACCAGAATTTAACTGCTAACACAATCAGCCAACTTTTAATCAATGGTCCGCGGGTGATTTCCCGGGAAACTGCTTTTTTAATCTCGCATATTCTGCTTGATCAGAACGCCCGCTCAGCGGCTTTTGGTTCCAGCTTTTTGCAGGTTTCCGGTCACCCGGCAGTATCGGTCAAAACCGGAACCACTGATGAATTGCGCGACAACTGGACCATTGGTTTCACTCCCGAAGTCGTAGTCGCCTCCTGGGTCGGTAACAATGATAATACCAAAATGAACCCGTATTTAACTTCCGGGGTGACCGGAGCTGCCCCAATCTGGAATAAAATCATGGGGTTTTATTTGCGTGATAAAAAAGAAACCTGGCCCAAACAACCTGACGGGATTGTCGGACTCCAGGTGTGTTCCATTTCCGGCCTCCTGCCGCAAGCTGAAAACGCCTGTCCGGTCCGCTTTGAGTATTTTATTAAAGGCACTGAGCCGAAAAATACTGAACAGCTCAAAGAATCAGTCCCAATTGACACGAGTACTGATAAACTGGCCCGTTCCGATCAAACTGAACATATTGAAGTGAAAGAAAAACTCGTGGTCCGTGACCCGTTTGGGGTGTATTGTATTGACTGCAACCACGAAAATGACCCCACCCACACCATCCGGTAATTATTTTCCGGAGCTTTCCAAAGACCTATATTGTATGGTATAACGCTTGCGATGAAGCTGTCGCGAAAAAACCCAATCCTTACCTCTACAGATATTTTTGGCGTCAAGTCAATCTATTTACGTTTTGCTCTCATTCTCCTGGCTGCAATTGGCAGCATTGTTATTTATTTATTTCAAAAGGCCGTGCCCAAAATAAAAAAAGGTTTTCGCCTAAGTAGCTCACTCATTCTGCAGCTACCCGGCTTAATGCTGAAGTTGGTTTCAAAAATTCTGCTGCTTGTTGTAAAGTCGTTTCGGACTTTTGTGAGTTTCTTTAGACGTGTGCATTTGCCACGAATGTCATTCAAACTACCTCATTTTCATTTACGTATTCGCACCAATCCTTCGAGTCGACAGTTACAGGTAAAGGTGCCGCGACTGCGGCCTTTGTTTTTTAGATGGATTCCTTCCTGGTTATTAAGCTTAATCCTGGGAATTTTGTTGACGTTGCTGTTTGTTTTTATTCCGTACAACCTATATCTGTTTGTTAAATACCTACCCCATCCCCGACTCCTGACCCAACGCTTCATTCCGGTAACCACTCAGATTTTTGATCGAAGTGGCAACTTGCTTTACGAAATTCATGGCGATGAAGATCGGACACCAATTCCCCTCACTGATATTCCGGAAGTAGTGAAACAGGCAACTATTGCAATTGAAGATGCTGACTTTTACAAGCATAATGGCTTTTCAACTCGCGGCATTATAAGGGCGATCCGAGAAACCGTTTTTAATAAAAATATCCAGGGCGGATCAACCCTCACCCAACAACTGATAAAAAATTCACTCCTGACTCCGGAAATCAGTGTGCTGCGTAAACTCAGAGAAATTGCCCTTGCCGTCTGGACTGAACGCATTTACACCAAAGACCAAATCCTGGAAATGTATCTCAATCAAGTCCCTTACGGCGGAACAGCCTGGGGCATCGAGGCAGCGGCAGAACGGTATTTCGGAAAAAGTATCAAGGAAGTAAATCTGGCAGAAGCAGCTCTCCTGGCCGGATTGCCAGCTGCACCTTCTATTTATTCTCCGCATGGAGCACGGCCGCACCTGGCTAAAGAACGCCAGCACGAGGTGCTTACCCAGATGGTCAAGCAAGGCTTTATTTCCCAGGAACAGGCAAATGCCGCGCTTTCCGTGACCCTGGATGTCAAGCCGGAAATTACCGATATCAAAGCTCCACATTTTGTGATGTATGTCAAAGAACTGGTGGCCCAAAAATACGGCCAGCGCCTGGTTGATCAGGGCGGATTACGCATCATGACTACTCTCGATCTCGGTATGCAGGAAAAAGTGCAAACAATTGTTACGAGTGTAGTTGCGTCACTTAAAAACTTACAGGTTGGTAATGGCGCGGCTCTCATCACCAATCCCAAAAATGGCGATATCCTGGCTATGGTTGGCTCCAAAGACTATTCCAATGTCGCTGAACAGGGCAACGTCAATGTGACCCTGGCCCAACGCCAGCCCGGGTCAAGTATTAAAGTGGTCAATTATGCGGCAGCCCTTGAACAGGGCATGACTGCGGCAACCACCATTGAGGATACGCCAATCACCTATACCACTGTCGGCGCGCCTCCCTATTCTCCAGTTAATTATGACAGTCGATTCCACGGTACCGTCACAATTCGTCAGGCACTGGGAAATTCATACAACGTGCCGGCGGTTAAGGTACTTAGTAAAGTGGGAGTATCAAATATGATTGATATGGGTGAGCGTCTCGGTATCACGACCTGGAAAGATCGCAACCGGTTTGGTTTAGCCTTAACCCTCGGTGGCGGCGAAGTCACCATGCTTGATATGGCTACGGTGTATGGAGTGTTCGCAAATAGCGGCAAACGGGTTGATTTAAATCCGCTGCTTGAGATTAAAGACTTTGCCGGCCGCACGTATTACACCCGTGAAGCGCCGAAACCGAAAGAAGCATTAAGTAGCGGCATCAGTTTTATCCTGTCGCATATTTTAGCTGATAATAACGCCAGAAGTGCAGCGTTTGGCCCGAATTCACAATTGGTAATTCCTAATAAAACTGTTGCGGTGAAAACCGGCACCACCAATGAAAAACGTGATAACTGGACCATCGGCTATACGCCTTCGCTTGTTGCAGTTGTCTGGGTCGGCAACAATGATAATACGCCCATGAACCAACAGATTGCTTCCGGAATTACCGGCGCGACCCCGATCTGGAATCAGATTATGAATGAAGTTTTGAAAAATAGAGTCGATGAACCGCTGGTGCAGCCGGAAGACATTGTGACTCTACCGTGTAATAGTAAGACTGAGTATTTTGTCAAAGGAACTGAACCGAAAGGCGGCTGTCCGAAGTTACCAACTCCATCTGCAACCAACTCACCGACTCCTACTCCACAACCGACACCACAACCAAGTCCGAGACAAAACCGTCCGCGCCTCATGCCTAACCGTTCCCGCAACTAGCGCTTTCTTTTTAGTGCCAACTTAGGCTGCTAAATTTGTTAATGCCTGTCGTGCTCTTTGTTCAATACCGGTTTTTTTATTCTGGATCAAGGACACCATATGAGCTGGTAGCTGCTGAGAGGCAACGGTAAGTTGCGCTTCTAACTGTTTTCTAGTTTCCTGTTTTAAAATCGGTTCCAGCTGATTTTGCAGCTCCTCAAAATATTGTGCCAACTGTTGGTCATGCTGATTGGTCATTTCTTGACGTAATTGGTAGTCTGGTACATTAGGTCCCTTAAGTAGTTTATGTAAACCTTCGCGTATTTGTACTTCCTGAAGCCACATCTGTTCAAATTCTGCAGCAAGCCGCAAATATAGACCCTCAGGAAAATAACCATTGCCTTCATATACTTTGCGGGCAGAACTCAAACCAAGTTGTGCTGTATTCGCTTTCGATGCAAAATCATAATTTCCTTGTTTATCCTGAATCTGGTACGTTGGCACGCCCTGACCCGCTTCTTTTTTAGCCTTATCTAAAAACATGGTCACAATTTGTTTGGCATCAGGAGCAGTGGCTTCTAACTTTTCTCGTAGCTCATTTGTTCTGGTGGTAAGTTTCCCGGAAATTTCACTCAATAAAGCGTGATTTACCTGACCATTTTTTACATTAATGAATATTTTTTTTATATCAAATGCTTCTCCAGTGATCCTTGAAATGTCTCTTATGAGTTGGTTAAACGATCCTTGCTCTGAGTCTTTAATGGTTAATGCGGTTGTTTTTGTTCTACTTATTCCATGAGTAACTTTACTGGTTGGTTTCCCGAGCAAATCTCCCAACAAATTAAGCGCTTCCCGGGCTGATCGAAACGCTTCTAGATTATTCCTGAGTTGGGATAAATATTCTTGCGGTACCGATGTGTTGTGTAAGGTAAGTCCGTTGCGAGAAGATGAATCTTTCAGATTACTTAATCGTCCCAACGCAGTCCAAGATTTAGATGCTTGTTTAACCCTTCCAGGTGATTGTTTTACTTGCGCAAACGTCTCTGCATTTTCCGTCAGTTGTACCAGTTGCCGCAGATTTGAAACTTCTGTGATCACTGTTCCAAACAGTTCGGCGCTGTGCTTCTTTACAGTATTGACTAAATCATCTCGCTGCCGCAGGTTCATCGGCTGATTTGCCGACATATATAAATATGCATGAGCGCCTTTTGTATCTAATTCGGTAAATCCGCTAGTAAAAAAGGCGTTTCCCGATCTAATAAATTTAGATTTCTCGTTTTCCGGTAGCAACATCGCCAAATCAGTGATATTTAGGACTGCGGCGAAATCAGATTCTACTCCTAATTCTGTAATTGACTGGTGTGCGTTATTTGCAAAAAGCAAGGCCTGATTGTAAAGAACAGCAAGATTTTCTGTGCTTACTCCCCATTTATTTGCTTCGGAAAAGTAGGTATGCATGGATTCAATTTTTTGCCTTCGGTAATGATCAACAACGTATTGCGCATTATTACGTGGTGCCAGATTTCCATTCAGCAGATCACGAATAAAACACGCTTGATATTGAACCTTATCAGCTAAAGAAGGATTTTGAGGTGGATGTTTCAGTTTATCGCTTGTAGCAAGCGATTGACCATCGTAGTAGGTAAAAGTAAATATGCCGTTTGTCTCGTGCCCCGGGTTGGCGAATCTCTGTTCAAGGTCAGCAATTGTGGATAATACCTGCGCCAGTGGAATGTCTCCTTTTACAAATTGTTTTTCCTGAGCATTCATTTCCGTAACTGCCATATTGGTTACCATTTGAGTCAATACCATCTCCCGAATCATTTCTTTAGTCTTGTTCAAAACCTCGCTATGCTCAGTAGGTTTTGATAAATCAAGCCACTGGTTTACAAAATTCTCCATAGCGTAGGAAGTGCTTATGCCTTCTATATGAATGATCATTAATTTTTCTGCTGCGGTGCGAGCGATAGTTATTTCTGTCTGCTCTACAAAATTTTGATAAACCTGCTGGCGCAATTCTGTTTCGTTTAATTTATGCATGCTTTGTAACCATTCGGTAAACTTCCGCTCCTGTGCATCGGATACAGGCGATCGAAGGTCAGGCGTAACCGCCAGTATTTTGGCAATTTGCAGTTTATAACTTGGTTCTGTAGCCGTCTCCCACATGTGCCATAATGTCGTTTGTAATGAGTTACGGACTGGCTGGGAAAGATTACCAGCAGCTAAAACCTGCGCAAACGCAGCCAAACTATTTTCCTTGACCAGATATCCGACAAGTAATCCGGACGTGACAGCTTCGCGTTGATATTCCCCATTTTGCTTTGCAACTCCTTGCAGGAAATTTTTGATTTCAGAAGCTGTATGCGCTTCCTGGGTAAATGCCACGCCAGAGAGAAAACCGTGGCTGAAGTTCTGCAGCAGTTGATAGGCGACATCAGGTTGTTCTTTACTTTCCTGCTCAATCCCGTCTATCAAGACGCTAGCTGCTTTTTGCAGTCGATCCCGAGTTGCGGCGTCAGAAATTTGTGTAAATTCTTTGGTAGTAAATTTCGTGGCTTCGAGATGTTGATCTGCCACGATAATTTTTGGTTGAGTAATGAACTCATTCAGCGTGGCACGTATTTGAGAAAAGTGAGACTGGTTTCGTTCCCGAATAATCCTTTGCATGCTGTCCGCTTGCGACCCAATAGTGGCAATCAGTGTATCGGCAATCAGATCTTTTTCCCATTGACTGTTTGTTATAGTGTAACGATCACGCAACTGGCTTACTAATAATTCTGAAAAATGTTGTTCTCCGTTTTGCGCATTATGTAGGTCAGTTTGTAAACGTTGTCGGGAATTAAAAGCATTTTCTGCACCAGATTTATCTGCATTTCTGCCTTTTTCAATTTGTTCATTAATTCTTTGCTTAAATGCTTCAGTTAGCAGCGGGCCAGCTCCATTACTGGCATATAAATCGTCTCGTTGATGATGGTATGCCAGGCTGGCGAGTTTCCGACGCACTTGAGGATCTTCGGCATCTGTAAATGCCGCAATTGTTTTTCGCGCTAAAATTTGCCGTACGGCATGACCTTTTTCTGTGGTGTGATGAACAATATAGTCCTCTACCAAATCACTATATTTTTCTGCCTGTGCTGCCGAAGTTGTAACTCTGTCGGTGACGATATCTACCGCTTGTTTAATGGTGGGTCCGTTTGCTGCAAAATTATCAGTATGATATTCGAGTAAAATAACAGCCAGTGCTTCGCTGCGAGCTGGATTTGCTTCCTTAACCGCCTCAAGCATTTCTGTTTGCACTACAGCAGCTAACGTAGTTTTTTCTTTATCAAACGTATCTGGTGAATAAGTATGACCACCGTCGGTGGTTTTAAATTTTCGCATGCGTCCAAACGCATCCCGAATTTGACCTGATTCTATGTTTTTTAATAAAGTCTGGTAATCAGTTGAAGGATTTTTAAACTGTTCGGCATGAAGTAAATAATTCACGGTGGCTGCCCGCCAAAAAGATACTGCGGTTTTTCGCCCCTGATAGCTATCCGGAAATGCAAAAAAATCTGGAGTTGAGACAGGCTCCTTAAGCGGCGCGAATAAATGCCGTTGCAAATCTTCATGCACAATCTGTATCGGATCAATTCCGCTAAATTGAGCTGCAGACCACCTGTTGGCTACCTTAGTTTGTTCATTTTGATCATCTGGATTGAGTTCGCCCAAAACATTTCGGTCGTAAGCGTCAACTAATTGGGCGTATGCTCGATGCACTTTTTCTTTGCGCGCTATTACTTCAGCAGAGCTTCCCTGTAACTGCAAATTTTTTGATCGGCTGAATGTTTCCTGATCTCTACCCTTGTCAGCGCTCACTTCAATAGCAACTGCCCTGACTTGTCCATTTATCGGCACTTCTCCCCACAAAAACAGCTTAAGCATTGATTTCGCATACCAACAATGTCTGTCTCTGTTATGCCTGATCCGTGCTTGCACCTCTAAAACATCTTCGCTGGAGAGATTGTCAAGATCAGCTATGTAATTATCTCTCCGGATAAACGTCGCTGATTTCGCTAACTCGCTCTCTTCAGATATGCCCAGATCTTTAAATGCCTTTTGAATAATTTCTGGATCTTCTAAATAGTGGGAAACGCGGGCAGGCGAAATTCCTCTGGTATCACCTGTACGAGGATAGTTGATGGCATGTTCTGTAATTACTGCATTTACTGCCAGGTTACTGATGTGGTCTCTTACTGCTTCAACCACTCCGGCTTTTTCCAAAGGAGTTTTAAGCTCATTAAAACCGCTAACCTGAACCTGCAATTGTTGAACCCTATCAGGGTTTATAAAATTAAATGGTTTTCTGTCTGGTAAAGGTATTGGTGGTCCCTCACCAGCTCCAGGTACTCCCGGCATAATTAAGAATAGTATTTGTAAATGTTACCTTTTATTATACAGGATCGATGGATATTTATTAAAAACTTATCTCCCTTGACTCAAACTATCGAGTTATCCATACTTAATCAAGCATGAGTAATCCTCGTCGTGGTGCAATTGATCCTTTCAGTCTCACCTTCCTTGGTTTTCTGGTCGTATCACTAACACTGGGAGTAATTACGGTATTTCGTAACTCTTCATTTGACATCCGTCAGCGGGCGCAAACGTATCCACCGTATAGATGCACTGAAAATCAATGCGTGACCTGTAATTATGGCGAGACAGGGTGTGAATATGAAAATTTAAGCGCTTGCTCAGCTGAGTGCAAATCTCCTCCCCCACCGCCACCAAGTTGCGTAGGTCAAAATTCCGCGTGTATTCCAACTGTTGACAACTGCTGTAGCGGTTTTTCGTGTAGTCAAAACCAAAATGGGACACACTCTTGTCTGGCTCCAGTTGAATGTCCAGAGCGTTGTCGCAATCAAAATGGATGTTATGCAAATACGCCGGGCACCTGTATTCCCTATTGTAAAGCTGAGTGTGATAGTGTCGGCGGTTGTAGTTCAATGAGTTCTCTCGGCGGTGTCTGCAAACAGACACCGGAGACAAATCTTTGTCAGACTTCTCAAACATACCGTTGTAACGGAAATACATCTGAATACTGCGCCGCTGCCGGACTGACACCGGTAGTAAGTGTTTCGTGTGAATTTGGTTGCGCCGAATCAGGCAAATGCAAACTGGCCACTACCTGTCCAGCCGAATGTTCGGGTAATTGTAACAGTGATAATACATGCAAAATTGCGCCGGTTTGTACGTGTCCAAACGGCTGCATTGAACAAAACGGAGCTTTAATCTGTGCCGATTCAGGTATTGGCGTGGGCGGCGGACAACTGCCTGATGGCGCCGCCTGTAAACCCACTTTGCAGGGCACTGATTGTGCGTCAGGAGTTTGCAACAACGATCCTGCAACTGTGAAATGGATTTGCGGTGAACTTCCTACTCCAATTGAATCATCATCTCCAGTGCAACCCACCTATACCGGTGAATGCCGTTATGGCGCCTGGCCGCCGTTTGTACCTGGTTGCGACGAATGCGATTACGGATATTTCTGGGATGGGATCCGGTCTTTTTGTAAATCTACACCGCCCCAACCGGAATCGCCGCAGACATCGCCTGTCGGATCGTATTGTGGATCTGTGGATTATTGCGGTCAGCATTGCGAAAAGGGTGAATATCACAGGGAAGGCGACGTTTATATTTGTGGACCTGATCCGGCAACGTTACCGAAACTGGATGATGGCACCGTTTGTCCAACCGCAGATATGACCTGCAAAACCCGCTGTAAATCTGGTGCGATGAGTTTTCATGTCGGCCGAAACAAATGGATTTGCGGCAAACTGGCTGACGGAGCCTTATGTGTCGAAACCATGTGTGAAGATAATTGCCGTTCAGGAGTAGCAACGCAGGATCCAAAAACCAAACATAACTATTGCGGTAATCCGCCGCCAAATCAATCAGCGCCACCGGAACCCGAAAACAGTACTCCGCCGCAATCGGAAACCGAACCAGTTACCCCACCTGTTACTCCTCAAGAGCCGGAAGAATCTGAAGAGTCAATCACTCCCGTGCAAATCCCGCAATTTCAGACACTTCCAGGTTGTCCAGTCGAACCAAACTTATGGCAAACCAGTCAATGTCCATTTTCTTCAGCATTCTCGCACACAAATTCAAATGCGTATGACGTTAGCGGTGGAGTTATCGAGTACGAACAGAATGGCATTATTCAGCATGTCACCCGGGATATTGCCGGAGCGCCGGTTTTTGCAGCCTTTGACGGGTTTATCGTTTTCTATGAAAACTCGGTACCGCAGGGTACTGACCAAACCGGATATGGAAACAGCATCGTCATCGAACAGGCAGATCCCAACACGGGCGAAATTTATTATTTAATTTATGGGCATTTACTTGATGTAGCGCCACGGATCACCCAGGAGTGTAACCACAATACCGGCTGCCTGAGCTGCAACTCCGCCCAAAACTGCAACATGTCTGATACCGATTTCATATCCTGTCTTTCTTCGGTTAATTGCGCAAAAAAGAAACGAGTTAAAATCACTGCCGGCACGCTGCTTGGTTGGATTGATTCAACCGGGTACTCAACAAACAATCATTTACACATAGAACGAATACCACGAGTGCTGATCAACTTTGGTAATGGTCAATATCGGCTTGAATCTCAAGACAACCGGCAGCCGTTTGAATTACCCGATGCCTGTTTATTACAAAATTATTGCGAGTAAAATATGTCAAAATATATTTTTGTCATTATCATCTTTATTGCGATCGCAGTTGCCGGCCGGATTCTGTATTTACAGTTGAATTCGAAGCTCGCGCCGGTAGTTGAAATCCAGGCATTGTCTACAGTCCTAACACCACTCACAATTGCACAACCAAATTATGCGGTCAATGTGAAAGCGAGCGATTTACCTCAGACTGTAGCCCTGTATGAAATCAGTTCCACTCAATCGCTGGCACAGGTAAGCTCATTGACTGCTCCATGGTTTAACTTTACGTCGCAACCAATAACCCGAGAAGGTGCAACTGGCGCTTTTTCAGTTTGGAATGACGCTGACCGCAGCCTGATTATTGGCCGCAAACCTCTGCAGATCGCCTTTAAAAAAACTCCGCTTTTTGTCACACTTCCGCGCTTAACTTTAGCTGATGAAACGTTTACGGCTTCTGCTCAGGAATTTTTGCAACAAACCAAAGCGGTAAAAACTCCGTTTACGGTTTCCACGCCTCAGCTCACTTATCTTGAACCGCGGTTTACCGAACCGTTGGTAGTTGACCGCGCCCAGGCAACCGTAATTCGCCTCACCTATCCACTGCAACTTGATGGTAAACCACTGATTGGTGAACATTTTTCTAATTCGCAGCTGGTTTTTGAATATACTGAAGACAAAACCTTGATCTCTGCTACCTTGCCATTTTTACCTGAAGTTAAAAAATTGAATAAAACCGTTGACCTGATTACGGTAAATGAAGCAGAAACACTCCTGAAGCAAGGCGACGGTCTCGTTGTTTCAGTCAGGCGCCGCGACCAGCAAACCGCACTCACTGAAGAACTCACGCTCGGCGAAGCCACGGTAATGAGCATTGACCTGGGCTATGTCTTTTCCGGAAAAACTACCCTGTTGCAACCGGCCTATGTGTTTGAAAGCACGGCCGTAAATAACGATAATGGCAAAGAATATCTCATCACAACTGTTGTCGATGCCCTAAAGTAAATCTCACGTATGCCGGTCAGCGACTTTGGAAGCAGCAAAGGAATCAGGTTTGGTTTTGACGGTAAAGCCGGAATTGCGAATCATGCCAACGATTTCGGCAATCATATCCCGCGTATCCCCGACTTTACCAATATCAACGTGAATCTCAAGATCATACTTGGAAATACCATCTTGCTTAAATAATTTCAGGAACTCATCAGCGGCGGCAAGTGAGAAAATTGCCTCCTGAAACATGCGCTGTCGAAGTAAGTACCGACGCGTTTCTTCAATCCGTTTCCAGAAGTAAATGCCACCCGCGCCAATGCGGTGGATAATGAGCGCGACGACAAAATCAGTCCCATTGCCATTTTTTGCCTGGCTGTCAGTACCGATGACCAGCCGGTACGAGTGATCGTTGTCGGCTTTCAGGTAATTTAAAACTGCCCGGCGCATCTGCTCCGGCGTACAGGTACCATAGGTTTGACTGTGAAAATAGCCGTTGGGTTGCGACATAGGAATAAATATTGTACCACGGAGCGTCGTTTTGAGGCTAATGCGGAAGTTGTGGACTTATTTCTTCGGGTGTAGTTTGCGGTAACGGATTTTACGCAAGGTATAAATTAACCGCTTATCCAGGTTGATGTTTTTGTAGATGGCGAGCTTAAAAATGGAAAGTAACAAGTCTCCCAGTTCCTGTTTATACGTCTCATCTTGTTGGGCTTTAACATTTGTTGCTTTCCGGCCATGTTCAGCCAGGTATGCCCGCGCCATCTCACCCACTTCTTCCATGATCGAAAGAATAAGGATACTACCATACTCTTTTTGTTTGATTTCTTCTTTTTCCAGTTCTTTGACCAAGACGATGTAGTCTGATATGGTGCGGGACTTAAGTGGTCGCATAGTGAGCGTAGTATACCATTCAGCTTGTTTTCCCGTTGTTTCCGGTAACCAGTTCGGCAACGAGATTCCAGAATTGCCGTACTCCATCTCCCCGAAGTTCATGTTTATGCTCATCAGTGCCTTTTGGCGTGACTTGACACTGGTACATTTGACGAAAAATCCCCTGTGCCAGCGCCCAGTTGATAAACTGTGCTGCTTGATGTGCCGTATCAGGGATGCAGACACCACGCCAGTTTTTGGCTTCATTCAAAATACGTTCATTTACCGTGGGTTGCGACGTATCAAGATTCAGTGCCTGATTCCATAAATAATCCCGTTCGCTCTGGAGTGGAATCAGATTGTGCCGGCGTAGAAAATCCAGATTGTCAAATTCCTGTCGACCAATTGCGCGAGAAAAAAGTATTATGGCCCCGCCGTGCTCACGCGGAGTGACGAGCGCCTTAAATGCCTGCTCACTCGGTTTGGTGATCTCAAGACCAATTACTTTTTGGCTATACACTTCCTGATAGGTATCAACAATTTCGCGGTCAGAGGTCCGGGTATAGAGGGAGACAAATGGCTTCCGGCTCATCTGAGAAATAAAGGTCCGGGTGTACGAAGTGCTTTTCACAATCACGTGGAACTGAAACCGCGAATTTAAATGATGTAAATCATCAACGAGTTGCGAGAAATAAGTCAGGCCAACCGCCGCTCCGGAAATTGGGACGGAAACGTGGATTTGTGATGAATTACCAGGCGATAATTGCGCAAACCGTTTAGCTCTCGCTAAGGGTGAAAGTGCATCTTTCAGATGTAAACTAATTGGGTACGAAGCAACACGAATCGGCACTACTGCTACTTCCAGCTGTTTGGCAAATTCAGTTAATCTGCGGGCAGTCCGGTCACTGGGAACTACGATGAGATCGGCTCCCGGCACGTACCAGAGTTGTTGTGGGCTGTCATCAGTTACCTGAACCACCAAAAGCAAACGGATGTGTCGTTCTCTTTCAAGTCGGGCTTTCAATGTGGCAATTTGATGCGCTAATCCAAAATGAGTGGAGATAAAGAGCACGGTTTTCGGCGACTTCAGACTCTGGTCTAAAATAGTGGTAATCTGCTCGTAGAGAATAGCCGTGTGACTGCGCAGCCACCTCCGATAGACAAAGGTGAACAGAGTTTCCGGCAATCCGTTTTGCCACCACTCCATAAACTGTCTGCCGCCGGGATGTACGCTGACCAGACGATGAATCGTCCCGACTGAAGCATCGTGAGCTCCCAAGAGTAACGATTTCGTTTCTCGCGGTAAACCCTCGTACAAGGCATCAGTCACGCGTAAGTGTCCCAAGCCTGCCGGAGCATAGGTAAATATGGTCAGCAGTTCCGGATTTTTAAATACTGAGAGTATGTCCACACTTACAGTGTAACTGAGTCAATAGTCAGCCTGCAATACAACAGCGGTTATAGTTTGTGCAGCCCGAGTTCACGCGGAAAGGTCTTGCGTTTGGGGATAACAATAAATACCATGCAGTGATCACGAATATGGCTGATCCGGCCAGTTTTCGGGTTGACGACTTCGTTAAAATCCCACCAGCGCTTGACAAACCGTTTGAGGCTCATCCGAGTATCTTTGCCGGCAAATTTGCCAAAGGGATCGGCCCGCCAGACAATGTTGGTTTCCGGGTGAATCCGGGTAATGACTGCGTAATGACCATCGTCTCCGTCGCTGGCCTTACCAAAAATCCCCTGCCATTCCACTCCAACCGGAACTTTGTATTTGTTAACCAGATGATTCAGAGTTTTAGTAGTTGCCCCGCGGCGATACCAGAAGTTGACCGTCGGCACCATCCGTTTGACTGAATCACCCAGTTCGGTAACTGTCATGCCGTGATGTTTGAGTTTATGCTCCACGTTCATGGCATCGACAAATTTTTCCTGCGTAATAAAAATTCCGAGTTCTGACAGTAACATTTCGAGGACTGCCGGGCCGCAGTGCGAATCTGTCCGCTGGCGCACGCGCTTCATACTAGGAAACCCGATCTCATTTGAGATTTTTCGCATATTTGGAGAGCAGGCTGACGATAATATCTTCAAAACTGATGCCATACATCGCGGCAACTTCGGTAAACGGTAAACCCGGATCCGGACCAAGGGCAGTGTTCGGATTGGAATCGGTAAAATATGGGGTGCCGGTGACGTCATCTACCCGGATATCAAACTTGGCATAATCTTTGTGATTTAAGCCGTTAAAAGCGCGCACTGCCAGACGTTCAATTTTCAGTCGCATTGATTCCTCAACCGGGTGGTAGGTATACGCATGTTCATCTTCGTATGATTCAAAACTCGTGAAATAATATTTACCATCGGTCTTTCTCCGAAAAGTTTTTTGGCCCATAAATACGTGATTTTTAATCCCGTCATCAAATACGCACACGGTAATTTCCGGACCGGCAATGAATTGTTCGACGGTCACCGGGATTTTGTATTTCGTAATCATATCGTCAACCCGTTTTTGGGCTTCAGCCAGCGTTTCTTTTACGGCATGCTTGTCAATGCCAACGCTCCCGCCACTTTCATTGAGCTTGACAATCAGCGGCAACCCCAGATTTTCCTGGACCAGCGTGCCGGACCTGCGGATAAACTGAAAATTAGGAGTGGGAATTTCATACCCGATCATCAGGCGCTTGGTAATATTCCGGTTATTACCGATGACCAGCCCGTCAATCCCGGCTCCGGTATACGGAATGTTTGACAGTTCCAGAGCTGCCGGCACCGACGGCTGGAGTAAATCGCGTCCGCGCAGTGTGTCAACCAGATTTACCACGATATCCGGTTGGTCTACCAGTAAATTGGTCAAAAAATACTGGTTGCCCGGTTCACCTTTGGCTTTGATCCCCAGTTTTTCAATTGCCGCAATTACCTCGCTGGCCCGCTCCTCTACCTCGACTTCCGCCTCATACGCTTCCTGGGTCGGAAACCACTCCCGCTCAACGTGGGAATAGGCTACCGTTACCAGGTCGATTTTTTTTAAAGCATCACGATCCTCATTGAGGGTGACTTTTGGGATATAGGGTTTGTCGGCTTTGGCCGCTTTTTCGTCCTTGTCTGTCATGTAAATTTCGCGTCAGAAAGACACAAATTGCTAATTTAACTCATTGTAGCATATTCGCAGGAAGTGAAAAAGGCTTTGTTGGGGAGTCCGGGCAAGGGTTCCCTCGGAGGGGATAATCCCTGCTTCTGTACGATATCAAGTAGTGTATACTGACCTCATGACTCCGCTCTACGCGCGAATATACGAGTTGCTGCGCACCGTACCCAAAGGCCGGATTACGACCTATAAGGCGCTCGCCCAGGCGGTGCAGACGCGGGCGTATCAGGCTATCGGCCAAGCTATGCGCCATAATCCAGACGCTCCCCATACTCCCTGCCACCGGGTGGTCAAAAGTGACGGCACCCTGGGTGGCTTTATGGGTAGTACGTTCGGTAAAGAACTCAAGCGTAAAAAAGAACTCCTGCGTTCTGAAGGTATTCAAGTTAGGGGAAATAAAATCGTCAATTTTGAACAGGTGTTATTCACGTTTAAAAGTTCTGAAAAATGATTGAAACGCTTACTCTGGCTGGTGGTTGTTTCTGGTGCACTGAAGCAATTTTTCACAAACTGAAAGGTGTAGAAAAAGTAGTTGCCGGCTATAACGGCGGGCAGACGCCTAATCCTACTTATGAACAAGTGTGCACTGGTACTACGGGACACGCTGAGGCAATCCAGATCACTTTTAATCCAACAGTTATTTCCTGCGAACAATTGCTTGAGGTCTTTTTCAAACTGCATGACCCCACTTCAGTAAACCGTCAAGGTAATGATATCGGCACGCAATACCGCTCGGCAATTTTCTACCATTCGCCAAAGCAAAAAGCTGCTGCGGAAAAAGTTATACAACAGATTACCCACGAACACTGGTATCCGGGAAAAATTGTTACTGAACTCGTCCCCTTCACCGTATTTTACCCGGCAGAAAATTATCATCAGGATTACTACACCAAAAATTCGTATGAGCCGTATTGTCAACTTATCATTGATCCGAAAATTACCAAACTCTATAAGAACTTTCCGGAAATTATCAAAACTGAATAGTGAAGCAAAGGTTGAGTCAGCGTTTACCTTTCAGGTGTTTGAAAAATTCGATCTGCTGCAGCCGTTTCTTCGCGTCACGCAGCGTTTTAAATGTCCCCATATTCCGGCCGCTTTCAGCCAACACCCGATACCCGGCTTTAATTTTTCTGATCATAAATGAGCAGGTTAATTTAAAACTGTAACTATAATTTACTCCACCGCTTCCTGTTGAGGCAATGACACTTTTGCTCGTTTAGACAGAAACAATAATCCAATAAATGGCCCAATATAAACCATGGTTATCCAATAACACAAGTTGGTCAATGGTTCTATTGCTTTATGGAACAACCAGAAGATAAATAGACCAGGCCGCCTAAGCAGTAAGTGTTTATTTACAAAATAAACACTTAATAAATTTGCTTCATTCGTCACCAGTTTCAGTTCTTCTGACGGACTGGTCTCCGATAACTGATATTCAACTGTATATTTTTTATTTTTTGAATCGGAAATCAAGGGAAATCCAAAAGCGAGGTACGGATCATCGAGAATCTGATATGCCTGATACGTGCTTTCGGCAATTACCTGTTCATGTTCATCGCGCAGGCGAATATACAGCAAGAACGGCACAAATCCGCCTTCAACCCCCGGAATATGGGTTTTCTTGATATGAGTAGTCAGCATGCCCAGGTTATTTTCCTGAGCAGTCAATGTTTGCCGATATGGCTGGTTTGATAACGTAATTTCCTGATTATTAACTACCGCACCAGTATGCCGGATGACCGTAGTAAAAAAAGCCAATGGCGGTTTATAGCTTATATACGTGACGGCTAACAAAAAAATTACAAATCCCTTTATTCTCCATTTTGACACTTCATCCGGAACTGGAATTACTACAGATTGATACCCTGCTTGTTTTCGCGAACTGAAATATGTCCGTTCAATTAGCCGCCTGAGAATATATGCGAGCAACAAACTGCCCAAAAAAGATAGAATAACCATTCTCAGGGCGCCAATTTCGAAATTTACCGGAATGTAGCGCTGTACCACGTGGATAACCAGTGAGTGAGTCAAAAAAATGGGGTAACTCAAATTCCCCAAGGTCATAAGCCACCGTTTACTCAACAGAGTATCGTGTGCCATAAGCGCAGAAATTAAAAGTAAACCCGCAGGTAACACCATCAATAATGTTAACCACGTTTCGAAATAAACCGAGAGATAACCAGTCAAAAACACTGAACTTAATAGAACTAAAATCAGATAGACCAATACGGCAGGGTGAGTTAAAATTGACTGAAACCGCCGCAACTTGTGCGTAATAACTTCTAAATTCTGGCCGATTACAACTCCGGTAATAAAGTAGAGAATTAAATGCAGGTGCAGCATTTCAAATCCCAGCAAGCGTTGGCCAATGTAATACAGTCCATAACAAAACGGAAACAGCGCCAGGTAGAGGAACACCTTGTGCAATCTGCTTGCATTTTTGCTACGGTGAATAATCGGCGCCACAACCACTGGATACAGTAGATAAAATAAAACTTCAGCGCCGAGCGCCCAGTAAATCCCATCGAGTTGTCCGATATAGTTACCAAATGGGAGTGTTAAGGTAGCATTAATAACTGCCGAAACTAATGTTTGGGCAACCGGACTCCAATTGATATAAAACACCGCTGCCGGAATCTTTTGTAAATAAAAAATGTACCAGAGTGCAACCAGAACCTGAAATATAAGTGCGACATAAATAAGTTTATTTCTCAGGGAAAAGCGCAGCTTTAATTTTCCAAGTAGCCGCAGCAACCATCGCATCACCAGAATGCAGGCAAAAACTACGACCACATGAGTCAGCACGGGAATCCGAATTAGTTTAATAATTGTAAAACTGGCAACCATGACCAGAAATGCCGGAAACAGTCTGCGATACCTTCGGGCATAAAACCTGATTGGAGAGCGTGGAGCTGGATAGAGATAACCCATCAAAAATCCAGAAGTGAGAAAAAACAGGGTCACCCCGACTCCACCACTACTTAAGACAATCGAAATCAGCGGACGCAAAAATTGTGGGATAAATGTATGCCAGATACTGAGTGGAATGTGAGTGACAAACACCGCCAGAATTGCTAAACCCTTGATTCCATCAACTCCGGGATAGTGCGGCATTTTCATTCGCGCAAATTATATCACCAGGGTAATTTTATTGAAGTTTCTCCGGCTGGTAGCGCAGTAAAACGTTACCATTTTCAAACATCCGGGTACTAAGAAGTTTGAGTTTTAGTCTTTCTTTCGCATTTTTAAACAGTGGCTTTCCGCTACCCAGAATCACTGGATTGACTATCAACCGATATTCATCGATAAATCCCAGATTTGTAAATTGTTGCACGATGGTGCCGCTACCAAATATGGCGATGTCCCCGCCATTTTGTGCTTTCAGTTTGATGATTTCTTCCGGCTTAATTTCATCAAAAACTGTAACATTTTTCCAAATTGGACTATCTTCTACTGCTTTCAGTGTTTTTGAAAAGACTAGTTTTGGAATACTGTTCATTATCCCTGCCACAACTGGTTCACTCTTGATTCCATCCGGTGTCGGCCAATAACCTGCCATCATCTCATAGGTTGTCTTACCAAAGATAAGCATGCCTAATGATTTCATTTGCGCTACGGAATACCTGCCCATCTCATCATCATAATTGTGCCAGTCTATCTCACCCTTAGGCCCGGCAAAGAAACCGTCGACGGTTATCAGATTAAAGACAATAATTTTTCTCATAATCATCCTTCCACTACAACTTCAAAACCTCCATAAGCCATGCGTTTCATGTCAAACGGCATCGCAAAATCTTTTTTGTCTTTATATTTTTCGTTCATTTCGTTCATTACTTTTTTAGTTACTTCATCTCGGTGTTTTTTAGACTTGTAAACAATAAACGAAAACCAAACAGTTTCGCCAGGATGTGCTTTTGCCATTTTCGTAAACGCTAAAAGCTTCATGCCGTCCATCGCCTTTGGGACTAGATCCTCTCCCATACATTCCATATATTCAAGCGCGCCATGCTTCATCCACATTTGCTTACCTTCATCAGCCATTTTTGTGTATTCGGCTACTTTGTTTTTTGGAACTACCAGCACAAACCCATCAACGTATTTTGCCATAATCACTCACCTCCCTCGAATGCTTTTTTAAGTTCAGCGATGTCGATTTTTTGCATACAGCCTCCTATTTAGATTATTTTAAGTTTGTACTTAGTTTGTCAAACGATTCGTTCCACCCTTGATCCATGCCAGCGCGATTTTTCTCATCAATTTTTTCAATTCCTTTGTGGGTCAGGGTCATTTTAGTTTTGCCGTCAACCTCCGCAAACTCAAACGTGACCAGCATTTCCAAGGGAAACCCTTCCATACCATAATGTGCTGAAGAAACAATGTTACCCTTTTCATCCGCAAAACTGTCGGTGGCGACAATTTTTTCCATAGGTACAATCTCTTTGTAGGTTCCCGTACTCCAGAAATCCTGTACTGGCGCGCCCTCTGCCGGAGACCCACGCATGCAACTAAAATATTTGCCGCCAACCCGAAAATCCATTTCCACATGCGGACAACTAAAAATTTTAGGACCCCACCACTTTTTCATCATTTCCGGCTCAGTAAACATTTTCCATACCAACTCAAGTGGCGCATCAAAAATGCGGGTGATGACCAATTCGTTTTTATTTTGATCCTCCATAGCGATCCCTCCTTAGTTAAATTATTTAATACTTTTCTGTGTCTCTACCGCAAGTAATGCATCCAGCGTGTCAAACCGACCACACCAGGCCTTTCTCATTTTGCTGATCCAAACCTCAAGTTCTTCGAACTTTTGTGGATTAATCTCATAAATATGCTGCTGCGCCCGTTTTTCCATGAACACAAGATCAACATCACGTAGTACTTTAAGATGCTGGGAAATTGCCGGGTGACTGAGGGAGAATTTGTCACAAATTTCTGAAGCAGATAATTTACCGCTACTTGCAAGTGTTTCGATAATATCTCGTCTTGTGTGATCTGCAAGTGCAGAAAAAATATCCATGAACAGATAGTAAAGTAATCACTTAATTAAGTCAAGACTTAATTAGTCTTTAACCGCCACCATGCTGATTTCTACCTTTGCTCCAAGTGGAAGTTCTTTTACACAGACGGTTTCGCGCGCTGGGTATGGTTCGCTCAGGTAACTTCCATAAATTTCGTTTACCGTTGGGTAAATTGCCATATCCGTTACATAAATTGTAGTCTTGACCACATTTGCAAAAGAAACTCCGGCTGCTTTCAAAATTGCTTGCAAGTTTTTCATTACTTGATGGATTTGTGCTTCAACTGTTCCCTCAAGTGGTGTCCCGTTAGAAGTCAGGTGGATTTGCCCGGCGGTAAAAACAATATTACCGGTAATTATGGCTTGAGAGAAAGGATGCGTTTTTGGCGGAGGAGCATTTTTTGTTTCAACTTTTGTTTTCATGGCTTGATTATAAACCAATCTCAATCCAATAAAAATTAATTCCGCACTTGCAAACAATTATTTTTACATGCAATAATTAAATTGATTTCCAAAGTTACTCCTATGAGTCTGAAATTTGAACGCGTCTTCAATCACTGGACCCTCCTCACCATTAATATCGTCATCATCGCCGCTATTCAACTCAACCATATGTTCTTTCTTCAAACCGGTCTCATCCACCTGCTCGCGATCATTTTTGTAGCGCTGGGATTATTTCGTCTCTGGTTTCACCCGCAAATTCATGACCAGTACATTAAACCGATTATCCGACAGGGCATCTTTGCTCTACTTATCCTGGCAACCGCGCACATCCTTGAATACCTCAGCTATCGTATAGGCTTACCACGACAAACAATTTATGCAAATAACATCAACTTCTACCTGACTGGGCTCCTTTTAATTATCCTTGGCGGAGAAGCTTTTCTTAGAGAATACCTGAAAGCATTCAAACCAGAACGCCAAAGGTATTCAACTATCACCATTCTCATCTGTAAAATTGGGTTGGTGATCTTTCCCCTGCTCATGCTCCTTTACTTTATTTCGCCGACTCTCGTCAATCTGCATCCGGATAGCTGGCACATGTATGTGTATATCCTGGCTGCCGTAACAGTTTCTCTGCTTGGTATATCGCGACTAAGATCTTTCAAACACCATGCTACGTTTATGAGCAATTTTATCAATTACTTTACCGCCGCCTT
>Ga0209542_10007078_pt1 | contig 21508 bp, 19 predicted proteins | sample RifCSPhighO2_01_FD_184028 | JGI IMG/M metagenome (GOLD analysis project Ga0209542, IMG submission 184028) | Soil microbial communities from Rifle, Colorado - Rifle CSP2_plank highO2_0.1 (SPAdes) (version 2) | ecosystem: Environmental > Terrestrial > Deep subsurface > Rock core/Sediment ... | reverse complement strand
ATGCTCGCGGAAATGAAGCATCAGGGCATTTCTTTCAAGCTCGTCAAGATAAATCTTTTTGTCTCTCTCCGTAAAACTTACTTTCTCGCCCTGCAGGGCATTGTGGAACTTTTTTGTGACATCAAAAAAAGAATGGCTTCCTTTAAGAAGCCTCCAGTCTGTGTCAAGGCCCAATCGGTTCATCAGCACAACCATACTATTTAGAATTTCCGCAACCCCTCCGCCTGAGTAGGTGGAGTTTACATGCACGATATGCTTGCCTTCCAGTTTCACGGCTAAATTCTTTATCTCTTCTACTTTCTCTTTTCCGATAAACTGTTCATAATCCTCTATTTTTGGAAGCATGAGGGGCAAAGATAGCAAAAAGTATAAATAGTTTGTTATCGTGCCCAACAAAATGGCAGAATCCCTAATCTCAACCATAGAATTCCAGATGAGCCTTTTATTATTTGTGGCTCTTGCAGGATATCTTTTGGCCTCCAGAATAAATCAGTCAGCCGTTATCGGGGAAATTTTAGTTGGCATAATAATCGGGCCCAGTCTGCTTGGATTAATAACCTACACTGATTTCGTGGCGAGCGTTGCGCATTTAGGAGCAATAATCTTATTGTTTGTAGTAGGGCTTGAATTTAAATTAAAGGATATTTTTAACCTAAAGTATACTTGGATTGCATTATCAGGAGTGATAGTCCCCTGGATAACGGGTTATTATCTTGCAAAATTATTCGGTTATGATTTTGGAAGCGCAGTATTTGTGGGAACGGCTCTTACGGCGACAAGCATTGCGATAACTGCAAATGTCCTTCGTGAAATGGGAAAGCTGCAGACAGACGCAGCGAAGGCAATTATAGGGGCAGCAGTTATTGATGACGTATTAAGCCTTCTCGCACTTTCAGTCTCAACTCAAATTGTAGGCGGCACTTTCTCTGTTGGCTCAACTGCAATAATCCTTCTAAAATCGATAGCTTTCCTCGCTATTGGTTCATATGTAGGGTTAAAATTCTTAAGTCCCATGGTTGAGAAGCTAGACAAAAGTAATATTGCTAAAAAGTTTCCAGAGTTTGTGTTTATCTTTGCAATGATGCTCGCTTTCCTGTATGCAATGGTTGCTGAAGTCATACACTTGTCTGCAATTGTCGGCTCGTTTCTTGCAGGAATGGTTCTTGAAGGAGCATTAGTTAAGCATGGAAAAGATTACAGGGAAGGGGCAGAGTATCTGCACATAATTTTTGCATCCATATTTTTTGTATCATTGGGCATACTTGCAGATGTCAGAGCATTATCATTAAATGTGATTTGGTTCCTTTTGGCACTGACAGTTATTGCTGTTATTTCAAAAGTTATAGGCTGTTATATCCCAGCAAAGTTGCAGGGATTATCGCACAAAGACTCATCAATTGTGGGATGGGGAATGTCGCCCAGAGGGGAAGTTGCAATGATTGTTGCATTGATAGCACTTAATGCGGGGCTGATAAAACAGGATATCTATGTATCATTGGTCTTGATGAGCTTGCTAACAACAATAATCACTCCAATTGTGCTAAGAAACTGGCTGTATAAAACTAGTTAATTCTTAAATGTGGATTCCTATTAAGAGTATTGTATAAATTCCAATCGTATTAAGGACATAAGAAACAAGCGTAAATATTTTCATTGAAATATTCTGGTTTATTGCCAAAAGCGCCACTCCGATTTCGTCAGGCAATGGCGATGCAATTATGAATCCGGCAAATACAGGAATAAGATATTTTTTAAAGATATTTGGAATTTTTTTATTCACTTTGCTTATTAATTTTTCGTGCATCAGCCTGCTGACCTCCTCCGCAAAAGAAACACGCAAGAATTTAAAAATTATCAGGTCGCCAATTAATGCGCCTAATCCCCCAATAAGGCCTGCTATCCAGATATTCTGCTCTTTTGCTAATACCAACAAAATAACAGTCGCAGGAGCCGCGGTAAATCCATAAACAAAAAATATGCCGGATATGAATGTCCCAAGGTAACCCGCTGAGGATAAGAAATTCTGAAGCGGGGGGTAAGTCTTGCCGTAAAACATAATGTAGGCTATGATAACAGTTATGAAAAGCAGAAGAAACTTTGGATATTTTTCCATATAAACTCTTGCCGTACGGACTGCATGATTAGTGGCATATCTCATAAAAATTCTAGAACACTTTTACTATTTAAATGTTTCCTTTTTGTATACTAATATAGGAAAAAGTATAGGAGATTCCCAATTAATTCTAAAACCGTTTAAGCATCAGGGCAATCAATATCCACATTTAAGAATTGTGAAAATAATAAGAGTGTTGAAGGCAGTTTTATTCCTGGTTGTGGGGTTTGGAATGTCACCCAGGGGGAAGTCGCAATGATAGTTGCCCTGATAGGGCTGAATCAGAAAATCATCGGGCAGGAAATTTATGTTTCACTGGTTCTGATGAGCTTGTTGACAACAATTATCATCCCTATTGTTTTAAAGAACTGGCCACATAAACAATAAAAGCAAATTTAATATATCCCTCCTTTTTTCATTTTCTTATGGTGCTTTCTGTGGAAATAGGGATGATAATCTTATTCTCAATACTGGGTGGTGTTTTGGCAGTAAGATTTCGGCAGCCTTCTGTTCTCGGATTGCTAATCATTGGAGCAATAGTCGGCCCTTATTCTCTTGGGCTTATTCAGGATTTATCACTTATTGATACTGCAATTGAGATAGGCGCTATTCTTCTGCTGTTTACAATTGGAATTGAATTCAGCCTTAATCATTTGTTTAATTACGGGCTTAGGGCAATCATAATAGCATCAATTAAGTTGGGAGGGGTGTTTCTGGCCGGATATTTGGCAGCACTGGTGCTTGGGCTGGGTGCAATTGCTGCATTATACATTGGAGTCATACTTTCAATAACCAGCACCGTAGTTGTAATCAAGATACTTGAGCAGAAGGGAATGTCGAATAAAGAGGAAGTTCCGCTGCTTGTGACCATTCTTATTTTGGAGGATATCTTTGCGGTTTTCGCGTTGACGTTTTTTTCAAGCCTCAACACCAAGGCAGATTTGTCAACAGTGAATTTGTTTACAGAGCTTATTATTTCCCTTGCATTAATGGCTGTATTTTTCGTGGTTCTGAAAAGGCTGCTACGGCCGGTTATATCATGGCTGATAAAATACAGCACGGAGGATACCATAACCTTCACATCGCTGGGCTTATGCGCAGGCATGAGCTATCTTGCGCACCTTATCCATCTTTCTCCGTCCGTGGGCGCGTTTCTTGCGGGAAACATAGTTTCTTCGCTTCCAAACTCAAAAATGTTTGAGAAATCCATACATCCGTTCATTCTTACATTTACTGCATTGTTCTTTTTTTCCGTAGGCACTGTGGTTAATTTTTCGGTTGTGCTGCACAGCATTTACCTAATTGCTGCCCTTTTGGCCGTAAGCATTTTTATGAAATTTTTCTCCATAGGCTTTGGAAGCTATTTGTTTTCAAATTTTAGCGGAAGGCAGGCAATATTCAGCGGCATAGCAATGATTTCAGCTGGTGAATTCTCGTTATTGATTGCAAAGGAGGCAGAGGCCGCAGGACTGGGTCTTGAGCTGGTGGATATAACAGCAGCGCTTATAGTATTTTCAACAATTGCAATGTCATTTTTGATAAATTATTCTGAGCCAATATACAATTTTATTTCCAGGTCAATGCCGTCGCGCGTACTGGAGGATGTAAAACTTGCAAGAAATTACATAAACAGCGTTTCATGGATTATGAATAAGGACAGAAGCAGCATGAAGAGGATAAGCATTGAATGGAAATCAATTCTTAACAACATAATGGCCGTGTTTTTTATTTCTGCCGGGGGATTTATTGCGTGGCATTTCTTTAGAAATATTATCCTGGAGCTTATCAAAAGCCCAGTCATTGGTTATCTGCTGCTGGGATTTTTTATAATAGCCATATTTTTTCCCGCGTATAATCTAACAAGAAAGATTTCATTTTTATTTAGGGACATTTCAGTATTTTTCGTAAAGTTATACCCAAAGGAGATTGCAAACGAGAAAAAGATATTAAGGAATTTCATAGCAATTGGCATCGTGTTTGGCACTTTGATTTTATTATCCAACTTTATATTATTCCTGAAATTAAGGCCGGTATACCATTCCATTACCATAATTCTAATCTGCGGAGGATTAATCTATGCATTAAGGGCGTCAAATTTAATTCACAAGCTTGCACAGGGCCACAAATCAAGCATGTATAGGCTGAGCAAAAAATATAAGTTGGTTTTAAGAAAAAAAATAATGCAAGCCCGAAAATAGAATTTCTAATTGGAAAGCTTAGCTAATCATCTTCCCAACAGTTAAGATCACGAAAATGCCAAAAGTGTTTGATGCGTATGATATTAGAGTAAACAGACTCGTTGAAATTGACCTAATGCTGGCAAGCAGCGTCACTCCAATTTCATCAGGCAAGGGGGAGGCAATTATAAACCCAGCCATGACCGGCAAAAAATATTTCTTGAGCTTGCTCGGAGTATGATGATCCAGCTCGACAATCAGTTTTTCTTTGGATAGTTTTTCAATTTCGTCTGCAAATGATGCCCTTATAAACCTGAATATAATCAAATCCGACAATAAGGCCCCAAATCCGCCTATGATGGTTGCCGCATAAATATTCTGGTGCTCTGCCAAAATCAGGAACAGGGAAATCGCGGGCGCTGTAGTAAATCCATAAGAAAACATCAGGCCGGCAATGAATATTCCCAAGTATCCCGTGGAGATTACAAAGGCATGCAAGGCCAAATTGTTCCTTCCGTAAAAAAGAAAGTAAGCAAGCAGGAATGTTATAAACAGCAATAAGAATTTCGGATATTTTTCCATATACACTCTTGCAGCATGGGCCGGATGAATATTTTGGTAGTCCATGTAATTTTCATGCATTATTAACTATTTAAATGTTTCGTTTTTATATACCAGTATAGGAAAAAGTATATTAGTTGGAGCTACGCTAAACTTCAACAGGAGTACATCCAAAAATCGTCCGCTAAAGAATAATTGTAACCATCTGGACCTATACTAGGTTCTGGAGGCATCGATTTGTCGGCAATCATCAAATCATAGTTAGAATTAAAAAATATCTCAAATATTCAATTCTTTCTTCCAATGCACGCAAACCATTTCTGTTTTCCTGGAAGCAATCCCGATATAGTTCTCAGGATTATAGAGCATCTCAATCTGTTTTTTATTTAATTTTTTCAGATAAGGTTGGATTGACTTGTCTTTCTTGACCAATTCAATTAAAGGAACTTTTTCAAGCTGTGACTTCAAAGTCATCTCTCGTGCATATTCATGCGCATCCGGATGGCCGTTGGCAGCCAATAAGATGTAAAGCGGCTCCGCAACAATCATATGCTTGTTCATGTTGAAATTTCTTTGAATATTATTTTTATCAACAACAATATTTGACATTACCTTATCCAATCGGACGATTGATACATAAAATCCCGCTAAAATTTCCGGAATAAACCGCATTGAAGCAGAGTTTGTTAAATCGCGCTGATGCTCAGACAATTGATCCATGTAAGCGGTCATCATGCGCGGCATTATTGCCTTCCACATGCTTTTCACATTTTCAAAATTAATTGGATTTCTTTTCTGCGGCATTGTTGAGGAGCCGACTTGCTTTGCCTCAAAATATTCACCAACTTCACCAATCTCATTTCTCTGCAAATGTCTCATATCATCTGCCAAATCGGCAATAACTCCAAAAGCAGAAACTATGCTAGTCTGATAGTCGACCAAAAATTCCGGCTCAACTATTTGCGTTGAAATCGGAGAAGCCTTCAGGCCAAGCTCATTCATAACCTGCTCTTCAAATTTAATTGGCTCTTCAAAAAATAATGATGATGCGTTGTAAGCACCTACAGCGCCGGCCATTTTCCCGCGCAGATTGTTTGCACTCCTCCGTATTTTTAAAATAGAACTGCCGAGTCTGCTGACATATTGTGCAACCGCAAAGCCAAAGGTTATCGGCTCAGCGTGCTGGCCGTGCGTTCTTCCAATTTGTATTGTAGATTTCTCTCTTAATGCAAGATTGATTAAAGTTAATTCAAGCTTCATTAATTCCGGGATTAAAACATCATTTGTGAATTCTTTATAGCGGAGAGCATCTGCTGTTGCAATTATGTCATAGCTTGTAGAAGTGAAATGCACAAATGGCTTTGCTTCTTCGCTTACCCTGTTTCTTATCGAATTTGCCAGCGCCCTAATGTTATGTTTTATCCTGTCTTCTTCTGCATAAACTTCCTCGGGCGTGACTTGCTTGCTTGCTTTCTCAACTTCATCAGCAACTTTTTGTGGGCATATTTTGTTTTTTGCAAGAATTCTTGTTAAAGCAGCCTCAACTTTGAGAGCATATTTTATAAATGCCGATTCTGTCAGATATGGCTGCAGTTTTTCAAAAACTCCCTTGTTCCTCCCATAATACCTGAAATCAAACGGGCTGATTGTGTCAAACAAATTTATTTTTTCAGCATGCGTTTTCTGCAAATTGTTTTCCGGATTAATTAACTGAAGAATCTGATTTGTTATTTCATTATCATAATTTAAAACAATAACTTTCCTGTTCTTATCGTCAACTTCTTTCACAATATCATTTCTCTTGAAAATCTTTATGCATGCATGGACTTTTGCAGGCGAGCATTTTATTCTGTCGGCAATTTCCCTGATATGCATGCTTTCCCTTGATAGCAGTTCAAGTATCTGAACATTTATTTTTGTGAAAATATTGGATAGTTCTTCCATATTTATCTGTCAAATCTATAATGTTCATTATTTATAAACCTTTCGTTTTAAGAAAGCGTATCGTTCATTATTTAAATATTATAAAGATATCTAAGAAGTGCATCATGTATAGGGCCATTAGTGATGATAAAACTTCCGTTTGATGGTGTGCATGGATTTCCCCTTAAGTCAGTGGCTTTACCTCCAGCTTCCTCAACAAGGAGCATTCCAGCTGCAATGTCCCATTCATTTGTTGAAAATATGACAAAAGCATCGCATTTTCCCGAAGCAACTAGCATAAGCTCATAAATTGCAGAGCCAAAGTTTCGTATGTTAATTGTCTCGTTTGATAATCTTTTGAGAAGCTCCAGGCCCTTATGCCTTGTTCCTGGGACAAACTCGTATAAAATAAAAGAATGCATTATTTCGCTGTTGTCTGAAACTTTTATTTGTTCTCCGTTAAGAAAAGCGCCTTTTCCTTTTTCTGCAACAGCGCTTAATTTTAATGTTGGAAATTCCAAGACCCCAAGCACAACTTGATTTTGATATTCAAGCGCAATTGAAACTCCAAAGATAGGGAGTCCCCTGAGAAAATTATGCGTTCCGTCTATAGGGTCTATAACCCACTTGTAATCTGAGTCATTGTCCTCAAATCCAGTTTCTTCCGAAAGAATGCTGTGATGTGGAAAATTTTCCTTTATAGTTTGGATAATTATTTTATTTGCCCTCAAATCAGCTTCAGAAACCAGGCTTTTGTTTGATTTTTCCCTAAATTTTCCTTTTTTTCCGAAATATTTGAGAATTAATTTTCCGGCACTTTTTGATGCCCGCAATAAGACTTTTTTTTCTTTTAAGAGGTTCATAAGGGAATATAAAAATTACCTATTATTAAAACTTTGCCATCACAATCTTTTAGAATCAAAAGAACTTAAAGAGGGGGCAGGACCTTGATATCTCATGACATCTATAGCAACTATATTAGATTGCCTTACCATTGTTTCCAAGTCATCAGGAGTAACATTTGAAGGGTGTACTTTATCAGGGCCAAGGAATGCCTGCATAAATTGATCATATAATCCCCCTGTAAAATAATCGCCGCCGCCCAAAGAACCTCTTAAATCAGTTTTAAGGTGCTCATCAACTCTATCGGCAAAAGGTTGAGCCATGCGTACATGTCTCATTTCCTTATTCGACGCAACAGGTATCATCCCTTTCCCACCCAAAGTCACAACAAAAGGATAATCATGAAATATGCCCTTTCTTTGCATTGTCTTTATCAAGTCAGTTATCCCTGCTATAGCTTTATCCGCAGAAAGGTTTACAAGTTCTTGTGGATTTAAATTGTTCATTCTCGCTATATCCTCATAGTTTGTAACTGTCGGTCCGTTTGGAATCGCTTGTGTCAAGGAAAATTCGATAGACGGGCTGGATGTTGCCCCAAAATATACAGGAATATCCATTTCTTTTGCTATTTTAATCAGTAACATAGCAAACTCTTCATCTTTAATACTGTTGATTAAAATGCCATCGGCACCTCTAAGGAATTTAAAAACGGAACTTTGCGACTGGCTGTCCAATTGCACTCCTGTTTTTAAAGGCCCTTTTATGATGATTTTATCTCCGTCATATCCTACAACTACATTAAACTGAATCTGTCTTTTTCCTAAAAATTTATAGTCTATGCCCCAAAATTCCAATCGTTCGGTGTTAATGTGGTTCGGTTCAGCAGAATCTATGTACTTAATTCTGACTGGACTGGGTCTACTTATTCTTGCATTAGCTTTTGCTGAGTTATAGCCAGAACCGCCAGATCTATTTCTGTGGTCAAGACCATCAACTTCTTCCCTAGTATTCAAACGAGTTTGATATTTCCCGCCGGGCACAATTGGACCATCAATGACAGTAAAAACCCTTACATAATCTTCTGTTTGTAGTCTCACTGCATGCCCGTCTTGTAACAATCCAATTTTAGGGTTAATCATAATACTATCTATAGTTGCACTGCCTCCAATAACATAGGTTGAGGTATTTTTTGAATCTATTCAAATCACCACGGAAAATTTCTTATAAACCGATGAATTAGCATTCAGTATAAATATTCTCTTAAATTCCCCTCAATCCTTTTCAATACATCCCCGTTCTGAGCTTCAAACTGCTTTCCAGTTATCATCTCGTATGCAGTAATATATCTCCTGGCAGCTTCAACTTTGACTTCATCGGATATCAGAGGAATTTTCCCTTCGCCGATAAACCCTTTCTCAGAAAGCCACATTCTGACATATTCTTTATCAAGTTTTTGTGGCTCCTGCCCTTTAGAAAACAATTCAGCATAAGTATCTTTAATCCAGAATCTCGAGGAATCCGGAGTGTGGACTTCGTCAATCAAAACTAATCGGCCATTTAATTCACCAAATTCGTATTTTGTGTCAACAAGAATCAAATTATTTCTTTCTACCAATATTGTTCCAAAATCAAACAGCGCAAGAGCTGCCTTTTCCATCTGAGTATATATTTCTTCGTCAACAAGTTTCCTTTTAATTATTTGTTCTCCTGAAATTGATTCGTCATGGGCGCCGTGCTCTGCTTTTGTTGATGGGGTTATAATTGGCTTCGCAAGCTTCTGATTTTTCTTCAGGTTCTCCGGCAGGACATTTCCGCAGAAATTTCTGACACCTTTTTCATAATTGTACCATGCTGATGTTGTTGTAACTCCGGTTATGTATCCTCGTACAACCATCTCAACCGGAATCGGGTTGCATTCTTTTGCAATCATTACGTTTGGGTCAGGAATAGAAATTATATGATTTTCAGCAATGTTTTTTGTTTTTTCAAACCAAAATGCAGCTGTCTGGTTTAATACCTGTCCTTTGAACGGAATCGTGCACAAAACACGGTCAAAAGCAGAAATCCGGTCAGTTGTTATTATAATTCTTTTTCCGTCTAAAGTATAATTATCACGAACTTTTCCTTCATACTTTTTACCGAACTTAAAATTTGTTTTGTCTAAAGTAAATTTCAGCTGGTTTTTTAGGATTGCGTCAGATAGCATTTTTGATTTTGAATTTTGTTTTATTTGTTAGCCTCAAGCACTTTTTTTCCAAGTTCTTCTCGGTATCTTATTAATTCTTCCTCAAACTCATTATCAAAATTTAAAATTTCAACCGCTGCGACTGCTGCATTTGTTCCGTTATTTAATCCTACCCATAATCCGTGGTTTGTATGCCTTAAAAAATTCAGTGCGGATTCCGCAACATCATCTTTTTTGTCAAGCAATGGGCAGTAAATAACCAGTTCATCTTTTTTCTCAACAGGCTCGTCAAAATAGGTAAATTCGATATTAACTGCGCTTTTATTTGGCTTATCTGAAAAATTGTAGGGAACGTTGAATCTTTTCAATATTTCAATTGATTTTTTTACGGCTTCATCAGCTTTATCTCCAATAATCGTAACTCCGTTATATTTCTTCATCATCCTGGCACAATTTTCTGCTGCAACTTTTCCTTTTCCAACTCCTGCAGACAAAACTGGAATTCCAGAGGGCATTTGAGCAACCGAGAGCAAGGCGTCAAGCCCCTGATAATTTCCTTCACATGGAACGCCAATCACGGGCCTTAAAACTTTTGCAGCTACAACTCCTGGCAAGTGCGCCGCAAGTCCAGCTCCGGCAATCACTACAGCATAATCATACTGCAATGTTTGATCAACATCTTCCGGAGTCTTGTGCGCAGAACTCACCCTTAAATCAAAATCAATTTTTAATTGTTTCAATCTAGAAGCGATTTCATTGTAAACTTTCTCATCAGATTTAGAGCCGAAGATTATTAATGCTTTTTTCATGCAATAATAGAAAAAGAAAGTAGTATTTATAGATATTGGATCATTTTATTTTACGAAAGCATCTAATAAGTTCTCCAATTGTGCTGGCTCAGTTTCCCTAGGTTTTTCCACCAAGGCCCTAACCGATCTTACATTTAACCATTTATTATAATTCGAATATAAATCATGCAATTTCCCATTTAAATTGAAGCCTTGCGACTGTGAAACTGGCCTTGGACTTTCATAAAAGTCATGACCCCCCAAATTAACTTCTTCGCCATTCACGGTTGCATAATCCTTATCGTTAACGATTCTTATACTAGGATTTGTATTGTGAGAATCGATAAATCCAATTTGAAGGCCGTTTCTGGTTAAATGTAAGGAGTTACCAATGTCATCAGCTCGATAAATAAATTCAGTGCCATCATCCAATATTCCATGTAATACAAATCCTAAGCCTTCATTAAATCCGTATTGTTGTCTGGTATAGGTATGGGCATGCCCCCATCGCTGGCCTTGTTTCTCATTAAGAGTTCTATTATGTTCAACATCGCTATATGGGCGCTGGCTAACTTCATAAGTTTGTTCTGCTTTCTGTCCGAATTTGATTGGCTCGTCTTTTGATTGCATCGGCAAAATGTGTGGATTAGAAGCAGAAACCACTAGAAAACTTACTAAAGCTGCAATGCCGTAGGCTTTATTCATCTTGAAGCTTGAAAATAATTTAAGTATAAATAAATTTCTATTTCAAAATAGAAACTAATTCAAATTTATCTTATAATTAGATGATTTAAAAGCAAGAAGAATAAAAAAGTCGAGTAGATTTTTTTAATACTACCTATAGTATCATAAATTCCTGATAATTCTCATTTACTAATAAATCTTTTGCAGCTTTGTCGGCAATTTTTCTTGATTCCTTTTCTTCTGCATTAATTAATAATCCCCACAGCACGCCGCTTTCTGCTTTTTTAAGATTAATAAATCCAAGCCTGTTTTTTAATGTTGATAATAACCCATTTCCATCGTCATCAATATTTTTAACTAAAATGGGTATATAATCCTTACTTTTAATTTCAAAATCAAAAGTATGCTTGTTCGCATTAACTAGAATGTCAACTTTTGAAATTTTATTCTTGAAATCCTCCAAATCGCCATCTACAGAAAACTTGTAGTAAAATGTCCTCCTTACATCTTTTATTTTATTAAATCCCAGTTTCTGCAATGTTTGCAATGCAGTGATTGCAGTAGTATCAGGAACTTTCAAACCAACAACCATTTCAACTGTTTTTGGCATTATATTATTTCCTCTTCAATATATTTTTTCATCGATTCAAACATTTTTCTCGCAGGCGCCGGCTTTTCTTCTTCTGAAATTCTGCCTATTGCGTTATTTTTTATTTGCGTAATATCCGGAAGCTGCCTGACAAATGATGCACGCTCAGGATGCGGCATTATAGCCATCACATTTCCTTTCTTGTTGCAGATTGCAGCAATATTATAGGTTGTGCCATTCGGGTTTGTTGAGAATTTATCCTCCACTTTCCCATCTTTTGTCGAGTACCGAAAAATTATTTGCTTGTTTTTTATCAGCTTTTGCAATAAATCTTTGTCTCTTGTCACATATTTTCCCTCACCATGGGCTATAGGAATTGTAATAATTTCATTTTTATCAGTAAATTTTGTAAAAACACAGGAATTTTTTTCCTGCTCGCTCCTGATAAAAACCCACGTGCAGTAATATCCGCTGATAAAAGGGTTTTTGTTAGGCGCAAGAGCCATTTCAACTTTGTCTTTCAGACCAGGAATCATTCCACACTCCACCAATGACTGAGCGCCATTGCAGACTCCTAATACAGGCTTTCCGTCTTCCGCTTCTTTTTTTATTATTTTGAATATCGGGTCTTTTGCTGCAATAACTCCAGCCCGTATCCTGTCTTCGTAAGCCCAGCCGCCCGGTATAACATAACCATGATAGTTCTCAATATCTTTCCTTTGATTCCATCTAACAATCTTCCCGTCCATGCCTGAAGCTAAAACGGCATTCAGGGCTTCCTGCTCGCAATTATTTCCTGGAAAATAAATGACTGCTATGTTTGGTTTTTTCATTTTTTGGTTTTAAATTTTTGATTGTTAATTTTCCTTTTCTAAGGGGGCTGAGCAAAGCGAAGCCTCCAGTTTTTGATGAAACTTTTTATATCAAAAAGTTTCCCGCCGTCAACTCGCGGAAAGGTTGTTTTACTCCAGCGCTTCCGCAAACCCGTTCATCCAAGCTTCTTTTAATTTTGAAATCGGCAAGTCAGATATTTTTTTGCTTGATTTATTTATTGCCAAACTCTTTCCTTTTGTTTTTCCCAATTCTATTAAATTTATTTTGTAAAATTTAAATAATATTTTTAATTTATCGATATTTTTATTTTCAACCTCAAAAACAAATCCCGAACTTTCTGAAAATAAACTTCTGTCATTTCTTAAATCAGTAAAATCCAGATTAATTTCAGCCCCTATTTCTCCGTCTGCATCTCCCCCCAAAATCATTTCTGAAATTGTCGTAGCCAGGCCGCCATCAGAAATATCATGGCAGGACAAAAACAAGCCGGAATTGATTGCATCTATAATAACATAAATCCGGTTTCTCTCTTTCTCAAAATCAATTATTGGGACAACGGAGCCGGTTTCATTATTCAAATCATAATAAACTGAGCCGCCTAATTCATCTTTTCTTTCTCCAATCATAAACAACGCCGAATTTTCTTTTTTAATCTTCATTGTAATTGCCTTGCTGTAGTCTTTCAGAACCCCAATGCATGCAATTACCGGTGAAGGGTCAACAGATTTCCCGGAAGCAGACTCGTTATAAAAACTGACATTTCCGGAAATTACCGGCACAGGAAATTTGGTTCCCTTGTAAAATAAATTTTTCGCAGCGTCGCCAACACCCCTGGCACCTTCATAAAAATCATAGAATGCTTCCGGATTTTCGGGATTGCCGTAATTAAGGCAGTCGGTTATAGCGCTTGGAACTGCACCAACCGCCGCGATATTTCTCATCGACTCGGCAACTGAATTCACCGCCCCCCAATAAGGGTCGATTCTCGAGTATTTTGGATTTGAATCGCATTTTAATGCAACTCCAAAAGTTCCGTTCTCAACAGCTTTAATCACGCCAGCGTCAGCATATCCAGTTTCAATTACTGCATTTCCCATTACGCTTGTATCATAATGTTTGTAAGCTTTTGATTTATTCGCGACGTTGGGATGTCTTAGAACAGAAAGAATTGCTTTGTTATAATCATTTGGCTCCTGTAAATTTGGCTCCTTAAAATTTCTTCTTGGGGCTTTTTTCTCGCGGTCATATTTTATTCCCTGTGTAACAACTTTTATCGGAACATTACAGATAATCTTGCCATCGTGCCTTAAAATATAATCCTGCTGCTTTGTGACACTACCAATTACAAATGCGCCTGCACCCAAACTTATATTCGGAAGTTCATAATCTTCATTATAAATTTTCAAAAGAGTTTTTGTAAATGAAGGCGGGCAAATCCATGTGAATCTTTCCTGCGTTTCGGAATTTGCAATTATATAATCCGGAAGATTTGGCATCGATACATTCACCTTGCTCAAATCAATGTCTGCTCCAAAATCTGAATCAGCGCACAATTCTGAAGTGCTGCACATAATTCCGCCAGCCCCCATGTCTTTAAATCCTAGCTCCACATTTCTCTTTCTGGCTTCTTCAAAAACATTATAAGTGGCCCTTATAATTACATTTTTCAAAAATGGGTCTGGGACCTGCACAGCACCGCGGTTATTTTCACGGTCTTTTTCGTCCAAAATCAAAGACGCGAAAGCTGCGCCACCAAATCCAGAATTGTCTGTACCTTTCCCTACTATAATGATATCATAGCCCGCGGCATTTTTTGGAGCATAGCTGTGAATGATATTTTTTTCTTTCACAATCCCGAGGCAAACAACATTAACAAGGCAATTTTCATCAAAAGAATCGTTAAAATAAATATCGCCGGCAATATTAGGAATACCAACTGCGTCACCATAGCCTGCAATTCCGTTAATTACTTCATTTGCAATATATTTTACACGATTTTTATTTTTTCCATTTGGACTTCCAAATCTTAGCATGTCGGCAGTTGCAATAACCTTTGCGCCCATGCATAAGACATCTCTTATGATTCCCCCAACGCCAGTTGCGGCTCCCTCATATGGGACAACTTGAGAAGGATGATTATGGCTTTCATGGCTTACAACAATCCCATATCTTTCCCCATTCAAATATCCCAATTCAACAATCCCTGAATCTTCAACAGGTCCAAGAATTACGTTTGGAGCCTGTGTTGGCAATAATGCTTTCAAAACAGCCCTGCTGCTCTTGTAAGAGCTATGCTCGCTCCATTGCGTGTTAAAAATATATAATTCTGTTATTGTGGGATTTCTGCCGATTAAATCAATAACTCTTCTTGCTTCAAAGAGGTTTAATGCAATAGTATTTTTCTTGAGAAATTCATGCGTGGAAGTGTCAGACATGGATTTTATGTCAATGAGCTCTATGTCAACATCTCCCATTTTCTCACAATGTTTTTGTTAGAAGTAGTGATATAAATAGATTGCGGAAAAAGTTAATTTGTTATCTGCCCACGCTTAATCTATCTATAAGGAATTTGGTAAAACCTACATCTCCTTGCAATCCAAATTCCTTCATTTTTTTCTGGGTTGCATCAATGTTATAATCAACTCGGTTATATACCAATATAATTCTATCTTTTGTGATTGTTACAACACCATATGAGGCCCTTGGATCATTTCCCCTTGGTTGCCCCACAGAACCTGGGTTAAATAAAGAAATATATCTCCAATCTTTAGTTTCCGGGTTTAACGTTGGCGAGGTATCAGGCTGGATTTCTTTTCTTTCTATCATGGCAGTATCAAATTCTAAAGGCACAAAACCTTTCGGAATGCCTACCCATCCGCTTGCAAATGTGGGTAGATGAGTATGCCCTATTATTCCCAGTCGTGGGTTTCCGTATGCTTCTTCGGCAGTCAAAGCCTTCATTGCTTCAGCTGCATCATTATCTTCAAAAATGTAGATATCCTCGAAAAAGCTTTTACCTGAAAAAGATTGAGGGCCAACCCCAGCGAAACTTCCGTGGACCATCGCATATTCCTTACCAATAAAAGGAAGACTTGCAAGGTTTTCAAGATAGCTTCTGCTTGCCTTTGTTAAAACTGATTGATTATGCCTTACCGCATTCTGAGCATGGATATGGAAACCTTGATAGCTTCCATCAATTACTGCCCTGTCATGATTGCCGAGCCTTGCTATGAATCCACGGTCCTTAATCATCTGGACGCATTCATTAGGCTCGGGCCCGTATCCAACAATATCACCTGCACATAATTTAACATCAAATTTTCCATATGTTTTGGAATGGGCAAGAACTGCCTCTAATGCAGAAAGATTTGAGTGAATATCACTTAATACCAGGATGCGCATACTGTGGCATAACCCCAACGCTTTATAAATTTATCCAATTTTTACTACTACAAAATGAGAAGATTATAACATCTCCCCAATCATATAAATTGAGCCGGTTACAACAACCAAATCATTCTGTTCAGCTATTTTCTTTGCATAATCCATGGCATTTTTTGGATTATTTATTATTTTTTTATTTATCTTGTGATTTTTATTTATTTTATCAAAAGTTCTCAGCAAATCTTTGGTTTTTGCCGCTTTCGTATTACCGGATTTAGTAAATATGATACTTGATGCGAGAGGACCAATTATTTTAAAAATTTCATCAATATCTTTATCGTTCTGAAAACCTACAACAAAAATAACATTTTGGATTTTTCTTTGTATTTTAAAAATCATTAATTCTTTTTTTAAAACTCTAAACCCGCCGGGATTGTGGGCACTGTCAATTAAAACGTTTTTCGCAATAAAATCCAGCCTGCCGGGCCATTTTGCATTCATAATTCCATTTTTAATTTGATTTTCATTTAATTTAATACTGCCGGAGTACTTTAAAATATAAATTGCCGTCATTGCAATATCTTTATTCTGCTGTTGAAAACTCCCATTTAAATTCTTAAAATTAACATCATTAAATTTTTCCGGCAAAGTTAATGGCGCATTTCTTTCATTAGCAATTTTTCTAATAACTTTCAAAGCTTTTCCTTTTGCTCCGGTAACAACTGGAATATTTTGTTTTATTATTCCGGCTTTTTCATAAGCAATTTTTTCAATTGAGTTACCAAGAAACTCAACATGTTCCAAACTAATGTTGGTTATTATAGAGATTAAAGGATTTAAAACATTAGTTGCGTCCAATCTGCCGCCCAATCCGACTTCCATAACAGCATAATCAACTTTGCGTTCCTTAAAATAAAGAAAAGCCATGGCAGTTGTGACCTCAAAAAAACTCTGATCCGCCATGTACGGCTTTATTTTTAGAAAATAATCAACAACCTCCACGTCAGTTATAAAATGATTATTAATTCTTATCCTTTCATTGAAATTTCTTAGGTGTGGGCTAGTGTACATGCCCACTTTGTAGCCTGCTTCCATCAAAATTGATTGAATCATAGCGCAGACACTCCCCTTCCCATTAGTTCCTGCCACATGAATGCATTTCAGCCGTTTCTCAGGGTTCCCAATTCTGTCAAGCAGCGATTGTATTCTTTCTAATCCGAGCTTTACTTCATGGGTTTCAAGGCTGTACAGATAGGCAAGCATTTTTTTATAATCCATAGCAAGTGCATAAATTAATAAATTAATAAATGTTGTCAATCATCATGGACAAAAAATCTCTACTGCAGCAGATAGCGAAAGAAATTGAGAAATGTAAAATATGCAGGCAGGGCAAAACCGGAAAAGCTGTTCCTGGAGAAGGAAACGCATATGCTGAACTTGTCTTTATCGGAGAGGCACCCGGAAGAAATGAGGCCGAAACTGGAAAGCCGTTCATCGGCAGGGCTGGAAAATTACTGAGGTCAATAATAAAAAATATAGGGATTGATGAAAAAGAAATTTTCATCACAAATCCGGTAAAATACCTGCCACTGAAAGGAACGCCGTCAGCAGAAGATATAAAACACGGAAAAACTCATCTTGAAAAACAGTTAAAAATCATTAATCCAAAAATAATTGTCCTGCTTGGCAGAGTTGCAACTTTAGCTAATTTTGAAGAACCGATATCCGTAAAAAAAGAGCACGGAAAAATAATTGAGAAAAATGAAATAATTTATCTTATTACCTATCACCCCTCTGCGGCTTTAAGATTCCCATTATTAAAGAAAGTACTGGAACAGGATTTGAAAAAACTCAATAAGCTGGTTAAAATAAGTAATATTACTAAATTTAAAACATAAATTTTTATATAACATATTATAATTAATCAATATGCAGTTTCTCAAAAAAGATCATAAGAAATTCAGCGAAAACGGTTATCGGGAGTTTATTCTAGGCGGGGATATAGGTGCAACAAACACCCATCTTGGAATATTCGGTGTAAAAAATAAATCTGCGGATTTGATCATATCTTTTCATTTCAAGAATAAAGATTTGAGTTCGGTTTACGAAGCAATTAATTTTGTTCTCAATTTAGTTAAAAAAGATTACAAAATAAAAATAGAAAACGCATCATTTGGGATAGCAGGCGCATTATCTCCGGAACGAGATAATGTAAAGATGACAAACATAAAGTGGTCTATATCAAAAAAAGAATTAAAAAGGAAGACGATATTGAAAAAAATAATTTTAATGAATGATTTTGAAGCAATTGGATACATGATCAATTCTCTAAAGAAATGGCAGCTTTCTGTTGTAAAAACTGCAAAGAAAGTGCAGAAGGCCACAATTCTGGTTATCGGCGCGGGAACTGGACTGGGAAAAGTGGTATTGCTGTATGATAAGAATAAGAATTCATATTTTCCTGTGTCATCAGAAGCAGGCAACAGCGATTTTGCAGCGCAGGACGGTAGAGATTTTGAATTAATAAATTTTATGCATCAAAAAATGAAATACAATATAATCTACGGAGATCTTTTGTCAGGAAATGGCATCGTAAATATTTTCAATTTTGTCAGAAATGACAAGAAATTTAAGGAAACAGATTACACAAGAGAGATTGACAGGTCAAAAACCAAGCCGGAATTAATATCAAAATATCGGAAAATTGACAGAACATGTAATGAAACTTTCAGAATTTTCAGGAAGATTTACGCTGGATTCGCAAGAAATTTTGCACTTGATGCCCTGCCTTTTGGCGGAATTTACATTGCCGGAGGAATAGCGCCAAAAAACCGGGAGATTTTTGATAATGAGTTCGTTAAAATGTTTGAACAGAATAGCAAATTATCGCATGTTTTGAAAAAAATCCCAATTTATTTGGTATTAAGCTTAAATGCCGGGCTGATTGGAGCGGGAGTTGCCGGAGCTGAATTAATTAAAATAGCCAAAAATAAAAATATTAATAAATCCGACTATTAATATAGCGACAAATAATATAGCACAAATGCATAAATTAAAAAAACTAAATATAAAAAGGAAAATAAATTAAATTAATAAATGAAAATGAAAGAATGCAGCTGTATTTTTACTATTTTTGGGGCAACTGGAGATTTGACAAACAGGAAACTATTGCCCGCATTTTATTTTCTCGAGCAGGAACGGCAGCTAAAAGAAAATTTCAGGATTATATGCATCGCAAGAAAGAAAATAACTAACGCGCAGTACAGGAAAGGCGCTGCAAACTCAATAAAAAAATTTTCAAGAATAAACGTTAAGGACGAAATTTTAAGAAAAGTACTGTCGAGGATAATCTATCATCGAATCAATTTCACGGCTTTGGACGGGTATTCTTCCCTTAAATCAAAAATTGAAAGTCTTTCCGGTGATAAATGCGCGCATTGCGAGAGAATTTTCTATCTTGCAGTTCCTTCAGGTCTGATAGGAACAATCATTGGCAATATTAAGTCAGCCGGGCTTGCGGAGAGGCAGAGTCCTGGCAAACCATACAACAGGATAATGTTTGAGAAGCCGTTTGGCTCTGATTTGGAATCCGCAAAAAAACTAAATAAGTACATAAGAAAAGTATTCGACGAGAAGCAGGTTTACAGAATTGACCACTACATGGCTAAGGAGCTTGTGCAGAATTTATTGGTTCTAAGATTTGCCAACAGCATTTTCGAGCCACTATGGAACAAGATGTATATAGATCATATTCAGGTCACGGTTGCCGAGACTCTTGGCGTTGAGAATCGCGGAGATTATTATGACAAGGCGGGCGCTTTAAGGGATGTCATTCAGAATCACATGATGCAGCTGCTCAGCTTGGTGGGAATGGCCGCTCCCAAAACAATGAATGCCGACGATGTAAAGAACGAAAAAGTAAAAGTCCTTAAATCAATTCCAAAATTAAAATATTTGTCAAAGGACATTATCATCGGGCAATACACTGGCGGTGTCGTTGAAAATAAAAAAGTAATTTCCTACAGGAATGAGCCTGAAGTTGATAAATATTCCTGCACGGAAACGTATGTTGCGCTGAAACTTGAAATTTTCAACGAAATGTGGAAAGGCGTTCCGTTTTATTTAAGGACGGGAAAAAGGCTGAAAGACAAATCAACGGAGATTGCAATAGTTTACAGGCATGTGCCTTTCGGCCTGTTTTCAAAATCAAATCCGGAGAAAAATATGATGATTATAAGGGTCCAGCCATATGAAGGAATTACTTTGCAGTTCAATGCAAAAGTCCCGGGGAATAAAGTAATAATTGATAATGTTGAAATGGACTTCTGCCATGAATGCAAATTCGGCCCGAATTCTCCTGAGGCATATGAAAGGCTGCTTTACGATGTTATGATTGGCGACCAAACTTTATTTACTAGATGGGATGAAGTCGAGAATTCATGGAAATTAATTGATGCTGTTTTGAAAAATATTAAAAATTTAAAACTCAAAATGTATAATGCCGGAACCTGGGGACCAAAGGAAGCGGATAAATTAATTGAGAGGGATGGCAGGAAATGGGTTGAGCCAAAGAGGCCCGCTTATGCAGACCAGCTGGAGAAGTAAGTCACTTTATTTTTCGACTTTTGTTTTTAACAAATCATCTATTGTTTTTCTTACAGGCCCGCCTTCGTTAAAATCTGCCATGCCCCTTTGACTTGCCGCAACTCTTCCGGCTGAATCAATAATAAATGTAGTTGGCAGGACCTCAACTTCATAATCATCATCTACTTTACCGGCTGTATCTAATAAAACTTTAATTGATTCAAGCCCTTGTGAATTTACGAAATCTTCATAGTGCGCATGCTTACTTTGCCCATGATTATCATCACGAGTTACTGCAAGAACTGCCACCTTGCCAGCATAATCACCAGCAAATTTATTTATTTCGGGCATTTCTTCTCTACAAGGCAGATACCAAGCCTCCCAGAGATTAACTATAACGGGTCGGCCCCTATACATGGATAAGGAGTGAACTTCTCCATCTAATCCCTTGAGATGAAAATCAGGCGCTAGCTCACCTTTTTTGACATTACCCTTATTATTTAGTCTATTATTAATACCGTCTTCATAACCATACCTATATCCTCCATTCACCCCATAATACAATCCTGCTGTTGCACCTGCAGCAAAACTTAATCCGACAGATAATAAGCCAATAGCCCCATACTTTATAAAAGGTTTCATCGTACAATCACGGGGAGTGGTAATTGCGAATAATTTATAAATATAACGTATTGACAAACACAATATGAAAATTTACGATATATCGAGAGAAATTTCCAACGATATGGTTATTTACAAGAACAGAACAGATAAGAAGCCAAAAATTTCTGTAACAAGAAGATTGGAGGAAGGCGCAAATGAATCGAAGCTCGATATTTTTGT
>Ga0209542_10007077_pt1 | contig 21509 bp, 19 predicted proteins | sample RifCSPhighO2_01_FD_184028 | JGI IMG/M metagenome (GOLD analysis project Ga0209542, IMG submission 184028) | Soil microbial communities from Rifle, Colorado - Rifle CSP2_plank highO2_0.1 (SPAdes) (version 2) | ecosystem: Environmental > Terrestrial > Deep subsurface > Rock core/Sediment ... | reverse complement strand
GATCTATTTTTATGAATATGTATATCCGCAAATTTCCTTACAAAAAGGTAACGCCCAAAAACGGTATGTGGACACTTGCGACATCGTCCAAGGAAGCAATAGTAGTAGGATCTCAGTATGAAAAATAAATCAACACTTACCATAGGAATACCGGTATATAACGAAGAAGTAAATATAAGTTCTCTTATACGTAGCATTAGAGTACAGAAGCTTGTGACTGCGTCTCTTAGAGAAGTTATCGTATATTCCGATGCGAGCTCTGATGGTACACAAGATGCCCTTACGCGTATAAAAATGAAATCCCTCCGAGTATTGTCTGGCAAAAAACGAATGGGGAAATCATACGCCATGAATCAGATCATAGAACAGACAACATCAGACATTCTTGTTCTGCTTGACGGGGATATTCTCATTCGTGATAGATATATGATTGAAAAACTTATTGAACCGATACGGGTACAGCACGCTGATCTTACCTCAGCACGTGTAAAGGAGTATTGGACAAAAACCAAATTTGAAGACATCCTCAAAATAAGCATGTTGCTAAAAAAAGACATTTTTGAATCATACAAGGAAGGCAACAATATTTATACCTGTCATGGAAGAGCAAGAGCATTTTCTAAAAAATTGTATACATCTATTAGATTTAACAAAAATATTGTAGCGGAAGACGCATACGCGTATCTTTACACTATCTACAATAAATTTACGTATATATTTGCAAAAAATGCCAATATTCATTACCTATTACCCGGCACCTTTAAAGATCATCAAAAACAAAGTGTACGATTTATCCAATCTTATAAACAGCTTGCCAGGGAGTTTGGAATGAGCATTATCGCACAAGAAACAAAATTACCCAAAAGAGTCATTCTACCCTTTGTTCTTCAATATTTCCTAAAATACCCGCTTACCCTTTTTTTGTATATATCAATTCTTGTATACATGAGAATCAGGTCATTATTTGTTAATGAGATGAAAATTAAGTGGCAAGTTTCTGAAAGCACGAAGGGAGAATTTAGCAATTAATATGAATATTTGTTATTTCGGAACATACGACAATACATACACGTCAAACAAAATGATTCTCAAGGGATTTGCCGAGAATAATATTGACGTGGTTGAAATTAATGCGCATATTAAGGTAACCAGACTCACTACAACGCAGGAAATGTCATTTGTCCAAATACTTAAGCGGATTTTAAGAAAATACAAGATATTTACAGAAATAGTCAAAAACCTTAAAAGATTTAGCAAGACTGATGTTATCTATGTTGGTTACCCGGGGCACGTAGATGTCTTTTTTGCATATCCCATTGCAAAGCTTTTCAGAAAGAAATTGGTATTCAATCCACTTCTGATCATTTATAACGGCTTTGCAGATGAACAGGGAATTTTGAATAGGAAGTCCGGTCTTGCGAGAGCGATTAAATTTGCTGAATCTCTTTGCTATAGACTCTGTGATCTGGTTTTTGCGGACACCCCTTTTCAGTATGAGCATCTTAAAAACGATTTTAATATTCCCGCGAAAAAGTTACGAGTATTGCCAATCGGCGCGGACGACACCGGCTATAAGTACACATCGTATAAAAATACAAAAGAGAAGAAGGTGCACGTTGTATACTACGGTCTTTATAGCCCAGTACATGGTGTTGAGCATATTGTTGAGGCGGCAAATATTTTAAGAAGTGATAAAAATATAAGTTTTTCTTTCATAGGGCAAGGTAATACATACGATGAAAATTTCAAAAAAGTAGAAGCGCTAAAACTTACAAATATTAAGTTTTATCACAATGTTGCCGAAAGTGAGCACCTTCCCATAATGCAATCGGCTGATATTTTTCTTGGGTTTCTACAAAAACATCCAAGCGTAGACAGGATAATTCCAAACAAAGTTTACCAAGGGTTAGCGCTTGGAAGGGTTGTATTAACAGCAGATGCGCCGGTTACAAGAAGTGTGTTTGCACATAAAGAGAATATGTATCTGGTAAAACCCGCAGATCCAAAAGCTCTAGCGGATGCAATTGTAGAACTAAAAGAAAATCCAGAACTTCGAACGTCTATTGCGGCAAACGGTTACAAGCTTTACAAAAGCAAATTTACACCAAAAGCCGTTGGCAAACAATTAGTTGATTATATTAAGGAGATTGTATGAAAAAAAGACCAACTATTATACATATAGCGTTTGGAGTATTGGTTTCAATTATAAATTCAAAAATTTTAAAGAATAGTACTAAGCTCCCAATCAGAGTTGGTGAGTATAAATTAATTTCCAAAATTCATAAAAATAATTCTCTTAAGGATTATGCCATTGGTGTATATAGCGCTAATGGGGAAAAGTACCTTATAAAAACTTGGACGGGAGTATTAAAAGATTATAGATATTTTGATCTTGTAAGCGAATATTTTCTTACAAGTGAGTTAAATAGTATTTTAAGTGGAAGTCATGTAAATAACCCTAAAGTTTTCGGGTTGATTGAAAGAAAAAATTCTGTATCAATGGTTAGGGAATTTATAGATGGAAAAACACTCTCAGAGTTTTCTATAAAAAAACAAGTAGAAGTAATTTCAAAAATCATCATTGAATTTAATAGTTTAAATAATAAATTTAACAATATTAAGGTTAATATCCCAAAAAGAGGTTATAAATTTTACCTAATTTGTACGCCGCTTTTGGCAGTTTTGACCGTAATTTCTCATCCAAAGGCATTTAGTGTAATTATAAAAGCCTATCTAGATTTTATAAAAAGCATTCTGGTAATAAAGGATCGGACGCTGTACCTAGCACATCGAGATCTTAGCCTTGACAATGTAATTATAAGCAAAAAAGGAATCTATCTCTTAGATTGTGGAAAAATAGCTCTCACTTATAAAAATTATGACTTATCGTACATTAGTGTTAATCCCGAACTTAGAAAAGTATCAGACTTGGTTTCCGCTAGGATAAATCAAAGTACGAATGTTTCATTAAGAAATTTTATTTTACTCAATCAGGCAAGGTCTTTGGGAAATCCGGCTAACTATAATAATTTCTATGTAAGGAGCTTATATGATATTTACTCATCGACAAAAATTTAAGAATTAAGTAACTATGAAAAATAAAGCTCAAATTAAAAATCAAAATATGACAACAACTAAAACGAATGCCTTAAGAATCCTAATTCCTAATGCAACAAGTCCTAAAAATATCGGTGACCTTGCTATACTAACCGGATTAGTTTCATTGTTGGGAAAAAATAATAAATTAATAATACACAGCACGGAACCTAGGCTATATAAATCGTTTTTTAACTATAAAGTTTCACATACTTTATATAGTTGGGCAGTATTTCAAGATAGAAAGTTCATAATTAGGGTTAAAAGAATCTGCCAATTACTTCTTAACTACGTTCTAGTCAAAAACAATGTAAAACAATTTGGGCAGGGTAATCTTGGATTGCTTATAGATGATTTTATTTCAGCTGATGTAATTTTATTCGTGGGAGGAGGTTTCATCAGATCTCAAAAAGGAATCAAACAAACACTTAACCTACTAATGACGCTGTTTATTTTTCAATTTGCAAAAGTTTCAACAGCTAAAAAAATTGTTGCACCAATTAGTTTTGGCCCATTTGCATACAAATGGCAAGAGAAATATGCTGCGAGAGTATTAAAAGGGTTTGACATAGTTGCCACAAGAGAACACTACTCATTCAACTTACTCAAGAAGTATAAGCTTGCTAATTTAATAAATTCATCAGACAGCTCTTTTTTCTTGAATACTAAAAAGAAGAATAATAGTCTAAGGCGTGGAAAAGTTATTTTAGGTTTTACTATTAGAAAGTGGTTAGATGAGGATTTGCAAAAGAGCTTTGAAGCAAAATTTATTGATTCCATAGCAATGTTTGCTAAGATCACAAGTGCACAAATACAACCTATTGTTCAAGTAGATGCACCAAAATATGGAGAAAATGATGCTAGACTGACGGAAAAAATTTCAATGGGTTTAAAGGGAAAAGGGGTTAAGGTATTGCCTATTAAAAAAATAGTTGATTTAAAAAGTGCGTTTAAAGTATATGGTGAAATAGATCTCCTTCTTGGAATGAGAATGCATTCTAATATTCTTGCAGCAACACAATCTACTCCATTTGCTGCTATCGCATACGAATATAAAACTGAAGGTATATCAAAACAACTTTCTATGGAGAAATATTGTATACGTTGTGAAAATGTTAATGAAAGCAGATTGATAAAAATATTACTAGAAGTACATGCAAATAGATCTCGTATCAAAAATCAGTTGAGAAAAGCAGTAAAAACTATCCAGGTAACAGAAATGAATAGATGGAATTCTCTGTTATCAAATAATGTATCTATATGAAAATAGCTAATATTACTTTTTCTTTAAAAGGTCATAAAGCAGTTCTCTCAGCTGACTTAATTTTTAACAGTGGTAAAAAACATGAAGTTTACTTTGAAGTAGACAAAAAGCATAAAGATTTTATTTCAAAGGACGCAAGCCCATTTCTTGCTGCAGCGCTAGCTATATGCATGAAAAAGAATGAGGATCTTGAAATTGATGGTAGTGTCTCAAAATATCTTATGAGTAGTACACCAGATATTATGAAGATATTAAAAAGTTGGGATCTTGGATTTAATCCAATTTCAATAAAAGCGAAGCTTTATATAGAGAACTCAAATAACAATAACAATGTTGGATGTTTCTTTTCGGGAGGAGTTGATTCCTTTTATACCTACCTCAAAAACAGACAAAAAATAAAATATCTCATATTTGTTCATGGTTTCGATATTAGCGCTAATGATGAAGAACTTTACAAAAAGATTGAGAAAAATATCATGAAAATTGCGAACGAAGAGAACGTAAAACTCATTAAAGTAAAGACGAATGTCAGAGAAATTTTTGATCAATACTTTGACTGGATTGTGTCTCATGAGTTCGCGATCGCCAGTGTCGCGTTATTCTTACGACGAGGATTTAAAGAAATTTATGCCTCGTGTGGATTAACAAATGTAAATGCAGACCATCATTACATGAGCCCTGATCTGGATATTCTATGGTCTACAGAATCCATGAAAATTAATCATTATGGATGTGATGCAAATAAAATCGCAAAGCTTAGATTTTTATCTCATTCTGAATTGGCTATGAAAAACTTAAGAGTATGTTGGGTTAATAAAAAGAAAGCATATAATTGCTGTGAGTGCGAAAAGTGCTTGCGAAATATGCTTGGGCTATATCTCTCTGGTTCTCTGGGCAAATGTGAATCCTTCAATAAAGGTTTAGATTTAGAGAAGATAAAAAAAATCAGAGTGGATGAATATGTTATAAAACATTTTATAGCTATTTTAGAAGTATTAAAGATTAAAGGTGAGAGGTCAAGCGTTAGAGATGCATTAGAAGTGTGTATCGAAAATAACACAAAACCTAAATTTTGGCAAAAAATATTATGGAACAGCAGAGATAGTATCAGATTTTTAGACCAAAAATATAATAGCAATAGACTTTATTGGTTTTTTGCGAAGAAAGGATTAGTAAATTAACAGCATTTTATTAATAGAATATATATATGATTAGAAAAATAAAGTTTAAATATATTTTTGTCTTATTAACCCTTTTACTTTCCATAGGGCTTATTCTTGCTTTTACGAGAGGCTACGCAGGGAGTTCTGTTTTTTTTCAGAATGATTACAATACTCAAGTTGGTGGTCCCTTTGAAGCATCGAATAGTACATCGCGATATGCGCTTACGGAATCTATATCCAAATATAAAACTTTTATATTCAATAAAGATGAAGCTAAATTCTCATCTCCTGATGTAACAGAGTATGGGGGAAAATTTTTTTCCACCTTCACACCCGGTGTGTCTTTTATAGGCGTCCCATTTTACCTAATTGGTAGTCTAGTTGGTCTTCCACAGATATTTACCTATTTTTCGGTACTAATATTTTCTGTATTTAATTTGTTTCTTGTTGCAAAACTTGCCAGAAAATTTGGCGCAGGTTTATATGCCAGTATTTTATCCGGGTTTATATTTTTATTTGCAACAAATGCACTGCCTTATTCCCTAGCATTTACCCAGCATCCAATGAGCGTTACGTTTATTCTCTTAGCTTTATTGAATGCTTTGGGAAAACGAACAATTAAAAACAATATATTGCTTGGTGCATATGCTGGCCTCGCCTTATTAATCGATATTCCTAACATAATAATAATGGCTCCAATTATTTTATATGTATTATTTTTTCATATTAATATTAAAAAAATAAATGATAAGTTTAATTTGAACTTTAAGTTTGCGGGCCTATTTTTCTTAGTTGGAATCATTCCTTTAATAATTTTGTTTGGAGCATATAATTTAAAAACTACTGGTTCATTTACAAAAATCGGTCAGACAATAGGAAGATCAGATTATTTTAGACTTCAATCGCCCAACCAAAATAACCTATCCAGTACACAGGCTAATGAAAAACAAGATAAGAATTATTTAATTGATGTTCCTTTTCAAACAAGAAATCAAATTAACGGATTTTATACACTTTTGTTAAGTAACGAAAGAAGTTGGTTATATTACAGCCCAATTATTCTCTTGGGTATATTAGGATTAATTTTGGCATATAGAAATCCGAAAACATCTACTGTGGCAAGGCTTGGAGCTTCGATATTATCTTTTAATATTGTTACTTATTCCATGTTTGGAGATCCATGGGGTGGATGGGCATATGGCCCGCGCTATCTTATACCGGGCGCAGCTATTTTGGCAGCTGGTCTTGGGCCAGTATTATTAATATGGAAGAAAAAGCCTATATTTTTTGTACTCTTTTTTCTGCTATTTTCCTATAGTGTCTACGTAAATACGCTGGGAGCATTGACAACTAATTCTATTGCTCCGAAAGTAGAGGCAGTAAACCTTAAGCCTGCTATTCCATACACTTATGAATATAATTTAAAGTTTATTGATGAAAATCGTTCCGGAAATTTAATTTATAACAGCTGGCTTAACAATTATATTTCTCTTAAGAATTTTTGGTACTCGTCGATTGTAGTAATCGTAGTTATTGGCATACTTGGTTATTTATCTGCACTTAAAGAAAAAGGAGAAAACAGTGTTTAATTTTAGGACTGGGGAGTTGTCTATAACAATTTCAGAAAATAATAGGTTTATTAACTTTCTTCAAAAGTTTTTAAGTAAGTACATTGTTCAGATTGTTCTTTTTGTTTTGGTATCTGTATCGGCCTTTTCATTTTTGGTTTTTTACCAAAATGGTCTGGGACTTGCGTATAACGATGCCAGGTCACATCTTGACATTGGACGGCGTGTCGTTGAAGGACTAAAGCCAGGTCTTGCACAGATCGGCTCTGTGTGGCTTCCGCTTCCCCATCTTTTGATGGTGCCTACTGTCTGGAATGACTTTATGTGGCATTCTGGCCTATCTGGAGCTTTAGTATCTATGGTTTCATTTATCACAACAGGACTGCTGATCTACCTTTTCCTCAAAGAGCTTGGTGTTGGCGTTCTTGGGCGTTTGGTTGGGGTTGTAGTCTTTGTTGCCAATATCAATGTCCTGTATCTTCAATCAACAGCTATGACAGAGCTTCTTCTTATTGCCACAATGACCGCTGGTGTTTATGAGCTTTTAAAATGGTTTAAAACAGACAATATTCTAAACCTTATAAAATCAGCCTTTTTTATAATGCTTGCCACATTAGTAAGATATGATGGGTGGTTTCTTTTTATTTTTTCAATGTTTCTTATTTCAGTACAGGTTATAAGACACAAAGGTTATAAAGTAACTGAGGGAATTGTTCTTTTCTTTGCAACGCTTGCGGGTTTTGGCATTGTGCTCTGGGCTTTGTGGAATTTATTGATTTTCAAAGATCCCCTGTACTTTATTTTTGGACCTTATTCTGCGCACGCGCAGCAGGAGCAGCTTGCAGGCGCCGGAGTTTTGGCTACCAAAGGAGATTTGCTTTTCTCAATAAAAATATATCTTTATGCTTTGGCTTACAACTCAAACACGTTTATTTTATTGCTTGGATTTATTGGGGCAATTGTTTTTTGGCTAGACAAAAAAATAAAAACTTCCATAAAAATTGCTTCAACTGCTCTTCTTGCCCCTCTTATTTTTAATATTTTAGCGCTTTACATGGGACAATCGGTTCTATTTATCCAGGGTCTCTCCGGAAATACCTGGTTTAATGCAAGATACGGAATTATGTTGATGCCTTCAATTGCTGTATTCATAGGTTATCTTGTTTATCGTCTCGAAAAACTCAAGTATGTGTTGATAGGCCTTATGGCTTTTGTATTATTTTTCTCCTTTGCTAATGTTGACGCGGTGACCATTGATGACGCGCGTGTTGGATCAAGCCAGAAGAATGTGTCAGAGGTCAGTGGTTGGCTCAACCGCCATGCAAGAGACAAAGACGGCTTTGTACTTATCTCAGCTGCGTCACATGATGCCATTATCTTCTCATCCGGCCTTCCGATGAAAAAATTCATTCATGAAGGAACAGGCGCATATTGGGAGAATGCTACTGTCGTACCTGACCGCTGGGCACGATGGATAGTTATGAGGACGAATGATATGAATGATTCTGCGTTTAAATTGGTAAGTAAAACCAAAGCATATAGAGAAGGAAGCTACATATTGGTTAATCACTATCCTTTTGCGGATATTTATGAAATAAAACCAGAACTGGTTAAAGGTTTAAACACAAAGCCAAGCCTTGGAAAACAAAAATAGCCTCTTCACATATTAGTCCTCTTGACTATTACTATAAGATATAATATAATCATAATATGTACGATATCACATTTGATCAATTCAAAAATCTACAGAAACCGATACATCTTATAGTTGTTGGTCTGGGGTTTATGGGGTTTGGTTTTGTATCAAATCTTGCCAATATACCTAACATCCTGGTTCCCTTGCTTATTTCAAGAAGGCCACATGCCTCAGCAAAATTTCTTAAAGAGCGAGGAATTCCTGCTGTTGTAGAAAGTGATATTGAAAAAATTAAAAAAAATGCGCAAAACGGAATAATCTCAGTTAGTGATAAAAGAGATCTTATTTCTCAGTATCCAGCAGACGCGGTATTTGAGGTGACAGGGACAGTTGACTATGGTACGGAAGCTGCTATTAACGCCCTTAAATCAAAAAAGCATTTGATTACTATGAACCCCGAGCTTCAAGCAACAGTTGGAACAGAGCTTAAGAAGATCGCAGATGAGAATGGCATGATTATCACAGACGTTATCGGAGACCAGCCGGGAAGCCTTACCCGCCTTATCTCTCAGGCAAAACTCATGGGATTTGACATACTTCTTGCGGGAAACATGAAGCGCTATCTTGATCTTTACGCAACACAGGAGAAGATGAAACCCTGGGCAGAGGATAAAGGGCTTGCGGTCAGGCAAACAACCTCTTTTACGGACGGAACAAAACAGGCAATTGAAATGACTCTTGTAGGTAACTATTATGGCATGGGCATTACGCAAGACGGAATGAAAGGGCCACAAGTTGCAGACGTCAAGGAAGTTCTTGACCATTTTGATTGGGAGAAAATTCCTAAGAATGGAATTGTAGATTATGTTATTGGAAAATCGCTTTTTCCTGGAATATTTATAGTGGCAAAGCATAAAGACCCAAATCAGCAAAAATATCTTAGGTATTTAGGTCTTGGTGAGGGGCCATACTATGTCCTTTTTGAGCCTTATCATCTTTGCCATTTGGAGGTGGTTCAGACTTTGGCAAAAATCTTTTTCTCAAAAAAAGAGACAATCAATAATTCAACTAACCCAAAACTCACAACCATTGCTTTAGCGAAACAAGATTTGAAAAAGGGCGATATGCTTGATGGTATCGGTGGGGACACGGTTTATGGAACTATACAGACAATTGATAAAAACAAAGGTTCTCTTCCTGTAGGCCTGGCTTTAAATTGCGAATTAGTAAATGATATTAAAAAAGATCAGCCAATAAAAATAAGCGACGTTATTTTACCTGAAAGCGTCTCCGTAAAGCTTTTGGGACTTAAATAATAGAAGGCTTTTCAGTGAAATCTCTTGGATAAATACCCGGACCTTGTTACGATTAAGAGAGAAAACTAAAAAATCAAGTATTCCACGTAAACTTCCAGAAGGCGTAAAAAACAAGGATGTGCTTTATATTTTGTCAGTCAATAAATAAAATAACTTCTCCCCCATGCTATAATGACAACGCTAGAAAGCTATGATGAAAAAAATAAGCGTAATTGTTGTTGTTATCGTTATTTTGTTACTTTTACAGTTCGGTCTTAAAATAGAATCCGAACAAGATCAAGTAACCTGGTGGCAGTTCCAGTCGGTTGATACGATGAAGTACTCGCGTGACGTTTCAAGAGAAAAGTTGCATGATCCGACATTCGATATAGTGATTAATCAGCAGGTATCCGCAATTGCCCAGACGGGCGCCACGCATGTCGCAATCGCGACACCATATGATGAAGAATTCTTTCCAATTCTAAAGCGTTGGGTGTTATCTGCAAGAAGACACGGACTCTCTGTCTGGTTTCGAGGGAATTGGTCCGGATGGGAAGGCTGGTTTGGTTATCCACGAATTGATAGAAATACTCATATTGCAAAAACAGCAGAATTTATTCGAAATCACGCTGATATATTTCAAAACGGCGATGTCTTCTCAGCATGTCCTGAGTGTGAAAATGGTGGCCCAGGAGATCCACGGCATAGTGGTGACGTAAAAGGCCATAGGGCGTTTCTTATCGACGAGTACGAGATGACAAAACAAGCGTTTAAAGAAATCAAAAAAAATGTCACCTCCAACTATAACTCAATGAACGGAGATGTGGCTGAGTTGATAATGGATAAAGAAACGACAGCCAAACTCGATGGACTTGTCGTGATCGACCACTACGTTGCGACGTCTGAGCAGATTCTACGTGACGCGGAGGATTTGGCAAAAAGAAGTGGCGGAAAGATCGTTTTTGGAGAGTTTGGGGCGCCAATTCCGGATATTCATGGTCAGATGACTGAGGAAGAGCAATCAAAATGGCTGCACGACTCGCTTTACGCTCTGGCTGGATCTGAGGCAGTTGTTGGTATCAACTACTGGGTTTCTGTTGGTGGGTCAACATCGCTTTGGATGGATGATGGGACGCCAAAAAAAGGTGCGTCAACGCTTGCGACTTTTTTTGATCCGACGGTGCATCAAGGTGTTGTTGTCAATGAAGCAAAACAGCCTGTACGATTTGCTCAGGTACAGTCTTTTGGAAAGACTTATAAAACAAACTCATCCGGTCAATTCATGTTACCTGTTCTCTCAGATAGTCAAACTATTACAATAACTGCTTCCGGATATGATCCTTTGACTCAACCTGTCAATACGACAGTAGCGAATGTAACTCTGAAAAAGACCGATGAGAACGGTCTTTTTATGCTTCATAAGTTATTAGCCTCGTTATTCTTTTTCCTCTGATTTACATCAGAAAAGGAGTTCTCACACAATATTCTTCGAGTGAGTCCCGCCAAAGGCGGACGAATCGAGAAGTCCTTCGACAAGATCAAGATCAAACAGTTCTCGACCGCGCCAAACGCGGCTTCGAGCAATAAAACCTTGTGACCCCGCATCCACACCCTATAGGCTTGCATTTTGTCTCATAGTTTGATATAATCCCATAACAATATCTTACAGGTTATGAAACAGTTAATTTTAGGCATTATTGTAAGTATTTTTCTTACCTCACTAAGCTCGCACAGCGCGCAGAGCGCGTATGCCGTTACCGTTCCACAGTACCCTTCTTGTGTTGCTCCTTCTGGTTTGGTCAAAGTTAGTTACCCAAATGGTACACATGGAATTGTTGGCAGTAGCCTCGATTATACTGGAAGTGATACTGTTTATCAGATCAACTCCGATCAAGTGACCCAGTGCTTTTGCCCAAATGATGGCAATGGTGGAATCCAAACAAACTGGCTTAATACTACAGGGCTTTCACAAGAAGATATCGACGTCCTCAAACATGATGGCTGGATCTTGATCCCTAACGGTACGCTCTGGGGTCTTGATGAAGGCTCATACCTTGCAAAAAACATTGATTTTACCTGCAAAGGCGGTACAGGATCTTCGAACGGTCAAACTCAAAGCGCAAGTGGCTCAGTTTTGGCAGGAGCTATCCAGGCACTTGCGGGCACAGGAAATACTGTTATAATGATAACGATTTTCCTCATAGGCTTACTACTTCTTTCTGCCGCAGTGGCTTTGCGGAAATTTCAGAAATAAGTATGGATGATGAAGAGCTTTGCTTCTAAAATCTGCTTGATTTTGGGAATTCAATTTGTCTTGTTCGCTGGATTTTTGTATTGGCAGCGAATAACCCCTCAAAGGCTTGCATTTACTTCGGTTGAAGCAAGCGCATCTGTTTCATCAGCCATTAAACCAACACGCATCACAATCCCCTCTCTTGCAATTGATCTTCCTATTTTCCCTGCAGAAAACACATCAGGTTGGCAAGTCCATAAGAACGGTGTCTCATATCTTTCTTCATCTGTTGTTCCGGGAGAAAAAGGCAATAGTATTCTGTATGGTCATAACTGGCCAAATCTTTTGGGCGATCTTCCAAAAATTACGCCAGATTCTACTATTGAGATAACCTATTCTGATGGAACAAAGAATGTCTTTGTTGTCAGTGCAACACAGGAGGTCAGTCCAAAAGACACATCGGTACTTGCCAAAACCGATGATCAGCGAGTTACCCTCTATACGTGCACAGGATTTCTTGACTCCAAACGCTTCGTCGCCGTCGCAATGTTAAAGTAAAACGCATTATGAGTACACCAGCTGAACGCCAGTCAAGAATCAGTAAGCCTGATATTCAGCTTCCAGCAACTGCTGAGCCGTTCGTCCTCACTCCTCTCTCACAAGAAATTGTTCGGTACTGCATTACCCACCTTATCCCAGGCCATGAGTTTGATCCGTCACTCTCTGAAGGCAGAATGCACGTGATTGATGACACTTCATTTCAGGATATCAGAGTCAAACAGGGCTGGCTCACGACGTACTCCGCACGAATAGAGCTTGGAGTGACTCTAGCGAGACAATATGGTTTAGATGTATTACCTCCACTCGTTGATATCCTCCCGACCGAAATGCATATAATTGATGGATCATCAGGTACAGTACTTATCAACAAAGCTTCTTTAGTCGAAGCAAATCGAGACGATGCGAGTACAGCTGCGGCACACCCCCTTGCGTTTGAGTTAATGTCCGCAAGAATTGGAATAAAGGCATATCTCAATCAAAAAATGGCTGAACGTTCCTACTCCCTTGAAACAAGGAAGTTGGCTGTTGCTGCCTTTGCGTCTGATAGTATCAATGGCGAGCAGTATCGTGAGACATCTGCATACAGTGCTTTACACAAAGGAATCCAAAGTCTATATCAAAAAGCGAAAGAGCGAAATGGTAAGTATCGAGTGAGAGGCGCAGAGGTTGCTCTTTTAGTAGACGATCCGATTGAATTAGAACAGCGTGTCGTCACAAAAAGCGGAAATATTTTCAACGAGCTACTTTTGGACTATATCACATTTCATGCGTTGTCCTCATTAGGTATGTTCCGAGCAAGTATGTGGCGAAAGCGCGCTGACGAGCTTGAAAAAGCAGACGAGTTATTATATGAAGCGTTCTCTCATCAGTTTGAAACGGTGAAACAGAGAATTGGCGGGGATCACGCTTCTTATCTTGACCAGGCATTTGGAGTACTTAAACTCACAAATCCGCCTGATCCTCTTGCAGCGGGAGAGGCAGAAATTCATCCAAACATTATCGAAATGGCCAATTCATTGTTGACAGGGACTATCCCTAACTCATTTCTCAACACGAGTGTAAATAGAGGATATGTTCTCTGACAAAAAGCCCCGCGCATGGGTGCCCGCTCTTTGAGCAGACCCACTCCGCAGAGCCTTTTACTAGTTTTTGCAACTACCTATTGTGGAGTTACATTAACGGTATTTAACGGGCCGGTAACAGTTGCATTGACTGTTGAATTACTGCTACCTGTTGTCACATTGACATCTCCCGCTTGATTGTTGCCATTGGCCTTATTTTTGCCAGTTTTGGCTTTGGATTTCACTGTTGCACCAATTCCAACATAATTCGTTTGATTTGCTTTCTTCTCTTTTTTGTTTGTAAGATTGCTGGTATTGTTAGAATTGTTCCCATTACCGCTCACTGTTACATTATCGGTTGTGTTCGTGCATCCACAGGGAATATTAACAACATTTGATCCTCCTGATACATTAATGGTAACATTTGACGTTGCATTTCCTGTATCAATTGAAACGTTTCCTCCGTTATTATTGTTGGCTTCATTTTTTCCAGTTTTTGCACTAGACGAAATGTTTAACGTAAGGTTAAACGTATTGTTTTGAGTAATATTTGTTGTATCGTTATTGGTAACATTCACATCATTGGTTGAATTGTTTCCATTTCCCGATATTTCAATTGTTGTGTCAGCATATACTGCCGGTGCAAAAGCGCTTAGCAAAAGAGACGCTGTTGCAATTGCTGTTGTTAATTTTGTTCTATATTTTATCATGTATTTCTTCACCTCCTTTCTACAAGATAAGTTCGAAGTGCGAAGTTCGAATTATGAAGTATTCACTCGCAGCTTCTTCATCGTACTTGTCAAAATGCTAATAATTTCATTTGCTTCCCTCATAAGATCTTCCATGCGATTTTTTATAGTTTGACTGTTTGTCTCATAAATAATTTTTAGCCAATAGTATGTTTCTCTTGCTTCACGACGTGCAATGTTTGTGCAATTTGTGAATTCAGGTCTAGTTCGAGCGCCAGATGCTTCTTCAAGATTTGCGCCTATTGAGGTAGCAGATCTTATTATTTGATTTGTGAGTACTCTGTTAACTTCGTCTTTTGGTAATGTTCGACATAGCGTAATGACGGCAATTGCAAAACGAAACGTTCGTTGTCGAATGTCTTCAGGTTTTTTACCCTCAGTCATAGTTTACTTCTCAGTTTGAGCTGATAGTTTTGCTTCTTCCTTCTGACTTCGCACTTCTAAATTCCAAATTTACTTCTTACTTCGAATTTCTGACTTCGCACTTCATTAGATCTCGCAGTTTATTTCTGTTTCTGCGTCACAAGAATCAGACCCATTTTGTCCGTTTGCACTATCTGTGCCATCATTTCCAATGAGGCTGTCCGGTCCGTTGCCTCCGATTAACGTATCATTGTCCTCGGATCCAAGAATACTGTCTGTTCCATTCTCTCCGTTGATGTTGTCATCACCTGTATTTCCATCTATCTGGTCATTTCCATTTCCACCTTTCATAATGTCATTTCCTTCATTTCCAAACATGACATCTTCACCGTTCTCTCCTTTTACCGTGTCATTTCCGCTCCCACCAAACAACAAATCATTCCCAACAGCTCCTATGACAATGTCATTGCCTTCATTTCCAAAAATAATATCGTTTCCCGTCTCACCTCGTAATTCGTCATTGCCAATTCCACCTACGATACAGTCATTCCCAGACCAAGCAAACACTTTGTCATTTCCTTCAAGCGCAAATATCAGATCATTTCCGTGAGTTCCTCTGATGGTGTCGTTACCGCTTGTGCCAAAGATGGGATCACCGCTAAAGTCGATATCTGCACACTCTGAGGGTATGTCGCTTACAATGCCAATGATGAGGTCAAAAACGACTTTTGCTCCTTGATATTCATTTCCCGCATCAGGCGGGAATGTGGCGGTGAAAGTATAGGTTGTTGAATCGCTGTTGTTTACGGTTGAAAGAAAGAGTGGGTCGGTTGTGGTATTCGCAAAAAACTCTTGAAGTGTTTTTGGTCCTGTCGGGCTTGTCCCGCCATAAAGATCAGTACCATCCTCAGCTATCACAAAATCCAAGACTGAAGAGAAGCTGGCAATTTCTTCTGTTTTTACCCCTCTTATAGCAACATCTCTGGGAACAGTTCCACCGTTTGCCACATCAACGCTGCGATCTTCAGTGTCTCCTGGCAACATATTCTCAACAACAAAAATCGGATCACCATCTGGGACTCCCCAGATAACATTGAGATCTCCGATGGCATATACTGTTTTACTAAAGAGGTTCTGCAGGATGTTGGTTTGATAAACCAACACTGCTGTTACTATTATTAGTACTAAACTTCGAAATAATTTGTTTCTAAAAAGTTTCATATCAGTTTGTTACTCCGAGTGTTGGAACGCCGTTTTGAAAGTCTCCAGCCACATCTGTATCGATTCCGTTTGGAATACGTCTAACTGATTGTCCATCAGGTGGGCTAGCTGGTACATTTCCACCAAAGATGTTGGCTGTTCCATATCCCATTTGATCTATTACAGTGACTGATGTACTTTTCAAATACACATTTTCACCTGTACTATTGAGCCCGCTTCCAATAGTTGCATTACTAAGAGTAATTGTTATCGCTGATCCTGGTATGGAACCAGTAACTGTTGATCCTTGCGTGACTATTACTGCAAAACCTCCAGGTGGGATTGGAGTAACAGAAGGCAGAATATCTTCTGAGGTATTGAGGGAAGCTTCATCAGTTATTCTCCATCCTGAAACGTCAACTGGAATTCCGCCAGGATTGAAGAGCTCAACCCACTCAGCTGAGTTACTTGCCTCAAATACTTCATTAATAACTATTACTTCTTCCTCTCCTGGTGTTGGAGTAGGTGTGCTAAATTCTGCTGCTGCGACGAATACATTATCCTGACTAATTTCCGTATCTGCATACAATGCGAGCGTTGAGGGAATAATAACCATTCCGAAAGTTAAAAAAATAATTAACACTTTCAGTTCGATCCGATGATAACCATTTGCAACAAGCGTATGGACAATCGAGCTATTTGTGACTGGCTCTGGAGTCTTTTCTTGCCCCTCGGAGCTCGAGCGCAGCGAGATGCGAAGTGGGGTCTTTTTCTTTCGTATTTCCTTAACGATATTGAGGGCTTCCAGCACAATCACGAGTATTGCAGGAAGAATAATCAGTGCGGGAAAACCCAAGTCAGATTTGCTAAATGCCAATAATTTTCCAAATTGGGGCAGAGTAAAATATACTTTCCCAAGCACATTTTCTTGCTTGACAGACCATCCATCAGGACTTTTATTGGCATCACCCTTTGTCTTATAGACAAAACTATTTCCATTTTGCTCAATTCCGACAATTCTGTGGGATATGATGGTTTTGGAGTTCTTCTCAGAACGAAACGCGATGATATCGCCTATCCCGTATAAAGTGGTGGGAGAAGTTGATGAAATGGACTCGTTTGTTAGTGGTCGAACGACGACGATTGATCCAACATCAATTGTTGGCGTCATAGAGCCTGACCTTACGATAAGTGCTTGGTTGCCAAAAATCGGGAGTGCGATGAAAGCGATTGCGAGGGCTGCAAGTATAAGACTAACAGTTAGGAAGAGATTTATTCCTTTGAAAAGTTTGTTCATACATACTTCGCACTATTACTATTATTTAATCCCTGAGCTTCAGGGCGGGTACTTATTCCCGCCCTAAGTTCTAAAACCAACTATTATGGTGCAAACGGTGTAGGATTATTCCTATACTGTTCAACGTCAAACCTTAAGTCTGCTACGAGACTATCAGATTGAACCTCATTGCCTGTTGTATCAGGAAGTTCCCATCCGAGGCCAAAGTAATAGGTAATACTACCTACCATATGACCATCACTTGTTAAACCAGGACAGTCACTTGTTGAACTGCCGTCTCCTGCGCAAGCATTCCCTGCCCAAGTTGCCAAACCTAGCCATATTGGAAGCGTTTCGCCACCAACATCTAAGGTTCCTGGTGTCACGAGAATTGGCTCCGTTTCTTGTAGGATATTATCCCCTTCTGTTGGATCATCTGTGCATCGAGCAGCTTCTACTCCGTCAGAGCATTGAAAGCCGTTTGTTAGGCCTTCATCCAACCAAATTTGAAAGAGCATATTGTCTTGTAATTCACCTTCTCCTGGAGTATTAGTTATACATTCAGGATCTGCACTTTCAGTTTCTGGTTCTGTACAATCGACATCTAAATCATCATCATTTTCGATGACGAGTCTTCCCCATGCATCGTTGTTAATAACGTGCAAGCTAATAGTATTTTCACCATCATCTCCAGGTTTGATGTCTGTAAGATCAAAGAACTTCTCGCTAGTGAGATCTCTCTCATCCCAAGTTCCTCCACAAGCATCACCGAGAAGATCAGGTCGTGTAACTGGATCAGGATCTGCCGGATCATCAATCCATACAGTTCCTAAGTTAGGATCATCAACGATGTCTCGACAGACCAACCCTGCATAGTGAGCTTCTGCATCGACCTTGAGGTCGAGGGCACCTGCTACAAATGTGTTATCAGTGCTTGTTTCAGTATCGCTGAAGAATGCGAAGGTTGCGCCGATTGCCAGAGCGGCAGCTGCCAGAATTGTCGCTCCGCTGAGTAAAATTCTAGGACTTATATTTTTAATCATTTAATTTATTCACCCCCCTTCGCCCTCCGTAGCTTTATGCGAAGGAGGGTTTCGCACCTAAATTTTTCTTTTTGTTCAGCCAAGTTTAGGTCCTGGCTTCGGGGGACCTCCGTCCTGCTTTGCAGGACTACGGCCTCCTCCTATTTTAATTTTGATTTGAAAGGTCTTGACTCCAGAGTTGTCAGACTCTGCGAGATGCTGGACTCATCAGAGTTCAGCGCCTTTCGCTTCGATCTAGTCCCATTCTGGGATCTGCGAGATCTTCGTTCGCCAAGGCGAACTACGACCTCCCTTCAAAAAACTATTTAAATATTTGCACTTCTAAATTCATATTTCATAGTTCGCAATTCATAGTTCAGTACAGAATGCTTTTACTGCGTCTAGGTCGTATCCGTCAGGAGTTGAGTCACCTGTTCCTGAAAATAAATTAACATCGCTTACGTCTGTTAGTCGGACAAATTGTGCGGATACAACGGGATTTATGTCGATTAGCTCATCCCGTATGGCTGCAGCTGCCACAACTGTCCACGGACCAGCGCTAGTTGAGCCAACTTCTACCATTACAGCCTCATCAGGATATGCTGGGGTGGTAGCACCTGTGACTTCAAAAACCTGCAGGTCATCACCGGGACCGTTAAAGAAAGTTTCTGCAAATTCAAGCACTATACTTCCGGGTGTATTCGCGTTGTTTGCGTGGGCAAACCCTAAGCTAAAGAAACTGCCTAGAGGTACCGCGGGATCAACCGGTATGCCTGTGCTTTGAGGTGCGCCAAACGCAGAGGATGGAACACTTCTGTTGGCAAGAACTGCAGTCCCATCTTTTCTCAAGCCTTGGATGTTGTTACTAAAATCGCTTGCAAAGATGTTGTCAGCTATCTCGCATGAGATAGTAGGCGGTGTCGGAGTCGGTGTGAATGTTGGTGTTGGTTCCTGTCCACAAATAAATCCAGCGTTATTGCGGGATTGGACTGCGGTAAATTTGATATCAGCCAAAACACTGTCTGTCTGTGTTGAGTTATCTAGAAGCGATCCATCACATGAAACACCGCCTGTTGAATTCGCCGGAGTCCGTGGGCTATCAGCTCCGAGGTTATCCTGAGTTAGCGATCCCTGCGTCAATGTTCCAAAACACCATGCTTTACCGACATACACAGTTTCTCCACCAGGCGCAGGTTCCCCTGTCAGGCCACCAATGTTATTTGTCGCACTGTCAGCAAGGGCAATTGCGTTGTCATCCAAAACCTCCTCAGCTGTACCTTCTTCAAAAACGAGCTCATCATCTTCCAAAACATTATCTCCATCATCTCCCCAGAAAATAAAATTAATGTTTTGTGCAAGTTCTCCGTCGAATAAATCTGCATCTGGCTCCGAGCAAGTAAGATCATCTACCTGCTCATTTGCTGTACAGGTATTGTCGTCATTGTTTGTTAAAGTCATTTCAGCGCAAAGCCAGTAGTCGTTGTCAGCATGGAAACTTATTGTATCTTCTCCCAAGTCATTGGGTTTAACATCGGAGAAATCAAAAAAGAGTTGATCAGTTAAGTCGCTAAGTGTCCATGTCGTATCCTCGTTAAGAACGCCATTGTAGTAACTTTCATTATCTATGAGTAAGTCAACAGCACCTGCAGTAAGTACGTTACCTGAAGACGTTTCTGTGTCTGAAAAGAATGCGTACGTTGCGCCGATGATAAGAGCGGCAGCTGCAACTATTGTTGCTCCGCTCAGTAAAATTCTTGTATTTAATATGTTAAACATTTTTCATTCACCAACTATGTCGATTATTTTCAAAGCTGGTAGTGAAGAGATGCAGTCCCCCACTACCAGCAAATCTAAACTAGTGAGTATCCCACCAAAAAACCCCTTCTACCTCCTCAAAGACGATAGAAAGGGTTTTTGAGCTTTTCGCTCTGTTAAAATTTAATACCGGGCAGGCAAGTTTCATATCGTTTTTTCGACAACAAGAACTACATTAAATTCTAAATGGAAAAATATTTGACACTATACTATTTTGGGCAGTCCGCCTACAACGTTTTACTTGCGATGCGGGCAGGAATTAGTGATAGTGTTTTGCTTTCCGTGAGCGGTCAAGCAGTCTTACTCTATTGATAAACATCATAAGTTAAGAGGGCAAGTTTAGTCAATTGAGACAAAAATATTCAGACTATATACAAAAACAGTCAAGTCTCTTTAAACGATTCAACTACTCCAGAGGAATTGGAGGAGATATGAAATAATGCTCATCATCTTTTGTTCTATGTTCTGCTGATTCAGGCCCATTAGAGTAAGCCAGAAGAGGAATTCCTGTTGCAGCTTCAGATATTACTGCAAATATGCTCGCAAAAGTGGCGCTTTCCGCATTAATACAGTAGACCGTTTGCTCTTGCCCATCACGAATGATCTGTTCCACAGGAATTACGCGAGCTGGAACAGGTTCAACGCTTTCCCCCTGAAGACCACGCGGGTTAAACTGCTCTCTACGGTTTTCCATAAAGTTGATTATATCGAAATTTAGCTTGATTTGGAAGGAGGATTGAAGATTTACTCACCTGCGGTGGCGCCGACGAGTTCGGCGTCAAACACGACATGGTGATGAGGATAGTTGGTTGTCTCTTCTTCATCAGGTCGGAAGCTGTCTGCGAGTTTTGCAAGAGAATCATGACCTTTTTGTTTTCTTCTCCGATCCGTATCCGTGTTTGGATTCAATAGTTGATCGTGGAGAATCGATAGCCGGTATCTTTCAATGGATTCCTTTCTACTTTCATCACCTTGGTATGTTTCTAGTAACGCTCCTACCCGACTGATGGCATATACTCCTGCCGGATCATACTCTGCAAAATCAAGAAATGCATAAAGCACATGTGCACGTTTGCTTGGTGTATTGCAGCGTGGGTCAAGAAGCGTTGTAATCCCTGCCCGTACTTGCTCTACCCAAAACGGTGGTGGAGTTTTATACGGGTCTTTTGCAAAATGATCAGGAAACATCTCATAAACAGTTGCGGGT
>Ga0209542_10007076_pt1 | contig 21512 bp, 25 predicted proteins | sample RifCSPhighO2_01_FD_184028 | JGI IMG/M metagenome (GOLD analysis project Ga0209542, IMG submission 184028) | Soil microbial communities from Rifle, Colorado - Rifle CSP2_plank highO2_0.1 (SPAdes) (version 2) | ecosystem: Environmental > Terrestrial > Deep subsurface > Rock core/Sediment ... | reverse complement strand
CGAGGTATCCTTTCAACTCCTCCTTAATGACATCGTGTTTTGTTGCCATAATCATGTTACTGATTACGGTAACCCATTTATTGTCTAACCGTGCCCTTCTTGGTAACAGTTTCTATTAGCTAAAGGGTCATGTTGCAAAATATAATATCTTCTGTTATCATTTAGGCCATGTTGAAGGTCAGGCTACAACGTATTGGTAAGAGGGGAAAAGCCTATTTCAGGGTGGTAGTTTTAGAACATACCACAAGACCTAAGGGTGAATATCTCGAGCTTTTAGGTACCTATAATCCTCATCAGAAGGAGTTTAAGGTTGTTAAGGACAGAATTGAATATTGGATGTCGAAAGGTGCTCAAATATCGCCAACGGTTAACAATCTGATGATTAATCATAAAGTCTGGGATAAGCCTAAAATGCAGAGCTGGAAACCCAAGAAAAAGGAACAAGGCCAAGATACGGCCAAAGAGGCGCAACCAGCTCCTATGGTATAAAAAATAAATTAAAAAGGCGCCCCATCGGGCGTCTTTTGTCTGGTGTTATGAAATGCGTAATTCTTGCGGCCGGGGAGGGAATAAGAATGAGGCCTCTAACAGAGAATACTCCCAAGCCGATGCTTCAAATATGGGGCAAGCCAATTCTCGAACATATTCTCAGTGATCTTCCTTCAGAGATAGATGAAGTAATCTTAGTCGTGGGGTATCTTAAGGAAAGTATTATTAATCATCTTGGAAATAGATTCAGTAATCTTAAGATTACTTATATTGAACAGACGGAGAAACTTGGGACATATAAAGCCCTCGAACTCTGTAAGGATATACTTGATGACGGAGAGAGATTTATGATGCTTTATGCGGATGATTTGCATGGCGCCGAAGGATTGAAAGAATGTGTAATCTGCGGACAGAATGCCATACTTATCTATGAATCTGATGATCCGACCAAATTCGGAGTTGTAGAGATTAATGAAGAGAAAATGATTAGGAGCATAGAGGAAAAGCCTGAAAATCCTAAAACAAACCTCGTTTCTACCGGGGTTATGGTATTAGACAAAGACATATTCAATTTTCCTGCCAGAATTCACAAAAATGGAGAAAGTTATCTTACTGATAGCGTTGATCAGATGATAAGAGCGGGGTATAAATTTATGGCAATCAGGTCTTCTTCCTGGATTCCGATAGGATATCCCAGCGATTTAGAAAAAGCAGAAGAAGCGTTAAATCGCAATGACAAATTTCCAATGACAAATGCCAAATCAATATCAAATGATAAATAATGAGCTATACTTTGACATTTGGATTTTAGATTTGATTAGTCATTCGGATTTTGTCATTAGTCATTTATGAGAATACTCCAGGTAGATTTAAATAAAGACTACTCCGATACCATTAAAGAGGCGGTGACCGTTTTGGAAGCTGGCGGTGTGATAATTTATCCCACCGATACTTTGTATGGAATCGGTGGAAATGCACTTGACGAAGGAGCTATAAGAAGAGTTTTTGAAATAAAAGAAAGGCCTTTCTCAAAGCCCCTCCCGATGATAGTAAAGGATGTGAAGTGGGCTAAAGAGTTGGCGTTTATAAATAAAAAGAATGAAGTTATTTTAAATAAGGTTTGGCCCGGAAAAACGACGGTGATCCTGCCCCAAAAAGATATAATCCCGGATATCCTCACTGCCGGCACGAAAACTATTGGTATGAGGATAGCTGATTATCCGCTTCTTGAAGGACTCTTAAAGGTTTTTGGCTACCCAATTATTTCTACTTCTGCGAATATAACGGGCGAAGAACCTACGGGCGATATAAATAAGATAGTTGAGATTTTTTCGGCGAGACTTACCAAACAACCCGATTTAGTTTTAGATGTCGGTATTCTGCCTAAATCAGAACCTTCTACAATTCTTGACCTCACAACCTCTAAACCTAAGATTCTTAGGGTGGGTCCCTCAAAACCGGGGGAGTTGATGAGGTTACTGAAGATTTAGGTGATATTTTTGATGCGGACTAGAGCCCCGCTTTTTAATTTTCAATAATTTTGTTATTTTATAGTTATGATATCTAAAATATTTCAAATACTAAAAAAGGAAGAAAAGAGACAAAAAAGCGTTGTTAATCTGATTCCTTCAGAGAATATTGTTTCAGGGAATGTACTGAAGGCTTTAGGTTCGGTTTTTACAAATAAATACGCCGAAGGAAAGTCCCATAAGCGTTATTATGGAGGAAATCGATACATTGATGAGCTCGAGGATGAGGTAATTGAACTTGTCTATAAAGCTTTTAATATTTCCAAAAATGATTACGGGGTTAATGTGCAATCCTATTCGGGAAGTACGGCTAATTTTGAAGCTTACTTCGGGGTATTGAATATAGGAGATAAAATTTTATCTATGTCTCTCGAACATGGAGGTCATCTTACGCATGGTCACTCGGTAAGTATAACTGGCAAGATTTTTAATTTTGAGCATTACGGAGTGGGTGAAGATGGTTTTATTGATTACGAGAAGGTTCTTGAGATGGCTAAAAAATTCCAGCCGAGATTGATAATCGCAGGGATATCCGCCTATCCAAGAGTTCTAGATTTTAAAAAATTTAGAGAAATTGCTGATTCAGTAGGAGCTTTATTAATGACTGACGTTGCTCATCTCGCGGGCTTGATAGTTGGAGGAGCTCATCCATCACCGTTTCCATATGCAGATATTGTCACTACGACGACTCATAAGACATTAAGAGGTCCTAGGAGTGCAATAATCATTTCACGTCGTAACTTATCGGACAATATAGATAAGGCAGTATTTCCGGGAATGCAGGGAGGACCTCATATGAATAATATTGCGGGAATCGGTGTGGCGCTCGAAGAAGCAATAAAGCCCAGCTTTAAAAAATACGCACAACAAGTTGTTAAAAATGCCAAAGTCTTATCCGATGAGCTAAAAAAGTTGGGATTTAAGTTAGTCTCCAACGGTACAGATAATCACATGATGCTTATTGATGTTACTCCGTTTGGATTAACCGGTCAGCGGGCAAGCGATAAGCTGGAGGCCGAAGGAATTATTGTTAATAAGAATATGATTCCATTCGACACCCGTAAGCCGTGGGATCCATCTGGAATTCGTCTCGGTACTCCGGCGGTTACGACGCAGGGAATGAAGGAAGCAGATATGAAAAAGCTAGCAATAAGAATTAAAGATACGTTGACTTTTAGATGAACATATAGTATTATTATTGTCGGTCAGCATTGCATAATAGGAGGCTCGCATTGGCACAAAGAGGGATGTTAAAAAGTCTAGACGATATAGTGCAAGCTCTTTTGGAAATCAAGGAACCTCTTGATGGAAAAAGATTCGAAAAGCCGGGAGAAAGGATAAGGGATTATCCGGCCGAGGTTGAGTATATAATTGATGGAGAACAGGCTATAGTTTTTGGATGGATTGTTCGTGTTTATTTTGATGGCAATTCCTTACCTTTTATATTGTTTGATCGTAGGGACGGCTTAACAAAGGGGCAGATGATTTTTTTTAGAGATATATCTAAACTAACTTTGTACCTGTCCCGTTAGAAGTTGCCGTAACGGGTTAAATAAGCGTAGCTTAAGATTATTAACGACAGTTGTTCTATGCATAATATGGTTGTTCTATAACTGCGTAGCAGCGACTTCTAACCAGGATGATCAAAGTAGAGGGCAGACAGATAGCAGATAAAATATTGGCTGAACTTAGGGCAGAAGTTAGCCAACTCAAAAATAAGCCGCGACTCGCGGCTGTTTTAATTGGTGACAATATTGAATTTAAAAAATTTGTGGAATTAAAGGGAAGGGTGGCCGAAAGCGTAGGTATTATTTTTAATATGTATCAATTTCCGGAAACGATTACGACAGAGGACTTAAGCGGGGAAATCTTAAAAATATCCGAGAATAGCGACGGAGCCTTGATCGAACTTCCGTTACCCGGACATATAGATCAGCAGAAAATTCTAAATATTATTCCACCGGAAAAAGATGTTGATGTTTTGTCTGATGAAGCTCAGCAATTGTTTTATGAAAATAAATCCGTAATAAATCCGCCGGCAGTAGAGGCATTAAAAGTAGTCTTAGATGAATATGGCATAAATCTTGTAGGAAAAACGGCGGCAGTTTTTGGGCAGGGGATATTGGTCGGAAAACCTGTATCACATTGGTTGGAGCAGAATGGAGTTGAGGTACATAAAATAAGAAGTAAAACGGAGAATCCCGAGAAGTTCTCAAGGGAAGCAAATATAATAGTAGCAGGAGTCGGAAAGTCTGACTTAGTAATCGGTAGTATGGTAAAAGACGGTGCTATAGTTATTGATTTTGGCTATGGAAAAAAAGACGGTAAAATGGTGGGAGATGTAGATTATGATTCTGTGACACTAAAAGCATCGCTCATTACTCCTGTTCCTGGAGGCATGGGGCCGATATTAATTGCGGCGGTACTTAAGAATTTAATAATATTGAATGAAAAATAATACTGATAAAATAATGGTTGCTATAGATGTCAGTGATGTTGAATCTGCCAAGAAATTGATCAAAACTCTCTATCCGAGAGTTAAGTTTTTTAAAATAGGACTTGAACTGATTAATACTGGCAAAGCTCCCGAATTGGTTAATTTTATTCATGGATTGGGAGCTAGGGTCTTTTATGATATTAAATTGAATGATATTCCAAATACTGTCGGTAAGGCTGTAAAAGTAATTTCAGGCTTTGGGGTAGAAATGCTTACGATTCATGCCTCATCTGGAAGCGATGCGATAAGATCGGCCGTAAAGAACAGGGGACAGAGCAAGATAATTGGCGTTACAGTTCTTACGTCGCTGAAAGAAAGAGATTGTCGAAATATTTTCGGTAATACTTCACTTAAAAAAGTTATTCAATTTGCGGATATGCTTTTAAAGAATGGAGCAGATGGCATGGTTTGTTCAGTAGTAGAGGCTAGGATAATAAGAAAGCTAAAGAGATTTAAAAATTTTATGATAATTACTCCCGGTATCAGGCCTGCTTGGGCTGAGAATAATGATCAAGAAAGGATGGCGACTCCGAGGGAAGCTATTTTAGCAGGAGCCGATTATCTTGTTATTGGCCGGCCAATAATAAAACCCCCTCAGAGTATAGGTTCTTCGATAAGAGCAGTGCAATTAGTTATAGAAGAAATAGAAAAAGTAATGCGATAGCTATCCGGTATATTCCGAAGTAAGTAAAGTCATGATCCTTTATATATTTTAATAATAGGGAAATACTGAGGGTGGCGGTAATGAACGATACTATAAAACCAGTGCCCAGGTTAATTAAGTCAGCTCCGGAGAATGAATCCACATTCTGTATAAGATCTAAGCCGGTAGCTGCGGCCATAGTGGGTATGGCCAAAAGAAATGAGAATTCCACAATTATTTCCCTTTTTATCCTCATAGATAATCCGCCGATAATAGTAGCTGCAGCTCTTGATACCCCAGGAATTATTGAAATAGATTGGAAAAATCCGATAACAATGGCTTGTTTGTAGGATATGTTTCTAAGTTCTCCAACGTAAGATTCTTTTTCTTTATGAAGCATCTCAAATAAGATGATGACAACACCCCCGATTAGGAGGGCATAAATGGATACTAAGTAATTTTCTAGGAAGACATTTTTTACTAATTTATAAAATATTGCGCCGATTAAGGCCGTGGGGATCAAAGCGGCAAGTATTTTCTTATTCAGCTCCCAATCATGAATGAGCGTCTTCCAATACAGAAAAACTACCGAAGCGATAGCTCCAAGCTGGATCGAAATTTCAAAAGTTTTCAAAAAATCCGAGCTTTTAAGTCCTATGATTTTAGATACTAGTATAAGATGAGCAGTCGAGGATACGGGGAGGAATTCGGTAAAGCCTTCAACTACGCCTAGGATAATTGATTGGAATAGATTCATAGTTTGATTTCTTATGGTGCCCGAGGTGGCTTGTCTGCCGGCAGGCAGGGGGCTAGATTAACTTTTATCGGGCTTAACCAAGTTTAAAAATTGTTCAACGTTTCTAGAGAGACGAACTTGATATTTAAAATCACGGTTGCCAGTTTTATTGCGTATTTTATATAGGTTAGCTTTGAATTTTATGGAATTAAATATATCAAGGACATCCTTGGCGAGATTGCCAATAACGGTGCTGAAAATAACCATTTTATAGCCGCGATCTATAGTATATGGCACCATCGGTTTTTATTAATCCTTTTATACAATTTATTTTATAATCTCTCCGTTTAGTTATCCAAGAGGGTATGGAGACTTTTTGGATATCTTTTGGGCCATCTTCAGCCTCCCAGCCTAGCAAGTTTTCTAAATGATTAGAATATACATATACATCCGTACAGTTGCCAGGTCTTTTGACCGCCCCTACTTTATTTTGGAGCAGAAGCATATTTAGAGATTTGGTTATACGTCCAATTAATTTTGGATATTTGTCATCGCAAGAGATTCTCAAACGAGTTGTATTTCTAACTTTTGATAGATTGCCGTCGCCAATTGCTAGGCCGATTATGTAGGCTTGGAGATTTTTATCAGGATTTAGAGCTAGTATTCTATGATAAGACATTGTGCCGCTGGTCGGATTTGGACCGACACGGGATTGCTCCCACGACATTTTGAGTGTCGCGTGTATACCAATTTCACCACAGCGGCTCTAGGCATGTCAATACAATATAGCATTTTGCTATAGTTTTTCAATTGCATTGCATGGTCTTTAAATTTACCCACACACCTATATCAAGCACTTGCTACTTTTGTTTCCGTGCATAGACCTGCGTATTTAAATTTTAAGTTAGTCTCAACTATTATAATTTTAAACGGCCAGCTATTAAGAAACCTGTGCTTAATAGGTGTATGGGTTTGAAAATATTTTTTAATAGGAATACAATTAAAGAATTATCGTGGCAAGAATTATTGGGGTAGTAAATCAGAAGGGTGGAGTCGGTAAGACGACAACTGCAATTAATTTAGCGGCTTTTTTGGCTGTGCATGGCAAATATGTTTTGATGGTTGATATGGATCCGCAGGCCAATGCTACTGCAGGTATTGGTGTGAGTGTCGCAGATGATCATCCTAATATATATCATTGCATAGTTAATGACCAGAATCCGGCAGGAATGCTTAAGAAAACAACGATATTTGGTTTTGATGTTTTACCTGCTGCACAGAGTTTGGCCGGAGCAACAGTTGAGCTTGTCTCGATGGAAGATAGAGAATATCGTCTCAAAAACGTTCTTAATTCATTGAGGATGAATTATGATTATATTCTGATAGACTGTCCTCCGTCGCTGGGATTGTTAACAATAAATGCTCTTGCGGCGGCAGAAAAGCTCATTATTCCGGTTCAATGCGAATATTTTGCACTTGAAGGCCTAGGCCAGCTGTTAAAGACGGTTGGCCTAGTCACAGAAGGCCTGAATCCCAATTTGCAAGTGATGGGGGTATTGCTTACAATGTATGATAAGAGAAATCAATTGGCGCGGCATGTCGTAAAAGAAGTAAATAGAAATTTCCCGGGAAAAGTTTTTGATACAATTATATCTAGGGCGGTTGATTTAGCTGAAGCGCCTGGATTTGGAAAATCCATCGTTCAGTTCAATCCAAATTCAAAATCATCAAATGAATACAGAAGATTGGCGGAAGAAGTGATTCGACTGTCTATCTGAATTTGATATATGGAAATAGCGGACCAAACTATTGAAGATAATGGGGTGGATGAGCCGACCGTAGATGATGAAGCTGGTATGAATTTGGCAGAGCTTATAGAAGACTTGAAGAGTTTTAGTACGAGTAGAACATTGGAGGCTCTGGCCTTTCTTAAAAACAGATGGGATAATCAGCCTAAGATAAGAAAAGAATTAATAAGGTTAGAAATAATGATTTATAATTTCGATAAAGAGAAAGCAAAATTTCCCAAACTTTTAGAAGAAAGATATAATAAAAATAGCTAAATTATATGAAAAAAGTTTTTGGCCTTGGGAAGGGCCTGGAATCGTTAATTCCCAGATCAAAGCAAATGCAGCCGGAATCCCAGAAAGAGAACGTTTTTTTCGTTGAAGTAAATAAAATCAAGCCTAATCCGGATCAACCAAGGCAGGACTTTGATCAGGAGGGACTAAAGGAGCTCTCACGTTCAATTAGAAAATATGGAGTGTTACAGCCATTACTGGTTGCAAAAATGGAGGAGGAAAATTCCAGAGGATTAAATGTATATTATCAGCTGATTGCAGGTGAAAGACGATTAAGAGCTGCACAGCTTGCCGGTTTACCACAGGTACCGGTTGTTATTCGGGATGACTTTAACGATAAAGGTTCAAGATTAGAGGTTGCTTTAGTTGAAAATGTGCAAAGAAGAGACCTTAATCCAATGGAAGAGGCTGAAGCCTACGACAGATTAATGAAAGAGTTTAATCTAACCCAGCAGGATGTGGCTGTTAAGGTCGGTAAATCAAGAGAGGTTGTAGCAAATGCGGTTAGGTTGATTAATCTCCCTAAAGATATGAAGGAATCACTAAGGGCCGGTATTCTTACACGCGCTCATGCCAGAGCCTTGCTTGCTTTTGGAGATGAGGCAAAACAAAAAGAAGTCTTCAGTCAGATTATGAGCGGTAGATTATCGTCGAAAGAAGTTGAGCAGATGGCATCGACCTCAAAGCCAGTTTCAAAAAAATCAAAATTATCAGCTCAGGAAATAAATCGTTTTCAGTCGTTAGAGAAAAACCTTGGCGAGATGCTTAAGGTTCCGGTTCTTATTCGGAGTACCGATAAAGGGGGACATATTATGATAAAATTTGCCACTCTTCAAGAACTTAATAAAGTCGCGAAAAGAATAATAGATTAGATTGATGATTCTTTTAATCTCAGTATCAAGATGAATAAAGAATTTGTAGCTCAAAACCAAGATTCTCAAGCCAAGGAAAAGTTACGGCAGTTAGAGGATGAATTAAAGAAGATCGAGAATGCTTTGTTGGTGGCAGGGGAATATTTAGATAGGGCAATCAAGGAGTTGGACGAATTATTTAATTCAGTATCCAGTTCTGCTATCGAGGGTTCGGGTGCGTTAGCCGATGCATTAATAGTAGTACGGCAGACCTGGAAAGATATTGTAACAGCACTGACAAAGTCAGAAAGAAAAATTCAGGATGAAATTCAAAAAATTAATGAAGCAGATCCGGAATCTGATGATTTTTTAATAAAGTACAAAGGAAAACTACAGTAACTATTTTTCTATCATCTCCCCTGCTTTTCTTATTTTGTTGGTTAAGTAAATTGATAAAGCGAGAGCGAGCCCTTCGATAAACTCAGGGTAAACGGCTATTTTAGTCGTGACGACCATCCCGCATTTAGTATTCTATTTTCCCCGCCTTTTGCTTTGCGTAAATTAGAACAGGTAGTTGCGTGAACCGTAACGCCTTGGTTTATGGTCATATAGCCTTTGATAGAGTCTCCGAATTGGGGATTGCAGCATTTAGCGATTTTATACATTAAACCTATTTGTCCTTGAATAACTGGAACGGGTATTCCTTTCTTCGTAATTACGGCTATGTTCGTTTTTTTTTGTTGTTTTTTAGTCTCTACTGTCTGTTCTAGGCTTGTCGTATTATTTAATTTTTTCTCCTCAAAAGCGAACCAAGATTTAATTTTCTTTTTTGTTTCATTCGATTTAGCTATCTTTAACCAATCAAAGGAGGGTTTAGGTACCTTACTTTTTATTATTTCAATCACATCGCCATTCTTAAGCTTATATCCGAGCGGAACTATCTTGCCATTAGCCTTAGCTCCCTTGAGCATATGTCCTAAGTCTGTGTGAATGGCATAAGCGAAATCTATCGGAGTGGATCCTTCAGGCAGGTCTTTTACGTCACCTTTGGGCGTAAAAGCGAATATTCTGTTTTTGAAGAAGTCTATTTTCAATTTTGAAATATCTTCTTTTGGATTCATCTCTTCCAGAGATTTTTTTAGGTCGGTAACCCATTTAAGTTCTTTAAAGTCTGTTTTAAAAATTCTTTTTTTGCCACTTTCGCTGTATGCCCAATGAGCGGCAATTCCATTTTCGGCATGGTTATGCATCTTTGGAGTTCTGATTTGAATTTCAACGATCCTCCCTTTCTCGCAGAAGATTGTTGTATGAAGCGATTGATAGCCGTTTGGCTTGGGAAGGGCTATGTAGTCCTTGATAAGCCCGGGTAGTGGTTTGTAGTCTCTATGAATAACGCCCAAAGCTTCATAGCAGGATTTAATATCGGGGACTATTATTCTCATCGCGACCAGATCAAAAACTTTTTCTGGGTCCATATCTTTTTTCCCTATCTTCTGATACAAGCTGTAGTGGTGTTTGGCCCTGGAGTGAAGGTCGATAACTTCTATTCCTGCATCGGTAAGCCTTCTTTTAATAATGGGTTTAGTTCTTTCAATATAGTCCATTCTATCCTGATATTTTTCCTTAACGTTTTTAATTAGCCACTTATATTCGTTTGGATAAACATATGGAAATGCCATATCTTCAAGCTCTCCTTTTAGCCGTCCCATTCCCAATCTTGCTGCTATGGGTGCGAAGATTTCAAGAGTTTCAAGAGCTATTCTTCTTTGGGATACTTTGTCCATATATTTTAGGGTTTCCATATTATGATACCTATCTGCCAGCTTGATAAGAATAACCCGGATATCTTCAGCCATGGCGAAAAACATTTTTTTAAGGGAACTTAAATTCTCAATTGCCGTTTTTTTATCCGGATCATTAGGTGAATATTCGATTTTTCCTAATTTAGTTACGCCTTCAACCAGGAATAAGATTTCTTGTCCAAATTCCTGTTCAATATCATCAGGTTTAGTATGGGTGTCTTCAATAACATCATGAAGTAGGGATGCTGCAATTGTGGTGGCATCCATTCCAAGACCGGAGAGGAAATAAGCGGCGTGAAGCGGATGAGTAATATAATCTTCACCTGATAGTCTTTTTTGACCGCGGTGAGCTAATTCGGCGACGGTGTATGCTTTTTGGATTAGGACTCGATCAGTTCCCGTAAAGCTTGAATTATCTAAAATTTTGTCGAGAAGTTGAGACATAGATAGTTTAGAAATATGATACCATAATTTCTACATATTATCAGTCCCGTTAGAAGTCTAGCTCGCGCCTAAGAGCGTGAGTCTGAAGACCTTAGCTAGCCTGCCCGCCTATGGAGGGGCTACTTCTAACGGGATCAATCCCCGTTAGAAAACTGACTCGCATAGCGAGTCAGTTTTCTATTTCAATCTTATCCTTCTTTAGTATCTTCTTTGTATTCTTGCATTTAGGAAATTGCGAGCATGCTTTAAATTTTCCGAATTTTCCATCTCTGATTACCATTTCCCCCTCGTTGCATTGGTCGCACTTTTGTCCTGTTCTTTCGGGTTCTATCTTCGCTTTGTTATCTTTGAGAATATTTTTGCAATCAGGAAAATTTGAACAAGCCGTAAAATTACCGTATCGTCCGGTTTTTTCTACCATATCCGAACCGCACTTATCACATTTTGTCATAATATTTATTTAGTTTTTTTATGGAAACCCCTCTTCTTTTTCTCTTCCTTAAGCATCTCCAGAGCACGTGGAAGTTCTATCTCATAAGCATTATCATCTTTTTTAATCGAACGAAAATTTCCATCATGAGCTACATAAGGGCCGAAGCGTCCGATGTTAGCGGTAACATCTTTTCCAGATTCAGGATGGATCCCTAGAATTCTGGGTAAGCTTAGGTATTTATTAGCATCCTCCATGGTAACGGTTCCGGAGTCTTTGTCCTTTGGTATGCTAGCTCTTCTTGGCCTTGGATTCGCCTTTGTTTTTTCACCAAGCTGGACATAGGGTCCAAAACGTCCGTCCATAACAAATATTGGCAAGCCGGTCTTTTTATCTGTTCCGATGGGTTTATTTGGTTCAGAAATCGAGCCATCAATTCTACGAGCTCCCTTACATTCCGGATATTTTTCACAGCTCATAAATTTTCCGCCTCGCCCGAGCTTAATGGTCATTGGACTTCCGCACTCCTGCCCGTCCGGCAGGCGGGCAGGACATTTCCACTCTGCCTGTGCCGATCCTAAATTTGATAGTTTGTCTATTTTTTCTTTGGCCTTAACATCTTTATGGAATGGTCCGTAAAAATCATTTAGTGTCTTTACATATTCTCTCTTACCGCTGGCAATATCATCAAGTTCATTCTCCATTTCAGCGGTAAAAGTATCATTAATGTAGGCCATAAAATTTTCTTCAAGAAAAGAACTGACAACATCTCCCGTGTCAGTCGGTTTTAGAGCTCTGCCTTCTTTTTCCACATATTTCCGGTCGTAAAGTGTTTTGATAATGGAAGCATATGTAGACGGTCTTCCAATTCCGCGTTTTTCCAATTCTTTTATTAATCCGGCTTCAGTATAGCGCGCCGGTGGTTCGGTGTGCTTTTCTTCACTGCTCATCTTTTGTAGTGACAAAGTTTCACTTTTCAAAACATTTGGTAATTCAATGTCTTCTCCGCGGGCGCGCTTATCGCATGCTAACCAGCCCTCAAATATTACACGAGTACCAACGGCAGAGAAGTCAGGAATACCGCCTTCAGTTATAGAAGCAATTATTTTTACTCTTGATAATTTTGCGTCAGCCATTTGGGAAGCAATCGTCCTCTCCCTGATTAAGCGGTATAATTTCTTCTGTTCATCGTTGTGACCTGCAATTTCCTTTGATGAATCCGTAGGACGGATTGCTTCGTGAGCTTCTTGGGCATTCTTACTGCTTGTTTTATAAGTTCTGGACTGGACATATTCTTTTCCATAAGTTTTTAAGATTAAACCTAAAATTTGTTCCTGGGCGGATGAAGCTAGGTTAACGCTGTCAGTGCGCATGTAGGTAATAAATCCTTGTTCATAGAGTTTTTGTGCAATCAGCATAGTACGGGATGGCGAAAAACTAAGACGAGAACTGGCTGATTGTTGAAGCGTCGAAGTCGTATATGGCGAACGAGGTGATCTTTTAACTTCGGTTTCGATAATATCATTTACCTGCCATGAGCCTGCTCGGCCTTTTGTAAGAATAGTATCCGCCATCTTTTTGTCTCTTGGTTGTTCTTCGCATGTCACCGTAAATACTATTTTGCTATTTCCAAAAACATCGGCAGAGATAACATAATATGTCTCACTTCTAAAAGCGCGGATTTCTCTCTCCCTCTCCATGATTATGCGTATCGCAGGGGATTGGACACGGCCAGCCGATAATCCATATCGCAATTTTTTCCAAATCAAGCCCGAAAGGTCATATCCGACTAAACGATCTAGGACGCGTCGTGCTTCCTGGGCTTTTACTAATTCCTGGTCAATATCTCGGGGATGTTCAAATGCTTCTTTTATGGCTTCTTTGGTTATTTCATGGAATACGATTCTTTTAGAATGTTTTAGCTTGAGTACTTCTGATATATGCCAAGCAATAGCTTCACCCTCACGGTCAGGGTCAGTTGCGAGATAAATCTCATCGGCTTTTTCGGCGGTTCTCCTTAGATCTTCTATTATTTCTTCCTTACCACTGCTTATTTCATAGTTCGGCACAAAACCATTTTTAATATCAATAGCCTTCGAATTGCTTTTAGGAAGATCTCTTATGTGGCCTACAGATGCGCGTACGAAAAAATCACTTCCCAAGAATTTAGAGATAGTTTTTGATTTTACCGGACTCTCAACTATTATAAGTTTCATTATATCGTTTTAATCTATATTTCTCATTATTTCTAATGCCGATCTTTATATTAGAACATTTTATTGCAATTGCATATTTTCTGTTTAAGTATAGGCTCGCATCAGTATACAAATATTCAATTATTTTTTTGGCTGAGTTGCATCTATAGCTTATGTTGTAAAGATAACTTCTCGCACTTTTAGAATATGTTCTTGGTGCGAGGTGAGAATATAGTTTAAATCTTGTAAAAAAATCATTTCTAATAAATTTGAGTGTATTTTTACCCCCAGCTACACTTAGGGTAGGATAACCACTTTTATCGATAGATAAGCTTCCGTCGCCATCGATTATTCCCCGTATAAAATCTCTGGTATATATATTGGGAATTTTGGGGATAGTTTCTCTAAGGCTTTTTCTGTATATTATTCCTAGCTTCTTTAAGTCGTTTACTATATTTTGACTGGCGATACTCAAAAAATAGGCATTTCTACTTCTAGATACTTTATGTTCAGAGCTAAGCTTAAGTTTAATTTTATTTAAAATATCGCAATCTTTTAAAGCTACCCCAAATTTTAACATATCACTATAGCCGCTATATGTTCCTTTGACGATACAACCATCAGCTAAGATAAATCCAAGGATATACGCCATATCGGAAGACCATCTTTTAAAATAATCTTCATTTATGGGTTGCCTCGGTTTATCTAGTTTTCTTTTTAGCCCCAGTCTTTCTCCTTGAGCCAGGATTGCACCCCAAGATCTCTTCGGTAAATATTCAATAATTTTTTCTTTTGTTGCTAGCTTAAAGTGTTTTTTGAGTATGGAATTTTCATGGGGATGCCATAATTTTGCTGAATGAAGTCGAAGCTCTAACGCCTTAGCTACAATAGTATCCCTATTTCTTCTCGGGAAGCTTTTTGCTAAGTCTTTTATTCTAATTTTGGGGTATAGTTCCTTTAGGAGATTAATCTCATCCGGGGACCATCTTATATGGGCCATATCCCATTCTATCATTATGTCGGAAATTCGACAATGACTAGATTCAATGTAGTTGATTTAGGATTCAAAATTTATGACTTAAGACTTCAAGCTCATAAATCATAATTCGTAAATCTTAATTCCATGTTTATGTTATTGAAAACTTTCCATTTCTATTCTTGATTTTATTTTTTATTTCTAGCATTGATAATGCGGTTATTGCTCTAGGAGTTTCAATGTCAGATTCTCTTATGATAGCATCCGCAGAAAGCTCGCCTTTCTCATCAAGTATAGCAAGGATTTTTTGCTCCACCGGATTTCTTGTGGATATATCGTTTTTTTTGTCCAGTTTTAACTCTAGATTCTGATAATAGCTACCAAGAATATCTTGTGCAGAGAAAACCGGCTTTGCTCCTTTTTGAATAAGCATGTGGGGTCCCTTTGAATTTGGTGAAAAGATATTACCAGGGATTGCGAAAACATCTCTATTGTATTCTGTTGCTAGCCGGGTGGTTATAAGAGCTCCGCTTATGAGCGGTGCCTCAACTACCAATACACCTTTTGATAATCCGCTCACAATTCTGTTTCTTTCAGGAAAGTGATGCTTTAATCCGGGAGTTCCGGGAGAATATTCAGATATTATCAATCCGCTATTGGTCAGTATATCTTGTGCAAGCTTAAAGTTTGTTTCAGGATAGATGCTTTTATCGTCAACACCCGACCCCAAAACTGCTATTGTGGGGAGATCGTTATCAAGCGCCGATTGATGAGCAACCGCATCTATTCCAAGTGCAAGGCCGCTTACAATGGTTATGTCATTTCCAGCTAATTCAGAAACAATCTTTTCGGTTACTTCTTTTCCATATGCTGTCATCTTTCTGGTCCCAACCACTCCGATACAGAAAGAATTCAAAAGTTTAATGTTTCCACGACAATATAATTGTTTGGGAGGATTATCCGTTTCATGAAGTAGCTTCGGATATTCTTTATTTTTATTTTTTATTTCGATTATAGGGAAAGACATGATTGAGAAAATACTTTATAATGTAGGATATGTCAAATTGGTGTGGCGTTGTCTTAATGATATGATAATAGAACAGTAAAGTAGAATGGTGAATTAAGTGTTGGGGTATTAAAACCATAATTCATAATTCATAATTCATAATTCATAATTTTTTCTATGCATTTATCAGTAATTGTCCCTGCCTATAATGAAGAGAAGAGAATTGAGGGCACCCTCAGGTTAATTAGCGAATATTTGAGCCGGCAGAATTATGATTACGAAATATTAGTAATGAATGACGGTTCTAAGGATGGAACCGTAAATCTTGTTAAAAAGCTGGAATCTGAGATTAAGGGATTAAGACTGTCTGGAAATGTTGAAAATCATGGCAAGGGATACGTTGTCAGGCAGGGGATGCTTGAAGCGAGGGGAGATTTGCGTATTTTTACCGATGCCGATAACTCCACATCAATTGATCACCTCGATAAGTTTATTCCTTACTTGAGTCAAGGATATGAAGTAATTATCGGTTCTATAGCGGTTAAGGGTCATAAAGTAGCAAGCGGGAGTGAGCCGATGTGGAGAAGGATAATGGGTAAGTTGGGAAATCTTTTTATACAAATAATGGCAGTACCGGGCATACGCGATACGCAGAGAGGTTTTAAGCTTTTTACGGCGAGGGCGACCAATGATATTTTCCCAAAGCTCACAATTGTCAGATGGGGTTTTGATATCGAGGTATTAGCCTTAGCGATAAAGTTTAAATATAAAATAAAAGAATTACCGGTTGATTGGAAGAACGACCCAGATTCAAAGGTTGGATTAAAGGCATACATACAGGTATTAATGGAAACAGTTCAGATAAGATGGAATCTAATGACCGGAAAATATAACTAATGCTAAATGAATTCAGACAAAATTTAGTCTCGGGTGAGTGGGTCCTTTTTGCTACCGGACGTACTCATAGTTTACGAAAACATGAAGAAAATAAATACCAACCTAAGGAAAGTTGCCCCTTTGAAGATTCAAATATATCTCAACAATATACTATCTGGAAGTATCCCGATAAAGATAATTGGTTTGCGACTTTAATAAAAAATAAATATCCCGCAGTAGTGCGCAATCTTTGCGCTGAAGAAAAGCAGTTTGGTCCATTTAAGACTTTTGATGCAATCGGAGATCATGAGGTAATTGTTTACCGGGATCATGATAAGAGTATTTTTGATTTTTCGATTAAGGATATGGAAGAAGTTGTTAAGATTTATAAAAGGAGATTTAATGAACTGGCCAAGGAATCTGAATGCACAAAATATATAATGATATTTCATAATAATGGAATATCGGCTGGAGCAAGTATTTTTCATTCTCATTCTCAGATTATCACAACTCCTATTCTTTCGCCGGATATATCAAGGAGTATTTACGGTTCATATCAGTATTATCAGAAGAATAAGAAGAGGGTTTATACTGAGCTTCTCGAATGGGAGTTGAAAGAAAAAACCAGAATTGTATATGAAAACGAGCATTTCGTCGTGTTCTGTCCGTATGTTTCAAAATATCCTTATGAAGTAAGAGTCTTTTCAAAAGAGAGCCATGCCCACTTTAATCAGCTGGTGGATAATCTGGATGTTTTTTATGCTGATGCGATTTATACTACTCTTCAAAAGATGAAGATAGTCCTTGATTTCCCGTCTTTCAATATGTTTATTCACACAGCTCCTATTATCAACGACCTCGAAGTCCATACTCACGATTTCTATCATTGGCACACAGAAATAGTCCCACACTTGAAGATAGATGCAGGTTTTGAACTGGGAACGGGGATTGAGATAAATATAATGGATCCTGACGAATCCGCCGAAGCGTTGCGAAATGCAAAGATTTAATAAACTGAAATTTATATATGAAAGGCAAGAAACTTATTATTGCAAATTGGAAGAACCATCCCATTACTCTTGCTGAAGCGCAAGAAATTTTAGAGTCTATAAATAGTCATATGGAATTAGGCAAAGAATCAAGGGGATATGACTTAGTTATCTGTCCGCCGTTTGTTTTCGTAGAAGAAGTGGCAAAGATACTCAATCTGTCCCATCTGTCGCATCAAGCATTTCTCGGTGCTCAGAATATAGCCATTGAAGATGAAACAGTATTAACGGGCGAAGTTTCTGGGTCTATGCTGATAGGGCTTGGAGTCAGATACGTAATAATCGGGCATTCGGAAAGAAGGTGGAAATTAGGTGAGGCCGATGAGGTGGTAAACAAAAAGTTAAAGTCTGCCCTAAGAAATGGCTCTATACCAGTTGTTTGTGTCGGAGAAAAAACTAGAGACAATGATTTTAAAAGCTTTTTAGAGAAACAGGTGTTAGAAACGTTTGCAGGCTTGACGACCGATGAAGTCAGTAGATGTATCGTTGCCTATGAGCCAGTATGGGCTATTAGTACGACTCCTGGTGCTCGACCCGATACCCCCGAAAGTGCTCTTGAGTCGATTCACGTTATTAAGGATATCTTAATTGGAAATTGGAAATTGGAAATTGGAAATTTACCCAGGATGTTATATGGAGGTTCGGTAAACTCAAAGAATATCGGAGGCTTCATTAAAGAAGAGGAAATCGACGGTGTTCTTGTGGGCGGTGCCAGCGTTAAGAAGGATGAATTTATTAAAGTCTTGGAAACAATTGAGGGAATACTTAATTAATGCAAACTCTGAATAACTTAACTAGCTTAAAGGGCCAGAAGGTATTATTGAGGGCTGATTTTGATGTTCCTATTTCCGATGGAAAAATATATGAATCTTTTAGGATTAAAAAACAAAAGAAGACAATAGATTATTTACTTAATAAAGGAGCTAGAGTATTAATAATCGCCCATGTATCAGATATTGATTCATTTGAGCCGCTATTGTCTCAGCTGGATAATATCCTTGGCCGAAAGATAGTTTGTATAAAAGATTACAAGAAGATAGAATCTGAGTTTAGTCATTCACCGGATGAAAATTTGTTTTTGTTGGACAATGTAAGAAAATGGGACGGAGAAAAAGAAAACGATGAAGCATTTGCTAAAGAATTAGCCGAAGGATTTGATGTTTATATAAATAATGCATTTGCGGTCAGTCATAGAGCCCATGCTTCAGTTTCGGCCATAACGGATATCCTTTCAAGCTATGCAGGCCTTATTATTGAAGACGAGATTGCTAATCTTAGTAAAGCCCTTGAGTATCCGTCTGAGGGAAAGATATTTATAATGGGAGGAGCAAAGGCATCTACAAAAATTCCGGTTATTAAAAATTTTATTGATAGATCTAAAAAAGTACTTATCGGAGGCGTCATCGCTAATGATATCCTTAAAAAACAAGGAGTAGATATTAATGGTTCTAAATTTGACGAAGATTTTAATGAATTATTGTCGGGGTTGAATATAGCGGATCCGAGAATAGTTATGCCTAGTGATTATAATATATTTGAAGGCAAGTATCTTGATATTGGGTCGAAATCAGTCAGTAACTTCAGGGAGATAATATTGAATGCAAAAATAATAATATGGAACGGTCCGATGGGAATGTTTGAAGATGGCAGGTTCGCCAATGGGACCGATGGTGTGGCGCAGGCAGTAGTAGATTCACAAGCCTTTAAGATAATAGGCGGTGGAGATACAATATCCGCCGTTGATAAATTCGGTTTAGATAAGTTTGACTTTGTTTCTACCGGCGGTGGAGCCATGTTAACCTTTCTCTCAGGTGAAAAATTGCCCGGTCTCGACGCCTTGGATTATTATGGAAAATAAAATTTCTTCAGATAAAAAAATAATTGTGCTATACCATGATGACTGTCCTGATGGTTTTAGTGCTGCCTGGACTGCTTGGAAAAAATTTGGTGACAGGGCTGTTTATATGGGTTTGAGTCGGCAGCTTCCTCCGCCGGAGGGTTTAAATGGAAAAGAGATTTATCTCCTAGATTTTACATATGATGTTGAAAAAATGAAAGAGATGGTCGGTTCAAATAAGTCAGTTGTTGTTATTGATCATCATGTATCAGCTGCTGATGCGGTTAAGGTTGCAACTGACCATCTATATGATAACAGCCATTCCGGTGCAACTCTTGCTTGGGTATATTTTCATAAAGACAAAAAGATGCCTCAGCTACTGAGATATATAGAAGATAGAGATTTATGGAGATTTAGTATTCCTGACACGACTACGGTTTGTGCATCGGTAGATTTGTATGATTATAGTTTTAAGAACTGGGATAAGCTGGCAAGAGAGCTGGAGGAACCTGAGATGAGGGAACGGCATATTTTGCAGGGTAGGATTGTGGCAAAGTATGAGAAGAAAGTGTCCGAAATGTTAGTGGATCATAATGCTCAACTTGTTGATTTTGAGGGGTACCAAATTTATTGCGTAAATGCTCCGCACGTGTTTGCCTCATTGATAGGCTCGATATTGTGTAATAAAAAGCCGCCAATAGGTATAATCTGGAGTGAGAATCATGATGGTATCGCGGTGTCCTTGAGGTCAGATGGATCAGTTGATGTTTCCAAGATTGCTGAAAAATATGGAGGTGGAGGGCATAAGTCATCGTCAGGTTTCAGTATAAAGAAAGATTTTGAATTTCCCTGGAAAAAATATAATAAAAATAACTAATTATAAAGATATGTCTAAATATACGATTTTTACGGACGGGGGCTCGCGGGGTAATCCCGGACTGGCGGCAATAGGGGTTGTTATTGAGGGGGCAGATATCGGAAAAAAAGAATACGCAGAATATATAGGGATAACAACAAATAATGAAGCTGAATATAAGGCGGTTATTTTTGCTTTAAAAAAGCTGAAACAGTTAGTAGGTAATAATGGTTCAGAGAAAAGTCACGTAGTTTTTTATATGGACAGTGAGCTTGCTATTAAACAGTTAAATAATGAATATAAAGTTAAAGATGAGGGAATTCAGCAACTTTTTTTGGAGGTACATAATTTGAGGCTGGATTTCGGTAAGGTTGAGTTTAATCATGTCGTAAGAGGCAGGAACGCTAATGCAGATAAGTTGGTTAATCAGGCCTTAGATAGAGAGTCTAATAAACTGGACCTCTAGTTGTTACTTGTAAACAGTAAATATTTGTTAGCTTAAATTTGTAATTTATATTTGAGCATGATATAATATGTGTGTCCTCGTAAACTAGACAATCGCTGTTATTTACAGAGGAAAGTCCGAGCACTCACTCTTAGCTTGGGTTAAGAGTAAATTGGTAGCAGGTAATTCCTGTCGCAAGTAATTGTAGAGGTGCGAAAAGAGACGTCCAAAGAGGCAACTCTAAGGAGGGCAAACCCAAAGATTTGAGTCAATCGAATCGAGCCTAGTCCAGCATGATGGGTTAAGAAAATACTGGATTGAAACGGCTAAATCCTTACTTGGGTGCAAGAGCAGCGCTGTGTCCTTCGAAGCTTTATGCGAAGAGGGATATTTCGAAAAGTTAGCTCGCTATGATTTGATACACTCACTATCGTGTCTTCGACTCTGAGGGATGGGCCCTCAAGCTCAGACTCGAATGAGAGCTCGTCGAATCGAGAGGCATATGGTGACATATGTCCCAGATAAATGATTGTCCCCGTCTGCCGACAGGCAGGCTAGACAGAACTCGGCTTATTGTTTACGAGGATATTTAAAAAACGCATAAATTCATGCGTTTTTTAAATTGACTAAGATTAATAAATGACTTGTTAGACAATAATTAAGTGTTACCAAAATCAGTATCCCTATTGTATCGTATTTTTAGTAAATTTGGCACCCGAGAAAAGTTTTTTACGCAACCGTATTATCTTATCATGAAGCAATTTAGGGTT